>Ga0209075_1001071_pt1 | contig 26168 bp, 27 predicted proteins | sample Stecom2011_FD_187523 | JGI IMG/M metagenome (GOLD analysis project Ga0209075, IMG submission 187523) | Agricultural soil microbial communities from Utah to study Nitrogen management - Steer compost 2011 (SPAdes) (version 2) | ecosystem: Environmental > Terrestrial > Soil > Agricultural land...
CTGCTTGGCTTGCGCAGCTGCCATCCGCAGCTGCTCGACCTGAGACTGCAGTTCTTCGGTGTTATGAATGTCCAGCTGTTTTTCAGCTTTACGCAGCGCAACTTGGGCCATGCTTGCGGCAATTTTTAAGCGCTTAAGCTCATCTTCTGCTTGCGCTTGGCTGGCTTCAGCGGGATCTGCCGCTTGCGCCTGTGCGGCTTTTTTCGCTTGCTCTGCTTTGTTTTTGGCTAAGCGTTCAGCACGCGCTTGACGCTCCGCTTCTTTGCGCTCGTCTTCAAGACGTAGGCGTTCTTGACGGAATTCAAAGCGTTCTTTGGCATGTTCTGCTTTAGCGAGTTTTTGTGCTTGCTCGCGAATATCCGCTTTCGCTGCACGGTAGTACTGCACTAAAGGAATGCTTGATGGGCACACGTAAGCGCAGGCACCGCACTCAATGCAGTCAAATAAATTATGCGCCTGCAGTTGTGGGTGATCATCACCAAGGGCATAAAAGTGTAATTGTTGGGGTAATAAATTAGCCGGACACACTTCTGCGCAATCACCACAGCGAATACAAGGTAGCGCAGGCGGTGGCGCAGGAAGCTCTTCAGCCGTGGCTGCCAATAAGCAGTTACTGGTTTTAATAATGGGTGCGTCGAGTGCTGGTAAGGTAAAACCCATCATCGGGCCGCCAACAATCAATCGACTCATCTGCGCTTTCTGCAAGCCAGCAAACTCAAGCAACTCGATGGCGGGTGTGCCGATTAAGCACTCAGCATTCATTGGTTTTTGCAGTGCTTGGCCGGTCAGAGTGGTGATTCGTGAAATAAGCGGCTTACCTTCAATTACCGCATCATGCACCGCGACGGCGGTACCGACGTTTTGACACAGAATGCCTAATTGCGCCGGCAGTTTCGCCGATGGCACTTGCTGGCCGGTCAGAATCTCGATCAGCTGGCGCTCGCCACCCGAAGGGTAAATCGTTGGGATTGCGACCACCTGATAACGACGCGATTGTAATGCGCCACGGACCGCAGCAATGGCCTCGGGTTTGTTATCTTCAATGGCGATCAGTACATTTTCGGGCTGTAAAATCTGCACTAAAATATCAATGCCGAGTAGCAGTTGCGGTGCCTTTTCGCGCATCAACACATCATCAGCGGTGATGTAAGGTTCGCACTCCGTGCCGTTGATAATTAGCGTGTTAATCGGCTGATTAGGCGCAGGCGAAAGCTTAATGACCGTTGGGAAGCCGGCGCCACCAAGGCCGCTGATACCTGCTTGACGAATTTTATCGAGCAATTCCTCTGCGCTGGCTTGGTAAAAATGCGGCAGCGCTTCCAGTGAGCACCATTGATCTAAGCCATCGGTGTCAATCACGATGGCATCCATCAATTGGCCTGACGCATGTGGGTAAGGCTGCGGGCCAATAAAGCTCACGGTACCCGAGCTTGGCGCATGCACAGGGGCGCTAATCAGGTTGGCTGAGTCAGCAATCAGTTGGCCTTTTAAAACGTAATCGCCGACGCTAACCCGCGCTTCTGTGGCACTGCCAAGATGCTGCAGCAATGGCACAATTAATTGTTTCGGCAGCGGAGCGCTCTGGATGGGCTGTTGGTTGGACAGTGATTTGCACTGAGGCGGATGGACGCCGCCACGCAGTGGGTGAATAGGCCAAGTGCTCATGACAATGACTCCCGATCAGTCGCAATCAAAGTACCGGGCGGCAAAGGATGCTCCCACTTCCAGTTTTGTAAAGTGCTAGCCACCGGAATCATATCAATGCAATCCACTGGGCAAGGTTCGACACACAGATCACAGCCTGTGCATTCGCTGGCAATCACCGTATGCATTTGTTTGGCTGCACCTAAAATTGCATCCACAGGGCAGGCTTGAATACATTTGGTGCAGCCAATACATTCAGCTTCACGGATATATGCCACTAACTGTGGTTTTTCGCCTTCTACCGCATCCAAAGGCTCTGCCTCAACATCCAGTAATTCGGCTAACGCTTGAATGGTGGTCTCGCCACCCGGTGGGCACTTATTGATTTTGTCGCCAGCGGCGATCGCTTCGGCGTAAGGTTTGCAACCAGGGTAACCGCACTGCCCACACTGGGTTTGTGGCAGCAGAGCGTTGATTTGCTCAGCAATCGGATTGCCTTCGACGCGAAAGCGTACAGCAGCAAAGCCTAAAATCGCGCCAAAGATTAAACTTAAAACGACCAGTGCTGTGACTGCAATAAACACCATGCTCATAGCTTGATCAAACCACTAAAGCCCATAAAGGCTAGTGACATCAAGCCTGCCGTCAGCATGCCAATTGCCGCACCTTGAAAAGGTTTCGGCACATCAGCGATGGCAATGCGTTCGCGCATTGCGGCAAACAGCACTAGCACTAAAGAGAAACCAATGCCTGCAGCAAAACCATTCACGCTGGCTTGCAAGAAGGTGTATTGACTGCGATTTGCGTTTAAAAGAGCGACGCCAAGCACAATGCAGTTAGTAGTGATCAGCGGTAAGAATATACCGAGCACGCGGTAGAGCATCGGACTGGTCTTATTGACCACCATCTCGGTGAATTGCACCACCACAGCAATGACTAAAATAAAGCTAATGGTGCGTAAAAATTCAAGATCAAACGGCTTAAGGATGTACTGCTGGACTAAATAGCTACAGATCGAAGCCAAGGTCAGTACAAAGGTGGTGGCCAACGATAAGCCTATCGCGGTTTCAACCTTTTTCGAGACGCCCATAAACGGGCACAAGCCAAGAAACTGAACCAAAACAAAGTTGTTCACTAAAATGGCACTGACCACAATAAGTAAGAGTTCGCTCATGGCTAGTATTGGAGGGATCAACCGTTATTAAGAAGGTGCTTATTATCGTGCAGGTCGATATAGCGTACAAGTCGGATTTCTGCCTTCTTTAAGTTCTTTTTGATCTAAGGCTATGGAATCTTGGCTAAAAGGCTTTAAAAAGCATTATTTATAGAGAAAGCGTGACGTTATGACGCGTTTTTATTATCTGCGCTTTAGGCTGACAGGCTGCTGCTTAACAGACTGCCAAGTTTAGAGTATGCAACAGATGTTTAGTCGTTTTCTGCAATCCTGATGATACTAACTGCCGCTAACCATTTGTTTTTATTACGACATTGGTCGTGCTTTAGACAAAAGTAGTCTATTTGTTTGTACGGTAATCTCTACATTGGCGTCACCAACATCCATACCTCAAACACTTTAATGCCGGGTTGGATGTGCAGGGTACAGACTGTGTTGCTAAGAGCTGATTTGTATCAGGTGATTAAAACTTGTAGGGATGCAGGTGTTTTTCACTACAGCTGAGAGCCAGTAAGAAATCCATAACAATCACAATATATGCAAGCGTTCAATGCTTAGCGCTAAGCGGTGTTGCTTGTTTTATGCGTCTTAGTGATACCAATAAACATGCCCAAGAGTTTGATCAGGTTGGCTTTGATGAAGCAGGGTAGGAGAGTGAAAATGCAAGATACAATTGTTGAGAAGGTGCTTAAGCACCCTAAATACGCGGAGTTAGTACAGCGCCGTACTCGAGTGAGTATGGCGTTTTTTGCCGTCGCATTAGCGATCTATTCAGGGTTCATCCTAACGTTGGCCTATATGCCAGATGTGTTTGCTCAGCCTATCGGCGCGGGTTGGACCATGAGTGTTGGCGTATTGACCGGAATCTTAGTGGTGTTTAGCGCCGTTATTATGATTTCACTGTATGTCTATTTCTCCAACAAGATTTTTGATCCATTGCTGGATGCTATTGTGAAGGACGTAGAATAATGAAGAAATTTCTCTTGAGCACAGCTCTGCTGTCATTGTTCGCGCAACCTGCATTCGCTGCAACAGGACAAGCCAATACTTCCGCCATTGTCATGTTCTTGGTTTTTATTGCTGGAACCATGGTGATTACTTGGTGGGCTGCACGTAAAACCCAAACCACTTCAGACTTCTACACTGCGGGTGGTGGCATTACGGGCTTCCAGAATGGTTTAGCCATTGCTGGTGACTATATCTCTGCAGCGTCATTCCTTGGTATCGCCGGTATGGTGTACGTCAGTGGTTTTGACGGCATCATTTATGCGATTGGCTTCCTGTTCGGTTGGCCGGTGGTGATGTTCTTGGTGGCTGAGCGTTTACGTAACCTAGGACGCTTTAACTTTGCCGACGTTACTGCGTTTCGCTTAGAACAAACGCCAATGCGTGTTCTGGCGGCCAGTGCTTCATTGTTGATTATTGCGCTGTACCTGATCGCGCAAATGGTCGGTGCGGGTAAGTTGATCGTGCTGCTGTTTGGTCTTGAGTATAAAATCTCAGTAATCATTATCGGCTCACTAATGATGATCTACGTGTTCTTCGGCGGAATGACGGCGACCACTTGGGTACAAATCATTAAAGCAGTATTGATGCTGGCGGGTGGTACTTTGCTGGCGGCACTTGTATTGATGGCTTTCAACTGGAATCCAGATGCAATGCTGGCTGAAGCGGTTAAAGTACACCCTTCAGGCACAGAGTTGATGGCACCGGGCGCTGGTGTCAGTGGTAACCCACTTAACGCACTGTCGCTGGGCTTGGCATTGGCCTTTGGTACGGCAGGTTTGCCGCACATTCTGATGCGCTTCTTCACTGTTTCCAGTGCAAAAGAAGCACGTAAGTCAGTGATCTGGGCCAGTAGCTTTATCGGTTACTTCTACCTTCTAACTTTTATCATCGGTTTCGGTGCAATTGCTCTACTGGTTCGCCACCCTGAGTTCTACAGCGGTTTAGCCGGTGATAACAGCAATATGCTGACCACGCTGATCGGTGGCACCAACATGGCAGCGGTACACTTATCCAACGCTGTGGGCGGTAGTTTACTGTTAGGTTTCTTGGCTGCAGTAACCTTTGCAACCATCGTTGCAGTGGTGGCAGGCTTGGCGTTGGCCGGTGCAGCAGCTATTGCTCACGACTTGTACGCCAACGTAATTGCTCGTGGTCGTTCAACTGAAAAGCAAGAAATGCGTATTTCTAAGATTTCTACGCTGGTCTTAGGTGTCTTGGCGGTACTGCTCGGTATTGTTTTTGAAGATCAAAACGTCGCCTTCATGGTCGGTCTGGCCTTTGCTATTGCAGCAAGTGCTAACTTCCCTGTGCTGGTTCTGTCGATCTCATGGCGCGGCTGTACGACGCGCGGTGCAACCATCGGTGGTTTCTTAGGCTTAGCCTTTGCCACATTATGGGTTGTTCTGAGTAAGACTGTTTGGGTTGATGTGTTTGGTAATGCTGAGCCGATCAGTCCATTCCCGAACCCAGGTATCTTCTCGATTCCGTTGGCCTTCTTTGCGATCTGGTTCTTCTCCGTGACTGATAAGAGTGCGCGTGCAGTTAAAGAGCGTGATGCCTTTACTGCGCTGACTGTGCGCAGTCAAACCGGTATCGGTCGCTCAGGCGCACAGGATCACTAAGCAGCAATACTGTGATGGTTGATTAATCATCCTGTTAAAATACCCCGACTGGTTCGGGGTATTTTTTTGTCAATTGATTGGTGGGGCAGTTTGTCATGGGGCGGCGAGGTGTGCCGTGAATTGTAGAGCTGTGACGTCTGGGGCGCTTTGTCGCAGCGAGATGCTAATGATAATGATTGTTGTTAGCGAGTGCTTCTGGTAACTTTCTTTCCAACATAAATTATAGCTAAGGAAGACTCATGCACAATGTATTTAAAGGTGTTGTATTGGCTGTTGGTTTAGCGGTTGCTGCCGGCGCTGTTGCAGAAGAGAATGTTGGTCATTTTAAAGGTTTGGCCGCACCGGATTTAGAGACTGCAGTGATTAACTTCTCTGAATACAATAATCGCCTCGAAACAGCGCTCAGCGGTGAGCTGACAGATAACGATTTGATGACGATCCATCAGTTAACCTACACTCTAGAAAATGCTTTAGAAAAAATTAATATTGATTTAGAAGAGCTGGCGCAGACGTTAGAAAAAGTCCATGTGGCCTCAGAAACTTATAATCGTGACGCGCTTAAAGAAGCTGGTCCTGCGTATTTAAAAACCTCACGCACTGTCATCAAGTAAACCTCAAACAACGCCAACTCTTTGTGTCATTTGCGACATATAGACTTGGCGTTTGTCTAGCAGGCTGTTCGAATATCGGTATACTTAGTAAGCTAATCAATAGCTTGGAGACTGCGTAGCCATGTACGAACAGCATCGTTTTGGAATGCAATTAACGCATTTGTCCCGCGCTTGGCGTGCCGAGTTGGATCGTCGCTTAACCAGCCTTGGCTTGTCGCAAGCGCGCTGGCTGGTGTTGTTGCATCTGGCGCGCGCGAGTGAGCCGCCGACACAAGGGGAGTTGGCTAACAGTGTTGGGGTGGAAAACCCAACCTTAGCGCGAATGCTCGATGGTCTTGAGGCGCAGCAATTGATTGAGCGTCAAGCCGATGAGTATGATCGTCGAGTAAAAAAAATTGTTCTAACCCCGTGCGCTGTCGATCTGATTGAGCGCATCGAAAGCATTGCTACGACTTTACGTAAAGAAGTCTTTGCCGGTATCACAGAGCAAGAGATCGCTCTGTGTCAAAGTATTCAAGCACGCATGCTAACCAATTTAGAAAAACGCAATGAAACGTGATTTAGCCAGTTTAAATGCGCGCTTTGGTGTGCTTTATCGCGTCTGGCTACTGGGTGTTTTGATGCTTGGCAGTATGGTCATGGTGCTGTCCTCTACCAGCATTAACGTCGCGCTGCCAGCAATCATGGATGAGTTTGCGATGGGACGGCCGCTGGCACAGTGGCTGGCAACGGGTTTTCTTGCGGCGATGACCGCAGGTTTATTATTGGCCGCGTGGGCGCAGGCTAAGTTAGGCTCCAGGCTCACAGTGCAAATCAGCATTGGCTTGTTCGTGGTTTGCTCTATTGTTGCCTTAGTTGCTACTGAAGGTTGGCAACTCATCGTTTTACGGATTCTGCAGGGTGCCAGCGCCGGCATTATTCAACCATTGGCGACTGTTTTAATCTTTCGCGTTTACGCTGGTGGTGGCCGCGGTGCAGCCTTGGGTGTGTATGGTCTTGGCTTAATGATTGCGCCCAGTATCGGACCGACCGTAGGTGGTTATTTAGTTGATCACTTTGGCTGGACATCAGCTTTTTGGCTGCCTTTACCGGTGTGCTTTGTATTGTTGTTTGCTGGGCATTGGTTGTTGCCTGATGAGAGTAATGCCAATGCTAAGCGTTTGGACGTGCTGTCCTTTGTGATGCTGACCGTCGCTATCTTTGCTGGTCTTGGTGCTATTTCAGAGGCGCAGCGCTACGACTGGAATGATTGGCATGTCTGTGTACTGGCGCTTTTGACAGTGGTTTGTAGTGCTGTTTTTTTTCTACGTACGTTAAAAAGTGATCGGCCCATTTTGTCATTACGCTTATGGCGTTTAGCTGCATTTCGACGAGCCAGTTGGGTCGCATTAGCTTTAGGGCTTGGCTTATACGGTTCCACCTATTTGATTCCTTTGTATCTGCAGACGATTAAAGGCTATAGCGCAGGTGATGCTGGTGTTCTATTGCTCCCCGCAGGCATTTTGCTGGGGTTAGCGTCCTTTGCCAGTGGCTGGCTGTGTGACCGTATTGCGATTGTTTGGCTGCTGTGTGCGGGGCTGTTTTTATTTGCGATCTCTGCAGTCTGGTATGGCCTCTGGGGCGCGAGCAGCGGTTTTTTATGGCTGTGTGTGATTGCCGCACTCGGACGCATGGGAATTGGTTTAATTATGCCAGCGCTGAGCACCGCCTCACTGGACAGCCTAACCGTCGATGAACTGCCTTATGGTGCTGGCGCTGTGACGTTTGTTCGACAGCTTGGCGGAGCCTTCGGAATCAATTTACTAACAGTTTTCCTTGAGTGGCAGCACCAGTCCCTGGGTGGCGATTTTTCTGCTGAAACCACTGCGTTTGAGCGAACCTTCATCCTGTTAGGTTTAGCCTTTATTCTGGCGTTATGGCCTGCGTGGCGTCTTAGAAAATTGCCAAAGCCGGTAAAAGCGCATTGACCGTTCATCGGGAAAACTGAACAAAAATAATGTGTCGTCGTCCATTAAGTGTGCTTACTTAAATGTGAGCCACAATTAAAATTAATGTGTACGGAGTGCATAACGATGAAAACATTAACTCGTAAATATGCTGGTCTTGTTGTTGTAACGGCTCTTTTAGGAATGCCATTAACTCACGCTGTGGCTAATGAAAAAGCAAGTGAAGTTCAAGACGTCGTTTCCGATAGCTGGATCACTAGTAAAGTAAAATCGGTTTTTTTAAGTAATGTGAATATTAGCGGTTTGGATATTAAGGTTGAAACCGTCGATGGTGTGGTATCGCTATCTGGTGAAGTGCCAACTGTTGCTGAACGTGACTTAGCTATTAGTAAAGCTGAAGGGATTAAAGGCGTTAAAGCTGTCGCTGCGGATGGTTTAAAAACTAGCCGATAAGCTTGTACAGCAAGCTGAGAAAATTTGCGAACTTACGGTATTTAGTTTTATGAAGATTCAGGCTTTCTTTAAGAGAAGTTTACCGTTGGTCACCTCTGTTGAACGAAAATTACCTGAGCCGCTCTACTGAGTGTGCCTATTAGAAAGTAAGCGCATTTTGAAACTTACACGGAGTACATAACAATGAAAACGTTAACTAATAAACTTGCTGGTCTTGTAGTGTTAACTGCCCTTGTGGGTATGCCTTTAACTCATGCAGTGGCCAACGAAACTGTAAATGAAGTTCAAGACGTTGTCTCCGACAGCTGGATCACGAGTAAAGTGAAATCAGTATTTTTAGCAAACACCGATATCAGTGGTTTGGATATTAAAGTTGAAACCGTTGATGGCGTGGTTGCGCTATCCGGTGTCGTACCTACCACTGCAGAGCGTGACTTAGCCATCACTAAAGCTGAGTCAATCAAAGGCGTTAAAGGTGTTGCTGCTGACGGTTTAAAAACCAGTCAATAAGACGCTGAGTTTTATAAAATCAAATACTTAATAATTTAAGGTGATTTATGAATAGCGATATTTTTGAAGGTAAGTGGAAACAGTTGAAAGGTAAAGTTAAAACTCATTGGGGAAAACTCACCGATGATGATGTTGATGTGGTTGAAGGCCATAGTCAGTATTTAGCCGGTAAGCTGCAAGAGCGTTACGGCATCACGAAAGAAAAAGCTGAAGAAGAGATTGCTGAGTTCCATCGCAAACTGTAATTCATCAGCTTGAATAAACGGCTTGAGCAGAGTGTTAAAACGCTTTGCTCAAGCCGTTTCTTATTGTGTAGGTCGCGCCTTTAGGCCGACACAGTCTTGCTGGCTTATGCGTGTATTAGCATCAGCAGCGCTGATGTCGAGCTGAAGCTGCGACCTACAGGATGCACATAGCGGTTTATGTTGATGTAGGTCGCGCCTTTAGGCCGACATCGTCTTTCTGCTTGTTATTTAAACAGCGGTCCTGAACGTGTATTTAAACCTTTCGCCAAACGGTCATACAGCACCACATTCACCGTGGCTGCTAAATTCATGCAGCCATTAGTGGGGACATAAACGACATCTTCACACCAGTCGCGAATGTCTTTATCCAGCGAACCATCTTCTGGGCCGAAAATATATAAGGCGCGATCAGGATGAGTGTATTCAGGCAAAGAGCGTGCGCCTTCAACCAGTTCAATGGCGACCGGCGTACAGCCTAAAGGTAAAATTTTGCGCAGGTCATCAATGTTAATCAGCGGCACATCTTGATGGACTTTCTTGGTGTCAGTGATGAAATCTTTGGCGCGATCATAGCGTGTGCCGGTGTAAAACACGCTATTGACGCCATAGCAGCCTGCTGCACGCATGATAGAGCCAACATTGGTTGGAGATTTGGGGTTGCTTAAAGCAATGCAGCTGTAACGACGATTGGCCACGAGACGCTCACTGGTTTTAGCTGGATACCGCAATACGGGTTTTGTATAACTCGGTAGTGACAGCACAATTAAATAAAAAGGCCGAGAACTGAGTCTCGGCCTAGGCGCTAGATTAACACAGAGGTTAAGCGATGCTTAAATCTCAACCGCTAAGCTATCGGCGATTTTCTTCTGCCACAGAGCAGGACCGGTAATGTGGACTGACTCACCTAGGGTGTCGACCGCAACAGTCACGGGCATGTCTTTGACTTCAAACTCGTAGATGGCTTCCATCCCCAGTTCAGCAAAGGCCACCACGCGCGATTTTTTGATCGCTTGGGCAACCAGGTAAGCCGCGCCGCCGACAGCCATCAGATAGACAGCTTTATTGTCTTTAATCGCTTCAATAGCGATCGGGCCGCGCTCGGATTTACCGATCATACCCAGCAAGCCAGTGGTTTCAAGGATCTGACGAGTAAACTTATCCATTCGCGTTGCCGTCGTGGGGCCTGCTGGGCCAACCACTTCGTCACGCACTGGATCAACAGGGCCGACGTAGTAGATAAAGCGACCTTTAAGATCAACCGGTAGCTCTTCGCCTTTGTTGAGCATATCAACCATACGTTTGTGCGCAGCGTCGCGGCCAGTGAGCATTTTACCGTTCAGCAAAATGGTTTCGCCGGGCTTCCAGCTTTGCACATCTTCGGGCGTGATAGTGTCGAGGTTAACGCGGCGCGCGGAAGGACCTGCTTCCCAGACGATATCTGGGTAGGCGTCCAATGGTGGAGCTTCCAGCACAGCAGGGCCAGAACCATCGAGAACAAAGTGCGCGTGACGTGTCGCCGCGCAGTTTGGAATCATACACACCGGCAATGAAGCCGCATGGGTTGGGTAATCCATGATTTTTACATCAAGTACCGTGGTTAAACCGCCCAGACCTTGTGCGCCAATCCCCAGTTGGTTGACCTTTTCGAACAATTCTAAACGCATTTCTTCAATGCGGTTTTGTGGTCCGCGCGCTTGCAGTTCATGAATGTCGATGGATTCCATCAGCACTTCTTTCGCCATCACTGCAGCTTTTTCAGCTGTACCGCCAATGCCAATACCGAGCATGCCAGGTGGGCACCAGCCTGCGCCCATTTCTGGAACGGTTTTTAATACCCAATCAACGATTGAGTCGGATGGGTTGAGCATGGCCATTTTCGATTTGTTTTCTGAGCCGCCGCCTTTGGCTGCGACATCAAACTCAACGGTATTGCCTGGCACGACAGAGTAGTGGATCACAGCTGGCGTGTTGTCTTTAGTGTTGCGGCGAGCACCGGCTGGATCAGCCAAAATGGATGCACGCAGAACGTTTTCTGGCAGGTTGTAAGCGCGACGCACGCCTTCGTTGATCATGTCATCGAGACTCATGGTCGCACCATCCCAACGCACATCCATACCGACGCGAACAAAGATCGTCACGATGCCGGTGTCTTGGCACAGCGGACGATGGCCGGTTGCACTCATGCGCGAGTTGATCAAAATTTGCGCCATGGCATCTTTAGCCGATGCGGATTCTTCACGCAAATAGGCTTCGTGCATGGCTTTAATAAAGTCGAGCGGGTGGTAATAAGAAATAAACTGTAACGCGTCAGCAACGCTTTGGATCAAATCATCTTGCTTAATAACGGTCATGAAACGCTCCTCTAATTTGACGGGAACATCAAGTGCTTTTAACCAGCAGACTCGGTGTAGATGAGCAGGCAGTGAATACGCTAAAACAGGCTTAACGCGCAGTGCATGTGCTTTTAGGGCGCTAAGTATAGCGCGCATCACTGTCAGGCGAACAGTCGCGCGCTATCGACTATGGTGGCAGGCTTGTGTTTACTGGGTTTTTTGCACCTGTTGAGCTTGGATCAAGTCGCTCAATTCTTGATCTTTTTGCAACCAAAGCTGGTTGACCCATTCTTGGAATTCAGCGCGGTATTGCATGTCCTGATCATAACTTTTGCCAAGAAACTGCTTTGGGATCGGCATGATCTGAATGCGCATTACGATGCGTTTGATTTGCCCGCTGAGTACATCCCACAGCGTAGGTCGGCCTCCTGGGTAATAGATGGTGACGTTGACTAAGCCATGTAACTGTTCACCCATGGCATCCAAAACGAAGGCAATACCGCCAGCTTTGGGCTTGAGTAAGTGTTGAAAGGGCGAGTTCTGTTGTTGGTGTTTTTCTGGAGTAAAACGTGTTCCCTCGAGAAAGTTAAATACTGAAACAGGGTTGGTTTTATAGCGCTCGCAGGCTTTGCGTGTGGTGGCTAAGTCTTGGCCTTGTTTTTCCGGGTGCTTGGCTAGGTAAGCTTTGCTGTAACGCTGCATAAATGGAAACTCCAATGCCCACCAACACAGACCAATGACCGGCACCCAAATCAGTTCTTTTTTCAAAAAAAACTTAAGAAAGGGTAAACGTCGGTTGAATTGGTACTGCAGCGCGAGAATATCCACCCAACTTTGATGGTTGCTCGTCACCAGCCAAGAGTGGGTCATATCAAGCTTTTCTAAGCCTTCGACATCCCACTCGATCGGTTGCACCGCTTGCATCCAAAAACGGTTTACAGAAATCCACGATTCAGCAACCCAGTGCATGATAAAACGTATGCCGCGCTGGATCGGAGTGAAGGGCAGAACTAATTTTAATAGAGCCAGAATAAACAGCGGCCAGCACCAAAATAAGGTGTTGGTAATCAACAATACTAGCGCGATAGAGCCGCGTAAAAACGGAGGGAGAACGTGCAACATAGGAGCAATACCCCAAAATAATGCGCTAAGCGCAGCAGAAACACATGTTGTTTTATTATTATGGTTATCGTTTCTGCGTTGGAGTGCAAGTGTTACGTGAGACTACAGAGTCACTGTGCAGGACGCAGCAGTGACTCCTGAGCCTGTGTTGCTTAAGGCATATTGGCTGCTTGGATCGCAGTGAGAGCGATGGTGAAGACAATATCGTCAACCAAAGCGCCGCGTGACAGATCGTTTACAGGCTTGCGTAAGCCTTGCAGCATCGGTCCAACACTGATCACGTTGGCGCTACGCTGCACCGCTTTATAGGTGGTGTTACCGGTGTTTAGGTCTGGGAAGATAAACACCGTAGCACGGCCGGCAACCAAGCTGTCAGGCGCTTTCGAGCGACCAACACTTTCGATACTAGCAGCGTCATATTGCAGTGGGCCATCAATCGGCATTGCAGGATTGCGTTCACGTGCAATGCGGGTGGCTTCACGTACTTTTTCAACTTCAGCGCCAGTACCTGAGTCTCCGGTTGAGTAGCTGATCATCGCCACTCGTGGATCAATACCGAAGGCTTGTGCTGACTCGGCGCTTTGCAAAGCAATTTCCGCAAGCTCAGTGGCATTTGGATCAGGATTCACCGCGCAGTCGCCGTAGACCAAAACTTGATCAGGCAGCAGCATAAAGAAGACCGAAGACACCAAATTGTAGCCTGGTGCGGTTTTGATCAACTGCAAAGCAGGGCGAATAGTGCTGGCGGTAGTGTGTACTGCGCCAGAGACTAAACCGTCCACTTCATCTTCTGCGAGCATCATGGTAGCCAGGACAACTGTATCTTCCAGTTGCACATTAGCCAGTTGCGGGGTCAAGCCTTTGCTTTTACGCAACTCAACCATCGGCGCGATAAAGCGTTGACGAATGGACGCTGGATCAATGATTTCTAAATCAATCGGTAGCTCAATGCCTTGTGCTTTAGCAATCGCGTGTACTTCTTCAGGCTTAGCCAGCAATACACAGCGAGCAATTCCGCGTTTTTGGCAAATTGCCGCCGCTTGAATGGTGCGCGGCTCATTACCTTCTGGTAACACGATGCGCTTGTTTGCTGCTTGCGCGCGCTTGACCAGTTGATGACGAAACGCCGGTGGAGACAAGAGCAGTTGGCGTACTGTGCTGCAGCGTGCAGCTAACCAATCTTGGTCGAGATGACCCGCAATGTACTCAGTCACGGCTTTGGCGCGTTCGGTATCGCTAATCGGGATGCCTTTGTACAGACGGGTCAGGTTGTAAGCCGTATCGTATGAACCGGTTGGTACGCTCATTACCGGTAAGCCGCCTTTTAGAGCGCGCTCACCAATATCCATGATGCTTGGATTAGGCGTCAGATCGCCGGTCAATAATAAACCGGAGAGTAAAACACCATTCATTTCAGCCAAGCTCACCGCTAAAATAATATCGTCACGATCACCTGGGCAGACGACTAAAACACCCGGCTGCAGTAAAGGTACGATATTGGCCACAGTGCGCGAGCATAAAATTACTTTCTGTACGCGGCGCTGCTCAATGTCACCTCGGTTGTGTATTTTTGCTTTGATCAATCCTGCAAAATCACTGGTGCGAGCATTATTGAGCTCTTCTTTGGCGGTAATGCAGCCAATTAAGTGCAAATCGCCTTTGCGCAGTGCAGGCAGATGACTTTTCAAGCGCTCAATAAAGCCAGCGATGGGTGATTCAGTCACTTTGTTAATAATCACACCGAGCACTTTTGGATCTTTAGTGCCGCCAAACAGTTGCGCTTGCATTTCGATACGGTCAGACAGCTCGTTCAGATCATCACTGCTTGGTGCGCTAACCAAAATCACTTCGGCATCAAAAGTCTTAGCAAGGTGCGCATTGATACGCTCGGCATAGTTAGCTTGGCGAGAGGGCGTCATGCCTTCGACAATAATAATGTCGTATTCCGCTTGAATCTGCTGGTGCATACTGACGATTTCTTCCATCAGTTGATCCAACTGACCATTACCGATCATGCGCTCAACATAGGCCAAAGACAGTGCTTTAGGCTGACGAATACCGTGAGTTGCTTCCATCAGAGCGCTAGAGCGCTCAGGACCCGTATCGTCTGAGTGCGGCTGGGCAATGGGCTTGAAAAAACCAACTTTTAGGCCTGAGCGCAGTAAGGCTTGGACAACACCTAAACTGATTGACGATAAGCCGACACCGAAACCGGTTGGAGCAAGTAAAAATGTATGCATGAATCAAGCGTCCTGTATTAAGCGTGAGCGTCGATCAAAGCCAGTGTTTCAACAGCGATCTGGCGTTCTTCGTTGGTTGGGACAACCAATACACGCGGATGATTGTCAGCGCTAATGATACCGCCTACGCCACGAATACACTTCAGGTTTGCTGCTTCATCCAGTTTGAAATCAAATAAACGCAAATAATCTAGAGTTTTGCTGCGTACTAGGCTGGCGTTCTCGCCGATACCACCGGTGAAAATCAAACCATCCAGCTTTGGCAGTGCACAAGCCATGCCCGCTAATGATTTAGCAAGGCGGTAGCAGAACACTTCAATTGCCAAAGTGGCACGCTCATCACCTTTTTCTCGTGCTTCAATCAGGGTGCGCATGTCGTTGGATAGACCAGACAAGCCCAGTAAACCACTTTCTTTGGTCAGCACTGTTTCAATACGCTGTGTGTCCCAGCCTAGTGTGCGTGATAAGTGATTGTGCAGACTCGGGTCAACATCACCACTGCGCGTGCCCATCACCAGACCTTCCAGTGGAGTTAAGCCCATGCTGGTGTCTAAACTCTCACCGTTAACAACGGCGGCAGTTGAACAGCCATTGCCTAGGTGGGCAGTCAACCAGCAACTGTCTTCAACCGGTAAACCTGTCATGGCAGCGGCTTTGCGGCTGACATACATGTGGCTGGTACCGTGGAAACCATAACGGCGAACATGGTGGTCAGTGTACAAGTGCTCTGGCACCGCATAACGATAAGCATGTGGAGGCATAGTTTGGTGGAAAGCAGTATCAAACACAGCCACTTGCGTCAGGTCTGGATACAGTGAGATTGCCGCTTCAATACCAATTAAACCAGCTGGGTTGTGCAAAGGAGCTAATACCGCGGCACGACGAATCACATCAATGACTTCGCGGTTAAGTGCGGTTGCTTCAGTAAAGTGCGCGCCGCCATGAACAACACGGTGACCAATACCGGTCAACTGGCCGTGGCTGGCTTTTTGTACTAAAGGCAGTAAACGTGCAAAGGCTTCTTTGTGGTCTGCGCCATGTAACTGTGTAACATGCTTCTCGTCGCCCAATTGCCAGTTTAAAACCGCTTCGCTGGTGCCTAGACGCTCAGCCAGACCTTGAATTAGAAACTGCTCTTTGTCTTCATTGACGAGGGCGAACTTAATAGAAGAACTGCCGCTGTTGATAACCAGTATATTTCGAGACGACATTTAAAATCCTTTAGGTATATATAAGAGTAATGTTGGATACGGCCGAGCATTACCAAGAAAAGGCCGGATCATTTATAAGGTTTCCCAATCTTCGTGCGCCAGGTAGAGAGAGGTCAAGCAAGCATTGGTCTATTTATTCTAAAGTCGCATTACGTCGCAACTGCAGGTAAACTTTCGCTTACATTCATTTTGATAAAGGTTTTTATTTTATGCTGATCGCCAATCAACACGTTGTCGCCATTGACTACACGCTCAGTAACGACGCTGGTGAAGTGATTGATAGTTCTGCTGGTGCAGAGCCGTTGGTCTATTTGCATGGTGCAGGCAATATCATTGCTGGTTTGGAAAAAGCATTGGCCGGTAAAGCGGTCGGCGATGAGCTGGACGTAAGCATTGAGCCAGAAGATGCTTATGGTGAGTACAGCGCTGAACTGATCACTAATCTGGGTCGTGAAATGTTTGAAGGTGTTGATCAACTGGAAGTGGGTATGCAGTTTCATGCTTCTGCGCCGGATGGTGGCATGCAGATTGTGACTATCCGTGACATCGATGGTGATCAAGTGACTATTGATGGCAATCATCCTCTGGCCGGTCAACAACTTAACTTCAAAGTTAAAGTTGTGAGTGTACGTGCAGCAAGCGAAGAAGAACTTGCGCACGGTCATGTTCACGGTGAAGGTGGTCATCAGCATTGATGGTTTGACTCAGTGCATGATTGATCACAAAGGCACCTCAGGTGCCTTTGTTGTTTATAGTGACTTTGCTAATGACTGCACTGTTATGCGTCTTGATTATCCTTCTCTATTGGGAGTCTGCGCTGACAGTGCTATATTGCCGCATTTCCTGCAGGTGCAAAAAACTGCAGAAAACTAGTGTTTCAGCAACTTAATCGTATTTAGCGGGAGTTTAAATGTCAGTTGACGATGCTTTCGCCGTAGAGTTAAAAGGCGTGACCTTTCAGCGCGGCTCGCGGAAAATTTTTGATAATGTCAGCATCAGCTTTCCACGAGGCAAAGTGACTGGCGTGATGGGACCGTCGGGTTGTGGTAAGACCACATTGCTGCGATTGATGGCGGCACAACTAAAGCCTGAGAAAGGTGAAGTGTGGGTTAACGGGCAGAATTTGCCGACGTTATCGCGCAGCGACCTGTTTGATATGCGTAAACAATTTGGCGTGTTATTTCAAAGCGGTGCGCTATTTACTGATTTAAATGTGTTCGAAAACGTTGCGTTTCCATTGCGCGTGCACACCGAACTGCCTGATGAAATGATTCGTGACATCGTCTTAATGAAATTGCAGGCCGTGGGTTTACGTGGTGCGATTGATTTAATGCCAGATGAGTTGTCGGGCGGAATGAAGCGTCGCGTGGCCTTAGCGCGAGCTATTGCTTTAGATCCAGAAATTTTATTGTATGACGAGCCCTTTGTTGGACAAGATCCAATCGCCAAAGGCGTCTTAGTGCGGTTGATTCGTTTATTAAATGATGCCTTAGGCATTACCAGTGTGGTGGTCTCGCATGACTTAGCTGAGACGGCGAGCATTTCTGACTACTTATATGTGGTCGGTGACGGTCAAGTATTAGGCCAAGGTTCGCCAGACGAGTTAATGAATTCAGATAACCCGCGTATTCGTCAGTTTATGCAGGGTATTCCCGATGGGCCGGTGCCGTTTCACTTTGACGCCCCGGACTATCGCGACGACTTATTGGGAGGTCGTTAAATGGCGCGTCAGTCGTTATTAGATCGTATCGCGTTGTTAGGACGTTCTGGCTTGAACATTGTCCAGGCCATGGGGCGCTCGCTGATTTTTCTCTGGCACGTATTGATTGGTCGAGGTGGCGCAGGTACTGGCATCCATCTGCTGATTAAACAGTTGTACTCAGTCGGTGTCTTGTCGCTGGCTATTATTATCGTGTCGGGCTTATTTATCGGCATGGTATTGGCGCTACAGGGTTACAGTATTTTAGTGGACTTTGGTTCTGAGCAAGCTGTCGGGCAGATGGTGGCTTTAACTCTACTGCGTGAGCTGGGGCCGGTTGTTACCGCGCTATTGTTCGCCGGTCGTGCAGGCTCTGCTTTGACTGCCGAAATCGGTAATATGAAATCCACTGAACAATTGTCCAGTCTGGAAATGATTGGCGTTGATCCGCTTAAATACATCATTGCGCCACGCCTCTGGGCCGGTTTTATTTCGATGCCTTTGTTGGCCGCGATTTTCTCCGTCGTCGGTATTTGGGGCGGGGCGATGGTTGCTGTTGATTGGCTGGGCGTCTATGAAGGATCGTACTGGGGTAATATGACCAACAGTGTCGATTTTTATGACGATGTACTCAACGGCGTAATTAAAAGTGTGGTGTTTGCTTTTGTGGTGACTTGGGTTGCGGTATTCCAGGGCTATGATTGCGAGCCGACCTCAGAAGGTATCAGTCGCGCCACCACGCGCACGGTGGTGTATGCCTCGTTAGCGGTGTTGGGTTTGGACTTTATTTTGACTGCTTTAATGTTTGGAGATTTCTGATGCGAATCCGCGCCGTAGAGATTAGTGTAGGTGTGTTCTTGTTGGCAGGTATGCTGGCGTTATTACTGCTGGCTTTACGAGTCAGTGGCTTAACCGTTGCCAACAGTACTGACACTTATAAACTGGTTGCCCATTTTGACAATATTTCTGGTCTCACCACGCGTGCCAAAGTAACCATGGCAGGCGTTACAGTAGGTAAGGTCGTCGCGATTGACTTCGACACCGAAACTTACACCGGCAAAGTCAGCATGGAAGTGCAGAGCCGGGTCAATAACTTACCCACTGATACCACTGCTTCGATTTTAACTGCGGGTTTGCTGGGCGAGAAATACATCAGCTTTAGCGTCGGCGGTGAAGATGAAGTATTGAAAGACGGTGATGTGATTTATGATACGCAGTCATCTTTGGTTCTCGAAGAGCTGATTGGTAAGTTTTTAATGAACAGCGTTAATCAGGAATAGTTATTATGTTTGCCATGTTACGTCATGCTTTATTTTTTGCTGCGCTAGCCTTTACTGGCATTAGCGTTGCAGCAACAGATGCGCGTACGGTGGTTGAAGAAACCACCAATAATTTGCTGGCTGATCTAAAAGCTAACAAAGAACAATACCGAACTGATCCAGCTGCTTTTTATAATGCAATGGATTCGATTTTGGGCGAAGTAGTTGATGCTGACGGCATTTCCAGAAGCGTAATGACTGTGCGTTATTCACGCCGTGCAACACCTGAGCAGATGCAGCGTTTTCAAGAAAACTTTAAACGCAGTTTGATGCAGTTCTACGGTAATGCCTTGCTTGAGTACAACAATCAAAGCATTCGCGTACTGCCTAACAGCATTGCGCAAGGATCAGATCGCAGCGAAGTGCGCATGGAAGTGACAGATCACAAAGGTGTTATCTACCCTGTGTCTTACACCATGGTTAAAATTAAAAATAAGTGGATGATGCGCAACGTTATTATTAACGGCATCAATGTCGGTAAACTATTTCGGGATCAGTTTGCCGAAGCCATGCAACGTAATGCGCAAGATCTTGATCGCGTGATTGATTCTTGGGTCGAAACGGTCGCTAAAACACGCGCCGCTCAGGAGGATGCGTGAGTAACGACAGTGTCACTTTAGAGGATGGCGTACTGCGTATTCAGGGTGTCTTGGATTACCGCAGCGGTCCGTTATTACGCAAGCAAGGCCAAGAGCTGATTCGTAGCAGTAAGGCTGATAATTTAGAAGTGAACTGCGCCGCTGTCGAGAAATCCAGCAGCGTCGGCTTGGCTTTATTATTGGCTTTTATGCGCGATGCTGAGCAGGGCGGTAAAACCGTTAAGCTCACCCATCTACCGCTCGATATGCAAAAAATTGCCGAGGTCTGTGGTTTGACCGAGATACTCAATATCGCCCCCTAATGGGCTTGTGCGATACCGAATGAATTGATGCAAATAAAGCGGCTGTAACTCAGGCCGTTGCTAATGAGGATTACTATGCAAGCTGTAGCAGTGAAACAACTGTTAGAAGAGAAACTCTCGAACACACAAGTTGAAGTGGAAGGCGAAGGCTGCAATTTTCAGCTTAATATTATCAGTGACGAGTTAGCGGCCTTGAGCCCAGTTAAACGTCAACAGCAGGTTTATGCAGAAATTAACCCATGGATTGCTGATGGCAGTATTCATGCGGTTACAATGAAATTTTTTACTCGCACGGCTTGGGCCGAACGCTCTTAAAGCAACCAAACGAGACTCTAATGGATAAGCTAATTATTAGCGGAGGTCATCGTTTAGACGGTGAAATTCGTATTTCAGGTGCTAAAAACGCCGCACTACCGATTCTTGCTGCAACTTTGTTGGCCAGCGCGCCTGTGACTGTGTGCAATTTACCGCACCTGCACGATATTACGACGATGATTGAGTTGTTTGGCCGTATGGGCATTCAGCCGGTGATTGATGAAAAACTCAGTGTTGAAATCGATCCACGCACTATTCAAACCTTAGTGGCGCCGTACGATTTGGTGAAAACCATGCGCGCATCTATTTTGGTGTTGGGTCCGATGGTTGCGCATTTTGGCGAAGCTGAAGTTGCCTTGCCAGGTGGTTGCGCAATTGGTTCGCGTCCAGTGGATTTACACATCCGCGGTTTGGAAGCGCTGGGTGCAGAAATCACTGTAGAAGATGGCTACATTAAAGCCAAAGCGCCAGAAGGCGGTTTACGTGGTGGCAACTTCTTCTTTGATATTGTCAGCGTAACCGGTACCGAAAACATCATGATGGCCGCCACTTTGGCGAAAGGCCGTACTGTTCTTGAAAACAGTGCGCGCGAGCCAGAAATTGTCGATTTGGCCAACTGTCTGATCGCGATGGGTGCAAAAATTCAAGGTGCTGGCACTGATACCATTATTATTGATGGTGTTGAGAAACTGGGCGGCGCAACCTACAAGGTGATGCCAGACCGTATCGAAACTGGCACCTACTTGGTGGCAGCAGCGGTGACCGGCGGTCGCGTTAAGCTCAAAGACACCGATCCAACCATTCTTGAAGCGGTGCTTTCGAAGCTACAAGAAGCCGGTGCGGAAATCACCACAGGTGAAGACTGGATTGAGCTGAACATGCACGGCAAGCGTCCTAAAGCCGTCAGCGTGCGCACCGCACCTTACCCAGCTTTCCCAACTGACATGCAAGCGCAATTTATTGCCTTGAATGCTTTGGCTGAAGGCACTGGCACCGTGATTGAAACCATCTTTGAAAACCGCTTTATGCATGCGCTAGAAATGCAGCGCATGGGTGCGAAAATTCAAATTGAAGGTAATACAGCGATTGTCACCGGTATTCCACAGCTAAAAGCTGCTCCAGTGATGGCAACTGACCTGCGCGCTTCGGCCAGTCTGGTTATTGCGGCTTTAATGGCGGACGGCGATACCCTGATTGACCGTATTTACCACATTGACCGTGGCTACGAATGTATCGAGGAAAAAATGCAACTCCTCGGTGCGAAAATCCGTCGAGTACCAGGCTAGTCTTATGTTAACTATTGCACTTTCAAAAGGTCGGATTCTCGACGATACCCTGCCGCTTTTAGAGCAGGCAGGTATTGTGCCGACGGAGAACCCAGAAAAGAGCCGCAAATTGATTATCCCAACCACGCGTGATGATGTGCGTTTGCTGATCGTGCGCGCTACCGATGTGCCAACTTATGTTGAGTTGGGTGCAGCGGACTTAGGTGTTGCCGGTAAAGATGTACTGCTTGAATACGGTGGCCAAGGTTTGTATGAGCCACTCGACTTGCAGATTGCTAAATGCAAGTTGATGACCGCTGGTGCGATTGATGCACCTGAGCCTGTAGGCCGTTTACGCGTTGCCACCAAGTTCGTCAATGTTGCCAAGCGTTACTATGCTGAGCAAGGTCGTCAAGTTGATATCATCAAACTGTATGGCTCGATGGAACTGGCACCGTTGGTTGGCTTAGCCGATAAGATCATTGACGTGGTTGATACGGGTAACACCTTGCGTGCCAACGGTTTAGAGCCGCAAGAATTGATCGCGCACATCAGCTCACGTTTAATCGTCAATCGTGCTTCGATGAAGATGAAACACGCTGATATTCAAGCGTTGATTGATACCTTAAGTGCTGCGGTAGGCGCACGACACTGATTGTAAAGTGTACCGGTGTGCATGCTGATGCACGCCGCCTATCTGCGTCATAGCCGAATTGATCGGGTGCCCGCGCAGAAGGTTTGCTAGTCTGGCGGCGCCCGAATGTTTGCTTATTATTGAGGCCCGCTATGACTGCCGCGACTATGATTCGACGTTTAAATGCCCAAGATACAGATTTTAATGCCGCACTTGATCAACTACTGAGCTGGGAAAGTGTGTCTGATGCCAGCATCAATCAACGCGTGCTGGATATCATTGATAATGTACGCAGCCGTGGCGATGCCGCGCTGATTGATTACACTCGCCAGTTTGATGGCCTTGATGTGGCGCAGATGAGTGACTTGATCCTGCCACGCGAGCGTTTAGAGCTGGCGCTGACGCGGATCACTCCTGAGCAGCGCACTGCACTAGAAACCGCCGCACGCCGTGTGCGCGAGTATCACCAGCATCAAGTACAAGACTCATGGCGCTATACCGAAGCTGACGGCACAGTGTTGGGTCAAAAAGTCACGCCGCTGGATCGTGCTGGCTTGTATGTGCCAGGAGGTAAAGCCTCTTATCCGTCATCCGTGTTAATGAATGCGATTCCTGCGAAAGTCGCCGGTGTGCGTGAAGTAGTGATGGTGGTGCCAACGCCGCGCGGTGAAATCAATGAATTAGTCTTAGCTGCTGCCGCCATTGCCGGCGTTGACCGTGTGTTTACTATCGGCGGCGCACAAGCTGTGGCCGCTTTAGCCTATGGCACAGAAAGCGTGCCGCCCGTGGATAAAATCGTTGGCCCTGGCAATATCTATGTTGCCACCGCCAAACGCCACGTGTTCGGTAAAGTTGGCATCGATATGATTGCTGGCCCTTCAGAAATCCTCGTGGTCTGCGATGGCAAAACCGATCCAGATTGGATTGCCATGGATCTGTTCTCACAAGCCGAACACGATGAAGATGCGCAGTCGATTTTGCTGAGTCCTGATGCAGACTTTCTAGACCGTGTTGAAGCAAGCATGCAGCGCTTACTGCCGACCTTAGAGCGTGAAGGCATTGCTCGTATCTCTTTGCGCGAGCGTGGTGCTTTGATTCAGGTGGCTGATATGAATCAGGCCATTGAAGTGGCCAACCGCATTGCTCCAGAACACTTAGAGTTGTCGGTGGAAAACCCAGAAGAATTATTGCCGCAGATTCGTCATGCTGGCGCGATTTTTATGGGCCGTTACACCGCAGAAGCTTTAGGCGATTATTGCGCAGGACCCAATCACGTTCTGCCAACCTCTGGCACAGCGCGCTTCTCGTCACCGCTGGGCGTTTATGATTTTCAGAAACGTTCATCGATTATTTACTGCAGTCCAGAAGGTGCTTCTGAGTTGGGTAAAGTGGCATCGGTGCTGGCGCGTGGTGAGTCCTTGACCGCGCACGCGCGCTCAGCTGAATATCGCATTAAGGCCGATTAGCACGCACAAAGGCCGCTCATATCAGCGGTGATCGAGGAATAATGTCGTCACACACAAGGTGACGACTGACTCAGTTTAGGAGCGTTACACGTGAGTAAGTTTTGGAGTCCTTTTGTTAATAAGCTGGTGCCTTATGTGCCAGGTGAACAACCGAAGATTGAACGTTTAATCAAACTCAATACCAACGAGAATCCTTACGGACCCTCGCCCAAAGCTCTGGTTGCGATGCAAGCACAAATCAGTGATGACTTGCGTTTGTACCCTGACCCAAATTGTGATTTGCTCAAGCATGCAGTCGCCGACTACTACTCAGTTGGTCCTCAGTATGTGTTTGTCGGCAACGGTTCTGATGAAGTGCTGGCGCATGCCTTTCATGGTTTATTTCAGCACGGCAAACCGCTGTTGTTCCCTGATATCAGCTACAGCTTTTATCCGGTTTATTGTGGCTTGTACGGCATTGAGCAGCAGCCGGTCGCGCTGGATGAAAACTTCCAGATTCGCCCTGAAGATTATCAGCAGCCCAATGGCGGGATTATTTTCCCCAATCCAAACGCACCAACAGGTTGCCTGTTGGAGTTGGATAAAATTGAGCAGATTCTTAAAGCCAATCCTGATTCAGTGGTACTGGTCGATGAAGCCTATATCGATTTTGGCGGCGAGTCGGCAATCAGCTTAGTGAAGAAGTACGACAATCTGTTAGTAACGCAAACCTTATCCAAGTCGCGCTCATTAGCCGGTTTGCGTGTTGGCATTGCCGTCGGCCACCCTGATCTGATTGAAGGTTTGGAGCGGATTAAAAACAGCTTTAACTCCTACCCATTGGATCGCGCGGCAATTGCCGGAGCAGCGGCTGCTTTTGCCGATGCCGATCACTTCCACAGTACCCGTAATAAAGTCATTGCCAGTCGCGAGTGGGTTGTTGAGGCTTTAACTGCGTTGGGCTTTGAAGTGCTGCCGTCTGCGGCAAACTTTGTCTTTGCTCGTCACCAGAGTCGTGATGCGCAAGAGTTGTCAGCGCAACTGCGCGAGCAAGGTGTGCTGGTACGCCACTTTAAACAAGCGCGGATTGATCAGTTTTTACGAATTACTATCGGCACCGACGAGCAGAATCAGACATTAGTTGATGTCTTAAAAGACTGCATTTAAATACCGCAGCTAACTGAGTTAGCGCGTTTTATGATTAAGGGGTGAGCCATGTACAGTGCACAAAATTTAATTTGGATCGACTTGGAAATGACCGGGCTTGATACCGATAATGATCTGATCATTGAAATGGCCACCATCGTCACTGATAGCCAGCTCAACATCCTTGCCGAAGGTCCGGTGTTGGCGATTCATCAGTCGGACGCAGTATTGGCCGGCATGGATGAGTGGAACACACGCCAACACGGCGGCAGTGGTTTAACCCAGCGCGTACGCGACAGTCGTGTCACTGAAGCAGAAGCAGAAGCTGAGACCATCGCTTTTTTAGAAAAGTGGGTGCCAGCTAATGCCTCGCCTATTTGCGGTAATAGCATTTGTCAGGATCGCCGTTTCCTACACCGTCACATGCCGAAGTTAGAAGCCTACTTTCATTACCGCAATCTTGATGTCTCAACCGTCAAAGAGTTAGCAGCGCGTTGGGCGCCAGAGATTCGTGATGGCTTTAAAAAAGGCGAGGCGCACTTAGCGCTAGCCGATATTCAGGACTCCATTGCTGAGTTGCAGTACTACCGCGAGCACTTTATTCGCTGCTGATGACTGATGCGTCACTTTCCTAGAAAAAATAAGATTATTCTCGCCAAACTAAGACCTTTGGCTAGTTTTTCTGTACTATAATTGCGACATTGTAAGACCAAATATAACGGCATACCTGCTTGCGAGAGTTTGCAAAACAGTCGGAGTGGTACTTTGTGGTATTCTAGGTGACCGCTCCGTCACAGCTAAGCAAACGACGCAGAGCTACTATAATAAAGAAACAGGACCTAAAAATGGCTGCCTACGAAATACTGATTGCAGATGACCACCCATTGTTCCGTAGCGCATTGCGTCAAGCGCTAACTTTGAGTTTGGGTAGTACTGTTCGTTTAGTGGAAGCAGAAAATATTGCTGAGCTAGAAAGTTGTTTACAAGAAAAATCAGATTGGGATTTAGTACTACTGGATTTAAATATGCCAGGTGCCCATGGTTTTTCTGGATTGGTGTTATTGCGGGGGCAATACCCACAGATTCCAGTGGTGATGATTTCAGCACAAGAAGAATCAATGGTCATGGCGCGTTCACGTGAGTTTGGCGCTAGCGGCTTTATTCCAAAATCCAGCCCGCTCGAAGATATTCAGAAAGCCGTGCAAGTGGTGCTTGATGGTGACGTTTGGTGGCCAGCGCAAACTGCAGCAACAGCTGCGGTGACAGCAGAAGAAAAAGCCGCCAGCGCAGGCTTAGCCAGCTTAACGCCACAGCAGTTCCGCGTG
>Ga0209075_1001072_pt1 | contig 26163 bp, 21 predicted proteins | sample Stecom2011_FD_187523 | JGI IMG/M metagenome (GOLD analysis project Ga0209075, IMG submission 187523) | Agricultural soil microbial communities from Utah to study Nitrogen management - Steer compost 2011 (SPAdes) (version 2) | ecosystem: Environmental > Terrestrial > Soil > Agricultural land...
ACAGGAGTTTTAAACTCCTGTAGATATTATCTTTATAGCCTCACTATATTTAGTCTATCTTTTCAGAAACAAACTCTTTGTTTTTATTTTCTACAACACCTTTCCACAGCTCACCAATTGTAGCTTCTAAAGCTCTTTTTTCTTCCTCTTGAGCATGATTCAATACAGATGGATCAGAAAAATAGGTTTTCACAAAATTTGTATCAAAATCTCCACTTCTAAAAGCTTCGTGTTTCATTACATATTTACCAAAATCTAATGTCGTTTTTAAACCTGAAATTTCAAATTCGTCAATAGCTTGAATCATTCTTTCAATAGATTCTTCTCTGTTTTTTCCCCATGTCACAAGTTTTGCAATCATCGGGTCGTAATAGATTGGAATTTCCATTCCTTCCTCAAAAGCATCATCAATTCGTATGTAATCAGCTGTTGGTTTTCTATAGCGTTTAAGAATTCCAATATCAGGCGTAAAGTTGTTCAGTGCATCTTCTGCATAAACACGCACCTCCATTGCGTGACCATTCAGCTTCACCTCTTCTTGTTTAATTGGAAGTACTTCATTCCTGGCCACTCTAATTTGTAGCTCTATCAAGTCCAGTCCAGTAATTTCCTCAGTTACTGGATGTTCTACCTGAATACGGGTATTCATTTCTAAGAAATAGAAATTCATATCAGCATCTAATAAGAACTCAACAGTTCCTGCGCCTGAATAATTACAAGATTTCGCCACATTGCAAGCAGCCTTTCCCATTTCTTCACGCAATTCTGGAGTTACTACAGCGCTAGGTGCTTCTTCAATCACTTTCTGGTGTCTTCTTTGAATGCTACATTCTCTTTCATGTAAATGGATAATATTACCATGATTATCCGCAAAAATTTGGATTTCAATATGTCGAGGTTTAGACACGAATTTTTCAATAAAAACAGCATCATTTCCAAAAGAAGAGCGTGCTTCCGATTGTGCCAGCTTCATTTGCTCCTCTAAATCCTCCATTTTTTCAACCAAGCGCATTCCTTTACCTCCACCTCCAGCAGAAGCTTTTACTAATATTGGGAAACCAATTTTCTCGGCTATTTCCTTCGCTTCGGAAATATCAGTAATTTCTTTGTCAATACCAGGCACTAAAGGAACACCATACTCCTTCACCGTTTGTTTTGCAGTAATCTTATCTCCCATCAAGTCCATTGCCTCTGGAGAAGGACCAATCAACGTAATATTTTCTTTTTTTAACCTACGGGCAAAACCAGAATTTTCTGCTAAAAATCCATAACCTGGGTGAATTGCATCTACATTGAGTTCTTTTGCTACTTGAATAATTTTATCCTCCACTAAATAACTTTGTGCAGATGGCGCTGGGCCAATTAATACAGCTTCGTCTGCTTCCAACACAAAAGGTGCGTTTTTATCTGCTTCTGAATAAACAGCTACAGATTTAATATTCATTTTTTTCAGCGTTCGGATAATTCTTCTAGCAATTTCTCCTCTATTGGCAATTAAAACTTTATTCATCTTCATTTAAAATACTTTGTCCATTTAAATACTCTTTCGGAATAGACCGTTGATTTCTCTTTCCTACTCCAACATCTACTTTATTATTTTTCTTTCTAAAAAAATTAGCTATAAATTGAAATAATTTAAAATCCTCAAAATTATTAAAATCTTCTTTATAACTTAAACCAACCCCTTGAGTAAATTGTCCTCTTCCTTCGTCTTGCAAGATATAATTATTATTTGATTCATTGAAGACATTCATCCTAAAGGTTCCTTCTTCATTTAACAAATACTCAATTTTTACATCACCGATAAAAGTATTTTGATTGGGAATTGCCTCTTCTGGAGATGCTCCTTCTTCAATTCTCCTTGTTCCCACACCAAATGAACCAGAAATCAACAATCTATCTTCTAAAAATGATTTCGACAAACCAAATTCACCAGAAAACTGACCTGTAAAATCATCACTTTCGAGATTTACATTCATTTTATAACCATCAGACATTCGATTTAAAATATTATTAATCTGAGAAGAAGCCAAATCGAGGAAAGCACCGCTCGAACCGAAAGATGAACCTTGTTGTCCTGATAAAGGCATTAACGATTTAGAGATAAATAACGAGAAAAATTGTTTATTTAGCTCATCTCTATCACTTCGAATTCGTGAAATAATTGCTCTCCCTGACTCGGATGCATTAGGCGCATCAATATCGAAAGATATTTCTGGATTCGACATATTACCTTGTAAAGTCAGATAAGAATAAATCTCTTCGTTGTTTGATGATTTATTATCAATAATATTAGGCATCACCACTGAAAGATTAGCAGTTGTTTTATTGTAGGCATTAATATCTAAAATCGCTTCATACGGATCGCCCACCCATTGAACAGTACCGCCAGGTGCAATACTAAACACTTGTTTATAAGGCTCTAACACGAAGTTATATGACCCATTAGTTACAGTAAATGTACCGTCCATTGCTAATTCATTAAATTGGTTAACACTTAACCTAATATTTCCATTTCCTCTTGCAGCAAGTTCGTCACCTGACTTTTCATCGAAGATAATTTTCACTTCAGCATCATCAGTTACTTCAAAGTTCATCATTAAATCTAAACCACTTAAATCCACTTTTTTCTCAACTGTTTCTTCTCCCTCCTCCTTTTTAAATGAAATAAAACCATCTTCTTCAATGGTAGTAGGACCATAAAGTGGAAGTACAAATTTAGTTCCTCTTCGTGTTTTTGCAATCACATCAATTTCCAAATCATCCAATCCACCTTTTATCGTTACAATACCTGTGATATAACCATCTCCATAATAAGGAACATTCAAGTCATAGGTCGTATTCATCACTAAAAATCGATCAACAGGGAGTGGTCTGCTAGGATTATTAGGCATTTTCAGTGTAGGATGTTCTTCTAAGTTTGCTATAATTTCAAAATTAAAGTCTTTAAAGTTGTCGTGTGTTAACGTAGCAGTAACAAATCCTGTATTTCCTTCCTGATCGCGAATAGGCATTCTATGAATAAAAATACCGTCTTCTTTGGTTTCAATTTCTCCATCAAAATACATGTCTGCACCCAAAATAGCAAGATTGAGTAAACCATCATTAAGATTTACTTTCCCAGTTAACACAGGGTCATTTAATGTACCTGTCAATTTTAAATTTCCTTCTAAGTTTCCTCTTAATGCAGAGAACACTTCAGGGTCTAGAAACTCACTCACCACATCGATTTTGGTTTTCTTAAAAATCATGTCAAAATCCATAGTTCCGATTGCTTCTGTTTCTTCTTTTAACACATAGTATCCACCAAAATTAAAGGTCTGAATGTTTCTGTAAAATATATCTCCGTACATTCCTACTCGGTCACTATTTGCATTGTAATTGATTCCAAAACCTACCACACCTACCTCAGATTCATTCACAAAGAAGTCTTCAATCACTGCTTCTCCATTAAACTGCATTCCTGTTGATAAAGCAGAAGCATATCCAGAAACATTAGCAATTCCTGACAATTTTGTTTCCGGTAAAAATAAACTGCTAAGTTCATCTAAGTTTAAGTTCATTACATCAATGTAAAGACGGTCAAAAGGAGAGCTTGATAAATTTCCATTGACACCAATATATTGGTCTTTATATTCCAGTTTAATGTTGCTGACCATATAGCAACTATCGGCAAACTCAACCTTTCCTCTATTCTTAATCTCCCATTTATTTTTATTGAAAATAATGTGCGAAGGGTAAATATCTACTTCAAAATAGTTACTTTCTTTTAGATTCGTAAACCACTCTAAATCTGAGCGATTATCATCCAAATCATCAAATAATAGTTGAGAATCGAGTCCTCCATTGGATGCTAAGCCAGTAAAGTGAACATTCTTATAAATGAGTGAATCATTAGACAATAGTCCGTCCACGCTTATTAAGGCAATTAATTCTTGGTTTGTAATTTCTTGAAACGCTTCAATACCATTAAATCTAAAGGACTTAATTTGGAAGTAATCAGCGTCAATATTAACGCCAATGTGATTGTTTTTTCCATTGTAAAAGCCATTAATTTGAGCTTGGTCAGATATTTGAATATCAGGAAAGAAAATAACCAATAAGTCATTTATGTTATTCACAGAGATATTATAATCAAAAACTGTCAATTCGTCTTGTATTTCTTCTCGTTTTACAAGATTAATCGTTGGGAATACTGCCGTAATTTGCTGTTGAATATTCTGAGCTACTTTTTCGTAATCAATTTTTCCATTTACATTCGCGTTTAGAAATCCTGAACTGATAGAAATACTGTCTTTATGTTGATTACGCACCATAGAGCCATTAAAATCAGTTGTTTTAAACACTTGATTATTTTCCTCATAGTAGAGTGAGTCAATCATTAAATGCCCTTCAAAATCTGCGAAGTCTTTTCCTCTTGCATCGACCATAATATTTGTGATTAACTCTCCCCTTTCTTCGAGTGTCGGGTGAATTTCTTCAAGCATTGCACACTCCACAGATATTCTAGCTTTCATTTCAAGGAAATTTCCGATACTCATAAAGCCATTAAAAGATAAATCTAAATTCTCATCTCTAACGTATATTTCACCTGCCACTTCGTTTTGGGAAAGTTGATTTAAACTATTGAGTGTGTAATTGACATTATCAAATATAATATAGTCGTATTTGTAATTATATAGTTCTGTTTGTGTCAGGATACCGTTAATATTTTTCACACGCACTCCTTCTGGGTTGATTTCTACCGATTTCAATCCAAAACTACCATTTACTTTTCCAAAGTTTTTGTCTTTAAGAAGTTGATTCATTTCAATATTAGCCAAACGCATGAAGTTCACTTGTCCATCATTGGGCAGAATGTGAATATTCTTAAATGTGGTATCGATAGCCAACGAAAAACTCTTGTCAAACCAAATATCTCCCACATTAGTGTGAATATTAGGAATTATAGCGGTCATGTTATTTAACCTTCCATTGAATGATAAATTTCTTGATTCAAAAAATTTCACTTCAGATAATACTTCGGGCCATTGAATGTACGAAGTTGAGGTGTTATCGGGTAATCTTAATCGTTCTAAATCTTCAGTGTAAACGGATACATAGTCAATCTTTTGATGAATTTCTTGATTGGCGAGAGCTCTAAAATCAGGTAAAGTAAAGTCTCCTTTTACCACTGTTCCTCGACCTAATTTTAAATAAATATCATTCATCGCAAACTCTTGAATGGTTTCTCGAGTATTACCTGAAAGTACGACAATATCATCCATGCCTTGTAATTGCGGTGCAAAATACGAGATGTCTTTTAGCGAAACATAGGAAGTATCAATATCTGAATTCAGTTGAACAATGTCAATAAAGGATTTATAATCTTGTAAGCTTTCCGTTACCATTTCAAAATTTGCAAGGTTGATGATGGAACTTTTGGTGTTTATATTTGCATTTTTCAATCTCAACCCTTTATCATTAAATAAAGCAGCTGTTTTTAGTTTTTCCAATTCAAATCCGCTTCTTTCATGAAAAGAAATCAAGTCAAAATCAGCTTGATATTCTTTAGGTAGAATAACTACATTTCGAGCTAGAAGTTGAATGTCGCTAGCTTCTAAATTGGTGAAGTCTACGCCAAAATCTTTACTTTCTTTGTTTTGGTCATGGAATAAAAAATAAGAATCTACGATACTGACATCATCGATTGAAATTTTAAAATCTACTTTTCTATCCTTTGGTTTATCTGACTTAAAAGCATCTATAAAAAACTTAAGATTCAGGTCTTTCTCTCCTTCATAACGAATTAATTTTGCTTTTGCCTGCTTTATTTCTACATTATCCAACTGAAAATCTAGCTGTAGAAAAGCCTTAGAAAAACTATAGTTTACAAATAATTCTTGAATATAAAATAATGTGTCTTGATGTTGGTCTTCAACATACACTTCATCCAAATAAATCTGATCTAAAAAAGCAATATCTACTTTACCTATAGACACTTTAGAGTCAATCATTTCTTCTAAGTATTCACTTGCTTTATGAGCTATAAAGGTCTGAAAAAAAGAGAGTCTTACTAAAAATAGGAATGCAATAACAGAAATTAAAACAATCTCTATTAGAATTAATATCGTATTTCCTAGTATTTTCAGTAATTTTGTCATTCAGTTAACAAAGATATTCAAAGTTGGTTAAAAACAATATTATCATCTTAGGTATTGAGTCATCTTGTGATGATACCTCTGCTTCTATCCTCAAAAATGAAGCCATATTAAGTAATGTTGTAGCGGGTCAAAACATCCATGAACAATATGGAGGCGTTGTGCCTGAGCTTGCTTCTCGTGCACATCAGCAAAACATTCTTCCTGTAATCGATGTAGCGATTAAAAAAGCAGGAATACAATTAGAAGATATTGATGCAATAGCTTTTACGAATGGACCTGGTTTATTGGGGAGCTTATTGGTGGGTACTTCTTTTGCTAAAGCGCTTTCATTAGGACTTCAAATACCTATGGTTACTGTAAATCACATGCATGGACATGTTTTAGCTCATTTTATTGATGATAATGAAAAATCGAAGCCAAACTTTCCTTTCCTTTGTTTAACTGTATCTGGTGGTCACACACAGATTGTATTGGTGAGGGATTATCTTGACATGGAAGTAGTGGGTACTACACGTGATGACGCTGCAGGAGAAGCTTTCGATAAAACTGCAAAACTGCTAGGTTTACCTTATCCTGGCGGACCATTGATTGATAAATACGCACAACTTGGTAACCCAAATGCTTTTCAATTTACTAAACCCAATCTTCCCGATTTTGAATACAGCTTTAGCGGGTTAAAAACGAATGTGTTGCAATTTCTGCAAAAAAACACGAGCAAAAACAAAGATTTCATAAAAGACAACCTCAATGATATTTGTGCCAGCTTGCAGAAGACAATTATTGACATTTTGTTTGATAAACTCATACTTGCTGCACAACATTATAACATTCAAGAAATAGCCATTGCTGGAGGAGTTTCTGCTAATTCAGGATTACGTAAAAGATTAGAAGAGGAAGGAATTAAAAATCAATGGAAAACCCATATCCCAAAATTTGAATATTGCACTGACAATGCAGCAATGATTGCTATTGCTGGAAGATATCAATACTTAGCAGGAAACTTTGCAGACCAACGCACCACAGCAAATGCGCGATTAAAAATCTAACACTTGATGCGAAAACAACTGGTTTTAGATTATTATTATATTTTTTTCCTAAATTTGTTCTAATAATTGACTGTTTTTAAGTTACTTTTAGTTGAAATTACTTAATTCATGAAGAACTAAGCTATCTTATACACATTCACTTTAACCTATATGCTTTGAAAAGATCAAAAGAACAAAATGAGGTTTATGATGACGTTCAACAATTTTATGATAGATTAAGGCTGCAACTGGCTTTACGAATCACCATTTTACTAAATATTGTTTTCTTCATCCTCACTATCGTATATTCTCGTATTGATAGTTTTACACTCGCAGCGCAGTTATCTGCATTTGTGATGACCTTAGTTTGTTTATTTATACTACTATATAAGAAAAACTTCAAACTCGTTTTTTTCATTTATAGTGTGGTAGGAATCATCTTATGTACTTTATCTTTACTCCTACATCATCATACCCTCCATTATGTTGAAATTTTATGGCTGTTCGCCTGTACAACCGTTGCTTATTTCACTTTTGGAAAAAGGATAGGTCTGATATTCCTATGTATCATATCGTTAGTAACGCTATACTTTGTCTTTTTTACACTTAACGAGAATATAAGTCAGCTTCAACAAATGACTTTTCTTGAAAAGATTCCTTTTGCTGTGGAATCAATTTTGGCATTCTTCGTCAATATTTATCTTTTTCATCTTTTTACCACTTCGAATGACTATGCTAACAAAAAGTTAAGGGAGCTGAACAATAAATTAAAGAGTAAAAATAAAGAAATCACAAATCAAAATGCTGAAAAAACAATTTTAGTACGTGAGATTCATCACAGGGTAAAAAACAACTTACAAATTATCGTGAGTCTTTTGCGCATGCAAAGCTCAAAAATAACTGATGTCACCTCACAACAGGTCTTGCAAGAATCAATCAACAGAATAATGTCTATGGCATTAATTCACCAAAAGCTCTATCAAAACAACAGTCTTTCAAACATCGTTGTTTCTGATTACGTGAAAGAACTGACAGAAACCATACTCAACACATCAACTAATTCTAGGAAAGAAGTTGAAATAACTATCTATTCAGAGGTAGAGTCCATCAGTTTAGAACACCTCGTTCCTTTAGGACTAATAATTAATGAGCTCACTTCAAATTCTTTAAAACATGCCTTTGAAAAGTGTGCTCATCCAGCCATTGACATCAGAATAAATTCGCTTGAAAGCAACAATTTCATTGAGCTAGTCTATAAAGATAACGGTCAGTGGAAGCCTCGAAAAAAGAGTCATGACAGTTTCGGTATTTCTTTAATTGAAGGCCTTTCCGAACAATTAGACGGATCATTAACTATAGAAAAATCTAACTCAGGAACGACCTTCATTGTTCTATTGAAGCAAACCCTAAAGCCAAATGTATTGACTTAAACGCATGTAGTTGAAAGCTATTAAACTAGCTCAATCATTGCATTCACTGCATTTGCAATATTGTTTCTTAATGTAATTAAATCCGTATTCATCATATAACAAGGAGCAGTAACAATTTTGTTTTCCTTGTCCACTTCAATTTCATTCGCCAACTTCATTGTAGGTTTTACTCCTATGGCTTCTAATCCATTCGTAAATCCTTGAATATCATAGGGAGAATCAGCCTTTACAGAACCAATAGTCATTGTCGTTTCAACCTTAGAATCTTCTAATGCCTTAGCCACTACAACTGGACTTACACAAAGTGCAGCAATGGGTTTGCCTACATTAATCATATTTACGATTAACAGCTTCACTTCTGGAATAATTTCAGAATCGGAACCTTTAAATGCCCAATCCGTTAAGCTTTTTGCATTTCCAAATCCACCAGGTATTACTAAAGCATCAATGTCTGCAGGCGTAACTTCATTAATTTCTCGAATATCTCCACGAGCAATACGCGCTGCTTCTACAAGCATATTCCTTTTTTCAGGTTGTTCTTCTCCATTCAAATGATTTACTACGTGGTATTGCTCTTTGTCTATACCAATACACACAGCCTCATTTCCTGACTCCGCAATTGCTAATAAAGTAAATACTGCTTCATGAATCTCAGAACCATCATAAACTCCACTTCCTGATAAAAGTACTCCTATTTTCATAATTGTTTTATTTCAAATATATTTTCAAATCCCTAATTTAATATTAAATTAGTATTTAGAAAAACTTGAGCATAAAAATATATTTGCGATGAATCAAAAGGAAATTGTCTTCTACGATGGAGCATGTGGATTATGTAATAAATATGTTCAGTTTATTCTTAAAAATAGGAAAAGGACCTTTTATTTTGCACCACTTCAATCCAAGCTTGCAGAAAAACTCCTTGAGTCACATCACATAAGCATCAATATGGACACTCTATATTATTTGGAAAACGATAAGGTGTATGATAAATCTACAGCTGCACTGAAAATTGCTAAGGGACTTCGATTTCCCTATAATCTTTTTTCTATCGCCAGGATTATTGTTCCTAAGTTTCTTAGAGATGCTGTGTATCGTCAAGTATCACAACGAAGATTTAATCGATATGCAAGAATGTGTATGCTTCCAAATGAAGAGGAAAGAAAATACTTTTTAGAATATTAATTTTGCCTTTAAAACTAAACCACCAAAATTCAATGTTGCTGCTCCATCAATCGGTAGTACCTTGCAATACTATGAAGATTATGCTCAATCGTTTCGTATTCATTGTTTGGTCGTGGACTAAGCGCGGGTGCACTCACGACATAGCCTGTAGCATCCATTAACATATAATACGGATAGTTCGGAACTCTTAAATTATGGAGTATGGGATCGTCTTTAGAAACTACGGCGAAGTCCCATGCAATTTTATGTTCATTGATAAAATCAGAATAATCCGCATCTGTTTCATCTTTATCATTTTTCACAAGTACAGTTAAAAAATGAATATGTTTAGAATATTTCTGATGTAGAGGTGCAACCAGTTTTAAATCGTTTAGAGAACGGTTTAAATCAGTATGAACAAACTGAATATACACATGTTTTCCAAAGTAATCGCTTTTAAACTTTCGACTTCCATTAACGATATCCACATTAAAATCAGGCATTTGCGTTCCCGGCTTTAAATCGAGTAAACGAAACTTTATATTTTTTGCAATTCCTTTGTGTTCTTCAAACAACGCATGGTTCGAAAGACTATCAATAATTTCAATTACATTGGTTTGGGGATACACTTCGCTATAAAAAATATCTGCCAACATACGAATGAGTACGAGTTCTCTTATACGCACATTTCGAAGTGCGTAATCTCCTCCTAATGCATTCATAATAATCGTAGGACTACTTTTAATTACACCTTTATAAAATTCTGTTGACACTTCGTTGGACAGTTCTGCTTCGTATAATTTATAATAATGTACAATGTATTCCATATACCTATCATTTTGATAGAAAACTGGCGTATTATGAATATAAAAATCATACTTTTCGTATTCATTTCGTTGTCCAACAAAAGAAAGATTATCCAGAGAGCCTAAAGAATATTTTACATAAGTTTTAAAAAAAGCACTTGTATCCTTTTCATAATCTTTAGATAATTCGAGTTTAAAAGAATCCAATTTTTCTACAAATAGTGTAGATTTTATTGATCTATGATTGTAAAATTGAGTTAAAAAATTCAATTGCCTATCCTCAAACATTAAGATTTTGTAATTTATGTCTTCTGGATCTAAGTCTAAAAACAGGAATCCCACTTCTACCCCCACAGCATTTTGGTCTAAGTAAGGTGAATTTTGCTCTACTTCCAAAGTATAACTTCCATTAGGCTGTATGTACATCGAAAAATTATTCTTTCCCACTTCGACATATACTTTTCGGGTTTGAGAAGCAAAAAAGCTCAAAGAAAATGAAGAATCATTTTTTACAACAGAACCTGCAACTTTTGTTTTTACATGGCTAACATAGTCGTCAAAGAAATACACATTAATTTCTTTTCCAACATAGCTATTGGCTGTTCCTTGAATAGTGACGATAGATTTTGAAAAGCTGTCATTCACAAAAAGAAAAAATAAACACAAAAGGGCTAATCGCTTCATCTTTTTTGAATAAATAAATTATAATTAGAGTATGGACAATGTGTACTACTTATTAAACGAGTTTTTCTGCGTTGGTTACAAATAAATCAATATTACCACCATTTTTATGAATCTCTCTTATAATTGTTGAACTCACTGAGGCATATTCTTCAACTGTCATAAAGAAAACACTTTCTATGCCAGAAATTTTCAAATTCATTTGAGCGATATTTCTTTCATACTCAAAATCTTTTGTATCCCGTAGTCCTCGAATCATATATTGAGCACCAATGCTTTTACAGAAATCAACAGTAAGTCCTTGAAACACAACCACCGACACGCGGTCATAATTTTCATAAATTGATTGAATGTGTTTGATTCTCGTATCCAAATCAAACATATAGTTCTTTGTTAAATTATCTCCAATTCCAATTACTATCTCATCAAACAAGCCCAAGGCTTTTTCTACAATACTTTCGTGTCCTTTGGTATAAGGGTCGAAGGATCCTGGAAAAACGGCTATTTTTTTCATATCACGATTAAATTTAATTTATACATCAAGTTTAAAGAAGCTAAAAACGACTCCCCCATAATTTCTTTCCTTTACATAATTGGGATGAGTTTTAAAAGAATCTTTTTTACTATGTTCTAAAATAAACAATCCATTCGTTTTTAAGGAATCTCCCTTTAGAATATTATCAACAATATCTTTATGTACGTTTAAATCATAAGGTGGATCGGCAAATATCACATCGTATGTTTTTGTATTATTCTCAATAAACTTTAGCGCATCTGCCTTCACAGCCGTCATCATTTGATTATAATTATATTCTTTAGCAAATTGTCTCACAAAACGCACACAGCGCAAGTTTGAATCTACAGAAATGATACTTTTCACACCTCTTGAAACAAATTCAAAAGTGATGTTTCCCGTTCCAGAAAATAAATCGAGTACTTCAAGGTTAGAAAAGTCTAATTCATTTTCTAGTATGTTAAATAGTCCTTCTTTAGCAAAATCTGTGGTTGGTCGTGATGGGAATCCTTTGGGTGGAGCAAACCGGTGCCCTTTAAGTTTTCCGCCAATTATACGCATAATGTATGTAATTTAATAACTGAATCAATATTTCCAATTGATAAACGTTGAAAGGGTTTAATTTGTTCTAGGATTTTTATTGTTTCTTCAGCCTTTGTTTTCAGTGGTTCTCCTACATAATACAAATCAATTCCTCCTTCTTGCTCCATAAGATTTTCTTGTCTCAACACAAAAAGTAGGTGATAAACCACATCTTCCACGGTTTGATATTCGAAAGTATTAGAAAATGTCAATTCGTTTTTATCAATAATGTCGATATTTATGTATTCATCATTAAACGTGAGGTTGATTTTCCTTTTAAAAGTATTCTTTTGAAACAACGCCCGAATTACCATCGCATGTTCGTGTTTAATGGCTATCGTTGGGTATTTCATAATTAAAAAAGATTTTACCCAATGTGGAATTTCATACACACTCACCATGCTAAGCTCCATCAAACGGTTATAATCAATTGTACTTTCGTCGATATCCTTTCCAAACATCAACTTGTAGATTGATTTTTCTGAAGATTCGTTAAAAACACCTAGCGGCACGAATATATTTTTTGGTGTCGACCATGCTGCTGTATACTCTTGATAACTATCCTTGAATGTAAATTGATTAAAGACCTCGCTTAAAGCTTTTTTGTAGCCTTCTGAAGAGCTTTCCATTAATTGAAATGTCTCTTCTTTAATAATTTCTTGAGAAGATAAAAGAACCTCAGCAACATGTACTGAGGTTCTCGAAATATGTATTGTAAGTTGACTGTTATTCACGTCAATTGGAGTATTAAAATGCTATTCCCAAGTTCCTTTATCAGAGTTTGTTTGTAAATTTCCAAATCCAACAATTTTTCTAGCTCCACCTTCAAATCTTGGAATTGCTTCTCTTCCATAAACGTGAATTGTAGCTATAGTATCACCTTGTAAGTATGGAACAGAATCTCTTGTTTCAATTGTCCATTCTTCTTTCGGGTCAGTCATTGGAATATATCTTAATTCTTCAATATCAAACTCTCCTAATCCTAGGCTTTTACGGGCAGATTTTCTAGTTTCTGAGCTTAGAAATTCATCTTTAAAGTAAATTTGCACAGTATCACGACGAAAGTTAGTTAAATCTGAACTGTTTGTTGGATTTCCCATTGCCACCAATAAAGCAGCTTCTCTTTCGGTCATATTTCTATCTAATGCCCTGTTATCAGAATAAAGTGCATCACGCTCTTGAATTGTCAATCTACGTGAAGGTACTGATCCCATTGATTCAATTTTTTGAATTTTATCATTTTCAAAAAAATCTTTTAATTCATCAAAAGTAGATGCATACACTCCATTTTTTGCTTTATAAGCTCTTTGAATATCTCTAATTTGAGTTAATGTGTATTGATACAAACGTGTTGACCTTTCATAATCTAAATCATGTTGCTGTGTTGCTGCGACTGACTCAGTAGTTTCTATTCCTAAGTATACTGTTAAACCAATACATATAATACCGATTCCGAAAACAACTTTCTGGTTCAATATTCCTGAACTAAAGAGTAGCGCCAAAATTCCTCCGACAAACAAATTAATTGCTGCCATAATAAACAAACCGTCTTGATTTGTTCTAATTCCTACGATGATCATTATTAATCCTACTAATACAATGATGGACACCAACATGTATCGCTTAACAAGTGCAGCTAATTGATTATTCATTCCTTTATATTAAATTATTTTATACACTTTATATTATTCAACTTACAAATCTACAATAATTTTGAAATGTCTCTAAATTAATCTTTGATTTTTTATTAAAGATTGTCTGAAAGTACTATTTCATTGATTATAGATTACAGTTTCGCTATATATCTTCTCACTTCGTCATGTACGCTTTTTCTAAAGTCGGGATTAAAGCACTTTTTTAATTCTTCCCAATATTGATTTCTAATCTCTGGATATAAGCTCACCTGATATTTTAAATGTGTATATAACATATCGTGATGAAGCGCTTCAAATTCTTCTAAACATTTGTTTAAATCGTTTTTCATATAACGCAATAGTTTTCTATACCCATACCTTGTCATTTCTGTTTCTGCTAATGTCTTTTGTCGAAAGAAAATACCTTCCCCATTTTTCAAAATTGGATAGGCTTCTACAATAAACTGATCCTTTTTATGTAATAAAAGCAATTTCTTTGTATCAAAGACAGGAAAATAAAGGTTAATCAAGCATATTCTAAAAAAAGAAGTGGGATTAAATAAGCGATTATAGTGAGATTTTGAATTCCACAAGTAATCTAGCCAAGGATTCAACTCTACAATATCTTGATGCGCCTCAGAACACATATACTTTACGCCCTTTAAGGTAAAAGTACCAACCGACAAGCTTTCTATTTTAAAATGCTTATGAATATAACTATATATATTTTGCGCCAAGACCAAACTTGAATTAACTGGCTGAACAAATACAAACTTTTTCATTTCAGCAGTCAATAAAACTGATGGCAATAACCTTGTACTATTTGAAACGGTTAAGGGCCTTAATTCTTCCATTATTTATTGGTTTTCTCAAGCATTGGCACAAAGCTAAACTCACCATAAGTTTCAGTTTCCCATTCATCCTCACTAACTTTTAATAGTCTGTGCATGATTTGACTCTTTCCCTCTCCAATTGGAATTACTAATCTCCCTCCGATTTTCAATTGCTTTTTAAGATCTTCAGGGACAAAAGGTGCTCCACATGTTACAAGAATTGAATCATAAGGTGCATAAGAGGCTTTCCCCTTGTATCCATCTCCATAAAAAAGACGAGCAGTATAGCCCAATTTCTCGATTATACTTTTAGCGTTCACAAAGAGTTCCCGTTGTCTTTCTATAGAGACTACTTTCGCGCCCATTGCACACAAAATACAGGTTTGAAATCCACTTCCTGTTCCAATTTCTAATACTTTGTGCCCACGCTCTAACTCCAGCAAGGTCGTTTGAAGTGCTACCGTATATGGATGACTTATAGTTTGACCTGCTCCAATCTGAAATGCCATATTAGAATAGGCTTGATTCGTAAATGAAGAGTCTAAAAAAAAGTGACGTGGCACTTTATCAAAGGCAGCTAACACATCAGGATTTGAAATTCCTTTTTCTTTCAATTCCTCGATAAGCTGCCTACGCATACCCTTGTGTTTATATGTATCCATCATACGTCCAAAAATAATTAAACAAATTGTATGTGGAGTGAATTAATAGCCTTTTTATTTTTCGGCAAATAGATGTTAGTAACTCTCTTATCAAATCACTACACTACCCCTTGTAAAGTTATAAGTCGTATTATCCTAAAAAAACACCTAGATTGCTATATGTTTCCTATTTTTACCTAAAAAAATAAGGCTTGAACATCATAACAATTATCATATTTTGTTTGGTTACTCTATACTTATCTTATCGGATTAATAAAAAGTTTATTCCAGAGTTACCTTCGTATACTACTCCTATACTATTTATAATTAAACTGTGTTTTGCCTATACATTTTACCACATCTACACCTATCATTATGGAAATGGCTATCTATCTTTAGATGCAGGCGTGTATTTTGAAGATAGTAAAGCACTCTACAATGTGTTTTTCGAGTCAAAAAAGGACTTTTTTACGATTTTTTTCGGACTGAATGAAAATCCAGACTTTTTAAACCAATATCTAGAAGACACCACGCATTGGATACTTTCTGAGCCAAAATTCATCAACGACACGCGTAATATTATCAGATTAAATACATTGATTCATTTCATGAGTAATCAAGTTGCTTTTGTACATTTCATTTGTATCAGCTTCTTGTCTTTCATAGGTTTAATTGAAATTTTTCAATGGTTAAAAAACAAAAGTAGTCTTCCTCCAATCGTATTGCTTCTCATATTGACCTTAGCTCCTAGCCTCGCCTTCTGGTCAAGCAATAATCTTAAAGAACCTATGTTGATTTTAGGAGTTGCTCTACTCATAAGGGCGTTTTTTGACACTGACCTAAGCTTAAAAAAAAGGATATTCAGAATTATACTGGGCTTGCTCATCTCTTTGTTATTTAAACCTTATGTCCTCATCTCATTCCTTGTTGCCACGCTGTTTTTTATTTTCAGTGAAATTTATAAAAATCAATGGATTAACCTTCTTGTCTTCTCGGCTATTGGAATCTTATTCTTATATTTCACTAATCTCTCCACGCCTATAACAAACGTCATTTCAGACAAACAATATGACTTTATGAACGTACGAGAAGGTGGCTTGTATGTAGAGGCCGACGAAAAACATTTTTATCACATTCCTTATAAAGACATAGATAAGTTTGAAATCAACGAAGAGGAAGAAATAGCGACTCAACTTCAAAAGGTTGACGGTTACATTTTACTAAAAACCTCAAATTATAAACGAACTCCTGTTTCCATTGACAATATTGGTGAAAGTTTCCCTATTTACCTTCTCATGGAGGAAGCTAAAAGCAAAGTCGATATCACGTATATACATTATGATTATTGGCAACTCGTCAAAAACATTCCCGAAGCGATTTTCAACTCATTTTTACAGCCCATTCCTCGTAAAGACCAGTCCAAATTATTGATTTTGTCGTTTATAGAAAACTTAGGCTATCTATTGATGATGGGTATCATGATAATTTTCAGAAAAAAATGTACTCACCAGGAAAACAGGCGCTTATTCACCTTGCTTTTATTTGCGGGATTAATTGCTGCTATTGTAGGTTGGACCACCCCCATTTCAGGAGCCATTGTTCGTTATATTATACCTGCGAAACTTGTATTACTCATCATTTTTGCATTGCAAATCGATTTTGATAAATTGAGGAATAAACTAAATACTATTAAATCTTAATTGTTCTACTGTAAAATTATTTTCTAATAAAGCCAGTATTTGACTTCTATCGAATTGCAAACAGTGTATGTTTAACTTTTTTATTTGTTTCACATTAGAAGGTAATTCGAGTAAATCTTCAGGGTTTTCTATTACACTCACTTTTACTGGTGGGTGATTGCGATGACAATACTTTTCCCAGTTGATGATTTTTTTTTCTGCCTTATCTTTTCTTATGTCGGTTAGTTTATTCATAAGAGGCTGAAAATTAGCAGGAAGAATTTTCAATTGAACAATCACATATAAAGGTAGTTCACTTTGAAAAAGTGAACATAGTTTACTTTGAAACTCAGGAGTTAAATTCTCTTCTTGTATGTATAATAAATTTGCTTCCACGTTTGCAAACATCAACAATAGGAAATACTTCAGAAATGATATCGGTAATAAAGTAGAATGATAAAAATCAGTATAATGAAATTGCGAATTATATCCTATTAAAACACAGGGGATTACCCAACTTTATTCAGCTCCGAAAAAGAAGTTTAACAAAAAAGGTTAAAAAAAATTCAAATACTTCTTGTTATATCAATTTTTTATGCACCTTTGCGGCATAATAATAGCTGAACAAGTTGGAACGCGTTTATACGTTCGGGTATTTGAGGGTTAGAAAGCAATACTCAAATACTGCTTATCAGATAGGCAACCGAAATTTAAAGCTAGCTTTCGAATCTTCATTAATCAAGGATTCTTGCGTACACCTAGCGCAAGGAGTTTTCTGTCGTTATTTACCCTTAAGGGTTTAAATCATTTTTTTTAATTCCCCTCGTCACATTAGAGATGTATTCTCTACATGTATAAAATAATACACAGAAAATTTAATAAAAGATAAAAATAATGAAGACTAAATATATAGATTTAATCGATCAAACTTACTTTTTTCCTCAGGAAGAGTTTACATTAAATGAGAACAATGAACTGCAATTTCACGGTATCAATTTAATGGAAATAGTAGAAAAATACGGTGCACCTTTAAAGTTCACTTATTTGCCAAAAATATCTGAAAACATACAAAGAGCCAAAGGTTGGTTTGCTGATGCAATGGAAAAACACAATTATTCAGGCAAGTATCACTATGCATATTGCACCAAAAGCTCACATTTTAAACATGTGTTGGATGAAGCTTTAAACAACGACATTCATATTGAAACTTCTTCTGCTTTTGACATTGACATTGTAGAGAATTTAATGAAATCTGGAAAAATCACCAAAGATACTTATGTATTATGCAATGGATTCAAGCGTGGTCAATACATTGAAAATATAGCTCGTTTAATTAATAACGGTCATGAAAAATGTATTCCTATCATTGACAATTATGAAGAAATAGATTACCTCACAGAAGCTATTGATAAACCTTTTGAAATTGGGATTAGAATTGCCTCTGAGGAAGAGCCAAAATTTGAATTTTACACTTCTCGATTAGGAATAGGATACAAAAATATTGTTCCTTATTACAGAGACAGAATCGCAGGAATTGAAAAGGTAGAGTTAAAAATGTTGCACTTTTTCATCAACACTGGAATCCGCGACACAGCTTATTATTGGAACGAATTATTAAAATGTTTAAACGTTTATATAAAATTAAAAAAGATTTGTCCAAGCGTAGACAGTTTAAACATAGGCGGTGGTTTCCCTATAAAGAACTCACTGGCTTTTGAATTCGATTATGCTTACATGGTAGATGAAATCATCAATCAAATAAAGTTAGCATGCGACAATGCGGATGTTCCTGTTCCTAATATTTTTACAGAGTTTGGGAGCTTTACTGTAGGTGAAAGTGGAAGTGCAATTTACAAAGTGCTATATCAAAAACAACAAAACGATAGAGAAAAATGGAACATGATTAACTCTTCATTTATCACCACGCTTCCAGATAGTTGGGCGATTAACAAAAGATTCGTAATGCTGCCTATCAACCGTTGGCAAAGCGATTATGAGCGTGTATTTCTTGGAGGTTTAACATGTGATAGCGATGATTATTACAACAGCGAACAACACATGAACGCTATTTATTTACCCAAATACCATTCAGAAAAACCTTTATATATTGGTTTTTTCAACACAGGAGCATACCAAGAAACAATTGGAGGGTTTGGCGGCTTACAACACTGCTTAATCCCTACTCCAAAACATATAATTATTAATAAAGACGAAGAGGGAAATATTACTACTGAACTCTTTGCAGAAGAACAAACAAGTAAACAATTATTAAACATTTTAGGTTATGAAAACTAAGACTTATGCGGATATTCCGGAAAAGTATGCACAACTAAATACTGCTAAAATAGTATTGATTCCAGTTCCTTATGACGGAACAAGTACATGGAAAAAAGGTGCAGACAAAGGACCTGAAGCTTTCTTAGAAGCTTCAGAGAATATGGAGTTATACGACATTGAGACAGAAACAGAAGTATACAAGCAAGGGATATTTTTGGCTGATCCAGTAACTGAAAACGCCTCTCCAGAAGAGATGGTAGATGCTGTACATTCGGTTACCAAAAAATTTATCCAAAAAAATAAGTTTGTTACTTTATTTGGAGGTGAACACAGTATTTCTATCGGTTCAATCAGGGCTTTTAATGAAAGTTTTGACAATCTTTCTGTACTTCACATTGATGCACATGCAGATTTAAGAAAAGAATACTTAGGCTCTACATGCAATCATGCTTGTGCTGTTTACGAGGCAAGTAAGACAACCAATCTTGTTCAAGTGGGCATCCGTAGTATGGACAAATCAGAGCTATTAGCAATGGATACTGAAAAAGTGTTTTTTGCACATGAAATGGCACATGATGACTTTTGGATGGACAATGTAATTGAATTATTAAGCGATAACGTATTTATCACTTTTGATTTAGATGCTTTAGACCCTTCTATTCTTCCTGCTACAGGAACGCCTGAACCAGGTGGACTATTTTGGTATGAAACCCTTGAATTTTTAAAGCAAGTATTTACCGAAAAGAATGTCGTAGGATTTGATATAGTGGAACTATGTCCAAATGACAATCATCCAGCGTCTAATTTTTTAGCTTCAAAGCTATACTACAAAATGCTTAGTTATAAATTCATGGATGAAGAAGAAGGAAGTCTGTTTAATGAAGATGACTTTGAAGAAGAAAACAATAAATTTAATAAAAATAACAACCAAGAAGATGACTTTTAAGAAAGGACCAATCTCTCAATTCGTAGAGAAGTATTATTTACACTTTAACGCAGCTACATTAGTGGATGCTGCTAAGGCGTATCAAGAGCAATTAGATAATGGAGCAAAAATGCTCGTTTCAATGGCTGGTGCTATGAGTACTGCCGAAATCGGTAAAATTTTTGCTGAAATGATTAGACAAGATAAAGTGCATATCATTTCATGTACAGGAGCAAACTTAGAGGAGGATTTAATGAACCTTGTTGCGCATAGTCATTACAAAAGAGTACCAAATTACCGTGATTTAACACCAGAGCAAGAAAAAGAATTAATGGAAAGTGGATTAAATCGAGTTACTGACACTTGTATTCCTGAGGAAGAAGCTTTTAGAAGACTTCAAAAGCATATTTATGACATTTGGAAAGAAGCTGAAGAAAAAGGAGAGCGATACTTCCCACATGAATACATGTACAAGCTTTTATTAAGTGGAGTATTAGAGCAGTACTATGAAATTGATATTAAAAACTCATGGATGTATGCTGCAGCTGAAAAGAATTTACCAATTGTTGTTCCTGGATGGGAAGACAGTACAATGGGTAATATTTTTACAAGTTACGTACTTAAAGGAGAGTTGCAAGCGAGCACAATGAAATCTGGAATTGAATATTTAGCTTATTTAGCAAAATGGTACCCAGAAAACAGTGATAAAGGAGTAGGCTTTTTCCAAATTGGAGGAGGTATCGCAGGTGATTTCCCTATTTGTGTTGTTCCAATGCTTTATCAAGACCTAGAAATGACTGACACTCCTTTCTGGAGCTACTTCTGTCAAATTAGTGACTCTACAACGAGTTATGGAAGTTACTCTGGTGCTGTTCCAAATGAAAAAATCACTTGGGGAAAACTTGATGTAGATACTCCGAAATTTGTGATTGAAAGCGACGCAACCATTGTTGCACCACTTGTTTTTGCGTATGTTTTAGACATGTAGTTGATGTCCTTAAAAGACGGTAAACTACTGTACTTTTTAATCAAAAACTATAAAGGTTGTTTCAAAAAAAGAAGCAACCTTTTTTTATGCAATACATTGAACGAATTATGTGTTCAGCAAAGTTTTAATCTCATTCACTTGCTTTTGAATTCCTTTCACAGACTTTAATAAATCATCGTTTGAAATTGTAACTTCAGGTAAGTCATGAGATATGTAATTTACAAAGCGCCAAATTTCAATAATTTCATTCACATTAATAAGATAAGGTTCGTACAAAGGGTTTGTTGATGAAAGTTGAATTACATCATCCCTTCCTTTTATTTTATTGGCAATTTTAAATACAATTCCTTCTTCTTGTGTAATGATAATATACGGATAGTCATCCTTTATCGATTCCCAGTTTTGTACATATTCTGCCACTACATGCGAACCTGCGGATACAGGAGGCATACTGTCTCCTTGAATAGGAAAAGAACGGTATTTTCTATCCTTCTTTAAAAAAGGAAGTTGAAAAGTAGGTAGCACTTTAATGTAGTCTGGGTCAGCAAATCCCATGGTGTAACCTGCACTTGCTTTTTGAGGCACCATCTCAATGACATCTTCATTTGCTTCAGACACCATTGCCGTTAGGACGCGAAGATTCTTCCCTTTCACATCTACATATACACCTTTTTCAATACTCTCCCATTCACTTTCGGTAAGTTTGTTCAAATCTTTAGTGAGTAAGTCGTCTAAACTCACCTTAAAAAAAGCACTCATTTTTATCAAGTTCTCTATACCTGGCTCTGCCACTCCATTTTCATACCCAGAATAAGATGAACGTGTTAAGCCTAAGGCTTGTGCTACATCTTCTTGAGACATTTTTCGGAACTTTCGTAGAATCTTTAGATTTGATGATATGAAAATTTCCATCCTTTAATTTTGTTTAATTATTAATCAAATATAAGGAAATATTTTAATCAAAACATGAATTCAAAAGTGTTTTTTTTCTTAAAAAAATTAAAAGCCTTGTGTTTACTACAAAAAGAGGGGGATAAAAAAAAGCAGAAAAACAAGAAGTTTTACCCTCCTGCTTTTCTGCTTTACTTTATTCAATTATTTGATAAATTAATATCCAAAAATCTCTTCTAAAGTAAGAACTCTCACTTTTCCTAAAGCATTAATTTGATTGTCACTTATCTTGCCTTCTCCTGCAATAATTGTGTAAGTATAAGGTTTTCCACTCACCTCCTCACGATAAAAATCATTCACCTGTTCAAAGGTAAGGCTAGGTAATTGTTCATAAATCACTTTTCTAACATCATAATCTCTTCCATATCGTTGTGCATTTAGATAATTATGAATGATTGAAATTCCTGTGACACGTTCTGTAGCTAATTTTTTGCGTTGTCCTTCCTTTGCATTTTCAAAAGCTTTGTCTGATCTTGGCAGTTCAGTCAACAAATTATTCATTGCTCCTACTGCTTCGTCAAATTTATCATTTTGCGTTCCTACATAAGCTACAAAAGTATTGTGAGCATTTAAGTCGTTTGCCGTTCTATACTGAGCATAAGAAGAGTAAGCCAATGCCATCGATTCTCTTATGGTTTGAAACACGATAGATTCCATTCCTGAACCGAAGTAATTATTAAAAGCCCAAATTGTAGGTAATGCTGCATTGTCGAACTTGTTTCCATTTCTTAACCAATAGATTTCAGCTTGCACCATATCATAATACGTTAAATATACAGTATTGTCAGTCTGTTGTTCCTTGATATATTCTTTTGAATTTGCATATTCTTTAAAAGTATCTGGCGTGTAATGTACTTCTTTCATCACTTCTGCGATTTCTTTGGCAGACTTTGGACCATAATACAGTATATTGTGCTTATAAGCAGCCATATCGTGAATAATTCCCACTAAATCTTCTGCTTTTAATTCCTCAAGCTCTTCCGTGGTCAACGCATTATTGAAAGGGTTATTCTCACCATAAATAGCGTAATTCTGCATTCCGGAAGCAATGATTGCTCGATTTTCCTTATTATTTTCACGTGCTTGCTTAAGTCTCGCAATATACGCTTTGAAAGCTTCTTCATCTACTACGCAGTTTCTCAATAAATCATCAAACTTCTCAACCGTTTCATTAAAATTCTCTTGTAGACCAGAAAAGTATATAATTGTTTCTTTATCTCTAACATCTATGTAATAAGTACTCGCAAGACCATAAAATTCTGTACTAATTTCTTCTGCTGATTTTGTCGGCGTACCTAAAAATTCAAGATAATTTACCGCCATTGGCAATAATCGGTTATCCCATTTTCCAATATTGAAGTGATAATGTAATTTGAACAAATTATTGTCCTTATTTTCAACAGCTAAAACATCATAGCTCCCTGTAGATGCACGATCAATATCTTTTTCATAATCAAGCCAAACAGGGTCTATAGGATGCTCTGGCATTGCAGACACTTCTTTAAAGAAATCCGATTGTGCTTCTCGGTTAATTTCTACAGGAGTGATTTCTGGCTTTTCTACTTTCTCAACATCTTTATTTTCACCTTGACGCTTATAAACAACAACATAATTATCATTGAAGTACTTATTGGCAAAATCAATAACATCTTGTTTTGTGATACTTTCAAGCCATTCGATTTCTTTAACGCTCGCTAACCAATCCTGTTCCAAAATAAAACTACTCAATAATTTATATGCTCTTGACCTATAACTTTCATTAGATTGTTGATTCGATCTCTTTGAATTATTGACTATCGCTGTTAAAATATCGTCAGAAAACTCTCCTTTTTTCAACTTTTCTACTTGCTCTACAAGAAGTGCTTCAACCTCTTCTAAAGTCTGCCCTTCAGTGGGTGCTCCACCGACAAAAAGTGCTCCATAATCTTTCATCACATAAGGGAAAGCGTATGCATCAAGTATGCGCTGTTTTTTCACCAAGTTTAAATCAATTACACCTGCCGAGCCATTGGTTAAAATATCTCCTACAAGATTCAGCAATTTAGCATTTTCAGAATTTGCACCTGGAAAACGATAAGCCATCATTATCTCAGCTGATTCTGGTCCAAATACTTCTTTTTTGATTGGACTTTGTATTTCATCTTCTAATTCAAACTTATACTCAGGCACAGGCTTTGCTTCCATGTAACCAAAAGCTTCATCAATTTCCTTAATGACTTCGTCAGGATTAAAATCTCCAGACATAATAATTGCCATATTATTTGGTACGTAATAAGTTTCGTAGTACTTACGAATTTCAACTAATGATGGATTTTTTAAATGCTCAACTGTTCCAATTGTAGTTTGCAGTCCATAGTTATGTTTTTGAAAAAGATTAGAGAATAGCGTTTCAAACACTTTACTCCCATCACTATCTATACTTCTGTTTTTCTCTTCATACACAGCTTCTAACTCAGTATGAAACAAACGTAAAACAGGATTTCTAAATCGCTCTGCCTGAACGGTTAAAAACTTACTCACAGCATTACTTGGAATGTCCTCTAAATAGACTGTTTCTTCAACAGAAGTAAAAGCATTTGTTCCTGTGGCTCCCATTCCTGCCATTATTCTATCGTATTCGTTAGCTATTGCATACTTTGCAGCTTCGCCTGACAAAAGATCGATTTCTCTATAAATCTCTTTTCGCTTTTCCTCATCTGTTTCGGCGTTATAAACCTCATATAAGCTTTCAATTTTTTCAAGAATAGGCTTTTCTTTTTCCCAATCTAAAGTACCGAACTTATCTGTTCCCTTAAATAGCATGTGCTCTAAATAATGGGCTAAACCAGTATGAGATGCTGGATCTGTCTTACTTCCTGCTTTTGTAGCAATCAAGGTTTGAATTCTAGGTTCTTTGGTTGAAGGACTTAAAATAACTGTCAAACCATTCTCCAATTCATAAAAACGTGTGTTGGAAGGATCGTTTTCAACTATTTTATATGTAAAGCCATTTGCTTCAACTGTTTTCCAAGCATAATCTTTACTGCTTTTTGCTTCCTGTTCGCTTTCACACGAAACTAAAAATACAGATAACAAGAAAGTTATCCCATACATTATCTTTCTCTTCATAAACTTTATTTAAATATTTTTCAGCAATGTAATTGATATTTTGGTATTTACCATCTACTCTGATAATTATTCGTGATAAAATAAACAACTCACAAATCAAAAAAGTGTAGATTGTTAGGGTGAAAATAAAAAAACAACTGGAGTTTCACATGACCAAATTCTCCAAAAATAAAAACAGACTGTTAAAGCATTCATCTTAAACAGTCTGTTTTAATACAAAATGTAAAATACAATTATCTCACATCGCAGTTTTCATTTCCTGCTACTTTGATTGCTCCAATGTTCACTTGATCTCTACAAATCTTCCTAGCTTTGTTTTTTGTTTTGTCATAAATTACATACGACTCTACTTCGCCTGAATAATAACATTCACAAACCCAGTCTTTATTACAAGATGTTAAAGCTAAACCACCAAGTATTGTAGCAATTAATAATACTTTTTTCATAATTGTTTTTTTTATTAGTATTTGTTTTAATTGAAGCAAATCTAGAACAATAAATCATATTTACAATAAGAAACTGAATTTTTAGGGTTTCCCCTAATGCTGAGGGAGTGATAGATGCAAGCTACTTATATTCAACAGCTTTAACGTTTAGTTTTTATTCAGAAAACAAGGTCACTTTCTCTTTTCATTGTCAACACACTTATATTCCGTTCACATTTTTTACAATTCTAATTCAAGCTAAAGTCTCAACATAAATTATTACTCGAAAAAGTAAATAATCTCATAATTCTTTATAAATTTGCAATACATTTTAGATGATATGTGAAAATCATATCG
>Ga0209075_1001073_pt1 | contig 26130 bp, 19 predicted proteins | sample Stecom2011_FD_187523 | JGI IMG/M metagenome (GOLD analysis project Ga0209075, IMG submission 187523) | Agricultural soil microbial communities from Utah to study Nitrogen management - Steer compost 2011 (SPAdes) (version 2) | ecosystem: Environmental > Terrestrial > Soil > Agricultural land...
AATTAAGGATCATGACGAAATAACATATAAAGATTCAATTGTAATCGGTCTTGTTCAAAGCTTTGCTATCTTTCCCGGTATATCTAGAAGTGGTTCTACCATTATTGGTGGCAGAAGTTCTAAAATATCACTTCAAAGTATTTTGAAGTTTTCATTTTTGGCTTATTTATTAATAAGTGTTCCTACATCTATTCTTGGCATTTATGATTTAACACAAACTACTCAGTCAATTAATGTATTAGGCTATAGTCTAGCCTTTATCGCAACCTTTATCTTTACATTTATTACTGGTTATTTAGTAATGAAGAAGTTAAGAGTTGAACATATGGTATATTTTGGAATATATTGTTCTATTGTTGGACTACTCGCTTTTTCATTATTTATATTCTAATAGACCATCGGTTGTTATAAAATCAACTTTTAAATTTGAAAGTTTGTTTGCTAGTTCATTATTGTTAACTGTCCAACAGTTAACAATAAAGTTATTCTCTTTAAAGTATTCAATATTTTCTTTATTAATTAGTGCATAATTGAGATCTAAATCAATATTGTTATCTTTACATATTTTAAAGTTCTCTTTATTAAACTCTCCAGTTAAATATTGAAGTTTAATATTACTATTAAGTTTTCTAATTTTAAGTAAATTATTTAAATTAAAGCTAATAACAATTACGTTGTTAGCTTTTTTAATTTCATTTAAAAACAAATCAATCTCTTCATCATTAAATATAGGCTTTATTTCTATTACATTAACTTTATCGTGTTTATTACAAATATTAATATATTCATCTAACAATGGTATATCTAAATTATATTCTTTAGTTGTTTTATTAATCAATTTAACTTTTGATAGTTCACTGTATGTAGATTCTTTAATAGTTAAATTTAATTCACTTAATCTTTCGGTTGTAAAATCGTGATGAACAATAAACTTATTGTCCTTAGTTAAATGAATATCATATTCAATGCCATAAAAGTACTTACTTTTACCAGCAAGAATTGCTGCTTCAATAGTATTTTCGGTTGCTTTACTGCTGTAGCCACGGTGTGCGATGTATTTCATTATTTATCACCAAAGAAGAAATTAAGAGCCTTTTTAATTTCACTACCCCAAAAATCCCAATTATGATCGCCAGGCAGTTCGTTATATATGTGTTTAATGTTGTTTTGTTTTAAGTGGTTATGAAAATCAACATTATGCTCGTATAAGAAATCTTCAGTTCCGCAAGATATATAAATTTTTAAATCTTTGTTTTTTAAATTGTTAGATAATAAAAACAAATCATGAATATGTTTGTTTTTATTATATGTCTCTTTATCGCCAAAAATTGGATAAAAGCGGTCTTTTCTTTCATTTGACTCATAAGCCTTGGTTATATCTAAAAAACCAGAAAAAGCAGCAACCCCTTGATAATTATCCGGTTTTGAAAGAGCTGCTTTTAATGCACCATATCCACCCATTGAAAGTCCGGTTATATATGTATTTTCTTTTCTTAAGTTTATTTTAAACATCTTAGATATTATATTAGGTAGCTCTTCTGTGTAGTAATTAAAATAATTATATCCATGTTCCATGTTGGTATAGTAACTATTATTTATACTTGGCATAACTACCATAACATTATGTTTTATTGCTAGTTTTTCAATTGATGTATAACGAACCCAATCAGTATTATTACCAGTGTATCCATGTAATAAAAATAAAACATTAAAATCCTTTTCGTTTAATAAGTTATCTGGATAGATAATTGTTACTGGTGTTGATATTGCTATTTCATTACTATGTATATTTAAATTTATAAGTGCCATGTCTCTCTTCTCCTTTAGTTGTTCATATACTATAATTATAAAGTAAATATTATCATTGTCAAAGGTCATAGTGTTTATAATATAATTTTCTATTAATTAATGATACAATAGTTAACAAAGAAGGTGATTTTAATGTATAAAGATTTATTATTAGCATATGAAGGTTTAATAAATAATGAAAATTATGAGATATCGTTATTAGCTAATACCTCAGCATTTATATATGAACATATTAATAATCTTAATTGGGTTGGCTTTTATAATCATATTGATAACAAGTTAATATTAGGACCATTTCAAGGGAAGGTTGCCTGTAACTTGATAGAACCTGGCCGAGGTGTTTGTGGTTCTTCTCTTGTTGAGAAGAAAACAATTGTTGTTGATGATGTTGCTAATCATCCTAATCATATTTATTGTGATTATAATAGTAAAAGTGAAGCAGTAATTCCAATTATAATTAATGATATTGTTTATGGTGTTCTAGATTTGGATGCTCCTATATTAAAAAGATTTAATGAAGACTTAGTTAATTTTTTAGAATCTTTAATAGATTTATTAACTAAGAGACTTGATAAAATTTTATATAACTAGTTAAAAGTACGATAATTAATCGTACTTTTTTAATTTATTAATAATATTGTGAGCTATTTCAAACATTCCGTAATGACCTGGATGAAGTAGATCAGTTGTTAAGTTTTTAAAAGAAAGCACTTCTTCGCCTTTTAAGAAAGCTACATTTTCATACTTTTTACTTTCATTTTCTAATATTTCTCTAAACTTATTTGAACCACTTGTATCATATAAAGCATTTTCTACAAGTCTAAACTCGCGATAAGATGGATATATTGATATAGTAATTACTTTTGCGTACGGATTAATTTCATTAATCTTTTTTAATAAATATTTAACCCTTTCTTTAAAGACATTAAGTTCATAATTTTGCTCTAGCATGTTAATTGATATTGAAAGGATATATAAATCAGCATTTTTTGTTAATAAATAATCGACATATGCTTTTTCAATAAAACAAGTGCCATTCATCGCTAAATTTTCTAAATCATAATTTATCGCTTGGGCAACTAATTGCGGGTATGTAATATCAGCATAATGTGAATAATATCCCTCTGTAATTGATGTTCCATACGCAATTATATTGTTTTTTGGCATATCAGAAGCCTTCGGAAGACTGTATTTTCCTAATATATCAACTAGTGTTATTTTTCTAAATAATTTTATTCTAACTAAATTTGGTAAGAACCCTAGTTTTTGTTTATTTAAGTTTGTTATCTCTTCTTTTCTAAAAGGATTTTTTATTTTAATAGTCGTTGGCTCTGTATTTACTTCATAAACCCCGAGTTGAAAGTCGCCAAAATAAATTACAACATGCGATTTATTTATTAAGCTTTTTAATGTTAATAAAACTTCTTCTTCATAAATGAATCTAATTTCACAGCCGTGCAAATTTTCATTCGCAAATCCAGCACTTTCAAGATGTTGTTTTAAATCGTTTGGAAAACGATAAAACTGTGTATAATCTTCTTTTTCTACTATTTCATTAATCCCTTTTAAATATAGATTTTTATACTCCATTAAAATAAAATGTCCTTTCCTAACTCATATGCTTTATTATACATATTGTTTTTTGCGTTTTTTATAGATTCTTCTATATTAAAGTTATTATTGTTAATTGATATTATATCATCAAAAACTTTTAGTTTTTCTTTATCATTAACTATTCCCGCCAAGGCATATACTTTTACTTTTGGTGATACTTTTTTTGCTAATTTAGCAATTTCAAATGGTGCTTTTCCTAGTTTGGTTTGAGCATCGATTCTACCCTCACCAGTAATTACTATATCAACATTTTCAAGTTTTTCTTGAAAATTAAAATGTTTTGAAACAACATCAAAACCTGGTAAAATTGTTGAATTGGTAAATGATAATAAACTATAACCAATACCACCGCTTGCCCCAGCCCCTTGAAAATCTTTATAATCTTTTTTTGTCTCTTTATTAATTATCCCACTCAATTTTATAAATGCATTTTCAAACAATATTTTATCACTTTTATTTAACCCTTTTTGACTCCCAAACATCATCGTAGCTCCTAAATCACCTAGTAACGGACTTTTCACGTCAGCAGCAATAATAATTTTTGTTTTGTTTAATCTTTGATCTAAATTTGAAATATCAATTTTTTCAATTTTAAAAATATCTTTACCGAAATAACCTAGTTGTTGATTATCTTTATCATATAACTTAACACCTAATGCCTGTAGTAAGCCAATTCCCATGTCATTGGTTGAACTTCCACCTAAACCAATAATAATTTTATTAAAACCTAAATCCAAGGCCTTTATAATTAATTCGCCTGTACCGTAACTAGTGGTATTAAAAGGATTTCTTTCATTCTTACTTAATCCTTCAATACCACTAGCACTTGATACTTCAATTATTGCGGTATCTTTTAGTATACCAATTTTAGCTTCTCTTAATTTTCCTATTGAGTTAGTAACCTTAAAAGATTTAGTTTTAGATGTTAATATACTTGTAAGACCTTCACCGCCATCGGAGATAGGAAGTTTTAAATATTGGTTATTGTTGTTTATATTTTTAAAGGCTAACTCTACTATATCACAAGCTTGTTTAGCAGTTAGGCTATCTTTAAATGAATCGATAGCTATGACTATTTTTTTCATTTTAATTCCTTCTTAAAAATATTTAATACTTGTCCGTTGGCATAATTCATATTTAAATTTAAAACATAACCTATCGTAGTACCAAAATCATAGTTATATACAATATCATTATTAATACCGGTTTTATTTATTCCAGCACCAAATACCCAACCAACAACATGGTTAGAACTATCTAACATTGAATCGTGTTGTCCTCTAACTGAAACTTGTGTGTTAGGGTTTTTTCCGAAATAGTATCGCTCACTTGGAGATATTATTATATCTGCAGCATATGTCCAATACTTTTCTTCAGTTTGTAATTCGTTCTTAGTTTTAACTTTTCCTACAAAATAAAAATTGATTAAGTGTTTTTTTAAGTTTTCTAAGTATTTATCATTAACACTTTTAATAAACGTTAATTGAATATTTAAATTAGCACCAACTGCTATTAAATTAGTATCTTCTTTTGGTGATTCATTTGGTGCTAAAAATTCAATTTTCAAATCGTTATCATAAGATTTGATAGCCGAAAATAGTTCATTTATTTTAGACAAACTATACTTATCTTGCTTGTTAGTATTAATTGCTCCATAAGGAGTCATTCCGTGGTCTGTCGTTATATAAACTTGCGTTTTGTCATATAAATTTTCTTCTTTTAAAGTTTTAATAACTTCTTCAATCTTTTTATCTATTCCTTCTAGGGTATTAAGAACATTTAAAATTCTTTCTTCTTCATTTAGAGCTACAACCGAATTATATGTACTTACAAAATTATGTCCTAGTCCATCAAGATCATCGACATACAACATTATTAAATCTGGATATTCATTTATTATTATTTCTTTATCGTTTACTTTAACAGGTTCTTTTTTCAATACTTTAATTAGTTGATTAAATCTTGGTTCATAGTTATATATTTGACCTAAGGTATTATCATCTTTAATATATAGTTTTGTTGGGTCATTATTTGTTAAGTCTTTTTCTGTTAAAAAATGAGCAACACTTACAACTTTTAATCCTTTTTCAACTGCAAGTTCAGAAAGTAATTTCACTTTATTTTCACGTGCTTGTTCAACTACTATTTTAAGTTTTTTATCATAGTATCTATATACATTCTTTGTTATGGTTGATGTTGACCCCGATAAAATCATGTTTTGACAAGGATTAGTAATTGAAGGTAAAACGTTTCTAATATTATTGAAAAATATACCTTGATTAAGAAACTTCTCTAAAAACAATTCTTTCTTTTTAATTTTTTTATACGAGTCAAAGTAATATCGTGCAAATCCATCAATATTTATATATATTACAGTATATTTCACTTTCATTTGTCATCAACTTTCTTTATATATATCTAATAACTCTGCATTAGCATCTCTTAAGTTTAGTCCTAATGTCTCAGCCATCATTCGACCAAAACTTATCACTCTTACTTCATCTTTAATAATAACATTTTCTTTTATTAAACCGCCAAAAATAATACCATAAATATGATTAGAACTATCTAGCATTGAATCGTGTTGTCCTCTAACGGCATAAGTTGAGAATAAGTTGTTACTGCGATTATGAAAATGATAACGTTCGCTTGGTATAACCAATAAATCAAAGTTTGCCCCTCGCCATACTCCTAGTTCAACTAATTCTTTTCTCGTAATTACTTTTTCTACGTAATATTCTTTTTCTAACTCAAGTGCAATTTCATCAAGTTCTTCGTTAGTTAAACGATGGTGTTTAAAAGTTAGTGGCATTTGCAGACCTGCACCAACACCAACTACGGTTGTATTACTATTTGGTTTTGAGCCTGGCGCAACATATTCAAAATCAAATTCTGAATTTATTTCTTTTAGTTTATCACTTAATTCTGGCCATCTTGTTTTATTATATTTGTTTGTAAAAGCTCCTGATCTTGTTTCTGCACCAAAAGGTGTCATTCCGTGATCGGTAGTAATGAAAAATGCTGTTTTATCATAAATGCCTCTTGCTTTATATGCATCAACTAATTCTAAAATTAATCCGTCAAAAACTTCTAACGCATCAACAACATTTTTAACGCGGTCTTCTTCATTATCTGCGATAGGTACCCCATATGTAGGTGATTCGTTGTGACCTAATGCATCAACTTCATCTAAATAAATTGTTAATAGTCTAGGAACTTCGCTTACTTTTTGAACGTATGAACCGTTTTTAAATTCTTCTCCTTTTACAAGTTTTATTGCTTGTTTCATTCTAGCAACTTGATTAGCTTCAACACCATCTTCTACTTGAACATAAAGACGGTTAACGTTGGTTTGTGTTAATGTTCCTTCTGCTAAAAAATGCCTTACTGTGGCCATTTTAATGTTTGCTCTGACTCCTGATTGATATATTGTGTCAGCGGCGTTTTCACGCGCTTGCTGAATTACAATATCATTTGTTTTATCATAATAACGGTAAATGTTTTCAGTTTTGGAAGAAGATGCACCACTAATAATCATGTTTTGAACAGGGTTAGTAATTGATGGTGTTAATGTTCTTAAATTGTCATAGAAAATTCCATCGTTTTTGAAATTTTCCAAATTGCTAACAACCCCAAGTCTAACTGCTTCATCATAGTAATATCTTGCAAAACCATCAATATTTATATATACGACATATGCGTCCTTTAATTCAATATCTTCACTTTCATATTTTGGAACATTAAACGTAAATATTTTAACTAAAGTAAAACTTTTTAATGTGAAACTAGCTTCTAACTGAACTTGAACATCAATTTCTAAGTCTAAATAATATACTTTCACTAAATTGTTCTCAACAATTTCTGCAGCCAAATCACCTTTGACTACTTCCCAATTAATACTAATATCTTTACCGTTTTCTGTTTTATGATTTAAAGGTAAAGAGAAGTCAGATTCGACTTCTCTTCCATCTTCAAATATAGTGAAACTATCAACAGCGTTCTTTAACTGAACTTCGTCATCGTTTCTACTGCAGGCGGTAATAGTAAATAGTATTAATAATACTAAAGCTATTAAGCCCTTTTTCATTTTATTCTACCCCTAAATTATAATTAGATGTAACTCCTGCTGAATTTTCTTTTGTTGGAATTTCATATACATAAGCTGAATTCTCTGGAACAATAACTTTTCTGTTTGCTAGCATTCCTTCTATTTCTTCACTTATTGCTAATTTAACAAATGCATTTAATCCTTCGTTTGTATATGTTTCATTAATATATGTTAAATAATCAACATCTTTAGCTCTTGGAATAAATCTCATAATGTGTGATCCTTGGCTTGGTAAAGTATATTCCATACCGTGTCCAATACCCCATCTTGCTGTTGCTCCATCTTCATCAAAAGTAGGGAACACTAGCGCTGTTGATAAAATTGATTGTTTTGCAATATCAACATACATTGGTGCGGCATATGTAGATTGTGCAACAGCATTAGTTGCAGAATTTAATCTCTTGTCATAACCTAATAAAACATCATCTTTATCATAGTATGCCATTCTAGTATAGAATGTGTTAATTGAATAACGTGGAGTTGTTGTGTTTGTTCCATTTAATGATTGTAGTTTTGTGTAATCAAATACTCCATCAACATATGCTATTTCTTCTGGATTTAAAATGCCCGATTCTAATTTAAAGTATTCTGCTTCTGCTGGTGCACCAATATCTTCTACGTGAATATCATGTTTAATTTCTGGATCTAAATATAGAATTTGAACTGCTCTGTTTGCAACACCTGAGTTAACACTACCAAATCCACCACCACGAAATACTGTTAAACCGAATCCATCTTCATTATGTGCTGTTGTATTATTAATTGAATATGCATTATCTCTAACAATTGCTACTTTAACATCTTCGTCTATTCCGTGTTCTTCTCTAAATCCTTCTAATGTTAAATTGCCACCTTGCCAATCAAATAACCATGTTTGGGCACCTTCAACTTCAATCATTTTTTGATATGCACCTAAATCATGACCTTCATGATTCCAAGGAATTCTATTTCCACCTCTAATATACCAAATTAAACCTGTTTCAAAAGGTTCTAATTCGACATCATCATTAATATAAAACGGTACTGTTCCCATTGGGTATGAAATTAATCCGTTTGCATCTACGATTGTTGCTAAGTTAATTGGATCAGTTAATCCACCCCAAACTAATAAGTGTCCTTTTAAATTGACTTTTTCAGTTGAATTATTAAATACTTCAACATATGAATATTTTCCTGCATCTGCCGCTACTTCAGTAATCATTAATCTTGGTGCACCAGCGATAGGTTCAGTTATTGTTGTTTGGTCTAAGTCACCCATATCAGCAACTAAAATTTCTTTTGTTGGAATACTAGTTCCTTCTGGATTATCAACTACATGATATTTAAATTCTGCTGTTCCATATTCAGTTGAAATTTCAATTGTGTAATCGCCTAATTCATTTGTGTTGTCCATCATAAAATCGCCATATATGACAAACTCATCATCATTAATGAATTCATAATCAAAAGCAAATATTAACTCTTCATCATCCATTTTAACAGTTACTTCATCTGGATCTACACCATGTAGATTAACTGTTGCAGTTACATCAGCACCTCTTGAATCAGGCATCCAGTGATAAATATCGCCTTGAACAACTGGTGTTAAATCTAACTTCAACACTGTAACTTCAATACCATCTCTTTCTAAAGTTACTTTTTCACCCTCTTCTGGAGTATGTTCTAATGTTGGTGTTAATAACACTTTAACATCACCAGAGGTTGATCTTACAACTGTTGCTTTGTTACCTTCAATTTTAATTACTTCTTCGTTATTACTTACCCATGTAGCAGTTACTCCATCGGCAAATTGAACTGGTAAATCAAAGTCCTTTGTCACACTATTTATATTATCTGGCGCTTCAAAAGTTAGTTTGATTTCAACTTTTGACAAATCAATTGGTTTTTCATCTTCTTTTTTACACGCCACTAATACAAACCCTAATAATAAGATAAATATTGTTCCTATTATTTTTTTCATATTTCCTCCTTTTAATCACCTTTTTGGTGAATTTATTGTTTTCCCTTTTTAAGGGGTTTAAAACCACTTACATGCTTTTCATGTCGTATAAGTCAAATCTTATAACAACAGTATTCGCTATTAAATCATGGATAGAGCGACTATCTTCTCTAATAAAAGAAATAATTATTGAAACAAATAGCGGAATAATTAAAATATATTCTATTAAAACTCTTCCTACAAACTCTCTTAAAATTAGTTTTGATGGACTAACTTCATCTAAAGTGTTTAAATCAACTGTTCCAATACCAGCTAACAATTTTCCTAATGTTCTGCCCTTACCTATAATCGCTGGCACTAATGTGTAATATATTAAAATCGTAACTATCCATGTCAAATAAATATTTAACATTAATTTCCAAAATAAATCGACCATTTCTAAATATAACTCGCGATTTTCAATGTCGTTTTGTGTAGCTTCAAAAAGTTCAAAGAATTTATCAAGGTCTTGAAACAACTTGAAAACAACAATCGCCAAATATGTCAACGCAATAATAATTAGCGTATCAAGTATAAATGACATTGTTCTTCTAGTAAATGTTGCTGTTTCAAATGTTTGTTTTAAAATTAATTCTTCATCTGTTAATAAATCTTTTTTATCCATTTTATCTACATTCCAAATCTTATAGTTTTTAATCCGTAACCATTATTATTTAAGTCAAAATCATAATTAAAATCGCTATTCTTTTTTACAATTTCGCCTCTTTGAGCAACAAATATTTTATTATCATTAGCAACCGGTGAATATAAATCAAAGCTTAATCGATTATTAGTAAAATCTAGTCCTATTCTTCTAATAAAGGTTGCTCCTAAATTGTTTATTGCTTCTTCTTGAAAATTTGTTAGTAATTGTAAAACTCTTCGATCACCAACACCATCATTATTATCATCAATAATATCAAGTTTGCTAGATGATCCATTAATATGTCCTGAAAATACAAATTTAATATTTGAATACTTAACTACTAATTCATCAAATACAAAATTACCTGTTCTTGATCTTTGTTCTGAATGACTCATATATTCATGAACACCAATTATTACTGTTTTATTAGGATATAACTCTAATACTGTCTTAGCCCAATTGATATCTTTTTCTGAAACATGAATACCTTTAATTGATGAACCCCAACCCAAATATAGAAATAAAAACTCATGATTATTAATTGTAATTAAGTCATAGTGACTACGATTGTTTTCAAATGAACCGCCATAATAATCAAACTCTTCAAAAACATTAGCTCCTAAGTTTTCATACCATAAATCATAAATTAAAAACTCATCTAGTGCATCTGATCCTTCATTGGTATTTTCGATTAAAGCACCAATATCGTGATTTCCCGAAACTGCTCCAAAAGGAACGTTATTTTCAAGCATTGGGTTTAATAAATGATCCATAATAATTGTCCATTCTTCCTCACCACTAACTACTGTACTTTGAACGAAATCACCTGTCATAATTACATAGTCTAAAACGCCATCATCAAAGCTTTCAATGACATATTCAGCCATTTCATTTAAAGCGTTTTTCGCAATGTTTGAAATTGTTTCAATTTCAATTGTTCCGTTTCTTGAAATATATTGTAAATCAGTCATATGGTAAATATATGTGTCGATTAACCGCTTAGTTGTAATGTTTTCGGATATTATTCTAATGTTTAGTTTATTATCTTTAATATAATCGTCTTGATCCTCGTAATTAAATCCTAAAATAACATCATCCTCAAAATAATTAACACTTGATTTAGTAGTCCATTCATTTGTTTTAAAGTTATATGCTTGCATGTAGATGGTACGATTTTTAATTGATGAACCTTCCCAAATAATATTTTTATTTGAACTATTTTCTACCTCAAAATAGATTGCACTTTCTTCGTTAAATTTACTTTCATGATTTGTAATATTATTAATCTCTTTGCCATTTGTAATGGCTGAATTTAATAATTTTTCTACTCCATATTCATAAGCAGTAAAGTTAAGTTCTTCTAGTTGAATATTATTATTATTTAAAGTAAAGTTAATCTTTTTTGTTTCAACAAATCCATACTCATTTACAGCAGTTATTTCTAATTCATGATTACCAACCGCCCATGCTTCTTGATGAAATATATGACCATTGTTAATTTCAATCCCATTTAAAAGTATTTGATAATTTATTTTAGAACTACTAAATAATATATTTAATATTGTTGTTTTATTAATTGAATCATTATTATTAATATTTGTTTCTATTTTTAAATATGCCGGATTAATTAACACCTTTTCCTTGTTGTTTTTAATGAGGGTAATTTTTTCTGTATTTTCTTTTAACAAAAACCCATAGTCTTTTAAAAGTTTGTCATCAACTTTAAAATTTAAAACAACTTCTTCTTGGTAATCAACTCGTAACGGTTCTTTCATTCCTGGTCTACCAAGCCTTGTTACTACAATTAATTCTCCTTGTTCTTCAATTGGTTTAATAATGTTGTTATTAACAGTAATGGTTGTATTTCTAATCCAAAATGAATCAGTTTTTCCATTATTGTTTTCACCAATCTTAAAAGCAATCTTTAAGTTTCCATCAATAATGTTTAATCCTAATACGCTAACTTCGTTTAAAATAAATTCATTAACTCTGTTTTCTTTTGGATTAATTGGGAAAATATATTCATTATTAATAATCATTTCATTGTTATAATCATCATTTATGTTAAATGTTTCAAATGAAATTTTAATTGAGTTTTTTGTAGTTTTATAAGGCTTATATACTTGATTGCTAATTTTAACTTCTTTTTCTTTTGTTATTAAACCAATTTGACCCTCTTGATATAGAAGTTTTGTTGTGTCGCGATTAATTAAAATAATTGTTAAAGTAATTACTAGTATTAATACAACACCTATTAAAAGTTTAATAATATTTTTTAATTTCATTTTTTGTCCCTTTACGGTCTAATTAAATTTAATTTTTTGATTTTACCTGGACTTGCTAAATTAAATCTTCCTGGACTCATTATTTCATCACGGCGCCAATTAACTTCTGTTACTAAAGGATCTACAAGTAAATGTACTTCTACGTTTTCCCAACGATAATCTGCCACTTCTTCACTTGCGATTCTCATTAATTCTAGTTGTGATGGTAAAACATATTCTTCGTACTTTCTTAATTCACGAGCTGGAACCATCATTTGCATTACTCTTTCGCCCACTTTTGGTGGTCTAAATTGTAATTCAACGTTTGCTGCCCATCCTCTTATGCCTGGATTTTCTTCACTTCCTGTTTTAGAAAAATCAACTGTTCCTTTGTTTGAGTCTGTTAATTGATTTTCATCAATTAAGCCGTGGAAATTAATTCTAACAACTGGTTCAAAATATTTATATGCGTTTGCATAGTTAAAGTAGATGTCTACTGTTTCTTCATTATCAGTTATATGAATAGTATCAAATACTGTTTTACCAAATACTAATGGTGGAGCAAGCTTTTCCGCTTCTGAAAGTGAGCTATATTTATTTAGTATTTCAACATCTGCTGTTCCTTCTTGGTCATTAAACTTTTGAATTTCAATTGTTCTTAATAAACTTGAGTTTAAGTGTGTATATGGTGTTCCTCCGCCTGGTGTAATCATTGGGAAGAAATCTTCTGTTCCTGATTCTGGACGAATCGCAATCATTGGTTGATTAATTACCGTATGAACTTTTGTTGTGTTGTCTAGACCCCAGAACTCTTTAAAGTCTTCTTCTGTTTGTTCAAATGCTCCTTTTTTACCACCAACAGTTGTGTGAACTAAATCAGCAGAAAATGTTTTGTTATATGCACCAGTTCCTGATCCAATTACCCAATAATATGGTTTTAACCAAATAATCATTATATCTAATGGATCAATAATTATATCTTCATCAATGTAATGATTAAATAAGTATCCTGTTACTAATACTTGATTACCTTTTTTAGCTTCATCATTTTCTCCATTTTGGCCTTGGGCTGGATTAGCTAATACAATACGGTGATCTTTTAAATTGTATGGTTCGTTAGTATTATTAAATACTTTAATATATTCATAACCACTCATTGATTCATTTTGGAAATAATGTATGCTATCTATTACCGCACCAATTATTAAAATATCTGGTGCATCTTCTACTACTCCTATATTTGTTGCATCTTCTAGTAATCTTAATGTTGGTGCTTGAATGTTAGTTTTAAATATTTCTTCTTCAGTATTTTCATCAATCCATCTAGCATAAAGTGTAGTATCTTTCTCAACAATTTCATCAGAGAAGAACCAACGGTTTTCTTCTGTGTATGTTTCTGATTTGTACCAACCATCAAACTCGAAATTTTCTTTAGTTGGGTTTGCTGGTCTTTCAACAAATAATCCAACCTCCACCTCTTTAGTGTCAAACACTTCTCCATCTAACATAAACGTTACTGTCGCATTTTCAACATCATCATTACAAGCAACTAACATTATAGTTGCTATTAATATTAAAAACGGTAATAAAATTTTCTTTATCTTCATTCTTTATACTCCTTTCTGGCTTTATCCAAGATCGCTTGGTAATACTCTTTAGTCTCAATCATTTGACCTTTATTTATTCTCGATTCCTCAGCGGCATAAGCCATAACATGTGATTCAATTGATTTACTAATTGTCGAATCAAACTCTTTCCCATTTAAATAGGTTTCCATAAAGTTAATCATAAATCCTGCATCCGCACCACCATGACCACTGTCAAGTTTTTTAGGAATTACTGTTCTAGGTGCTTTCCCAAAAGGCCATATTTGTACTTCTCCGGTTGCTTCGCTACCTCGTATTTCACCATATGTACACATTACTTTGATTGAACGATGATTTAAGTTAGTAAATGCACTCAAATTAAATGTTGCAAATTTTTTGTCTTCAAATTCCATAATAGTTACTTGTGTATCAGCAACATTATTATCAGAAGCAAATACATTTTTCCCATATTGGCTTGTTTCTAATTCTTTTTTAAACTTTTCTTCAGAATCTTTATTAAATACAACGCTCTTAATTAAGTCTCCACTATAAATATTAACTGCTGAATAAGGGTTGCTATCAAAACTAGGATTGTCTGTATCACGTTTTGTCATCGTTTCTTCATCAAAATTGCCTTTATGGAAAAATGTTAAGTCTCCCATTGATGATAATCGAATTGAACTTTTCCCTAAAAGATATAGTAAAATATCAAAATCATGACATGCTTTAGCAACAATAAACGGACTTGAAATATTTGTATTCCGCCAATTGCCTCTAACATATGAATGGGCGTAATGGAAATATCCTACATTTTCGTTGTGTTGGATGTTAACTACTTCACCTAATTCTTTTGAATCAATTACTTCTTTAATTGTTCTAAAGAATGGTGAATGTCTTAAAACATGACAAACCGCAACTAACTGATTAGGTTTTTTCTCTGCCTCTGCACCAATTAGTACTGTTTCTTCTAAATTCATCGCAATCGGTTTTTCTAAAATAATGTCATAACCTTTATCTAAAGCGTGCATTGCAGGAATAAAGTGCATATTATCTAATGTAGCAATTATTACAACATCGCTAATACGGTCAAGTTTTATAAAATCATCAATTCCGTTATAACATTGTTCTGGTTTAACTTTGTATTTTTCCTGAAAAAACTTTTGACGTTTTTCATCAGGATCAAAAACTCCGTTAACTATAAAATCATTTTGATAATATTTTTGTAGTTGGTGCAAATATACATCTGCACGATTACCTGCACCAACTACTGAAATCGTAACCTTTTCACCTTTTTTTGTTTGTCTCATCTTTAATTTACTAACCTCTGTTAGTCCTCCTATTTATTTTGATCTAATACTGAATTAACTCGATCAAATGTTTCATTTAAAACTTGTTGCGGTGGTCTTGTAAAGTTATCATAGTAAATTCCTTTTGAATAATTAGCAAACTCTGTATCAGCTAATTGTTTTGCACGACCTCTTGGAACCACTAATCCCTCTGGTAAAACAATTCTCATTAGTTGAATTGTTTTATTCATAATTGGATAATTTTCACTGTGTGCTTTCCAAGCATCAGTTTCTGTTGAACTATATGTAGTTGGCAAATATCCTGCGTTAGTGGCAAACTCAACAACTTGATCATCAGCTTGCATCCATCTTAAAAACTCGACTGCTGCTCTTTGTCTTGCAGTAGATTTATTACTAAAAACTATTAATCCACCGCCACTTTGGTTTGAATAAAAGTTTGTTACTCTTGGATTTGGTAATACTTCTAATTCAAATGCGCCATCCACTTGTCTTGATATTGCTTGGAAACCCGATGAACTTGCAAATAACATTCCGATTTCACCATTTGAAAATGAAGCTTGAATTTTCGTTCCATGGTTTGGATCTTCAACTGGATTTAACATATATTTGTTCTTAGCTAAATTTTGCCAATATTCAAATGTCTTTAATCCTGCTTCATTATTAAATATTGCTTTTGTTGCATTTGGATCATAAGGTGCGAAACCTTGTGTAAATAATGATTCATAAATTGGAATACCTGTTGTTGCTAATCCGTATCTTGTTTCACCATTTTCAACAGTTTTCATTTTTGAAACAACTTCTTCTAATAAATCCCATGTCCAAGGAGAATTTTCAGGATCAGTTATCATTGTTTCAATATCTGGTAACGCAACATCAGTTGTATTCCAACGGTCTTTATTAACTATATATGCGTTTGTTGCCGCAAAATATGGATACCCAATAAATTTGTCTTCAAACATTGCAAACTGTAAAAATCCTTCGAAAATATTTCTAATTTCATCATATGTAAATATTTCACGCATATCAATTGTGACTTCTTTATATAATGAAAATGATGATACACCAACCATTGCTATTTCTGGGTTATTGTTTCCCATTAATGCCGCTTGCAACTTTTGGTTTTGAGTATTATATCCACCTTGGAAGGCAGGTACTACTGTAATTGCTGAGTCTGGATATAATTCCTTTTGCATTGCATTAAACTTATCAACTAAAGTAGCTTGAATTAATCCCTGGTGATCAACTGCTGAATTTGCAGACCAATAATTAATTGTTATTGGTTCATTAACTAAATGTCCTGATTCAAACATATCCCATTCTTTATCTACATAGATTTCACCGTGTGGATTTAAATTCTGAGGTGGTTTAATACAAGATACTAATGTGAAAGTGGTTAATATTGTAATTAATATATAAATTAGTTTTTTCATTTTTTTCCTCCTAATTTTAAATGTACTTGTCTTTTTCAACTTTACTGCCAAATCTGTTTTTAATACTCTTAAAAACTCTCTTAAAAATCGGTTCTTTTTCATTCGCGAACTTTATCTTTCTTCCGCCAATCATTGCGCGTTTCATTTGACTACTACCCAGCATATACATTAATAAAATTGGTGCTAACTGGATAATATTCCCCGCCATAACTTTTTGCCATTCTGGCACAACACCCTCGACTCTTAATAAACCTCTAACTGCAACAGGTAAAGTTTTTAGTTTTTCGGTATTTGTCATTACCATAACCCAATAGTAACTATTCCAGTTGGAAATAAATGTTAATAAAAAGTGAGTAACAAATACTGGAAAAATAATCGGAATCATTATTTTAATCATTATTTTCGCATGACTTGCTTTATCTAGTTTTGCAGATTCAACAATTTCATTAGAAACTGATCTAAAATGATTCATAAACATATAAATACCAAACATTGAAACTAAACTCGGCATAATTAATCCTGTCCAACTATCAATTAATCCTACTTTTGAATAAAAGAAATATATTGGAATAAATGTTGCTTCTCCTGGAAGCATCATTCCGATTTGTTTAATCCAAAACAATGCCTTATTACCTTTAAATTTCATTCTTGCAAAAGCATAAGCAGAAGGAACAATAAAGAAATATTGTAATCCCAAAACTAATACCGCATAAGTAATTGAGTTTCCTAAATACATTCCCATCTTTGCTGATTTCCATGCTTCAACATAATTACTCCAATGAACTTCAGTTACAATTAAACTCGGATTAAAGCTAATCGCATCATTATAACTTCTTAGTGACATTACAAACATCCATAAAAATGGGTATAAGAATGATAGTCCTACTGCTATCATAATTAAATAATTAACAATTTTTAAGATATATTTGATACGGTTTTTCACTTTAATTTGTCTATGTTCTTTATACGTTAATTCTTTTAAGATTGGAGAATAAGAACCTTCTTTAACAATATTTTCTTCGCTTAAAAATATGTTTTCAATTTTATTTTGCATTTTTATCCTCCTAATACTCTACTCTTTTGTTAAAGAATTTAAAGTTAATAATTGTAAATACAGTAATAATTAATGTTAATACAATTGCACCAGCCATTGCTTGCCCATAATTAAAACCTAATCTACCTACTTTATAAATCCAGTAACTCAATACTGTAGAAGATCCCATTGGTCCACCGTTTGTCATAATTTCTATTGCTGCAAAAACTTTAAACGAGTTAATAAACTTATTAACAAATACAAATGACAAGGTTGGTCCTAAGAGCGGAACAGTAATTCTAAAGAATGTTTTTGCTTTCTTAGATTTATCAAGTTTTGCTGCTTCATACACATATGAAGGAATACCTTGTAAACCAGCAATAATTAATAACACATAATAACCAATATCTTTCCAAACAGTAACCATTGAAACAGATAGTAAAGATGTACTTTCTTGTAATAACCATCTTGGCCCTTCAATACCAAAGATTGCCAATGCTTGGTTTATAATTCCTTGTGGAGCTAATAATGCAATCCACAAAATAGAAATCGCAACTAGTGATGCAATATGTGGTGTAAAAACCATTGTTGTTACTGCGTTATGTATTTTCGTGTTTTTAGATAACCAAGCTGCCATAAGCAATGTAACTACCGATAATAATCCAACTGTTATTACTGAGAATATCAATGTATTAGATAGTGATTGTTTAAATTGAATATCGTTAGTAAAAATATTATAAAAGTTGTAAAATCCTACAAAATTTGATTGACTTAGATTGACAATATCAACTCTAAAAAATGCTGCAACAACCATAAATATTAATGGTAATACTGTGAAAACAACTGCGCCGAATACTGCTGGGGCAATAAAGATGTAAGCAATGTTAATTTTGCCTTTCACACGATTACCTCTTTTTTGCATAATCACTTTGTTGGTACTTATACTATCGTGTTTAACTTCTTTATTTAATTGTTCAATCGCAATTAATAACACTTTATCTTCTGAATTACTATCTTTTATTTTATATTCACTTCTTAATCGTTTAATTTCATTATTAAACTCCATTCGGATTGATTGAATATTTGTTTTTATTGCTTTAATTTTAGTATTTACTTCTTCTAATAATTGTTTAGTTTCTGCCTTATTAGTCTTTTCTTTTTGTTTAATTAATTTCTTTACATCTCTTAAATTTTCTTTATACTTCTTACTTTCTATAATGTTACTTTTTTTACTTTCTCTTAAAGATTGTTTTTTTTCTTTATTTGTTAAATTAGATAGTAGAGTATTATAGTAGTTTAAAGTAATTTTCCGGTCTTCATTATAATTATTAGTTACAAGATCAATTTTAGTTTTTGTTTCATCAATAATATTTTGTTTTTCCTCGTTAACAAATTTTAAAGCTTCTGTTTCGAATTCAACCTTTTGTTTTTCAAGTTCTAAAACTCTTATATTAATATTATTAACTTGATCTTGATTTAAATTTGTTTTCTTAGATTTTAGTTCGTTAATTTTAGTATGAATATTATTAATTTTATTTTTTGCATCTAAAACTTCTTCATCTCTAACTTTAATAAGTGTTTGTTTAATTTCTTTTCTTTTTTTATTTTTTTCACTTATACTTATCTTTTCAATTCCTAAATTAGCTAATTGTCTTACTTTATCAAGCCTATATTGTTTCTTAATTGAAACAATGCTAAGTTTATATTTATCAATTTCCTTGTTAAATTCTTCAATTTTGTCATAATCTTCTGGATTTTGATTCTTTTTAATAATAATATCTAATTCATATTTTAAATGTGCTATTTCTTTGTTAAATTTTTCAATGCGATTTTTATAAATTAAATTGTTTTTATCGATTGAGGCTTTTTGTAGTTCAGTTAATTCATAAACTTCATACTTATACTCTTTTTTTAGTGAATCTAATTTATGTTTTTTCTCACTTATAGCTTTTCTAATTTCATGACGATTATTTGAAAAACTTGTTTTCGCTAATGCTTTATGAGTTTCATATTGTTTCTTATTTCCTTTAATTTCATCATTATGTTCATGTTTAAAACGGTTAACAATATTATTTTTTTCGTCAAAAAAGTATATTAATTGCTTATATTCGGTTTTTATTTCTTCTCTTAATTTATAAAAGTAATTAAGATCTTTCACGTTTAAGTCCTTCATATACTTCTTTCACCTCATTCAAGTCAAAAACTCTATTTTCATGTTCATCGAATACGTAAACATTTCTATATTTTAAAATTATTTTTACTTCTTCACCCATTTTTTTAGTGTTTCTACTTACGTCTTTCAAATAGATTTGATATTTATCAATGTTAATAAAATAAAGTTTTTCTGAACCATGATTTTCGATTGCTAATACTTTACCGTTTAAAATTAAATCTTCAGGTTCCGCTTTAACATCAGATCCCTCAAAATATATATTCCTTGGTCTAAAACCAAGCGAATATCCATTTTCTAGTTTTAAAATGTTCATACCTGGATCACCAATAAATTGAGCAACGAAAACATTTTCTGGTTCGTCGTGAATCTCTTCTGGTGTACCGGTTTGCATTATTAAACCTTCATTCATTACAACAATGTTATCTCCCATTGTCATAGCCTCAACTTGGTCATGAGTTACATAAACAAATGTAGAAGCAAGATTTTTATGCATTTGAATTAATTCTGTTCGCATTTCTGATCTTAATTTAGCATCTAAGTTTGATAGCGGTTCATCCATTAAGAAAACTTCGGGTTTTTTTGCAATAGCACGAGCTAATGCAACTCTTTGTCTTTGTCCACCTGATAAAAATGCTGGTCTTCTATTTGCATATTCTTCTAATCCAACTAATTTTAAAACCTCTTTTATTCGATGATGGATTTCATATTTTGGAATATGAGCATTTTCTAAACCAAACTCCACGTTTTTCCAGACTGTCATATGAGGGTATAGTGCGTAAGCTTGGAAAACCATTGCTAAACCTCTATCACCTGGTTCTAAGTTAGTTACATCAACGTCACCAATTTTAATTGTACCTAATGTAATTTCTTCAAGACCTGCAATCATTCTGAGTAGTGTTGTTTTGCCACATCCTGATGGTCCTACCAAAATGGTGAAACTTTTGTTAGGTATTGTAAGGGAAATGTCATTAACAGCTTTTGTTCCTTCTGGTAACAATCCCCTTTTTCTTGGTTCACCATATATTTTTGTAATGTTTTTTAATTCAATTGTTGACATTATTTCCTCCTAATATGTGCAAAATTAATTAATTTTACTTTATTATCTTTTAATATTTTTTTAAATTCTTCACTCATTAATACTTCTAATTCAATAAATCTTCCAAACAAATAAGAAGTATTGTTAAATAGGAATTGATCAATATAACCTGGATGAACCATAAGTTCAAAACAACCTTCTTTAATATTTTGTTGAAGTTTTTCTAACATTTCATTTTTGAAATTAGGGTTTGATCTATATTTAAACCAATCTAAGAACTTAACAGTTTCATAGTTTTTATTTTCAAATTCCCTAATCGCAATATCTTTTTCCTCAGCTAATTTGATTGCGGCATTTTTAGCTTTAACATATTTTTGATGTGCATATAGATGTGAATCAATATGGGTTGGTTTTCTTTTAAGAACTTTAACGAACAAATTATATTGAGCTAAAAACTCTTGATATATTTCTTCTTCATCAAATAAATCTTGGTTTGGTTTTTCTTTTGGTTTATAAAACTCGCCACTTGGTTTTAAAAGTGTTTTACAATTTGTAATTGGTTTTCCAAAAGTTATATTTAAGTGTATTCCAATTCCTAAGTTCGGCATTTTGTTTGAAAGTTCAACTGCATGTTTTAATCCTGGCATTGTAACCATCATAGTCGTTGATGTTAAAACACCGTTAGTATACGCATCATATATACCGTGGTTTATGCCTCTACTAAGCCCAAAGTCATCGGCATTAATTATGAGTCTCATTTTAATTCAGGCCAATATTTGCCATTCATATGAATTAAATCATCAAGAATTTCTTTTGCTAATTCTTGATCAACAACTGTTCTATTTAAAGTTAGGGCTTGTAAGACTTTTAAATATGATTCTTCATAATATGCATCAACAATTAATGTTTCATAAGCATATTGTTGTTGCATTAACGCTTTATAGTATGTTCCAATTTTTCCGACTTTTGTTGGTACTGCACCACTTTTTCCTAATTTACATAAAACTTCTACCATTGCGTCTTGTTCGAAGTTTTCAATAATATTATTATTTTTAACTATTACAATATAATATTTTTCATAATCGTTATATATAGATTCTGCAATTTCAACAATCATATCACCGTGGGCATTCTTTTTAGTTAATTCAATTTGAATTGATTCAACATTAGAAATACTATTATCTTTTATTACTTTTTCACATTCAGCGAAAACACGATGTTCTCTTCCGTTCATTACTTCGTTGGCTCTAGTGTGGTTAGGATTTAATTTACTTAATACTTTGTTGGGAATTAAATAATATTGTAAATATGTATTTGGTAAATATGTTGGATCTAATTTAACCATCGTTTTAACATTGTTATATGTTTCAAGCCACGATGGATCTCTTTGAGCCTTATCAACTGGAGCAAACCCATTTACTAATATTTGTTGTCTAACTTTTTCAGTTACATCTTCATTAGTTGTAATATCGGTTACTTTTGTTACCCAACCAAAGTGATTTAACCCAAAATAATCTAATTTTAAATTATTGTGGTCAACATCAATCATTTTTGCATACGCTAATTGTAAGTTAATTGGTTGATCACATATATTTAAAATCCTTTTGTCATTTGGAAATTCTCTTTCTAATGCGATTGCTACTATCGCTGCTGGGTTTGTATAGTTTAAAAACCAAGCATCTTTATTATATTTTCTTACTAAATTTACTAAATCAATCATATCCTTAATAGAACGCATTCCATATGACATTCCACCAGGACCACATGTTTCTTGGCCAATTACACCATGTTTTAGCGGAACTTTTTCATCTAGTTCTCGCATTTTTAATCCGCCAGTTCTTATTTGACAAAATACAAAATCATTATCTGTAAATGCAACTTGTGGATTAGTCGTATAACTTACCTCAAGTTCAGGATACATCTCTCTCATTAAGATTTTTGCATATTCCCCCATTTTTGATAATCTTTCCTCGTCGTTATCATAAAGTACTAATTTTTTTAATGGAAAAGTTTCTTTCTTTTTAATTAAACCAATAAGAATTCCTGGTGTATATGTACTTCCACCACCAGCAATACTTACATTTAATTTTTTCATATGTACCCTTCTTTCTCTAATCTTCTTTTATATTAAATATATCTAATACGATACCATTTGCTTGTGGTAAATCTAACCCTAGAGCCGCAGCCATTGTAATTCCAAAGTCATAGTTATATGCTCTTTGTTCATATACATAACCTTTTTTAATTCCTTTGCCCCAAACAACTCCGAAAATTTTATTAGCTGATTCTAAATATGAATCATGTTGTCCTCTTACGCGGTATTGTGCTAAAACATTAGGTGCGAAACTATATCTTTCTGCCGGACTAACGATCATATCAGCTGCATAAGTCCAATATCCTTCTTCTTCTAATTCTTTCCTCGTTTTAACTACTCCAACATATTCTTCTTTTAATAAGTGTTCTTTTAATTCTTCTAATTCTTCGTCTGTAATACCATTTCTAAAAGTTAGTTGTAAGTTTAGATTTGCCCCTACACCAACAACTGTAGTTCTATTTTGTGGTTTACCTTCGGGTTCAACTTTTTCTAATTCAAAACTGCGATCAAATTGTGATAATGCATATGCTAAGTCAGCAATTTTTGAATGAATATATTTTCCGCCTTCACTACTTGATATTGCTCCAAATGGTGTCATACCATGATCTGTTGTAAAGAAAAATGTCATTTTGTCATAAACGCCTGCTTCTTTTGCTGCATTTATAAAATCACCAAGCTTTTCATCCATCTCTCTTAACTCTTTAACCATTTTATCTAATCTTTCAGATTCACTTGCACTTACTGGAACACCATAGTTTTCAACTTGATTATGTCCGTGAGCATCTAAATCATCTGCATATATCATTATTAGTTTCGGTAATTTCTCAACAACTACTGTTCCACCGCCTGTTTTAATTGGTTCACCTTTTACTAGTTTTATTAATTGTTCAAATCTTGAAAAATAATCTCCACCACGTTTTTCACCACGTTCAACAACTTTTGGATTGGTTGAATCTGGACGAATGTATAATCTTTCTGGGTCAACCGGCGATAATTGTGGTTCTGCTAAATAAAATGAAATACTTGCTATAGGTAAATTAGCATCTACTACACGATCAACAATTGTTTCCATTTCATTTTCACGGGCCTGTTGAATGACAATATTTTTATCACGATCATAATATCGATAAACGTTTTTAGTTAATGCTGTTGTTGCACTACTAATTATCATATTTTGAGTAGGATTAGTAATTGATGGCGTTGTTGTTCTTAAGTCATCAAAGAATACACCTTCACTCATAATTTGTGTAATTGTTGGTAAACTATTAGGATCTCTTTTAATTGCTTCATCGTAATAATATCTTGCAAATCCATCAAAGTTTATATATACAACATGACCATCATCAATTAATGGTTTGTTAACTTCATAATACGATGGATATTCACGATTAAATGTTCCTCTTCTTATACCATCAGATTTCCAAACGCCAATAAGTCTTTTATCGCTTTTGATTTTTGTATTTTCAAAAATAAATTCCTTGTTTGTATCTTCATCCATCCAATAATCAAATATATAACCATATTTTGAATATTCAACATCAAAAGATTCTAATACCTCACCAGACTTAACAACTTTAGTAAGGGTACTATTTTCATCATCATTAAATATAAATTCAACTGTATAATCGATGCTTTTACAACTCGCCAAAACTAATAGTAAAAACATCATTAAAAATACACCTGTTTTTCTTTTCATAATTTTTCCTCCATTTTATAGTATGCGCTTTCACTTTGATAATATCATTAATATTAATCATTAAAGTTACATAACACTGTAATAAATTACTCAATGACTCTTATTGGTCCATTTAAATACATATAATCTTATTATTATAACAGCTCAACATCATTTCTTATTTACATATTATTTATAATACCGCTAAACTATATATGGTATAATTAACAAGAAAGGGGGAAACGAAATGATTTACAGTTTAGATATAGAGGTTTTAAATAGTTTAACGATTACTGAGTTTGCTGTTTTAAGATACATTGATAATAATAAAAAAGAAGTTTTAAAGATGAGTATTCAGAATTTAGCAGAAAAGAATTTTGTTTCTACTACTACAATTATTCGTTTATGTAAAAAATTAAAATTATCAGGTTTTTCTGAATTAAAATTTAAATTGAAAAGTGAAATTGAAAGTGAATCCATACTTTCAAAAGATTTAACTCTTGAAAAAATTATCGATAACAACTTACTAAACATTACAAATACAGCCAATAAAATTGATAAACAAATTATTTCTGAAATAATTAGTAAAATAGAGGAAGTTGACCGAATTCATTTTTTCGGAAAAGGTTTATCCGGAGCATTAACTTCTTACTTTTCAAAAATTCTTTCAACCTTAGGTATCAATAATTATCTTTATGAAGATACCCATATTGCATATATCGCTGCCGAACAAATGACTAAAAAAGACTTAATCTTCATTAATAGTTTAAGCGGCAATACTAATCAAGCAGTAAGATTTGCTCAACTTTGTAAAAGTAGAAATGCCACAATAATTACCGTAACTGCTAATAAGTCTAGTCAATTATCACAAATTAGTGATTATACATTAGAATTTTCATCAGGTAAAAGACATCCTTATGTCGCTGATATTGTTTCAAGACTTCCTTCATTATTTGTATTTGATATATTGGTCGAAAGTCTTGTTACAAAAATGCACCAAAACAATTAAATATTCAAATAAATAAAAACCGCAACTCTAAATATGAACTGATACTTGTCAAGTAGACAGGTTAAATATTATAAAAATTAGATAGCCAAATTCCTATATTCCATAGGAGTTTGGCTTTTTAGTTTGCTTTGCAGTCTCATACTATTGTAAAACTCAATATAATCGTTAACTGCTTTTTCTATCTCAATTGTATTATTAAACTTATTGTCCTTAGTTAAATGAATATCATATTCAATGCCCTAAAAGTACTTACTTTTACCAGCAAGAATTGCTGCTTCAATAGTATTTTCGGTTGCTTTACTGCTGTAGCCACGGTGTGCGATGTATTTCATTATTTATCACCAAAGAAGAAATTAAGAGCCTTTTT
>Ga0209075_1001074_pt1 | contig 26114 bp, 25 predicted proteins | sample Stecom2011_FD_187523 | JGI IMG/M metagenome (GOLD analysis project Ga0209075, IMG submission 187523) | Agricultural soil microbial communities from Utah to study Nitrogen management - Steer compost 2011 (SPAdes) (version 2) | ecosystem: Environmental > Terrestrial > Soil > Agricultural land...
TTAATCGGACACAGCATGGGTGGCGTTTTAGCACGCTTACTGGTTTCCGAATCAGGTGATCGCTTCTGGGAGCCGATTGTCAAAACTTACGAATTAGAAGGTAAGCGCAAAGAAGCTGCCCGGAAAAAACTACGTAACTATGCTTGGTTTAAACCCATGCCAGAAGTCAGTCGCGCCGTATTTATTGCGGCTCCGCATCGCGGTACGCCTTTTGCCGAAAACCGCTTTTCACGCTGGGCTGCAGGTGTTGTCAAACTGCCTGTTTCCATGCTGGGACGTATGACAGAAATTGCCCAATTATTAGTTGATCCGAGTTCTGCCAACGCAGCGCCATTGACACGACCACTCAACAGCATTTCTAATCTCAGCAACCAAGACCCTTTTGTACGCCTAGCGGCTAACCTGCCGATTGCAGAGCAAGTGCCCTATCATTCAATTATTGGTAATAACACGCCAGACTTCAGCTTAGATCTATCCAGTGACGGTGTTGTGCCCTACAACAGCTCGCACTTAGAAGGCGCGCAGTCAGAAAAAGTTATCAATTCATGGCACAGCGTACAAGAAACGCCAGAAGCAATTGTTGAGGTTCGGCGCATTCTGCATACGCATTTACAAGAAACGAATGGAGTTTCGTATGTCGATTAACCCGCGGTCAATGTTGACGATCAGCCTACAAGTTGTTCTCTCGCTGCTCATTCTTTTCGCTTCGACATGGGCGGGATTAGCTCTTTATTATCAATTACCGTTGGATATGCCATGGCGGGTTGTGGGCATATTATTGTGGGCAGGTCTTTGCCTATTTACTTTGGTGCGCCTATGGCGCCGTAGCATCTGGCAAGGCTTATTAATCTATCTGGTGCTGCATGGCGCGCTGCTGGTTTGGTGGAATAACTTGATCCCTAGCAACAATCATCAATGGGAAGAAGACGTCGCACAGATGACCTCAGGCAGCATCGAAGGCGATCAGGTCACGCTATTTAATGTGCGCAACTTTGACTGGCATTCAGAAACTGAGTACACCCCGCGCTGGGAAACCCGTGAGTATGACTTAAGCAAACTCACCTCAGTGGACATGCTGACCTCACATTGGGGCATGGACGCGATTGCCCACGTTCTCGTCTCATTCGGCTTTGATGACGGCCAGTTCGTTACTTTTTCGGTGGAGATTCGCAAAAAGAAAGGTCAGCAGTTTTCTGAAATCGCCGGATTTTTCAAACAATATGAACTCAGTATTCTCGCCACCGACGAGCGCGATGCGATTGGCGTTCGCCCTAATGTGCGCGGTGAAGATACCTTTTTGTACCGCATTGATATGCCCGCTGACATCCGTAAAAAACTGTTTTTGTCATACATCGAACAAGCCAATCAGCTACAAAAAGAACCGCGTTTTTACAATACTGTCACCACTAACTGCACCACTTTAGTGTTTGGCATGATGCAGCATATCAGTGGCGGGTTACCGCTGGATGCGCGCTTACTTTTGACCGGTTACCTGCCTAGCTACGTCCAAGAGCTCGATGGCCTCACCGACGGCTTTGATTTAGCGCAACTACGCAGTGCCGGTCGCATTACCGAGCGCTCAAAACAGGCAGGACAGAGTTCCAATTACTCAAAAATCATTCGCCAAGGCGTTCCTGGCTGGTAATTGAAAAACACAAAGTGGTAAAAAAATACCATTTTTAGTGCATTTCTGCTGAGTAATTAGCCTGCTAAGTATATTTTTACGGCGTTTTTAAGTTCAAAAAACGCCTTTTAACGCAAAAATCAAAAATAATTAAAATATTTTTCTAGGCGCTTTTAGCCCAATTTCTCTATTGCCGTTTCGCAGTGCTATAGCTTGCCGAAACAGCAATTTCTATTGCTCAAAAAATAGCCTTTTCAGCCGTCTATATAGCTGTTTATGCACAAATCCGCGGTTGTTATTATCTTTTAAGCTGCCTATTCTTAATGGGCTCAACCAATAACCACAAGGATTTATTTTGAGTTTAGCTACCGTCAAATTCCGTCAACCTACTGGCGGTGACGGCCACGCGCTGCATCAACTGGTCGCTCGCTGCCAGCCCCTAGACACCAATTCGGTGTACTGCAACTTACTTCAGTGCACTGACTTTGCGGATACTGCTATTGCTGCACAAAACGCCGATGGAAACCTGGTTGGTTTCATTTCCGGCTACCGCCCTCCAGCACGCCCCGACACTCTTTTCGTCTGGCAAGTTGCTGTAGATAGCAGTATGCGTGGTCAAGGTTTAGCGCTGCGCATGCTTTTAGCCCTCACTGCACGGGTTGCCGCGCAAGGCGTTCGGTTTATTGAAACCACCATTTCACCGAGCAACGCCGCTTCTCAGGCTTTATTTTTAAAAGCCTTTAATCAATTAGGAATCTCTCACAGCACCTCAGTACTGTTCTCGCGCCAGCAGCATTTTGCCGGCCTGCATGAGGACGAAGTGCTGTACCGAGCGGGGCCATTGCCTCTCGATTCCGATAAGAAAATATCATAGGACTAGACATGAAACTCTTCGAACAGAATTTCGAACAGAACGAATCTGGCGTAAGAAGTTATTGCCGCTCATTCCCCGTTATGTTCAAACAAGCACAGGGTGCTGAACTGATAACGACTGACGGTTCACGTTACATCGACTTCTTAGCCGGTGCCGGTACCCTCAACTACGGTCACAACCACCCTGTGTTGAAAAAAGCTCTAATTGAATACATCGAAAACGATGGCATAGCCCACGGTTTAGATATGTATTCCGAGGCCAAAGAGCGGTTTTTAGAAACCTTTAATCGCCTGATTTTAACGCCGCGCAAGATGCAAGATTATCTGATCCAGTTTACTGGCCCAACCGGTACTAACGCGGTTGAAGCAGCCCTAAAACTGGCGCGTAAAGTCACTGGTCGCAACAACATAATCAGCTTTACCAACGGTTTCCATGGTTGCTCGATTGGTGCATTAGCCGTTACCGGTAATCAACACCACCGTGGCGCAGCTGGCGTGACTTTGTCTGACGTCAGCCGTATGCCCTACGCCAACTATTTTGGCGATAAGGTCAATACCATTGCCATGATGGATAAAATGCTGGCTGACCCAAGCAGTGGTATCGACAAACCAGCAGCCGTAATTGTTGAAGTCGTGCAAGGTGAAGGCGGTCTTAACGCTGCTTCTGCTGACTGGGTACGCAAGTTGGAAAAACTCTGCCGCAAGCACGACATGCTATTGATTGTCGATGACATTCAAGCAGGTTGTGGCCGTACTGGTACTTTCTTCAGTTTTGAAGAGATGGGTATTAAGCCGGACATGATTACGCTATCGAAATCGATCAGTGGTTTTGGTCTACCCTTCGCCATAGTCTTGCTGCGTGAAAAGCTCGATGAGTGGACGCCAGGTGAGCACAACGGTACTTTCCGTGGCAACAACCATGCCTTTGTCACCGCAGCTGCTGCACTAGAAGAGTTCTGGCAGGACGATAGCTTCGCGAAAAGCGTGCGTGAGAAAGGCGAAATGATTGCCAAACGCATGCACAAAATCACCCGCCGTCACAGCGAGCACAATTTGTTCGTTAAAGGTCGCGGCATGATGATTGGTATCAGCTGCGCCAATGGCGAAGTGGCTGCAGAGATCTGCCAGCACGCCTTTAAAAATGGCCTAGTCATTGAGACCAGTGGTAACCACAGCCAAGTCGTTAAGTGCCTGTGCCCACTGACTATTACCCATGAGCAAATTAACCAAGCCATGGATATTCTTGATGATGCTTTTGCTGCGGTATTACCGAGCCAAGCCGCCAATAAAGTTTCATAAGACGCTGCGTCTCTGTTCGCACAGACCCGTATTGAAACTCACTGAATAAAACACTGCCGCCGCTTCGAGTGCATCGAAACGGTGGTAGTAGTGGAGATTAAAAAATGATTGTTCGTACCCTTAAAGATGCTGAAAACAGCGATCGCCGTGTTGTCACAAAAACCTGGGAAAGCACCCGCATGTTGTTGAAAGAAGACAACATGGGTTTCTCGTTTCACATCACCACTATTTATGCCAACACTGAAACTCATATTTGGTATCAAAACCACCTTGAGTCGGTGTACTGCATGAGCGGTAATGGCGAGATTGAAACCCTAGCAGACGGTAAGGTGTATCCGATCGAAGCTGGTACTTTATATATCCTCGATAAGCACGATGAGCATTTATTGCGCGGCGGTAGCGAAGACATGAAAATGGCTTGCGTGTTTAACCCACCGCTAAACGGTAAAGAAGTACACGATGAAAACGGTGTTTACCCACTTTAAGCGTCGTTTTCTCTGTACAGCGTGATATTTCTAAGCGGCTCTATAGTCATTCTGACGCCGCTTAATTACACTTCGAGTGTCCGTGCCACCTGCACGCTTGGTGGCGACACTCAACAGTGTGAGCCGCGCATCCTGCGCTTGGCTCATCTTTATTGATTAACTTATTTAGAACGGACGCACATTCATGCATACCGTAGAGAAAATTGGCGGCACTTCAATGAGCTGCTTTCAGGACGTTTTAGAGAATATTTTCTTAACCGAGCATCCTCAACACGGCCTGTACCAACGTATTTTTGTTGTATCTGCCTACAGCGGCATGACCAACCAATTGTTAGAACATAAGAAAACCGGCGAAGCGGGTGTCTATCAGCGCTTTGCCGAAGCCAGTGGCGAAGAAGCGTGGCAAGAGCCTTTAGAAAAGGTTCGCGAGGCGATGCTGGCAAAAAACGCTGAAATATTCACTGATAAAACTCATGCTTTAGAGCAAGCAAATCAGTTTATTAATAGCCGGATTGATGACTGTGCTGAAGTCATGCACAGCTTGCATCAGCTGTGCCATTTCGGCCATTTCCAGCTCACCGAACACCTAATGAAAGTCCGCGAAATGCTGGCGTCTCTAGGTGAAGCGCACAGTGCTTTTAATACTGTGTTGGCCCTAAAGCTTAAGGGCATCAATGCTCGCTTTGCTGATCTGACCGGTTGGCAAGCAGCGACACCGCTGCCTTTTACCGAAATGATCGAGCACCACTTTAAAGGCATCGACTTCAGTAAAGAGCTGGTGATTGCTCCAGGTTATACCCATTGCACTGAAGGCTTGATGAACACCTTTGATCGCGGCTATACCGAGATCACTTTTGCTCAGATTGCCGCAGCAACTGGCGCTAAAGAAGCCATCATTCATAAAGAGTTTCACCTCAGCACCGCTGATCCAAATTTGGTTGGCGCGGACAAAGTGGTGACCATCGGCATGACCAACTACGACGTGGCCGATCAGCTGTCGAACTTAGGAATGGAAGCCATTCACCCACGTGCGGGTAAAACCTTGCGCCGTGCCGGTGTGCAGTTGCGCATTAAGAACGCTTTTGAGCCAGAGCATGCTGGAACCTTAATCAGCCAAGACTATGCCAGCGTAACCCCGCGCGTAGAGATTATTGCCGGCCGTAAAGATATGTTCGGTATTGAAGTGTTCGACCAAGAAATGCTCGGCGATATGAGCTACGACACTGAAATCACCAACATTATTAAGCAACTCAAGTTGTATGTGGTGAACAAGTCGCGTGATGCCAACAGCATTACTTATTACTGCGCAGGTTCACGCAAGATCATTAATCGTGCCGCACGGATGATTGAAGAGCATTATTCAAGCGCAGAAGTGACAGTGCATAACGTTGCCATTGTTTCAGCGATTGGCTCGAATATGAAAGTCAAAGGCATTCTGGCGAAAACCGCAACCGCCTTGGCTGATGCGGGCATCAGTGTGCAAGCGCTGCAGCAGACCATTCGCCAAGTGGAAATGCAGATTACCGTGCAAGAAAGTGACTACGATGCTGCGATTATTGCCTTGCACCGCGCTTTGATTGAGCCAGAAAACTACACCGATGTGATTGTCTTCCCAGACGCCGCACACGCTTAGTCTGTATCCCACTGCTGCAACTGCAGTTACTCGAAGCTCTACCGCGCAATATCAACCACTGATATTGCGCGGTTATCCTAAATCGCCTGAGACTCAATCTTCCCTTCATTTCGCACTACAAATTGATCACTACGACAATCAATCCTTTTTGCGCTTGCTGTGTTGCTGCGTTACCATTGCCAAACTTTTTAACGCCCTAAAGGACGTCGCAATGAACCGTGTTCTATACCCGGGAACCTTCGATCCAATCACCCGTGGCCATAGCGATCTGATTGAACGCGCTGCGCGTATCTTTGACCATGTGATTGTTGCGGTGGCTGCCAGCCCGAAAAAAAACCCACTGTTTAGCTTGGAACAACGTGTGGCTTTAGCCAAGGAAGTCACGGCGCACTTACCTAACGTTGAAGTGGTTGGCTTTGACAATCTATTGGCGCACTTTGTTAAAGAAGTGAATGCCAACGTATTAATGCGTGGTTTGCGTGCAGTCTCAGACTTTGAATACGAGTTTCAGTTGGCCAATATGAACCGCAAATTAGCGCCCGATGTAGAAAGCTTATTTCTAACACCATCGGAAAAGTACTCATTTATTTCATCAACCTTAGTGCGCGAAATCGCGGCACTCGGCGGCGATATAACTGAATTTGTGCATCCGGCAGTCTCTAGCGCACTGGCTGAACGCTTCAAAAAATGATTTATAGCAAGCATTGCTCTTGCTGATGCTGCGCAAAGGCTTCGATTGCGGCACAATTAGCACATTCATTTGGCATTGTGCCCTTACCGCTCTATAGGAGTCGCTCCATGTCGTTAATCATTACGGATGACTGCATCAACTGTGATGTCTGTGAACCTGAATGTCCCAACAGCGCTATTTCACAAGGTGAAGAGATCTACGAAATTGATCCAAACCTATGTACTGAGTGTGTTGGTCATTACGATGAACCACAGTGCGTACAAGTGTGTCCCGTCGACTGTATTCCGCTTGATGCAAACAATGTGGAAAGCAAAGACGAGCTAATGGAAAAGTACAAGATCATCACCGGTCAGGCATAAGTTACGCTATGCACCAACTACACAGGGTTGTTCTCAGCGTTTTCCTCTGCTGGACGCTCACGGCGAACGCTGAACAACCTCCTGAGCACGCCTATGTCAGCAGCGCCCATCCTTTGGCCAGTGCGGCCGGCATTGAAATTCTGCGACAAGGCGGTAACGCCATTGATGCTGCAATTGCGGTCACTGCTGCGCTGGCGGTAGTTGAACCTTATGGTTCAGGTTTAGGTGGCGGCGGTTTTTATTTGCTGCGCCGTGCCGGCCAACCGGCTGATTATCAATTTTTAGATGCGCGCGAACGTGCGCCGCTTACCGCGCACCCTGATCTGTACCGTGTCGATGGCGTGGTTGATCCTAAATTATCCCTAGACGGCGCTCTAGCAGCTGCTATCCCAGGCATACCTGCTGCACTGGGCGAACTGACACAACGTCACGCCCGCCTGTCTTTAGCCGCAAACCTAGCGCCAGCGATTACCTTGGCCCGCGATGGTTTTGCCATTGACGCGGTGTATCAAGAGCGCGCGGGTTGGCGTTTAGCTGCGCTACAAAAAGATCCAGAATCCTCGCGTTTGTTCTTAGACCAACAGGCGATTCCACAACAAGGCTGGATTTTACGTCAACCAGAATTAGCCGCGACGTTAAGCATGCTGGCCAAACAGGGCACAAACAGTTTTTACCACGGCGCTTTTGCTGAAAAACTGGTGACTGCAGTGCAGCAAGCTGGAGGCATTTGGTCAACAAAGGACTTAAGCCAATACAAAGTTAAGTGGCGTACTCCACTGATTGTGCCGCTGGCCGAACAGCGTCAACTGATTACTGCACCACCGCCTTCCGCTGGTGGCGTTGCCATTGCGCAAAGTTTATTGATGCTGCAGCGCCTACCTTGGCAACAAGCAGAACCGGCACAACGTGCTCATTACCTTGCTGAAGTGTTCCGCCGCGCCTACCGTGATCGCGGTTTACTCGGCGATCCAGACTTTATTGATAACCCTACTCAAGCCCTGCTGGCACGCGCGCACATTGTGCAGATGACTGACAGCATCCAAGTCGACCAAGCAACGCCCAGCGCCAGCTTAGCGCCCAGTACAGAGATCCATGAAGGCGACCACACCACGCACTTTGCCGTGCTGGATCAACAGGGCAATGCCGTTGCTGCCACGTTATCGCTGAATATGATGTTTGGCGCTGCTTTTACTGTGCCCGGCACAGGTCTACTGCTGAATGATGAAATGGATGACTTTGCTGCTGACCTACAAGGCAGTAATGCCTATGGACTCAGCGCTAGCGTGGCCAATGCGGTGCAAGCTGGAAAGCGACCCTTATCGTCCATGAGCCCAAGCTTTTTAGAAGGCCCGAACGATTTTGCTGCTTTTGGCACACCCGGTGGCAGCCGTATTCCAAGTATGAATGTGTTGTCGATGCTGGAATATTTAAACGGTCAAACACCTAAGCAATGGGTCGCTACGGCGCGCGTGCATCATCAGTATTTGCCCGATGTACTGGGCTTTGAGCCTGGCGCTTTAACTCTGCAACAACAGCAGCGCCTGCAGAAAAAAGGCCACACACTCGAAGAGTTAACCCGTAATTACGGTAATCAACAAGTGCTGTTATGGCAGAAGAAGACTGGGCACAGCGATGCAGCCAGTGACCCGCGTGGTCAAGGCGTCAGCCTCAGCCACTGAGGCGCGACTAGCGCAACTGAATAAGCGGAAAATCATCGTCATCGCCACCTAGGCGGCGCACTTCACGCAACAATTCATTCTCACCGACTAAACCCAGCTGCATCACATTGCGCAAGCTTTGCGTGATCCGGCTGGAGTAGCCTAAATCATTCATCAATGAACTGGCCTGCAGGTTATCCAACTGCTGATTACGTACTTCGCTAAAAATACGATGACGGAAATCTGCATCAAACTTTGCCGCCTGCCCTTCCATCCAATCCAAGCGGCTGCGCCAGACATCATCGGGCAGATCTAAACGCCCAATCTCGCGTATCTGCCGAAGCACCCACAGCACATGACTGCGCAGCTCTAAATAATGGGTGTGCACATGCGCGCGGTCATCTCTTAAGTAACGACCAAGGTTTTTTTGCAAATGTTTCGCATCTTTTACCGCGTCGACCAACTGCAGAGCAACCACTTGGCAAGTCATCCAAAACTGCTGATGCTCTTCGTCCATGCTTGCATCAAGACGGCTCATAAAACCTAATAAATCGGAGTACACGCCCTTAATATGGCGCTGATAGAGCTCTTCTGCATCTAAACAATCGCTATCATTCGGGCGTGCATTTAAGCGCGCCTCATCAACTTTTATACTGAACAGTTGCTCAACCGGTTGGTACAAGGCATGACAAATCACTTCTAAACTCAAACGGCCCAAATGCTGCAGTTCCTGCACCACTGCGCGCGAAGCGGTATCAACGGTAGCCAACGCTGCATCATTTAAGTAACGCGCACGGGTTTCCGACAGAACACGCTGTTCAACCACTGCCCGCTGACCGGTTTGCACATCAGCAATCAACACTTTGGGTTCTTGGCGATCCGGTAAAAATCGACACAGCCAGACTTCGAGTTGGCGCTGCCAAGGCCAAAACAGCAGCACGCCAATCAGGTTAAATAAGGTCTGAAACATCGCCAACTGCAGCAGAGTATTACTGCCTGCACCCAGCACCGCCATCAGCCATTGTGACAACCATGCCAAGGGCGAGAGCAGCAATAAGGTAATGATACCGGTGATGGTGTTAAACAGTGCATGCACCAGAGCCAAGCGCTGCCCGCCACGATTACCACCCAACCAGCCGACAATGGCGGTCGTCACGCTGCTGCCAACATTACCGCCAATGGCAATCGCCATCCCCTGCCAGAGTTCAATTTGGCCTCCGGCTAATGCCGCCAAGATCAACATCAAAGTGGCATGACTCGATTGCAAGACCGCAGTCAATGCTAAACCTATCGCGACAAAAGCTAGTTGCCCAAGTAAGCCTTCGCCCATCTGTTCGGTCAGGTCAATGCTGCTACCAAAAGCGTTAAAACCGCCTTTGATTTCATCAATACCTAAGAAAATAAAGGCAATACCCAGCACGATGCGCCCAGCGGCTTTGCTATTTGGACCATTAAAACCAGCCAGCACGCCAAATACCAATAAAGGTAGCGCCAGCGGACTTAAGCTGAAATTTTGCCCCGCCGCAGCCAACAGCCAAATCCCGCCACTGGTACCAAGGTTGATACCCAATAAGATCGAGATGCCGCCAGCCAACTGAATTAAACCGGTACTGATAAACGCAATCGTCAGTAATGACATCAAGGTGGTGGATTGCAGCACCATGGTGCCACCGACACCAAATAGAAAGCCTTTAAAAGGCGTTGCTGTACTGCGCTCTAAAAGCTGCTCTAGGCGTCCGCCGGCCAGTTGCTTTAAGCCTTCTTCAAGACACTGCATGCCAAACAAGAACAATGCCAAACCTGCGCATAGCTGCAGCCAGCCGGCGCTATACCAAAAACTGCTGGCCAAAATGGCAAGGGCTAACACAGGTAATAAAAACGACTTAAGCTTGCCCATACACTCACCAATGCGCAGACGATTAATCAAGATAATAAAGTTTATATGCTGCACACAGCAGATTTCGCCCTGCATTTGCGCAGCGCAGTAATCTTTAAAGCGTAAATAAACAAGGATTCAGCAGCCGAGTAAAATGGCACTCATTGCAGCGTCGCACAGAAGAAATAATTATATATACAACACTACGCAAAAAAGGCCACTCTCACGCATGAGGCAGCCTTGATAAATGCGTCGACGGAACTTATTCGTCGTGGTTGTTATAACCGTCTTTAGTGCAACCCAAGCAGCGTACAAATGCGGCTTTGCCTGGCTCAACTACAAGCGCGTGGCCGGTACGACCAATACCACCGCCCATCGCGGTAAAAGGTAAAGTCACGACAAACAAGCCAGCACCAATTACCGTTGCGGCAATGAGCAGTGGGCGAGCAATGACGACGTCAGCGACAATAGCATAAGCATGAGGCGCTTCTACTTCATAAATAGGGTTCCCACTTACATTAGAACTGGAAGCAGATGCAGGGATGCTCATCAAGCTCATGCTTAGTGCTAACAATGCAGCAGTTGTTCGAAACATATTCATAACAGCGATCCTTCAGCAGATTTTTTTATTAACTAGAATGACTATATACAGCACATCAGCGTTTGTCAGCGTGAACTGCTTCAATCAGTCAGTAAAAAAGCACTTTTAAGTGTCTTTTCACATTAGCGCTGACATTTAGCACAATAAACACTTGCACGTTGCCCTAACTTTACGTCCCTTAACTCACTGCCACAAGATAAGCATGGCTGTCCTGTGCGGCCATAGACAAAAAGTTTTTGTTGAAAGTAGCCTGGTTTACCGTCACCACCGACAAAATCACGCAAGGTGGTACCACCTTGTTCAATCGCAGCGGCCAAAATACGTTTAATTTCTGCCGTCAACTTGGCATAGCGTGCTTTAGAAACACTACCGGCTTCACGGCGCGGATCAATCCCGGCGGCAAATAACGCTTCGCTGGCATAGATATTACCCACACCCACCACGACAGCGTTATCCATAATGAACGGCTTGATTGGCATACTACGGCCGCGCGAGCACTCATATAGATGATTAATAGAAAAATCATCCAGCAATGGCTCAGGCCCAAGTTTTTGTAGAAGCTTGTGCTGCAGAGGCGACTCAGTACTCCACAGCATCGCACCAAAGCGCCGCGGATCGGTGTAGCGTAAAACCAAGCCTGACTCCAACTCAATATCGACATGGTCATGCTTGGCCACTGGCGTGCCCGCCGCAACCATACGCAAGCTGCCTGACATGCCCAAATGACTGATCAAAGTGCCCACTTCAGCGCCGATCAGTAAATACTTAGCACGGCGCTCAACGCTGACAATTTGTTGCCCCGACAAGCGCACATCCAGATCTTCTGGTATCGGCCAGCGCAAACGCGCATTACGCACCACCACTCGCTGTACACGCTGGCCGATTAGATGCGGAGCAATGCCACGTCGGGTGGTTTCAACTTCAGGAAGTTCAGGCACGATCAGTTACGCTGCAACACACGAGTGGTCACCGCTGTGCGACCTGGCAATTCCATGATCAGCTCATCACCTGCCTGCAACGGACCCACACCCGCTGGCGTACCGGTTAACACCACATCACCTGGCTGCAAAGCAAACTGTCCAGCCATGTGTTGCAGCAACGGAATAATCGGATAGAGCATTTCACGACTGTTGCTTTCTTGGCGCACTTCACCATTGATGGTCAAACGCACATTAATATCAGTTGTGTCGCTCACGGCAAAACCCGAGATAAAAGGCGCTAACACACAAGCACCATCAAAAGATTTCGCCACTTCCCACGGCCAGCTCTTTTCTTTGAGGCGCTCTTGCACATCACGCAAGGTCAAATCCAGCGCCGGGGCAAAGCCAGAAATCGCATCGATCACTTCTTCTACGCTAGGCTCTCGCGACAAAGGCTTACCAATCAATACAGCAATTTCAATTTCATAATGCACCGCGCCACGGTCCTGCGGAATATTAAAACCACCCTCTGGCGACACCACACAGCTGGCCGGCTTAATAAACAACAAAGGCTCGGTTGGCACTGGATTATTGAGTTCTTTGGCATGCGCGGCATAGTTACGACCGACGCAGACCACTTTACCCACAGGAAAATGAATCCGTGTACCGTCGATGTATTGATGTTGATAGCTCATAAAAAACCCTTAAAGACCTAGAAGTGACCGACTGCGATAACAGCCAACCCAACCGTTAAACTGGGAAAATTTTACCCGGATTCATAATGCCATTCGGATCAAAAATCGCTTTAATCGCCTGCATGTAGGCAATCTCTTCAGCAGAACGACTGTAGTGCAAGTAATCACGCTTAGTCATACCGACGCCGTGCTCTGCTGAGATGGAGCCATTGTACTTCTGCACGGTTTCGAAAACCCATTGGTTAACAGTCGTACATTGAGCAAAAAACTCATCTTTGCTGAGATTATCCGGCTTGAGGATATTGAGGTGTAAGTTACCGTCACCAATATGGCCAAACCACACCACTTCAAAGTCTGGGTAGTTTTTCGCGACAATCTCATCAATATCACGCAAGAACGCTGGCACTTGGCCGACAGTCACCGAGATATCGTTTTTGTAAGGTGTCCAATGGGCGATAGTTTCAGAGATGTATTCACGCAGCTTCCACAGATTTTCTAGCTGCTGCTCGCTTTGACTCATGACCCCATCCAACACCCAGCCTTGCTCAACGCAATGCTCAAAGGTGGCCAAGGCTTGCTCAGAGACTTCTTCACTGACTGCTTCAAATTCAATCAATGCATAAAATGGGCACTCGGTTTCAAAAGGTGCAGGGACATCGCCACGCGCCAACACTTTAGCCAGCGCTTTGTCGGAGAAAAACTCAAAGGCAGTCAGGTCTAAGCTATTTTGAAAAGCATGCAGCACTGGCATGATCGAATCAAAATCAGGCGCACCCAGCACTAAAGCAGTGAGGTTTTTCGGCGCACGATCCAGACGCATGGTTGCTTCAACAACAAAACCTAAAGTCCCTTCAGCGCCGATAAACAGCTGACGCAAATCGTAACCTGTGGCGTTTTTGATCAAATCTTTATTCAACTCAAGCACATCACCTTTACCCGTGACGACTTTCATGCCGGCCACCCAGTTACGGGTCATGCCGTAGCGAATAACTTTAATACCGCCGGCATTGGTGCCAATATTGCCACCAATCTGACTGGAACCCGCAGAAGCAAAGTCCACCGGGTAGTACAAACCTTTATCTTCAGCAAACATTTGCAGTTGCTGAGTGACGACACCCGGCTGGCAGACGGCGGTACGATCCATCTCATTGAAAGCCAGAATTTGATTCATATTATCAAAGGACACCACCACTTCGCCGTTGGCAGCAACTGCACCCGCGGATAAACCAGTGCGCCCGCCGGAAGGGACTAATGCAATCTTATGCTGGTTAGCCCAGCGCACAATGGCTTGCACTTGCTCAGTAGTTTTCGGGAAGACAATCGCTGATGGTGCTGGAGCAAAATGCTTAGTCCAGTCTTTACCATAGGCTTCTAATGAATCGGCATCAGTCAGTACTTTACCGGCATCAACCAGGGTTTTTAGCTCTTCTATAAGGGCAAGATCGGTCATTTTGGGAACTCTCACACTGTTCATGGTCTGCCTGAAGACTCTTCACGTCATAAGGCTGGCTGTTTTTCCTGTTGCTTATGGTAGCATGGGCACCCCGCTAGTCGCGCCTCACGCCGATTCCCGGGCCGGCTTTATTTTTTTGCCGTTCCGGTCAGTTCTCACTGTCCGTCAACTTGCCATTCACATTAGGACAACAGGTCTACGCAGATGAGTAAAACATCGCTTGATAAAAGCAAAATCCGTTTTCTTCTTCTTGAAGGTGTTCACCAGAACGCAGTAGATACACTGCATGCGGCTGGATATACCAATATTGAGTATATTACCGGCGCACTACCAGAAGCAGAATTAAAAGAAAAAATCGCCGATGCCCATTTTATTGGCATTCGCTCGCGCACTCAATTAACTGAAGATGTTCTTGAATGTGCACAAAAACTAATTGCTGTCGGCTGTTTCTGCATCGGCACCAACCAAGTTGACCTCAATGCCGCACGTGAGCGTGGTATTGCAGTGTTTAACGCACCTTACTCCAACACGCGCTCAGTCGCCGAGTTGGTGTTAGCGCAAGCCATTATGCTGATTCGTGGCATTCCAGAGCGTAACGCTGCTTGTCACCGTGGCGGCTGGATGAAAAGTGCAACTGACTCCTTTGAAATCCGTGGCAAAAAGCTTGGCATCATCGGTTACGGTTCAATTGGTACGCAACTGTCGGTATTGGCCGAAGCACTGGGTATGCATGTCTACTACTATGACGTAGTGGCTAAGTTACCGCTGGGCAATGCAATACAAGTGGCAACACTTGATGAGTTGTTAGCCATGTCTGATGTGGTTTCTCTGCACGTACCTGAATTGCCATCAACGCAGTGGATGATTGGTGAGAAAGAAATTCGCACCATGAAAAAAGGCAGTATTTTGATGAACGCGGCGCGCGGTACTGTCGTTGTCATTGAAGCATTGGCTGAAGCGATCAAAGACAAGCACCTGTTGGGCGCTGCAATTGACGTATTCCCAGTGGAGCCACGTGCCAACGGCGAAGAGTTTGAAAGCCCATTACGTGGCTTTGATAACGTAATTTTGACTCCGCACATCGGTGGTTCAACTCAAGAAGCACAGGCCAATATTGGTCTGGAAGTAGCTGAGAAGCTGGTGAAATACAGTGACAACGGTACGTCCGTGTCTTCTGTTAACTTCCCAGAAGTTGCTCTGCCATCACACCCTGGCAAACACCGTATCCTGCATATTCACCAGAATATTCCAGGCATGATGGGTGCAATTAACAAGGTGTTCGCCGACAACAAAATCAACGTTTCTGGTCAGTTTTTACAAACTAACGAAACTGTTGGTTATGTAGTGATTGATATTGATGCTGAGCATTCAGAGCTGGCGTTAAGTAAGCTACAAGAAGTAGAAGGCACGATGCGCTGCCGTATTCTTTACTAAGAAGCGTCGCACAGTGTGTCATCAAGGGAAGCTTAGGCTTCCCTTTTTAATGCCTGCAAATGAGGACACCACTAAACATTGTCGAGCGCGATGAGATGCAAGAGGCAGGCAGCGCAGCAGATCGCAAGCACAGAGACCTTTAAGCGCGGCGGCGTAACCAGCCGGTAATCGAGAGACGATCACGGGTTGCCGGCAAGACTTCATGCGGCCATTTCTCTGACATAAACACCAACAAGGTGCCCGCCTGCGGCACCACATCATGCGTTTGCTGATCATCTAAATACATGCGTAACTCACCACCCTGCTCTGGCAGCCACTGCTCATTAAGGTAGGCGACGCAGGTCACTACACGGCGGTCATCGTCGCGAAAACGATCCAAATGTTTTTTATAAAACGCACCGGGCGGGTATAAAGCAAAATGCCCCTCAAAATCTTCTAGGCCTAAAAACAAGGTTTGGTTAATCGCGCTACGCAGTTGTTCGATCAATGCTAAATAACGGTCGACAGCTTGATGCTGCCCTGCTTCTAGCCATTGGATCTGATCACCTCGAATCCCCGTATGCACGACTTTAGCCACACCACGACCAATACCTGCTAGTTCTAAATGCCCACGCTGGGCACGTTTATGGCACTCTTTGGCCAATTGCGTTGTCAGATCAGTAGGAATGAAAATACTCTGTTGTGACCAGCCATGTGTAGCCAAATCATCAACAATACGCGCAAACAGTGGTGCGATTGGTAGTGTGTTCATTTTTAACCCAAGTGTAGAGCTCAATAGTGTTCATGTTGAACGCTGCTTCGTAAGGGTTAGCCCAGCATACTGGCATGCATTTGCTGCATAATAAGCTGATTTTTGCTGGCCACATACTTTTTTTGTGAGTGCTGCGTTAACCTATACTCAATCACTGTTTCACGAACATGTTCAGCGTTTTTAATCTTGTTTTTCTGGGGAAATTTATGCGTTTTTTATTAGTGTTGTGCATGCTATTGGGCAGTCCAAGTGTTTTTGCCGATGCCTACCTTGAACTGTACCAAAAAGCCGGCTGGCCACAGCAGCAAACACATTTTTCCAGCGCTCTAGAACAGGCACAATTGCGTTACAAAAACACGTTACCCAGCGCGATATATCAAGCATTACTGGAGAATAGCAATAAGCGTTTTGCTACTGACGCCATGCATCAACGTGGACAACAAGCGCTGCGCCAGAACTTAAACAGTCCCAGCAGTGCTTTAGCGTTCTTTAATTCAGCCATTGGCCAAAAAGTCAGTGCCGCAGAAGTGGCAGCAACCCACCCCGAGCAGTTGCAACGCTATGCCGCTGGCTTACCGGCGATTGAAGCAGATGCCACGCGACGTTTGCTGATCCGTCATTTGGCTAATGCACTACCTGCCAGTAAATCCGGCGCAGAAGTGACATTAGCATTAGGTAGTGTCGCCGCTGACAGCTTAAGCCAAATGTTGCCCGGCCTGATGGGCGCAGAACAAGCCAATGCTTTACTGGAAAGTCAACGTCAGCGCTTACTCACAGAAATAGATGCCAATATTGATAACACCTTACTGCATGTTTACCGAGATTTATCTGACGCTGAACTGGAAGAATTTGTCAGCTTTGCGCAATCCCCTGAAGGACAAGACTACTACCAAGCCGCGTTTAAAACACTGCAAGCCAGTTTGAGCAACGCGCAATAATCTTAAGCGAACCAGCAGACTAGCTAAGCTGCTCGGTTAAAAACTGGAAGTACTGCTCACGCATGACTGTTTGTTCATTGGCTAAATGGTGCCGCGCTTCTGGGAGCAAAAGTATTCTTGGCTGACTGAATTTGTCATTTAGAACATTGAGATTATGCTGCCAGTCCACCGTCATATCGGCATCGCCTTGCACGATGATCGGACTGCGACCGCTGGGCTTAGCTTGCTCGATATAGCTAATCCACTCGGCTAATGCGCCCACCCATGCGGTCGGTAAAATACGCGCTTGCAATGGATCATTACGGACAAACTCGACAAATGCCGCATCATTGGAGTTGTTGGAAAAACTCCTTGGCACGCTGCGCCGAAAGGGTTTCACTAACTGATAAAGCAGTTTGGATTGTTGCCATGCGCGTGGGCGCACCAGCGGCGCGAGCAAAATCGTCTCGCCCAGTTGTGAGACGGGCGACTGATTGAGCAAATAATCAAAAGCAATCGCACCGCCGGTGCTTTGTCCAAGCAAATGCCACGGCTTGGGCAATTGCAACTGCTCAGCTTTAGCCAGTAAGGCTTGCAGTACCTGCTGGTACTCTTGAAAGCTGTTAATACTAGCGCGCGCACCGCTGGATAAGCCATGCCCTGGGAAGTCGCAGCTGAGCACGGCAAAACCTTGGCGTAAAGCCCAGTCATAGACATGGCCATACAAGCCCATATGATCATAGTAGCCATGCAGCACAATGACCGTTGCCAAGGCCTGCACAGGTCGTAAAACCTGCATGGCAAGGCGATAACCAGCGACTTCAACCATGCCCAAGCGAGCGTCCAAGTCTGGGAACTGCTGAGCAAAATCAATTTGATAAAAGCGTCGCCAGAGCTGCGCCAACTCAGGATCAACACTGCTCCGTTGCAATGCAGGCAAAGCGCGCCGTAACTGCTCTGGATTAAAGGTATTGATCATCAGCGTGACTCCTGCAAGCGCCATGCGGCATCATGGACATATCTGTTTTTTGTGACTCATGGCAACCTATACTACCTTGTTAGCCGACTTTTTATGAAAGCATCTACTTTGAAAAAAACTCTTATTGGCCTGGCTTTATTACTGTGGCTGGGCGCTATGCTGACCGGTTTATGGTGGTATAAAACCCGTTTTATCCGACCATTTAGCGAAACCACGGCAATCTTTAGCGGCCAACAGTTGCGCTTGCCTAACAGCATTGCTGGCAGCGGCGCCATACGTTTTGTGCATTTTTGGGACCCAGCTTGTCCATGCAATGTCGGCAATCAGCAACACTTAGCTGAAATGCTCGAGCGCTACGCCGATGATGTGGAATTTTATCATTTGCAAAAACCCGGCAGTAGCGGGCAGTTACCAAAAGTTTTAAGCGCTATGCGTCATTTAAGCGGTTTGCCTGGTGCCGAACAATTGCCCGCCAGTCCCGCTGTGGCAATCTGGGATCGTGCAGGACAGTTAGCTTATTTTGGCCCTTATAGCGAAGGCGCAGTGTGTAACTCTAGCAATAGCTTTATCGAGCCCGTGTTAGATGCCTTAATTAATAATCGGCCGGTCAATGCGGCAAACACCTTGGCTGTAGGCTGTTTTTGTGACTGGCAGCAGAATCTTGACAAATGATAGGTTTAGCAAACTGTGTTAGGATTCGCGCAACCAATACGGCTATAAAAGGCTGTCCACTCACTTATACCAGTGGAGCATAAAATGGAACCGCATCCTTTATATCAAAAGATTTTACGTGAACATCATCTATTTATTGCGCTCAATGATGCACAAATCACCCAGTTGATTGAAGAAAGTCAGCTGGTGAATTTAGAAAAAGGTGCTTACGTCTTCCGTCAAGGCGATCCCTGCAATCACTTTGGTTTTGTGATTTCAGGTAGTGTAAAAATCTATCGGTTAACCCCAGACGGACAAGAAAAAGTCTTTGAAGTGATCGGCGATCGCAACACCTTTGCTGAGGCGATGATGTTTATGGGCACCGGCACCTATGTGGCGACCGCACAAACTGTACTACCCACGCAATTACTGCTGTTATCCAATGCCACTTATACCCGCCTACTGCGTGAAAATACCGAAACGGCCATGGCCTTGTTAGCCGCACTTTCTGTACGCATGCATCAGCGTTTAAATGAAATTGAAATCCTCTCATTAAAAAACGCAACCCACCGGGTGATCCGCTATATTTTGGCGCAAGCGTTACGCTCATGCAGCAAATGCAGCACGCCAAGTTTTGAATTACCTATGGCTAAACGTTTAGTCGCTGGCCATTTATCGATTCAGCCGGAAACTTTTTCGCGGATTATTCACCACCTCAGTGATGAAGGCATTATCAAAGTGGATGGCCGCTTAATCTGCATCTTAAATCGTGACCGTCTCGAAAATTACGAATAAAGCTGTTACTTGATAGCTATCAAGCCCTCTACTGTGCAAGCTATGACAGGATCTGCAAAAAGGAGGGCATGCTTATGACAACCTGTTTGTACTGCCAACACGACAACCCTGCCGAGCAATCGGTGTGTGAAAACTGCGGGATGAATTTACCCGAGCACACCGAACGTAATCAGGCCCTGCGTTTATTACGCTTTAAACTCTTTGTGATTGGCTTGACCATTTTTTGTGCAATTATGATTGTCTGGTTGCCCCGCAGTAATCCTGCTGGCGGCTAAGCAGAAGGTTTAAGCGTCTGCCCGTCGCGGCTTTGCCAAAACACCCGCAATAGCAACAGAAAACTCAGCGACCAAAATACTGCTGCGCTCAACAGCCAAGCACTACTTTGCTGTCCCAGTAATGCGGGGATCACCCGCAATAACGCGGCACAATTCATCAGCACGCCGGCAACATGACTCAAAGGCCGAGCATTAGGATCGCGAAATCGCTGCATCAATTGCGTACGCGCCATCACCGTAAGCGTCAAAGTGCCTAACGCGCCAACGGTGATGGCATGCACTGCGGCACTCAGTAACGCAGGCTTAAACAGCAAGGCGCAACCCAACAAAGATAAACCCAAGGCCAGCCACGCGTAGCCTGCTCCCAGTAGTAATAAATCCGCCCGATCTAAACAGTGCCATAACTGCCAGCGCGCCAGACGCAGTGCGGTCAACAGGCCGCAGCTTAAAACCACAGCGCCGGCCAACTGTTCACTAAGCAGACCCGGCAAGGGATAGAGCGCCAACGCAACAAACAACAGAATCAATACTGCTCCTTCAATATTGGGCTGCACGCGCGCCTGTAAAGTACGCTGCTGACGTAACAAATGCCCCGCCACTGCCGGCGCGATAATGCGCCCGCCCATAAAGAACATCAGCAAAGTTAAGCCCAGTAACAGCTCCAGCAGAACGCTTTGCTCTTGCCAAGCCGGTTGCGCGGCGAGCACCAATAAGCTGCAGAGAACAATCAATAACGGTGCAGTGGTTTTATTGCGCCATTTTTTGGCTGAACGGGCAAAGCGTGGCACTGTCCAGTACGCCGTCAAGCCTGCAACCAATACAGCGCCAGCGACAGCCATGAGACCGCCTGGCAAGGATAAAAAGCCAATCCGTGCCAACAGCCAAACACCGATCAATAACAGGATCTTGCGTCCTTCCTGCGGCCCTAACAGATAACCTGCGACCACCAGCATGGCGTAACCAATTAATAGCTCATGGGCATGACCGAAGGCGCTGTACAATCCTGCCGGTGCCGGCACCCCGTAGAGCAAGGCCAAAATCGACCATGGCATGAGCAACGCCGCATAAGCAGCTGCCAGCGGAAACAGATAATAACTGGCTGGCTTATTACGCTTTTTCCGCACTAGCTGTTCAGCATTACTCACAGATATTACCTTCCTCGTTTGATTAGAGGTTTCTACCTATTGGGTCAACTGACGATACAACTGCGGTAAACGTGTCGGCAAATGCTCTGGTTCACGAATCAAGGTGTAGCCATTCGCACCAAACATATAGGGCAGATAGTCAGCGGCTTCACGGTCAATGGTAATGCAAAATGGAATAATGCCCATTTTCTGTGCTTCTAATACCGCTTGCCGAGTATCTTCCACACCGTAACGGCCTTCATAGAGGTCCAAATCATTGGGCTTACCATCGGTGACCAGCAATAACACACGACGCTTATGCGGACGGTCTTTTAATAGCGCACTGGCTTGGCGAATCGCCGCGCCCATGCGCGTGTAATAACCGGGTTTCAAACCTTGAATGATGCCGCGCACGCCGTCTGCATAACGCTGATCAAAGCGTTTGATTTCTTGCATCCGCACCTGATGGCGACGCAGTGAAGAAAAACCATACAGGGCAAAATCATCACCCACAGCCGAGAGCGCCTCGCCAAACAGCAACATACTGTCAGCCACCACATCGATCACTCGGCGCTCATCATTGATGTGCGAATCCGTCGACATGGATAAGTCGGCCAGTAATAAACAGGATAAATCACGGTGCTGTTGACGTTTTTCCATAAACAAGCCGCGCTCAGCCACTTGACCATGCTGACGCTCGACATGGAAGTCCAAGCAGGCCTGCAAATCCAGCTCATCACCTTGCGGCTGCTGATGCAGCCAACGTGGCTCACTGCGTAAATTCTCAAATTGACGGCGAATACGCCGCGCCAGCTGACTCAAACGCAACGGCAAAGGTGCCGCTTCTTGGTCGCGTGGTTGCATCATCTGCACATTAACAAAGTCCGCTTGCAGAGCATTTTTGCGAAAATCCCACTCGGGCAGTTTGATGCCCTCGCCCAGCGGAATATCATCGATATCCGATGGTGGTAAATCCAAGTGCAGCTTTAAACCGCCACCTTTGCGTTTACGTTTACGCGATAAAGCAATTTCATCTAAATCATCGGCAACCCGCGCCGCATCGAGATCTTCGTTGTCATCACCACAGCGATCGACATCAATGTGTTCTGACCAACTGAATAGGTTCTCTAAGCGAAATAACAATAAGCCTTCTTTGCCCGAATTATCTTCAACTCGCTTGGCTTGCTTGCGTACATCACGGCCTTCGCCTTGTGCTGCACCTATCACATCACCCTCATCGTCCTCACCTTCCAGATCACTGGCTTGTGGGTCGCCAAGGCGTTCAGCAGGATACAACCAGAGCGGTAACGGAAACGGCGCGCGTTCAGTGACAGGGAAATCCACCACACTGCCTGGCTCTAACAAAGCTTGGCGTAAAGCCCGCTCTAAAGCAGCTTCATTTTTCTTTAACGAATTCGGATCTGGACGCAACGCTAAATGCGCTTCCAGCAAACGCTGATAACGCGGGCGCATGGCCGGGTATTGCTGCAGAAGATTTTTAGTCCAACGTTGATTATCACGACCCCAATGGCGCATTTTGTCAGAGGTGGCGGCCAGTAAGGCCAGCCAACGATACAGATCACGATTGAGTGCTGGATCAGGGTACACCGCTAAGCTGGCGGGTAGGCGTAAGTTTTCTGCATCCGCCCAAGCGACCGCTAACTGTTGGCTGCTGCCGGCGACTTGCTGAATTAAGGAGCGCCGTAACACCATTTTGCGCGCACTGGAGGCTTCCACAGCGACACCAGAAGCACCACCTAAGGCGCGAAATAGCACGGCTAAAGAGCGCTGCATATCTTCCAACTCAACCTGCGCTTCAGGAAAACCTGGATCTGCACGTCGAGTGATAAATTTATGCCAAATCTCACCGGCCCACTCTTCAACTTCAACACCAATACCCATATCCAACCTCACTTAGGGTTGCGCCAGCTGTAGAGCACACTCATACCGCTGTCGCTAAAACAACTTCGGCCCGCTGTACAAGCCGGGCCGAAGATCGTTACATCATCACGTTAACTCACGTAATTATGCGTGCCCAGCGGCATTTGCAGTCACTAAACCCGCACGGCCACGCTGACGGAAGCTCAACAAGTAAGCTACCAAACCAATCAAGAAGACCACGCCTGCAGCTAAACGTAACCAGTAGAAGATGAACAACTGGTCTTGCGAAGCCATAAAGGACAGCGCAGCACCATCTTCTGGAATACGTTGCAACCAGATCTGTACAACACCGGCGGCAGACAGGAACAGCGTGATAAATACCATGCTGATCGTCATCAACCAGAAGCCCCACATTTCCAAGACTTGCGCTTTATTATCAGCTGCTTCGCCAAGGCCGCGTAACTTCGGCATTGCGTAAGAAATCAAGGTCATCACGATCATGGCATACGCACCATAGAAAGCTAAGTGACCATGGGCTGCAGTTAATTGCGTACCGTGCGTGTAGTAGTTAACTGGCGCGAGGGTATGCAAGAAACCCCAAACACCAGCACCTAAGAACGCAGTTACAGTCGTACCCATCGCCCACAATGCAGCGGCTTTGTTTGGGTGCTCACGACGGCGGCGGTTGATCATATTGAAGGCAAACAGCACCATCGCAAAGAACGGTAGCGGCTCCAGCGTTGAGAATATCGAACCAACCCACAGCCAAACAGTTGGCGCACCAATCCAGAAGTAGTGGTGACCTGTACCTAAAATACCGGAGATCAGCGCCATCGCGACAATCACGTACAACCACTTCTCAATCACTTCACGGTCAACACCGGTGATTTTGATCAGTACGTAAGCCAGCATCGCGGCCATGATCAATTCCCACACGCCTTCTACCCACAAGTGCACCACATACCACCAGTAGAACTTGTCGCGGGTGAGGTTATCTGGGTTGTAGAAAGAGAACAGGAACATCACTGCCAAACCGATTAAACCGGTCATCATCACCACGTTAACCGCAGTTTTGCGACCTTTCAGTACAGTCATACCGACGTTGTATAAAAAGCCTAAGGCCACCACAACAATACCGACTTTGGTGATCAACGGCTGCTCAAGGAACTCACGTCCCATAGTTGGCAAGAGATCGTTACCGGTCATTTGTGCCAGCCCAGCATAAGGTACAAACAAGTAACCTAAGATGGTCAACACGCCAGCTACAGCGAATACATAGAACAAAATCATAGCGAGTTTTGGACTGTGTAATTCACGATCAGCTTCTTCGGGTATCAGGTAATACGCCGCACCCATAAAGCCGAACAACAACCAAACAATCAGCAAGTTGGTGTGCACCATACGTGCGATGTTGAATGGCAGCAGCGGAAACAAGAAGTCACCGATGATGTATTGCAAGCCCATCACCAAACCAAACAGGATTTGCCCAACAAACAAAATCAGAGCAAATACCAAGTACGGCATGGCCACCTTTTGCGAGGTGAATTTTAAGTACGGATTATTAGACATAATCAGTTCCCCTTAGACTGCCAACCAGACGAGCTGACACTGCGTAAATGTTCAAAAGCAATGAAACAGACATATCAACCCTCCTTGTTTGGCGGCCAGTTATTGGTATCGATTTTCGAACTCCACTTGAGGAACTCGGTTAAATCATCCAGCTGGGCATCGGTTAAGTTGAACTGCGGCATTTGTCGGCGACCAGGAATATTGGTGGGTTGCGCCTTCATCCACGCAGGTAAGAAGTATTTAAAACCTTCCTCACCACCACGACGGACGAACACGTTACCCAGTTCCGGTGCAAAGTAAGCACCTTCACCCAGCAAGCTGTGACAGCCAATGCAGTTATTTTCTTCCCAGACCAATTTTCCACGGATCACTGACTCAGTCAGCAAATGGCTATTGGTGCGTTCTGGGATGGTTCTTTCTGTATGGTAAGTGAGTGCAAGAAAAACCAAGACGAAGAATAAACTTCCTCCATAGTAGATATTTCTCGCCATACCTTTTGTGAAAGTTTCAGACATGACGCCTCCTAATGAGTTATGCCCGCTCATCATAGAAACAGTTGGTAACAAAACCCCTTGATAGCAATCAAGTATTCACAAGTGCTGCTCTGGGTTATGGCCTAAATGCCTGTTCTGTGGGCGACTTCACTGGATTCTTTGGCGCATCGCTGCCTTTTGTCGCAGGATTAAAATGACAGTGCAGGACTAAAAATCACCCCAGAGTTGCTGAGCGACACTCAATGCCACCACTGGCGCAGTTTCCGTACGTAACACCCGTGGACCTAAACGCGCTGGTTGAAAACCAAATTGACTGGCTTGCGTCACCTCATCCTCAGTCAAACCGCCTTCAGGGCCAATTAAAAAGGCCAAGGTACTGGGCGTTGCGTGCTCAGTTAAGGGCTGGGCAACTGGATGCAGCAGCAGTTTTAAATCAGCCTTTACATCGGCTTGCCAGTCTTTTACCGACTGCGGTGAGTGAATCACTGGCACCTTAGAACGGCCACATTGCTCACAGGCGCTGATGGCGATTTGTTGCCAATGCTCGAGACGTTTTTGTGCACGTTCATCGTTAAGACGCACTTCACAGCGTTCGGTAAACAGTGGCGTAATTTCTGCGACACCTAACTCGGTGGCTTTTTGAATCGCCCAATCCATGCGTTCGCCGCGGGATAAACCTTGCCCTAAATGAATAGGCAGCGAGGATTCTGGCAGACCCTCAAGGCATTCTTGCAGGCTCACTTGCACCGTTTTCTTCGTCACCCCGGTCAGCTCACCGCGATACTCTTGACCGCTACCGTCAAACAACTGCACCTTCGCCCCAACGTTTAAGCGCAGCACGCGACTGAGGTAATGCGCTTGTGCTTCAGGCAGGTCATGCAGCCCTAAGGCTAAGGGCGCAGCAACAAAAAAACGCGGCAGCGACATACTTAAACTCCGACAATAAAAAACCACGCTATGGTGCGTGGTTTTCTACAGAGCGTCTAGCGCTTAATCACGGGTAGCCAGATCAATCCCTTCCGTGGCCACTTCAGCCAGCCATTGGATTTGCTCAGGGGTGATTACATAGGGTGGAAT
>Ga0209075_1001075_pt1 | contig 26106 bp, 24 predicted proteins | sample Stecom2011_FD_187523 | JGI IMG/M metagenome (GOLD analysis project Ga0209075, IMG submission 187523) | Agricultural soil microbial communities from Utah to study Nitrogen management - Steer compost 2011 (SPAdes) (version 2) | ecosystem: Environmental > Terrestrial > Soil > Agricultural land...
TTGGAGTTTGTTAAAGTAGGAGGAAAAGATATTAACTCTCGTGCATATTTGGCTCGTTTTAACTTCTCAGGTGCCGATCAAGAAAAATTGTGCGGAGTTCTATCGGGTGGTGAGCGTAATCGTCTACATCTTGCACTTACTTTAAAAGCAGGTGCTAATGTTCTGCTTCTCGACGAACCTACCAATGATATAGACGTTAATACTCTTCGTGCACTTGAGGAAGGACTGGAGAGTTTTGCAGGATGTGCTGTAGTAATATCACACGATAGGTGGTTTCTTGATCGTATATGTACACACATTCTTGCATTTGAGGGTAATTCAGAAGTATTCTTTTTTGAGGGTTCATACAGTGAGTATGAAGAAAACAAAAAGATGAGAATGGGTAATGTTGAACCAAAGCGTGTTCGTTATCGTAAGCTTTAATTTAATTTTTTTGATCATATGCTTAGTATGCATAATGATGATTAATATCAACCTATGAGGAAGTTATTATTACTGTTTACTTCTATACTTATCTCTTGTTCATTTATTAATGGACAAGAGAAGTTGTTTAAAGGCAGGGTAGTTGATGCTAAATATCATACACCTGTTGCATATACAGCGGTATATATACAAAACACTCGATATGGTACCGTAGCCAACAATGTTGGGCAATTCTCGTTTTTTGCTCCTGATTCTTTAATTAACTATCAATTGGTAGTTGCGCGTACAGAATATAAATTACAATATCTTAATGTTGATGATCAACATAACAATGAGTTTTTAATACATCTTGAACCAGATGATTTTGAACAGTGGTCAAAAGCTCTTCAGGATAGCTTGTCTGGAAACTCAGGGGAATTTAATTCATTTATCAGTAAAGCCACTGAATTTGTTAAAGATGATTGGATACCGCTTGGTAACTCCGAAACAAATAAATTCGATTTTGGTAGGATTCAAACAGTTCCAACATTTAATCCTATTGAAGGCTTGAGGCTTAGAGCCGGTATTGCTTCTAACGCGAGATTAAATCCCAACTTATTTATAAAAGGATACGGAGCATATGGATTTGGTGATCAGAAGTTTAAATATCGTGGTGAACTGACCTATTCTTTTGATAAAAAAGCTTATCATGATGAAGAATTCCCAAAGAATAATATCAACTTAATATACGAGAATGATATCTTTTCTCCCGGAGAAATGCACCCGAGGTCGCTAAATAACCTGCTATTAATAACATATCGCAGATCAGAAAATGAGGCAACCTACAGAAACTTTGCAGAGGTAAACTGGGATAGGGAGCATCAAAATGGATTAGCTTTTACTACTTGGTTAAGGAAATCGCGAATGGTTCCTCAAGGTGATTTGAAATTTCAACGCACTTTAGGAAACACGCTTTTAATAGATAATTCTTTACTTACAACAGAAATAGGGTTGCAATTGCGTTTTTCTGCAAGAGAAGCATATACACAAAAGAAACGCAAAAGAATTCCTTTAGAGGTGACTAGTCCGGTTTTCTTTCTATCTCACTCAATAGGATTAGCCGAAATGCTGGGATCAGAAATACCCTATCACCGTACAGAAGCTTCAGCGCAAAAACGTTTTCTACTAGGGTATGCTGGGCGATTAGATGTGGTTGGCGAAGCAATGAAGGTATGGAACGTTGTACCGTTTCCTCTTCTTGTGTTTCCTAATCAGCGACATAGGCACCATATCGAGAATAATGCTTTTTTTCTTAATCGTGCTTTAGAATTTGTTGCCGATGAGCAGGTTACCCTTAGAACTACTTTCGTTGGTGATGACCTTATTTTAGCAAAAATACCATTTATCAATAAAATGCAGATTAGAGAGTTGCTCTCTCTTAGAGCGTCTTACGGAAGATTATCTGACAGTAATCAACGAGGATTTGTAAATTTAAATGAAGTGCATTCACAATTCATAGATCTTTATGATTTTCCTGAAAATTCACATCAGTATGGTTCTAAACCATATATAGAAGGAACCATAGGTATTACCAATATTCTCGGACTGCTTCGTGTTGAGTATGTACATCGTTTTACATATCGCAATCATCCCGAAGCATTGTTAGGTAAAGTTAGAGTAGATGTTACTCTATAGTATTATTTTTGGAGTCAATATTTTTTATAATTAATAAGAATTATTGGTAATAGTAAAGAGTTTTATAAGAAAATGATTGATAGGGTAAATAAAATAAAAAGCAAAATTGTTGATAAATGGATTGAAGTGTTTTGGAGAAGTCCTAATCACTTATGGGCTTTAAAAGTGACCATTTCTATTGCTTTTCTGCTTGTACCCTCATTACTATTTTTTAGCGACCCCTTTATTGGAGCCACCATGGCTTTAGGTGTTGTAGCAATGGCTCTTGGCGAAACCGATGTTCACCCCAAAGGAAGAGCAAAGTCAGCCTCTATTGCTTTGATTCTTTTCTTTATAACAAGTAGCCTGGTTGAACTAATATTTTCATATCCAGTATATTTTGCACTGCTAATTATTGTTTCTTCCTTTTCACTTTCATTGCTCGGAGGTTTAAACCAAAGAATGCAGGGTGTTACATTTGGTACACTGCTAATATTTGTTTACACAATGTTAGGTGCCGACTCAACTGAGATTTGGTATCATCAACCTATACTTTATACCATAGGTGCATTTGGATACTCGACTGTTTCAATTCTGCTTCTTCGTAAAAGGCCATATAGACTGTTAAAAGAACAGTTGGCGAGCGGTTTTCATTTTCTTGCAGATTATATCGACCTGAAGGCAAATTTATTTCCAAGCGAATCACATTCTCAAAAGTCTATTCGAAATCAGTTAGCTCAAATAAATATAATGCTGGCACAACAGATTGAGAATTGTAAAAATCATCTTTATAGTTTTTCTGAAGAGAGTAGTGACGATACTACACCTGTTGTAAATAACTATTACCGAAAGTGGTTTTTACTTCAGGAGATGCAAGAACGTGCAATATCTAGTCACGAACAGTACGATTTGTTAACTAAAGAGGTGGGCAATATCGAACTCATAGAAGGTTTTGGTCAATTGATGAAAGAAATTGGTAGTGCAATGCATAAGTATGCCGACTCATTACTTACAGATAAGAAGTATAAACATCCAATTTCATTACGCTGGACTCTTACCGCTGTTGAGAATATGCTCGAAGAAGAGAAGGTAGAGGCACATAATCAAGCTCTGTTTTTACTAATGAGAAACCTAAAGGGGCTTGAAGGAAATTTAAGAGAAGAAGAGATTCTTAGTTCAAAAATTGATGTTACGGTTTTTAATAGTCGAAAAACACAGCGAACAAGCATTAAAACCCTTCTTAATCCTTATCATCCACGTTTTAAATCTGCAGTTAGGCTTACTTTAGCTTGGTTTTTGGGATATACAGCAATTCAATTGTTGCATATAGATAAAGGTGCGTGGATACTTCTTACTTCATTGATTGTATTTCAGCAAACATATAGTGCAACCCGTATTAGATTGTTCCATCGTGTTTTTGGAACACTTATTGGGGTGATATTGGGAGTATTATTGGCACAAATCCTGCCAACCATTTCAGGACAGATAGTTCTTCAGTTAACCTCAATTTATCTGTTCTTTTATTGGTTAAAGAAAAACTATGTAATTGCTGCTGCTTTTATTACAACATACGTGCTTGCTTCATTTAATATACTTTCCGATCAGGGAGTAGCTGTAATGTTACCTAGAATAATTGATACACTTTTGGGAGGATTAATTGCTTATCTGGTTGTGCGTTTTGTGTGGCCAGATTGGCAATACAAAAGACTACCTCAACTACTTGTTACTGCTGTAGAAAAAAATAAACGTTACTTCGAAAGTATTTATGAAGGTTCTGTTTCGGAAGAAGACTACTTACATAACCGTCGTACTGCTTATAATGCAGATAATGAACTAACCTCAGCATGGAAAGGAATGCGGCTTGAACCAAAAGACTCTAAGCAATATCAAGAAAGTGCCTTCAGTCTATCTAATTTAAACCATGCACTGTTGTCATACATATCTGCATTTGGTGTTCATAAACATGCAGAGGAGCTTACAGACAAAGAACGTGAAGTTTGTAAAGATATAAGTAAAGTACTTCAGTATGTTTCGAACTTACTCAATAATAAAGCAGATAAATCTCAGTTAGACTCACTTATTAAATCTGCAATATATTGGGAAGATACTCTAGAAGAAATGCAGAAAGATATCACAAATAGCAGGGCAGGATTAATTTATAATATAACACATGTCTCGCGTGAGATTCTTATAGAAGCAAAAGAGATTGCCAAAAATAAATAGCAGTTCTGCTATCATCACTATCATATTTTATTTTGTATTATCTTTGTAACTTATAATTTCTACAAGTAAATGATTACAATTTTAGGTATAGAATCTTCATGCGACGATACTTCAGCTGCCGTTATACGTAACGGGGTATCACTGTCTAATGTTATATCAGGACAAGCTGTTCATGAAAGTTATGGAGGTGTAGTTCCAGAACTAGCTTCAAGAGCGCATCAACAAAATATAATTCCTGTAGTGCACGATGCATTAAAACAGGCAGGCATCACCAAAGACGAAATAACAGCAGTTGCATTCACAAGAGGCCCGGGCTTACTTGGGTCGCTTCTTGTTGGAACCTCTTTTGCAAAAGGCCTTTCCACAGCTCTTAATGTACCTATGATAGAGGTTAATCATCTTCAAGCACATGTTTTGGCTCATTATATTAAAGAGGACGAGAATGATAGGAATCAACCAAATTTTCCTTTCCTTTGCCTTCTAGTATCAGGTGGTAATTCACAGATAATTTTGGTGAAATCTTATAATGAAATGGAAATTATAGGACAAACTATAGATGATGCTGCTGGTGAGGCTTTCGACAAGTGTGCTAAGGTTATGGGATTGGGATATCCCGGCGGTCCTGTGGTAGATAGACTCGCAAGGATGGGAGATCCACACAAATTCAAATTTAGCAAACCTCGTATCGATGGTTATGATTATAGTTTTAGTGGTTTAAAAACTTCATTTCTCTATTTCTTAAGAGATGAACTTAAAAATGATAGTGATTTCATAGAGAAAAACAAAAACGACCTCTGTGCTTCTTTGCAGAAAACAATTATTGATATCTTGATGGATAAGCTATATAGAGCTTCTGAAGATATGAGAATAAAAGAAGTTGCCGTGGCAGGTGGAGTCTCTGCTAACTCATCACTTAGAAGTGCTTTCGAAGAATATAGCCAAAAGTATGGATGGAAAATTCACATACCTAAGTTTGCTTATACTACTGACAATGCAGCTATGGTAGCAATAACAGGTTATTATAAATACCTCGATAAGGAGTTTGCGACACCCGATATTGCACCTTTTGCAAGAGTCTCAATTTAACTAGACAACAAAAAAATATACATAGTGATGGAGGATAATAAAAAGAGTCTCAATTTCATTGAGCAGATTGTAGAGAAAGATATACGTGAAGGTCATAATGATGGGAGAATACAAACTCGTTTCCCGCCCGAACCTAACGGATATCTCCATATTGGTCATGCCAAGGCTATTTGTATAGACTTTGGTATTGCAGAAAAATATAATGGTAACTGCAATCTACGCTTTGATGATACTAACCCGGTAAAAGAAGATTTGGAATATGTTGACTCTATAATGGAGGATATAAAATGGCTAGGATTCCACTGGAAAAATGTTTATTATGCTTCAGATTATTTTCAGAAGCTGTGGGATTTTGCCATAAAACTTATAAAAGAAGGCAAAGCTTATATAGATGAGCAACCGGCAGATGTGATAGCCAAACAAAAAGGCACACCTACTACACCAGGTATCGAAAGTCCATTTCGTAACCGTCCCATAGAAGAGACTCTTGAACTGTTTCATAAAATGAACAGTGGTGAGATTCCTGAAGGTACAATGGTGCTTCGTGCTAAGATTGATATGGCTTCTTCAAATATGCATATGCGAGATCCAATTATTTATCGCGTTATTCATATCCCGCATCATCGCACGGGAACTCAGTGGAAAGCGTATCCTATGTACGATTTTGCACATGGCGAATCAGACTATTTCGAAGGTGTAACACATTCGTTATGTACTTTAGAATTTGAAGTGCACCGTCCCTTGTACGACTGGTTTTTAGATCAATTAGCCGATAGTGATTATCGTCCTAAACAGATTGAGTTTAATCGCCTCAATCTCACATATACGGTGATGAGTAAGCGAAAACTTCTTCAACTTGTGCAAGAGAAATTAGTTTCAGGATGGGATGATCCACGTATGCCAACCCTTACAGGAATGCGAAGAAGAGGTTACACACCTCAGTCGATACGTAATTTTATAGACTCTATTGGTTATACAAAATATGACGGTATTAACGATATGTCGTTGCTTGAACATGCCGTTCGTGAAGATTTAAATAAGAAGGTAACAAGAGTTTCAGGAGTGATTGATCCAATCAAACTTATCATCACAAACTATCCCGAGGGTATGGTTGAAGAGATGGATACAATTAATAATCCTGAAGATGAAACAATGGGTAGTAGAACACTAAAGTTCTCTCGTGAGGTATGGATTGAAAGAGACGACTTTATGGAAGATGCTCCCAAAAAGTATTTCAGACTCACACCAGGTAGTGAGGTGCGACTTAAAAGTGCATATATTGTTAAGTGCACCGGTTGCAAAAAGGATGAAGAAGGTAATATTATAGAGGTTTATGCAGAGTATGATCCTCAAACAAAAAGTGGTATGCCTGAAGCAAATCGTAAGGTTAAAGGAACTATCCATTGGGTTTCTGTTGCACACAGTATAGATGCAGAGGTAAGGCTTTATGACAGACTTTTCATGGTGGAAGATCCATTAGAAGATAAAGATAAAGATTTTAAAGAGCTTTTGAATCCAGAATCATTGATAATAAGAAAAGATTGTAAAGTTGAGGAATACCTGCAAGATGCAAAGCATGGCGACAGGTTTCAGTTTCAGCGTATAGGTTATTTCAATATAGACTTAGATTCAACACCCGATAATTTAGTATTTAATCGTACAGTAGCACTCAGGGATTCCTGGAAGAAAGGTAAGTAAGATTATCCTGTGAAAATGGAAGATAACGAACTGGATTTAGACTCACTAGTGAAGAAATATGAGCATATGCAAGCTCTTGGCAAGAATATATATCTAGATGCCGATGAGTTTGCTATGTTGATAGATTATTATAGTAGTGGAGGTGATCAAGACGAGGCTGAGATTCTTATTGAGGAAGGATTAAAAATTCATCCTGGCAGCTCTCTGCTTATGCTTGCAAAGGCAAAACTACTTATTTTTTCTACTAAATATGAAGAGGCTCTCGATTATTTAAGATTTACCTCCGACGACAGCGATCTTGACCACTGGTTGCTAAAGATAGAGGCGCTTTTGCATTTATCTGAATTTGATGAGGTTGAGAAGATGTCTATTAAGGTGTTGGAACGGAATTTACCTGAAGAAGATTTTTATTATTTTATTACTGAGTTAGGATTTTTACTAAATGATGTAGATAAATTCGATCGTGCAATAGCATATTTTGAGGAAAGTCTAAAGATAAACGACTCAAATGCTGATGTTATTGTAGATCTTGCTTATGCTTATGAAATGAAAGGGGATATGGCACAAGCAATAGTGTACAACAATCTACTTCTTGATATAGACCCTTATTCATTTGATGCATGGGTAAATATAGGAAAACTATATTCAATGAATGAGCAACATGAAAAAGCTATCGATTCATTCGACTTTGCACTAACAATTAAGGACGATGATTTATCGGCCATGAAAATGAAGGCACTGTCACTATACTTAAATGATAATGTGCAAGAGTCAATAAATCTCTTTCGAAAATGTTTATCCTTATCTCCAAACGATGAATCTGTTCACGACTCTTTATTGGAGGCGTATGCCGCTTTAGAACTATACGACGAAATGATGAATCTTATAGACCTTAAAGAGGAGCTGTTTGGTAGTGAGGGTATAATGGCCAAACGTGCAAGTGTTTATATTAGTAAACAAGAATATGATACAGCAAAAGAATTGTTTCTCCAAATACCAGAAAACGATAAAGACAACTTAGACTATTACATGTTGGAGGGGGAGCTTGCGTTTAATGAAAATGATTTTACAAAAGCCGAAAGTGCCTATATAAAAGCATCATTAATTTCTGAAGAAAATGAAGATATTCTCGATAGATTAGCAAATATATGTGTTGCTCAGGAGAAGTATATTCAAGCAGCTGAGTATCTTGAAGAACTTTTAGATATAGCACCCGATTTTCCCACTGCAAAATCGCGTTTAGCTTTTATTCGTTTCGAAATAGGTTCAAAAGAACCATTCAATGAAATTATGCAACAGTTTTCAAACGAAGAGCTTCGTTTATTGTTGAGTATGCTCATGGGAAACGAAATATCAGAGTATGACGATTACAGTCGCGATAAAATTCTAACACGACTAAATGAAGCACGAGAGAACAGAGTCCTTTTTAAGAATATTAAATATTAATTTCTAAAATTGTAATACTCTTAATAAAGACTGATGTGTTTATTATTAATTATTTGATTGTCGGTTGTTTTCAGCAATCCTCTTTACCTCTTCCAAACCCTTGGTAAAACCCTCGTTCATATTTTGTTCATATTCATCAACAATATCAACCGAAATAGTTAATGTTGTGATTCCATCTGCCTCATTTAATTGATATTTTTCAAATGCTCCTTTTTCATACTGTTGACTTTCAACTCCATTAACTATTTCACCAAGGTGATTGAAAATTACTACAGAAGGCTTCTCTAGTTTCGTTATAGTGGCATACATGCCATCTCTTTCGGGACTAAGAAATAATGTCTTTCCACCCAATTCCCAGTCCGATTCATAAAAAGAACCCGGCATAAAATGTTTTGTCCACTCTCTATATGTCTCATCATTCCACAATGTATTCCAAACCTTATTAATTGGTGCATTTATCTTTATTGTAAACGAAATTGTCTTCATAATTTGATTATTAATTAATTCTGTATGTAAGTGATAGATTTAGCATAGGCCACCAATTTAAAACACTTCTCGAAAATGGTAGATCCAATTCATCAGTTAGTCTATCAAACCAGTCCTCGCCCGTTTCATTTATATTACTACTTGAAAGAGAGTATTTACCCTGATAAACCATACCTAGTTCAAATCTAACACCCACTTTGTTACGTGGTATTGTTCTTCCAACTCCAATTCCAAAATAAGGTTTTATGGCATTACCCATTTCAAGTTTACCATCAAAACTGCCATCATCATTTGGTGTTATTGCTATGTCTTCGTACGTCAATACGGGCTTTTCTCCCAAAAAATCAACTAAAGCCTCATATCCATCAACTATCCCATTTGTAGAGGCTCTGTTGTTACCCAAGTAGAAGCCACCAGTAATAGAAAAAACGCCATTAGGCATAGGGTAAAAGTCAGCCATCAACTTAAAATTTGGAAATGTAATTTTTGTATCTGTAATCCTTGCTTGGGTATCTGCTTGATAACCACTGTACTCTACAGAAACATCAAACTCTCTGCTTTCCTTATCTGTATAAGTGAAATAATCTATCCCTGTTCTCAGCTTGAAGTTAGGCGACAAAGAAGTAGCTCCTTGAACCCCAAATCCATATAAGCCGGCATTAATGCCTACACCCCAACTATCAAAGGGCATATGCTGTGCCTTACCTAAAAATATAGTTAAAGCAGCAAGTAAAATAGATAAACAAATTCTTCGAAACATGTGAATATATTTACAAGTAATTATTTCAAAGCCTCTCTTACCGATTCAGAGAGTGGAGTAGTGGGTCTTCCAATCAATTGTGATAGCTGTTGTGAGTTATCATACAAATCATCGTTTGATGCAGAAATATCCCATCCTGCTATAGCTTCAGCCAAAGGACCAGGCATATCAAAACTTTTTAATGCCTCAATATATTCACCTTCAGAAAGATTTTTATATGGTATTTTTTTACCTGTTTGCTTAGAGATTTCGGCTGCTAAATCATGCAAAGTATATGAATCGTCACCAGCCAACTCATAAATCTTACCTTTATGAATTTCATCAGTAATAACAACAGCTGCTGCTTCTGCAAAATCTGCTCGTGAAGCAGATGAGATTCTACCATTACTTGCACTGCCTATATAAGCACCACCATCAACAGCATTTCTTATTGTGTTTGTGTAATTTTCGGTGTACCATCCATTTCGCAAAATAGTATAATCTATACCGGAATCTATTATTGCTTTTTCGGTAGTATAATGCTCTTTTGCTAGAGATAAGGAGGAACTATCTGCACGCAATAAACTTGTATAAACAATCCACTTTACACCATTTTTCCAAGCTGCTTCAATTACATTTAAATGCTGTTTTGCTCGTTGTCCAATTTCATTACTAGATATAAGTAGTAATCGATCAATTCCCTTAATTGAGTCTGTCAACCCATCGCGATTGCTGTAGTCAAATTTACGAGTTTCAACTCCTAACTTGCCAGCTTTCTCGGGTGATCTAACCAAAGCTACTATTTCATCACGAGGAATCCTTTTCTTTAATTCTTCCACTACAAGTTTTCCTAACTGCCCTGTTGCTCCTGTTACTCCTATCTTCATTATGAAAATTTTTTAATGGTTACATAAAGTTCTGCTATTTCTTGCAATGGCATAATCTAAGCAAGCTTGACTTCTGCTCGTTTAGCAAACAAAATAGTTTCATTAGTTAAACAGAATTTATGGTTGTATTGTTCTAATTTAAAATCGGTATACTATTATGTAAAATTGATCTTCACTAAATTTATACTTTTTCTCGCTATGGCATAATACTAGCAAGCTTGTAATCTGCTCGTTTAGCTTAACGAAATAGTTCTATTTTTTTTACATTAAATAACTATTTCTCACGCAAGGTTTACTTCAAATAGTTATTTAATAGATAAAGAAAGATTATATGTCAATTTTAAAACGATAAAGCAATTATGAAAACTACAAAATTTCTTTTAACAACAGTTATGTTGATGGGTATTTTGATTTTACCTTCTTGTCTTAATGACGATGATGATTTAAGTCTAAATTATCCCAATGCCCTCGTTACTGTAAAAGAGGCAGCAGATGAAACTGTTTTTCTTCAGTTAGATGACAACACAACACTGCTTCCTACAAACTTTAACTCTCACCCTTTTGGGTCCAAGGAAGTTAGAGCACTGGTAAACTATAATGAGCTAGACGATCCAAGTGACGAGTATGACAAAGCGGTTCATGTAAACTGGATAGATAGTATCAGAACAAAACCTATGGCTCCTAATTTGGGAGATCAAAACGATGAAGTTTATGGAAACGATCCTGTTGAAATTGTAAACGATTGGGTAACAATAGCTGAGGATGGATATCTCACACTTCGATTTAGAACCATATGGAGTGGACAAGGAATTACTCACTTTGTGAATCTTATTCCAACAAATAATCCCGATAATCCTTACGAGGTAGAGTTTAAACATGATGCTAACGGAGATGTAAACGGTAGAGTAGGTGACGGACTGGTTGCTTTTAAGTTAGATGATCTACCCGATACAGAAGGTGAAACAGTTAAACTCAAACTTATATGGAAATCTTTCAACACAACTAAGTCTGCTGAATTTGATTACCGTACACGCACTGCAACACCTTCTACTTCTCTTGCTGCAGCCGAGAGAAGTGTTATCCCAATTCAATAATCAATTATATAATAAGGTTGTATCTTTGCATAAGGGTGCAACCTTTTTAATTTAATTGAAATAATATTACTGGTAAATGGTTCAGGATTATACCTGTAAATGACAAAAGAAGAAAAAAAAGAAGTTAAACTTCTTCAGCAAATAGTGCAAGGCAATAAAATTGCCATGAAGAGTTTTTATGATAATAATGCCGGGTATCTTACTGCGGTATGCTCTCGCTATATATCAAACAGAGAGGATATCAAAGATGTCTTACAGGAAAGCTTCCTAAAAATATTCAAGGCAATTGAGAAGTTTGAGTTTAAAGGGAAAGGATCTTTAAGAGCGTGGTCGTCTCGAATAGTAATAAACGAAGCATTAAGACACATAAAAGAAAAAGAGAAAATACAACTCACAAACCTGCCAAGCTGGGAATTGCCTGAACTTGCAGATGATCAGGAGCCCGATTTTGACGATATTCCCACCTCCGCCATTTTAGAAATGATACAATCATTACCTATTGGCTACCGCACAGTATTTAATTTATATGTCTTAGAGCAAAAAAGTCACAAAGAAATTTCAATACTCTTAAACATTTCCGAAAGCACTTCAGCATCACAGTATCATAGAGCTAAAGGGCTGTTAGTTAAGAAAATAGAATCGTACAGGTTAAAAAATAAACAATATGAACGACAAATGGCAAGATAAGTTGCGTGTTCAGATGGAACGCCACGAGGAGCCTGCACCTGAAGGATTGTGGGAAGGCATCAGAGAGCTTGTTGCCACATCAACACCTGTGCACATCAACTCAAGAAGACGAAAACTTGTAATATGGTCACTAAGCAGTGCTGCTGTGGCATTAGCTACTCTTGTGTTATTACTTTTTATACCATTCAATTCAGAAACTTTACCTGAAACATACAGTTATACCGAAAGTATTTCTACAAATAAACAGTCATCAGAATCTTCATCATCCATCAGAATAGTTGATGAGAAACAAGTTACAGATATACTTGTAGCAGAAAACATAGTCAAGACAAATACGAGGCAACAAATTCAAGACGTTTTAGAACAACTCCATAGTCAGGTAGAACCAAATGAAATAAAAAGAGTGCAAGAAGAGGTTATCAAAAATAATGACTCGGAAATAATAGAAGAGATAGAAACAGCAGAAGTAACAGAAACTAAAGAGGAAACTCTTGTTCAGACCAACGACCAACTTTTAGCACTATCAACTAAAAATAATAGTAAAAATCAAAATAAATGGCAGACTAATTTGGCTATGTCTAACATCTCTTCCGGTTCTGATGCAACATTCACCGGATACGGAACTTTTGCAATGAAGGAAGCAGTTGAAGATCAATATGATTTTCTTTCGCGTTATGATGACAGAAGTGCACACACCCAAATTGAACACAGTCTTCCGATAACAGTAGGACTCACTTTCAGATATGGCATCAACCAAAGATGGGGTGTGACTAGTGGATTGACTTATTCCTTGCTCCAATCTAAACTCCGCTCCGAAAGTTTCAATTATTTCTACGACGATCGGCAAACTCTTCATTATATGGGTATACCATTAAATATCGATTATAAATTATGGCAAAACAGCAATTTCACTACTTATATCTCAGCAGGCGGACTAGTTGAGAAAAACATAGCCGGTAAACTGTTGTCAGATTATTATATTGATAACAATTTGCAATCAAGCACAAACGAAAAGATATCCACAAAACAATTACAGTGGTCCATTAATTCAGCAATAGGCATTGAGTATCGAATATCAGATTATATTGGATTATATGCCGAACCTGGTGTTGCTTATTATTTTAAGAACAACAGCGAATTAGAAACAATTTACAAAGACAGGCCTTTTACCATCAACTTGCGACTTGGTTTGAGGATCAACTTCAACAAATAGCTAAGATTTGCCAATATTAATCTATCGACAAACCGATAGAGATTATTCCTATGATGAATAGACGAACACTCTTCGTTTATTTACGATTTCTTTTGTAACAAAATAATGATAATAAACATTATTAAGCTAAACACTAATAATAACATTCATAAATATTAACTATTGCTCATGCAAGGTTTAATACTTCTCACTATTTAATATTATATAAAGAGCATTTGCATTTCGTGATGCTCAATTATTAATTTATAATTTTAAAGAAGTATGAAAAAAACTACAAAATTCATGAGTTTATTATGCCTATCGTTGGCATTGGTTGCATTTACATTCGTATCTTGTGATGATGATGAGAAGACGGAAGTAGCTCTTAAGTTCAATAAAGCAACGGTCGAAGTAGCAGTTGGGGCAACAGATACCGTAACGGTTAACAACGGAACTTCACCTTTTACCGCAACTTCAGGAGATACAGAAAAGGCTACAGTTACTGTGGCAAACAACAAAATTTCAATTAAAGGTGTTGAAGAGGGTACAACAACTGTAACTGTAAAAGATAAGTATAATAACTCAGGTGTTATTAATGTAAAGGTTACTGCTGCTGAAGAGGAAGAAGAAGAGGCATAGACTTTTTATTATATCACTTTCTAATACTCAACAAGGTTTGTGCCTTTTGCAAAAGGCACAACCTTTTCTTTTAAACAACTCCATAATCAATCTATTTGTTATCAAACAAATACTATTAATAATCACTCTGTTAAACCTAGACGTAATGAAATCAACAACACATTTAAGCTTAGAAGCAATAATTAATGTTTCAAATGCCTCTAAAAAACAAAACAGTGTTAATGCTGATCATCCTGTATCGAGTAATTAGAATCACATAAACGACTTATAAAACTGCAACTCGCTCTTAAGTTGGTCTACTTCAGATTGCAAAAGTTTTACTTTTTCAAGTAAATGACGAAGTGCATCAATACCCTCTACATTTATATCCATTTCGTAATACCATCTTATAAATTGCTCCAAGTTAGTCAACTCATCATACTCAATAAACTTCTCTTCCTCGTGGTAAGAAACTTTTATTAATCCAACCTCGTGCAGCGACTCAATGAAAGATTCTTCCACTTCATAAATTCTCAGGCATTCACTATATAATAATCTTTGTATGTTCATCGCTTACTAATTTTAGATAACCTGGTGAATAATTCTTTTTCTTCGGTCGAAATATTTATAGGCAGTAGTACTTTAAGAGATACATATAAGTCGCCAAACCTATCCTCTTTCTTGTATACAGGAAATCCTTTACCTTTTAATCTAAGTTTCGAACCTGGCTGAGTACCTGGTTTAATATTCATTTTTACCTGTCCTTCAAGAGTATTAATCATTACATCACCACCAAGCACTGCTGTATAAAGATCAACATTAATCTCGGCATATAAATCATCTCCAAGACGTTTAAAATCTCTATCCTCTTCAATAATAAAAGTAATATATAAATCACCGCTAGGGCCATTACCCTGTCCAGGCTGACCAAAACCGGCTAATTTAATCTTCTGCCCATTAGCTACACCCGCAGGAATAGTGATACGCACATTTTTTCCGTTTATTGTTAAAGTCTGCTGATGTGTTCTTGAAGCCTGGCGAAGTGTTAAGCGCAGTTCTGCTTGATAGTCAGCACCTTTAAACTTTTGCCTTCTGCCGGTACCACCTGATCTGTGACTAAATCCTCCACCAAACATTGAGTGGAAAAATTCCGAAAAATCTTCGTCCGAAAAATCCCCTTCAGTATAGAAAGTCTGACTTCTCTGGCCTCCCCACTGCTGTTGACCTCGTTGTTGCTGATACTGTTGTTGTGCTTTTTCATATTCCTCACCTTGTTTCCAGTTCTCGCCATATTTATCATATTTGACTCGTTTCTCTGGATCACTAAGCACTTCATTAGCCTCATTAAGCTCCTGAAATTTTTTATGAGCTTCCTTATCGTTCGGATTCAGGTCGGGATGCAATTTTCGTGCAAGCTTTCTATAAGCCTTCTTTATGTCATCTGCCGACGCGTTTTTGTTAACCCCCAGAATTTTATAATAATCTATATATGCCATATTATTTAAAATAGTCTGATGATTATAAAACTATTATGATTATCTAATTAAATACAACACAATTTTCTTAGATTATGTTTAAGCTATAAATAGTATTACTTTAATGAGCTATTTAAAAGTTGTTTTAGAAGAGTATCTTACCATTTTAAAGATGCCGTTTAGCTCCTTATCTGTCAGGTGACGCCATTTGCCCAGTGAAACGTCCAAATCGATGTTCATTATACGATATCTCTCCAGTTCAACTACCTCATTGCCAAGATATTCACACATTCTTCTAATCTGTCTGTTAAGTCCCTGAGTAAGAATAATTTTAAATCTAAACCTATCAATCCTCTCAACATGACACTTTTTTGTGATTGTTCCAAGAATTGGTACTCCACTGCTCATTTTTTGAATAAAAACATTTGTTATCGGATGCTTCACCTTTACTAAATATTCCTTTTCATGGTTGTTACCCGCTCTAAGTATTTTATTCACTATATCCCCATCGCTAGTCAATAAAATTAAACCTTGGCTATCTTTATCAAGCCTTCCAATAGGAAAGATACGCTCAGGGTAATTAATATAATCTATAATATTATTCTTCTCTCTTTCTGTATCAGTAGTACATACAACGCCGCGAGGCTTGTTAAACACTATATATACATGCTTCTTTTTTTTGCCTTCAGCCTTACCTTTAGCAGTAATAAGCATCCCATTTAGCTTAACCTCGTCGTTATATGAGACCTTGCTACCCATCTCTGCAATAACACCGTTTATGGTCACTCGCCTTTGCTCAATCAATTTATCGGCCTCCCTACGTGAACAATAGCCTACTTCACTGAAATACTTATTTATACGAACCAAGTTATTATCTTTCATACTATTTTATAATTCTCCACTAAATACTCTTACAAAAGTACTTCATAATTATATAATTCAAAATATGAACTATCCTGTTACACATAAAAATGTGGTAATTATCTCGTAACTATAAAATAGACTATAACATTTTTTTTTAATGTATTTAGACCAATATTAAATCACTCATCTTTTTTACACACTATATACCAAAAACCTCTTGAAGGTTTATCATCTTCATTTGCTTTAGGCTCATCCATCAAACTAGCATCTATCAAGCCATAAGCTTCAAAGTCTCTCATAATAGTATCTTTATCATAGAAATATAGAGTCACACCATAAGGCATGGCAAGTGAATCTCTTTTTGTTTCTTCACCTAATTCATACTTATAATGATGTTTAGAAATTGTGACGAAAACCATATAACCCCCCGGAGTAAGTTGGTTATAGCAATTCTTTATCAAATTAGTTCTACTTTTCTCATCCAATAAATGAATTAACGAGTAGCAATATATACAATCATACTTTTCTGAATCAAATGGCATATCATTTACACTACCATGATGTATTATTACTCTATTACCAAACTGCTTGTTGGCTAATCTTATTGCTGTATTAGAGATCTCAATACCAGTGACTTCAAAACCGTTATCTGCAAATAATTTTGCGTTCCTTCCGTATCCAAATCCTGGAATTAATATAGTCTTAAACCCCTTTTTCTTGAATAATTCTAAAGCCCTATTTGCAGAAACAGTAGGCTCCCAGCCCCACATTACTTTATTATTTCTAAAACTCTTTTCCCAAAACTCTTCCATAACTAATAAATATGTTTACAATATTAGTTATTTTAATCGCAATATATATATGTTTTTTATGATTTTAATGTGCATCGTCTGTATCGTCCTGATTTTTGTCTTGCACTTAATTTGATTTGACTTTTTTCTTACCTTTATCTTACATTAGCCTTACTTTGCTCTTACCTTGCTCTTTTATAATAGAGCAAAGTAAAACTCGTTCATTAACGAATAATGCACTTTGTCATATTTAGGAGTAGCTACAACACCTAAAAAAAAGATATTAGTATGTCTACTGGCAAATTTATAAAAGCCTTAACAAAAAAGATTGATCTTGTTGGGTATAGATAATGAGTACTTAAGGTGAGGTTAATCTTTTAAATTATTAATATTCAAATCTAGCCACTGAATGCGTTTCTCTACGAAATATGTTAAATAGTTTAGTTCATTTTGGTATGAACCTCTAATGTTATTTGTATTCCACAAATTTTCAGTGATGCTCCAGCCTGCTCCTTGAGGTTTGGGACTAAAATTTCGGGCTTGTGCTTCATTTAAATCTTTTGCATGCGATCTTATGAAGTTGGGCACTTCATCTAGCTCTGGTTTAAGCTCGTTCCATCTATCTTTTAGTTCAGCAACAAAGGCGGGGTCTTTAAATAATTGATCGAACCAAGGTGATTGTGTTTTGATATACCATCCATCCCACTCTGTAGATGAAGCCCCTTGTTCCCATGTAATGTGGTCGGCATTTCCAAAAGCAATATCAAAGTCCCATACCATTGGTAACTCTATTTTTCCATTTTTACGAAGTGCCATATGACAACTGCCACGAAAGTTACCATCTACATTCTTCGAGATCTCATGAACTATGTAATAGTTTATAAAAGACTCTACATCAATATATTTTCTATAACCATCGATAGGATCTGTAAAGTTGTCTGAATATAGTACCGATTCGGCAGTATTGAAAAAATCTATAACATAGTTAAACTGACTCCCTGTAGGCTCATCAGGATCTTTAAACATTATTGGAAGTTGTCTCATATCTGTTTTGAATTTGTAAGGTTCGTCGTAATGAAAATCTAATTCGAGGAGATAATCACCTGTGACGGCTTCACCCGAATTGTCATCAGGTGAGACAAGATCGAAATCGAGCCTTTCATCAGAAACCCTAACATGCTCTGTAAGTGTATATACACCACGATATGTTCCATTCATATAGTAATCTACACTTATAGATTTTGGTGTCCATCTCATTTCAGCTATTCGTGATATTTCGAATGCGGTAATGTTTCTTAGTAATGTTTTATCAAAATAATTGGCCAGGAGTGCCCAGTTTCTATCGTTGCTCATGCCAAGGACTCTGCTTTTCTCATTGAGCTTAATTCTATATGGTTTTTTTGGTACTCCCCACCATGTGGAGTTACCACGCCCCTTTATTTCACCCTCTGAGATAAATTCAGTTTCTGTTGTGTAATAATTATCCAAGTCTTCAATACGTATGGTTGAGTTTATGTAATTCTCTTTATCTTGATCTTTAAACTCAAAGTTTCCCTCTGTATTGATATAAAGTCTGGGTATTCTTGGTGGATTTTTTGTGACAGTTACAGTATATTCTTTCACCTCACCATTTTCTGCTGTTACGCGATAAATTAGGGTTTCGGTAAAATTGTTTTTCGTAACGTTGCTTATTTGTTCTATATTGCTAATCTCAAGTTTAGCACCATAAAATGTAAATGTTGCTATGAGTTCTTCAAGCGATACTTTATAGGGTACTGTTATATTTATCTCTGTGCCTCTTATTTTTGCGGTTATTTCTTCATCTAAACCGCTGTTGTATTCAGGTTGAAATGAAAAGTTCTCAATTATTGCTTCTGAGGGTAATATATCTTCATCTTCTTGTGCTGAACAGGATGTAAATAATGTGAATATTAGTATAATTAGGAAGAAAGTACTTGCAGGGGTTAAATTGTTGTGGATGTTTGATTTATTTGTAATCATAATTGTTTTAGATTAGTAGTAATGAACTATTAAGAGCAAATATAGGTTATTTATTTTACATAAGTTTATAAATTGCCGTTTGTTTAAAAATTTTTGATAAACGAGATTAGAGCATTATCTTTGTATTATTAATAAAAACAAGAATAAAATGTCGCAAACTCCAAATTGCATTAAATGCCAAAGTGCAGTAACATATTTTGATGGTTCACTCTTTCATTGTACAGAGTGTTTTCATGAATGGACCCAAGAAGATGTGGATTCTTCAGAAAGTTTAGATAAGGTGATTGATAGCAATGGCAATGAACTATTTGATGGTGATGATGTAACTGTTATTAAGGATCTGAAAGTGAAGGGTTCGTCGATGGTTGTAAAAAGAGGTACACGTGCTCGTGGTATTAGGTTGTCTGTAGATGATCCAACACACGTACAGGCAAAGGTGGATGGACAGTCGATATTTTTAAAGACCGAGTTTCTTAAAAAATAGCTTATCTTGCATTTTTAACTGAAAAAATTGTACCTTTATATTGATTTAATGGTTTTTATAATACCAAAATATTATGAAATATATATATAAAGTACTTTTAATTTCATTAATAATACTGTCTTCTACAATAGTAAACGCACAGAAATATAGTTTTACTGAGCACTCAATTCCATTAGTTGATGATAAGGTAGTATTTTCGGTTGATTTTGAAAAAGAGCTTAGCAAGGCCCAACTATCGAGGTATGTTTATTTTTATTTAAACCATAAACTACAACCTTATAGAGGAGAGTTTTATTTAGTAAACCAAGATACAATAAGTTGTAATATAGTTGATTACTTAGAGATTTCGACTAGCGCATTATATTCTTTTGGTGTTTATATTAAATATGACATTAAATTCTCATTTGAAGATGGGGTAAGTAACATGACTATTGATAATATTATTTACATGGCGAAGACCTCGTTTGAAGAGGAAGAACGACTTAATAGAGACTTGAGGATTACAAAATTTACTGCAAAGGACATAATGATTGATAAAAGGTACCGATCTATTTTTGTTCGAAAAAGCTCTGATAAAATAACAAAAGCTTCAATTGATATGATTAATGGAATAATAGATGACTTGAATTTGTTATTTTTAGAGGTGGAAAAATAGTAATTAAAATAATGTTGATTGAAAATACAACCCACTTTTTTTTTCGTCCAGCATATACATTAACTAATGGGTGAAAGTTCCTCATGAGCCTCAATAGCCAGTTGTTTAAGAAGTGTTTATGCAATCTAGTACTTTATAACTTTCATAACCTGAGTCGATGCCTCATGAATTAATTTTATACAACATATGAATATATGTTCATACTTCTTTGTAAATTTGCATTCAATTTTCAGAGAATCATAAAAACAAAATAAATATATAAATGGAAAAAATTATTATTGTAGGCGGTGTAGCAGCGGGAGCAACTGCTGCAGCAAAAGCACGTCGTCTTTCGTCAGATGCAAGTATCACTATATTTGAAGCAGGTCCAGACATTTCTTTTGCCAATTGTGGACTCCCGTATTATATAGGTGGTGACATTAAAAGTCGCTCGAAATTAATTCTACAAAGCCCCGAAAGTTTTAACCAACAATATAACGTTGATGTACGTGTGAATACTCGTGTAACCAACATTAACAGAGAAAATAAAACTGTTACTACTTTGAATGTTAGAACCGGTGAAATCACTCATCACAAATACGATAAATTGTTGTTGGCTCAAGGAGGCCGTCCAATTAAGCCTAATATTGAAGGTGCAAATCTGGACCACGTTTATACTTTGTGGACGCTTAACGATATGGATAATATACATAGACATATTGAAGAGAGATCTCCCAAGAATGCAGTAGTAATTGGCGGTGGGTTTATTGGACTTGAGATGGTGGAAGCGTTAGTAAAACGAGGGCTGAATGTACATCTAATTGAAATGATGCCGCACGTTATGTCTGTTATGGATGCAGAAACTGCTGGATATATTGAGCAAGAAATGCTTTCGTATGGAGTAAATATTCAAACTGGAAAAAGTGTGACAGGTATTTCATCAAAATCTGTAAAACTTAACGATGGTACTATTATCAATGCCGATATGGTACTGATGTCAATTGGAGTTCGCCCTACTTTGCAACTTGCAAAAGAGGCTGGTCTTGAAATTGGCGAATCGGGTGGTTTGTTGGTGAATGAATATTTGCAGACTTCTGATGAACACATTTATGCTGCAGGAGATATGGTAGAAGTTGAAAATCGAGTGTCGGGCAAGAAGGTAAGAATTCCGCTTGCAGGACCTGCCAATCGTCAGGGAAGGATTGCTGCCGAGAATATGTTGGGTGGCAAGCATGCTTACAAAGGTGCTATGGGAACATCTGTATTACGAGTTTTTGAAGCCGTTGCAGGAATAACGGGTCTTTCACTAAAGCAAGCTCGTGCACTTGGCATTCCTGCAGATGCTGTGGTGATACACAAAGAGCATCACACTGCTTATTATCCAGGGGCAGAAAATGTATCAGTTATGCTGGTTTACAATACTGAAACTGGTGCTTTGCTGGGAGGTCAAACTGCTGGATATAAGGGTGCCGACCGTCGTTTAGATGTAATTGTATCTGCCATAGCAGGGAATCTTACAATTCATGATTTAGCAGATGTTGATTTTGCATATTCACCTCCACTGGGTACTGCAAATGATGCAATTAACATGGCTGCTTATACTGCTGAGAATAAACAAAGCGGATTCAGTCCCTCTATTACTGTTGGTGAGCTGGACGAATGGGTTAAGGATAACAACCCCATTGTGATTGATGTTCGCGACATGTTTTCGTTTGAAAAAGGAAATATTAGCGGTGCTTACAATGTACCTCTCGAAATGTTACATAAAGACCTTAAGGCTATTCCTAAAGATTCTTGCATTTTAGTTTATGACGAAACAGGCAAGAAGGGACACCAAGCTTTGCGCATGCTCAAGAGTATGGGGGTAAACAATGTTTACAATGTTGCAGGTGGATTTATTTCAGTGCAACGCCAGTCTTATTCCGTTGGTTTCCATAACCTTCAGGTTGGTTTGCCTGAGTTAGAAAAGAAAAAGGTGGGTGAAATAAAAGAGGAAATTGTTACTGATAAGAAAAAAGAGAGTTCAATACCCGCCAATGTTAATACGCCATTGGTGATTGACGTACGTACCCCCATGGAGTTTATTGGTGGAGCATACCCCAACGCTATTAATATTTCGCTGGATGAGTTAGAAGCAAGGATAGATGAGCTTGGCAGCAAAGATCGTAAAATAACCCTATATTGTGCTTCAGGTGCTCGCTCGGCTTATGCCCAACAATTACTAAGTCATATGGGTTTTACTAATGTTGAAAATGGAGGCGGGTTGATGAATATGATGAGGAGAAGGTAGATAAATAAAGAGGAGTTATATAAAAAAGGCACCTACAAGAAATATCTTTGTAGGTGCCTTTTTATTTTTGTGGAGAATATCGGAGTCGAACCGATGACCTTTTGACTGCCAGTCAAACGCTCTAGCCAGCTGAGCTAATCCCCCCCTTATTTTTTAGTGGTGCAAAGATAGATAATTTGTTTATATTTGCAATTGAAAATAAGAAAGAAAAATATAATAGAGCTGTTTATGATTGTATTCAATACCACTTTTCATGTGGAAGAAGATATACAGGAAGAATTTATAGAATATATGTTACAGGTGTTCATTCCTGCGTCTACAAAAAGTGGAATACTTAAATTTCCAAGGTTGGCAAGAGTTTTTGGGAAAGATGAGAGTGAAGGTATTTCATTTGCAATGGAGTTTCAGGTATCCGATATAGTTGCAATGGAGAAATGGAATACGAAAGAAAGTAATAATGCTTTCAAACCTCTTATGGAAAGGTTTAAAGAAAAAATGGTTGGCTTTTCAACTCTTATGCAGACAATTGATTATTAGATGCAGAAAGAAAGAATTATTATGGGTATTGATCCCGGAACTCAGGTTATGGGGTACGGTATTCTTAGGGTGCTGGACAACAAACCCACTATGTTGGCAATGGGGGTGATGAAGCTGGGGAAGTATGACGATCATTATATTAAACTTGCAAAAATATATTCGCGAATTATTGGGCTAATTGAGGAGTTTTTACCTGATGAACTAGCAATAGAGGCGCCTTTTTATGGTAAAAATGTGCAGAGTATGCTTAAGTTAGGGCGCGCTCAAGGAGTGGCAATGGCTGCAGCAATATCTCGAGATATACCTATTTTTGAATATGCTCCACTGAAAATAAAAATGTCGATTACAGGTAATGGCAGGGCTGCTAAAGAGCAGGTAGCTTATATGCTACAAAAGACATTGCATATTCCCGATGAAAACATGCTAATTGAAATGGATGCAACGGATGGTCTTGCTGCTGCACTTTGTCATTTTTATCAGTCAGATATTGCTACAGGTGACAAGAAATATAAGAACTGGAAAGATTTTGCAAACCGTAATCCTGAAAAGGTTAAAAAGTAGAGATTTTTGAAATTTATTTAAGGAATATTTTTATCTTTGTTTTATGAACCGACTTATATCTCACATAGAATTTTTACTTCACGAGCATAATTGTGTGATTATTCCTGATTTGGGTGGTTTTGTAGTTAACGCAATTCCATCTCAGAAGGATGATAATAATGTTCTTTTACCTCCTACATGTGAATTGGTTTTTAACCGCGATCTGACTCATAATGATGGCTTACTAGCTGAATCATACATGAAAACGTATGATTTGTCGTTTGAAAGGGCTATGTGGAGTATTGAGAATGAAGTGATTGAACTGAAACATATATTACGAGATAAAAATTATTTAGACTTAGATAAGTTGGGTTCATTTTCACTAACTGATGATAATAGATTCACTTATAAGCCAGGCATTTTTGTAAGACCAGAATATTTTGGACTTAGTGCTATTGAACTAAAAGAGTTTGCAGTTATTCAGAAAACTATACCGCTAACCGTTTCTGAGACGGATAGGGGAGGGGCCTTGAAAAAAATTGGTTTTACTGCTGCTGCAGTGGCTGCTATTATTTTATTTATGTTTGTTTTACCTGTTAGTGACACTGCAATTGAAAGACAAACGGCAAATATTTCATATGAAGCCGAATGGTTTAGACCTAAAAATACTACTATAAATAGTCAGGCAGTACAGACTGTTGTTGAGGCCGAAGATCTTTTAGATGTGATATCTGAAGACTTATCAATAGATAATGAGAGTGAGGCTCCTAGTGTGGAAGCATCTAATTCAGGAGTTGAAACGTATACTTATTATATTGTGATGGGTGTTTTTAGAGGTGAAATATCGGCTTCCAAATTAATAGAATCGCTTAAAGATGAAGGCTTCTCTAATGCAAATTGGCTTGAGCGTCCTGAACGATATGATGTTTATGCTGCTTCGTTTAAAAATGAGGAAGAAGCTGAAGTTTACCTTAAAGAAGTACATAAGAAATACAATCAACATTCTGATGCCTGGATATTAAAGAGGTAGTTGAAACATTATTAGGTAATATAATAAGGATGAATTCAAAAGATTTTGAAGATAGATTATTAGGTGTCAGTTTTCCGAAAAAAGATGTTTATGGTTCCCTCTCAATTCCTGTTTACCATTCTCTGGCTTTTGAATTTGATTCGGCTGAGGAGATGGAGGATGCATTCTGCGGTCGTACAAATGAACATACATATTCAAGAGTAACTAATCCGACAGTACATTATTTTGAAGAACGGGTTAAAGCAGTAACAAATGCTTTTGGTGTGACTGCACTAAACTCAGGTATGGCAGCTATTAGTAATGCCTTTTTTACATTAGCGTGGAGTGGGAGTAATATAGTGGCATCGCGTCATCTTTTCGGTAATACATATTCGTTTTTTGTGAATACCCTTACTTCATTTGGGGTGGAAATTAGATTTTGCGATTTAACAAATATAGACGAGGTGTCTTCTATGATAGATGACAACACATGTGCTCTGTTTGTTGAAGTTATCACTAATCCACAGATGGAGGTTGCAAGCTTAAATGATTTGAGTAGAGTGGCTCATGAGAAGAATGTTCCTTTAGTGGCAGATACTACTATTGTTCCTTTTTCTGCTTTTAATGCTGCTGATTTGGGTGTGGATATCGATCTTATCTCTAGTACAAAATATATATCGGGTGGAGGCACTAGTTTAGGAGGGTTGATAATTGATTATGGCAATTTCAATTGGGAGCATTCATTTAAACTTAAACAGTATACTAGTTTATCGAAATCGGCATTTCATTATAAACTTAGAAAAGAAATTCATAGAAATTTGGGAGCTTATATGACTCCAGAGGTGGCATATATGCAGTCACTGGGACTAGAAACTTTACACGTTAGATATGAAAAAGAGTCGAAAACATGTTTAGAGTTGGCGAAATTATTACAGAATTTGCAGGGTGTTGTTTCGGTAAATTATACAGGATTAGCGGATAATCCGTTTTATGAAATAGGTCTTTCTCAGTTTGGCGAATGTCCGGGTGCTATGCTTACGTTTGATTTGGGGTCGAAAGATTTATGTTATAGATTCTTGAATAGATTGGAATTGATTAAAAGAGCTACTAATCTATTCGATAATGTAAGTCTTATTATTCATCCTGCAAGTACTATTTATGGAACTTATACTCCTGAACAAAGAGAAATGTTAGGCGTAAAAGAAACCACACTCCGTTTGTCGGTTGGACTTGAGAGTGTGGATGCTTT
>Ga0209075_1001076_pt1 | contig 26097 bp, 24 predicted proteins | sample Stecom2011_FD_187523 | JGI IMG/M metagenome (GOLD analysis project Ga0209075, IMG submission 187523) | Agricultural soil microbial communities from Utah to study Nitrogen management - Steer compost 2011 (SPAdes) (version 2) | ecosystem: Environmental > Terrestrial > Soil > Agricultural land...
GCTCGTCTGTTTCTCAAACAATCACTGTAGCTGATACCATTGCTCCGGTAGCTCCTGCTGCTCCTGCTGATATCGCTTACCAATGTGTAACTGAAGTTCCTGTTGCTGCTGAATTAACAGCTACGGACAACTGTGCTGGTGATATTATTGGTGTGCTGTCAGAAGTAACGGATAGCTCAGATGCTTGTAACATAACAATCACACGCACTTGGACTTTTACGGATCCTTGTAATAATACATCTTCTGTATCTCAAACAATCACTGTAGCTGATACAATTGCTCCGGTGGCTCCTGCTGCTCCAGCTGACATCGCTTACCAATGTGTAACCGAAGTTCCTGTTGCTGCTGAATTAACAGCTACGGACAACTGTGCCGGTGATATTGTTGGTGTGGTTTCAGAAGTAACGGATAGCTCAGATGCTTGTAACATAACAATCACGCGCACTTGGACTTTTACGGATCCTTGTAATAATACATCTTCTGTATCTCAAACGATTACAGTAAGTGACACGACGGCTCCTGTAGTAACAAACGATCTATCTGATATTACAGTAAATTGTGATGTTATTCCAGAAGTACCAACCTTAGTTTTTGATGATTGTTCAAATGATATAACCATCACATATTTTGACGAAGACAATTCCTTTGATGGAACAAATAATGACTACGAAATTATATGGACCTGGGAGTTTAGCGATACTTGTGGTAACATAGGTACAGCGTCACAAATTGTTTATGTAACTATGACCGACACTGTTCATTTAGAAAATGACAGTAGATGTTCTGAAGATGGTATCATTGATTTATTCGATTACTATAATGGTTCGGATACAAGTGGAACCTGGATAGTTGTTTCGGGTAATGCGACTCTAGATGGTCAGTACTTTGATCCATTATCTGTAGAACTCGGAGACTATGTGTTTAGTTACACAATAGCAAACAATGGATGTTTAACTACTACAGAAGTAACCATAAATATAAACGACGATTGTATTGTTTTAGATTGTGGTTCAGAAGCTGTTGTAATTTCAAAAGCAGTAACTCCAAACGGTGACCAATGGAACGAATACTTTGAAGTAACTGGTGTAGAGTCTTGTGGATTTGTTATGGATGTTAAAATATTCAACCGTTGGGGAGCTATGATTTACGAGTCAGGCAACTATCAAAACAATTGGAATGGTGCAGTATCTAAAGGCTCAATTGGGAATGCAGATAAAGTACCTAACGGAACATACTATTATATTCTAACTTTAAAAAATAGTGGATTAAAACCTTTCACAGGCTATATCTACGTAGGAACCAAATAAAAACTATAACCTATGAAATCTATTAAACATTATATAGTTACACTGGCAATATTGAGTAGTACGGTTGGAATTGCCCAACAATTACCACAATTCACCCAATATATGTATAACACCATTTCTATAAATCCGGCCTATGCTGGAAGTCGGGAAACTTTAAGTATCGTTGGCTTGCACAGAAGTCAATGGGTTGGTTTCGATGGTGGTCCAGTAACTCAAACCTTATCGATAAACACACCTTTAAGAAATGAGAATATTGGTTTGGGACTATCTTTTATTAACGACAAACTTGGAGATGAACGTTTTTCTTATCTATATGGAGATTTTTCATATACCATTCAAACTGGTGAAAACACAAAGCTTGCATTTGGTTTAAAAGGAGGTTTTACTGGTTATAGTTTAGATAGAAGCGCTGCAGATCCTAGCGGACAAGACCCAAATATTTATGGTATTGAAGACCGTTGGAGTCCAAACATTGGAGCTGGTGTATATTGGCATTCCCAAATGTGGTATTTAGGACTTTCTGCCCCAAGAATTCTGAATACAGATTATACGAAAGGTAAAAACAATCAAGATATTGCTGCTTTGGAACGTGTTAGCTATTATTTTACTGGGGGTTATGTATTTACACTTAGTGAAAACACCAAATTAAAACCTGCCTTTTTAGTGAAGGCAACCAATGGAGCTCCAATATCCTTTGACCTAACAGCAAACTTCTTATTCTACGAAAAGCTTTGGCTTGGAGGAGGGTATAGAATTGACGAAAACACCTCTGCCCTTGCCGGCTTAGTGGATTTCCAGGTTTCAAAAGAGTTCCGAATTGGCTATGCTTACGAATACCCATTGTCAGACCTAAACAGCTATACTGGGGGAACACATGAGATTTTAGTCATGTTCGAATTGTTTAAACCTAAAAGAATTAAATCACCTAGATACTTCTAAAAATATTTCAGTATGAAAACAAGAGTCATATTCACATTAATCGCATTAACGAGTGCTTTCATTTTTTCTCAAGAAAAAGTGGCCGACAAGTTTTTTGACAACTATGCCTATTTAAAAGCTGCTGAGTTATATAAAGAAGCAGTAGACAAAGGAAAAGATAGCAAACATGTACTTACTAGATTGGGAGATTGTTATTACAACAATTCCGATTCTGAACAAGCTGCAGTTTGGTATGGAAAAGCACTTGAAAAATATTCAGATGTTGAGCCAGAATATATCTATAAATACATTCAAACACAACGTAGTTTAAAAAACTATGAAGTTGCCGATACTTGGTTGGAAACATTTAAAGCCAAACAAAACAATGATAGTAGAGCTAAAAAAGGAAATGAAAACAATTTACATTTATATGAGAAATTGGCTTCAACTAAAGGAACTCTAGTAAATGTGAACAACCTTCCTATAAACTCCAACTACTCGGATTATGGCGCATTTATTCACGAAAACACCATATATTTTGCTTCATCCAGAAATACAGATAATAAAATCTATAAATGGAACAACGAGCCTTATTTGGACCTTTATCAAGGAACTATTTCAACTGCGGATGGAAATCAAGAAATTTCAGATGTTAAAAGGATAGTTTTTGAGGGTGTTCACAGAAACGATATGCATACGGCAGACGCTGTTTTAACCAACGATGGCAATACCATGTATTTTTCCAGAATGAATGTTGGAAAAAGAAATAGAGCCAAAATGGATAAAGAAGGAACTGTTCAGTTAAAAATTTATAAAGCCACTTTAGTAGATAGCACGTGGTCTAACATTACAGAATTACCTTTTAACAACGATTCATATTCTACGTATCATCCTGCGTTAAGCCCAAATAATGAAACCTTGTTTTTTACCTCAGATCGCGAAGGTGGATATGGACAAACAGATTTATATAAAGTAGCCATTAACAGCAATGGAACTTATGGAGACGTGGAAAATTTAGGTCCAAAAATTAACACGGAAGGACGCGAAGGATTTCCGTTTGTAGCCAAAGACAGTACACTTTACTTTTCTTCGAATGGATTTTTAAATCTTGGTTTATTGGATATTTTTAAATCGGATTACATTAAAGATGAAAATGCCGAAGCTATAAACCTAGGCGCACCATATAACAGTGGTTACGACGATTTTGCTTTCTTTATAGATTCTGACACCAATGAAGGGTTCTTTTCTTCTAACAGACATGATGGAAAAGGTAGCGATGATATCTATCAATTTAACATTTTTGAGTGTAAACAAAAAGTAGAAGGAATTGCCAGAAACAGCAAAACTTTAGAACCTCTTGCACTAACAAATGTTCAACTTATAGATGAATCTGGTAAAATTGTTGGAGAAGTTACTACAGATGAACTAGGACAATATGCCTACGACCTTGATTGTGATAAGGCATACAAAATACTTGGAAGCAAACCAGATTATAAGGATGCTTTAATTTCCTTGGAAACAACCAATGAACAAGATAAAATACACAATGGCGATTTATTTTTAATCCCATTAATTAACTATAATGAAATTGTAATTAACCCTATTTTCTTCAATTTCGATAAATGGGACATTAGAGCAGATGCTGCCTACGAGCTAGAAAACATTGTATCTGTAATGAGAGAACATCCAAATATGGTTATTAAAATCGAATCGCATACAGACAGTCGTGGATCTGATAGTTACAACATGAAACTTTCGGACAGAAGAGCAAAATCCACAAGAGATTATCTATACTCTAGAAACATTTCCCAAGAAAGAATTGAAAGTGCTATTGGTTATGGAGAAAGTCAATTGGTTAACAAGTGTTCTAATGACGTAAAATGTACAGAAGAACAACATCAAGAAAATAGACGCTCTAAATTTATTATCATTTCTGACACTGAAGAATAATCTAAAGCTATTAAAATAATGGAGTACGAGCGTATTCTGTTATTTTAAGATTATTAGGTAATAAGTTGGAATATTTTTAATATTTATAGCTTACATATTAGACCTTCCTAAAATAATCTTATTACCTTAAAGCCACTCTCTCTGAGTGGCTTTTAAATTTTTAGTTCTTCCTATATCCATGTACGGACAAGTCGCGACCTGTCCGAACTACGATAAAAACAAAAAAAACCACTCTCCTATTCCTTCAGTCAAGAAGTTCTAGTACAAGTGGTTTTCTAATTGCTATTAATTAGATTTAGGGAATCTATTAATTAAATAAAAAAATATAGCTTACATATTAATTTTCACTATTCAATGCGTTTATTTTTTAACAAATATATTTGTATAATACCATTTACCTTCACTATTCTTTTCTGCAGAAATATCGAAATTTGTAAAGTCTCCTTCTATAATTTCTTTATGTCCCGGACTATTTAACCATCCGTTTACCACAGATTCTGCCTTGGTATATCCATAAGCCACATTTTCTGAGACTTTATTGGCACCAGCATAGTTTATGAGATAGCTTTTACGTTGAAAAAAGTTATCATGGGAGACATTGTCCTTTTCAATCATATAATCTGTGTGATTGTATGCTTGCGATTTGATTGCCTCCATGCTATTAAGAGCATTTAACCCCAAGCTCAATCGGTAATCGTTAATAAGATCAAGAATCTCAATTTCAATAATTTTTGTTTCTGGAACTACAAGGTTGGTGTCAGCATTGCTTGCTGTTTCGTCTAGGCTATCTGTCGAGCAGGAAAAAGATAGCATGACTATTAATACCATTACTGGTAGAAAAGTAGGCATTTTCATAAGTAGGTAATTTAGATTTGGTTTAGCTAATATAAATTCCTAAATAAGAAAAACTGTTAATTATATGTTAAAATCGTTAAACTACACGCTTTTCAACGTCATTTTATACTTTTAATCGATGAAATGCATTTTAATTTATCTAAATCATGTATTTGAGCGATGAAATCATGGAGATAATCGATTTTTTATCCAATTGTATTCAGAATTCAAAGTATATCTTATTCTGTCATGCAATCTATTGGGTCTTCCCTGCCAAAATTCCATTTCAATAGGTTCAACAATAAGGCCTCCCCAAAAATCTGGTCTTGGAATTTCTTTACCCTCATATTCCTTTTCTAAAGCTGCCAATTCTTTTTCTAGTACATCCCTACTCGCCACAATTTCACTTTGGTTAGATACTAGGGCACCCAATTGACTGCCTCTCGGTCTAGACTCAAAATATCCATCGCTTAGGTTATCTGCAATCTTCTTTGCTTTTCCTTTAATTATTACCTGTCTTTCTGCGCCATGCCAAAAAAAGGAGATACAAACATTGGGATTGTTTACAATCGCTTGCCCTTTTTCACTGTTGTAGTTAGTGAAAAAAATAAATCCTTCGTAGGTATATTTCTTAAGCAATACAACCCTTCCTTTAGGATAGCCATCCAATCCAATAGTTGAAAGTGTCATGGCATTTGTTTCTGTTTCTGGAAAAAACTTATCCACTTCAAAAAACCATTTTTGGAATAATTCCATGGGATTTTCTGGTGTATCCTTTAGTAATAACTCGTTTTTTTCGTAGGATCTTCTATAATTTCCTAAATCTGCATCCATTGTTCTTCTTTGTTAGCCCTTTCTTACGTAAATACTTTTTTAAACAAACAATTATCTTTAAATTTAGCCTTTGTTCGCCCCAATGAAATTTGAAAACAGTAAATATTTTAAACTCCTTAGTAGCTCAAAAGTAGAGTTTTCTTTTGGCAACTTTTTCTTTTTGGATAAATTTATTATCTCAGAACTTAATGAAGGTATTCATTTTAACTGGGATAAAATTGAATTGGTTATTTCTGCAATTGCCGATCATTATGGAGACAATTTCAAAGTCGCCTTTCTTTCCAACAAAGTTAATTCTTATTCTATAGAACCCCAATTGTGGTTAGATTTTTATAAAGAATACAACTTTATTATAGCTAGTGCCCTTGTTACTTATAATGAGTTTGGTTTTAAAAATGCCACTATGGAAAAACATTTTTCCAAGACTAGTGTTAAACGCTGTACAACTTTAAATGAAGGTGTTGAGTGGATATTAGGTTTAGAAGAATTGAATTAGAACTCAAACTCCTTACCATCCTGTGCTAATTCTACTTGGTCAAAAATGGTTTGAGCCTCTAACTTAAAATCATTCATATCGTCATATCTCGTAGAAAAATGTCCTAATATTAAAGTACCCACTTCAGCTTGTTTAGCTATACTAGCAGCTTGTTTGGCGGTACTGTGTTTTGTTGGAACCGCTAATTCTTTGTTTTTTTCTAAGAATGTGGATTCGTGATACAAGACCGTCGCTCCTTTAATGATATCTATAATGTTTTCGTTATAAGCCGTATCGCTACAAAAGGCATAGCTTTTAGGCTCAATGGGATCGCTTGTTACTGTTTCGTTTTTAATTAATTTCCCTTGATTATTTACCACATCAAAACCTTGTTTAACCTTATTGTAATATACCTTATCAATATCTGCATTTAAGGCTGCATTTAAATCAAGTTTTCTTGGTCCTGGTTTTTCCTTAAAAAGAAATCCGTTTGTATAAATTCTATGATCTAAAGGAATGGTGTGGACTTCAACTTTGTCATCTTCAAAAATCAGTTCAGATTCTTTTGAGGTCAATTCATGAAAAATAAGTTGGTAATTGGTCCAGGAACTAGCTAGTTTCATTTGAAGTGTAACCACTTCCTTTAAGCCTTTTGGGGAGTAAATATGTAATTCGGTTTCTCTGGTTAATAATCTGAAGGTGGAGATAAGTCCGATTAATCCAAAATAATGGTCGCCATGTAAATGTGAAATAAAAATGTGTTTAATCCGGTTAAACTTCACTTTATTTCTACGTAATTCCACTTGGGTCCCTTCACCACAATCTATTAAAAATATGTGATTATTAATTTCCAATACCTGAGAAGTAGGATTGGAATTAACACGAGGAGTTGCGCTATGACAACCTAAGATGGTGAGCTTCATTTTGATGTATGTTGTTTAGTCGTTTATTGTTTAATTGTTAACGGCTTAACAACAAAACAGTTTAACGTCTTTAGAACCCGAGGTCGCGTTCTATTTCTTCCATTTCAATAACATCATAAGCTTCTTGCATGGTTGGAACTACAACAATTTCGTCTGGCATATCGTCCAGATTTACTTTATCTGAAACAATAACAAACGAGTGTTTGGATTTTCTATGGGTATTGGAGATTTGTAAAAACTCGCTAATCTCCTGTAAGACAAGAGGTTTTAAACTTGTTAGAGACACAATAATATTATCATTTTCATAACGTTTATAAACCACATCTAGTTTTTTCACCAATTCGATAACAGATGTTTTTTGCTGAGTAATGGTGGTAATATTACCTTCCTTATCTATAATCATAGTTATATAGTTTTATTGTTTAATCTTTGAAGCTAATAAATAAATCACAGCCATCCTAACAGCTACACCATTTTGGACTTGGTCTAAAATAATGGCTTGTTTGGAATCTGCCACATCACTGGTTATTTCCACGCCACGATTTATTGGTCCTGGATGCATGATGGTAATTTCTTTATCTAAAGAATTCAACAAGGCTTTATTAACTCCAAATTGCTGGGTATATTCTCTGGTAGAAGGGAAATAACTAATATCCATACGTTCGTTTTGTACGCGAAGCATGTTTGCCACATCGCACCAATTTAATGCTTTACGCAGATTGGTTTCAACTAGTACCCCTAGTTTGTCTATGTGTTTTGGAAGCAAGGTTCTAGGTCCACAAACCATGACATTTGCGCCTTGAAGCTTCAATGCATAAATGTTTGAAAGTGCCACACGACTGTGTAAAATGTCGCCAACAATAACCACATTTTTTCCTTTTACTTCTCCTAGACGCTCTCTAATGGAATAAGAGTCCAACAAGGCTTGCGTAGGATGCTCATGGGCTCCATCTCCAGCATTTATGATGCTTGCTCCAACATGTTGAGATAAAAAAACACTGGCTCCAGGATTTGGATGGCGCATAACCACCATATCCACTTTCATGGAAAGGATGTTATTTACTGTATCTATTAGGGTTTCTCCTTTTGCTACTGAAGATTGCGATGCTGAAAAATTAATGACATCTGCTGACAGTCTTTTTTCGGCCAGTTCAAAAGACAATTTAGTTCTGGTGGAGTTTTCAAAAAACAAATTAGCAATGGTAATATCTCTAAGTGAAGGTACTTTTTTAATAGGTCTGTTAATCACTTCTTTAAAATGATCGGCAGTTTCAAAAATAAGCTCGATATCTCTTTTGCTAAGATATTTTATTCCTAATAAGTGGTTGACACTTAATTCACTCATTTTATTATTATTTATTATCTGTTTCTATTATTTATTATCACTTTAAAACACATTGTTCCTCTAAAGCAATAAGCACATCTATTCCACTTGATTTAGTTTAAACTCAAGTTCACTACAAGTTCCATCTTCCTTTTTAAAACAGAGATACACTATGGCGTCTTGTAAAAAATTAAATTTCTGCAACATAGGTTTCATAAACTTAAATAGTTCTTCAGCATTTCTTCCAAAGGCAATAAGTCGGCCATCGGCATCATCTATATTTACTTCGTGACCATCATATCTACCTATTTCTTCTGGGATATTTTCATACATCATCATATCTACTTGACGGATTTCGTTCAAACCTCGAAATGGTCCGAAAGAAATAATCACTTCATCACTATTTTCAGATATTTTCTTATCAACTAAAAACAATTCTTCACTAGTCATCTTTATTCCCAATTAAATAAACGGCATCTTCTCCATCATTTTCAATCCAATTCACTTTTACCCTTTCATTATTTATGGCATCTACTTGTCTGCCTCTATAATCTGGTTGAATAGGTAAATGCCTGCTAAAACGTCTGTCAATTAAGGTTAAAAGCTCGATTTCCTGAGGTCTTCCAAAAGATTGAATGGCAGTTAATGCGGAACGAATACTTCTTCCTGTATATAATACGTCGTCTATAAAAACAATGTTTTTATCTTCGACTATAAAGTTAATTTCTGTGGTATTGGCTTCTAAAGGTTTTTCTCCTCTTCGAAAATCATCTCTAAAAAATGTGATGTCCAGAAGACCTAGTTGCACATTTTTAATGTTGTAATCTTCTTTTAATATTTTGGTTAATCGTTCTGCCAGATATTTACCTCTTGGCTGAATCCCGATTAAAACAGTGTTTGCGAAGTCCTTATGTTTTTCAATTAATTGACAAGCCAGTCTATGAAGAATGATGTTTACCTCTATGGTATTAAGTAACACTTTTTGACTCATATAATCTCAACTTAATTGATGAACAAAGGTAATGCAAAATATTAGAAATAGAAACACAAAAGAACATTCTTGAATCTTATATGAATCCCTGCATCCATGAGAATGACTTATTGGAATAAAAAAAGCCTTCAAAATAAATTGAAGGCTTTAGTTTTATATAATGGATGTGAGAATTAAATCTTTCCGTCCATTTTATCTTTAAGAGCTTGTAAAGCGTCGTTAGCATCACCTAAAGTTGGTTTTGCTTCTGCTGCTTGAGCTTCTTGCTTCTTAACAGCTGCTTTTACGTTTGCAGCTTCCTCTTCTCTAAAAATAGCAGTATGAGAAGCAACTACACGTTTAAACTCTTTATTAAATTCAATGATTTTGAATTCGGCAGAATCTCCTTTACCTAGTTTCTTTCCATCTTCTTTTTCAAGGTGACGAGAAGGAACAAAAGCAACGATATCTTCGTTAAATTCAATAGTAGCACCTTTATCTACAACATCAGCAATTTCTGCTGTATGAACTGTATTTAAAGCGAATTCAGTTTCGTACTTATCCCAAGGATTTTCTGTAGTTTGTTTGTGACCTAAACTTAATTTACGTCCTTCTACATCTAATTCTAGAACTACTACGTCTAACGTATCTCCTACGTTACAGAACTCACTTGGATGCTTAATTTTCTTAGTCCAAGATAAATCGGAAATATAAATTAATCCGTCAATACCTTCTTCTAATTCAACAAAAACACCAAAGTTTGTAAAGTTACGTACAATACCTGAATGCTTAGAGCCTACAGGGTATTTAGAAGTAATATCAGTCCATGGATCTGGAGTTAATTGCTTAATTCCAAGAGACATTTTACGATCTTCTCTATCTAAAGTTAAGATTTGAGCTTCCACTTCGTCTCCTACTGATACGAAATCTTGAGCAGAACGTAAATGTGTAGACCAAGACATTTCAGATACGTGAATTAATCCTTCAACACCTTCAGCTACTTCAATAAATGCACCGTAATCTGCAATTACAACTACTTTTCCTTTTACTTTGTCTCCAACTTTAATGTCTTCGCCAAGAGCATCCCAAGGATGTTTGCTTAATTGCTTTAAACCTAATTGGATTCTTGATTTATCTTCATCAAAATCAAGGATAACTACGTTTAATTTTTGATCTAACTCAACAATCTCGTTTGGATGGTTGATTCTAGACCAAGAAAGATCTGTAATATGGATTAATCCATCGACACCACCAAGGTCGATAAAGACTCCGTAAGAAGTAATGTTTTTAACAACACCTTCTAATACTTGTCCTTTTTCTAATTGACCAATAATTTCTTTCTTTTGTTCTTCAATATCAGCTTCGATAAGCGCTTTATGAGAAACAACAACGTTTTTAAATTCATGGTTAATTTTAACCACTTTAAATTCCATTGTTTTGTTAACATACTGATCGTAATCTCTAATTGGTTTCACGTCAATTTGAGAACCTGGTAAGAATGCTTCAATTCCGAAAACATCTACAATCATACCACCTTTAGTTCTGCATTTAACGAAACCATTAACGATTTCACCATTATCATGTGCCGCGTTAACGCGATCCCAAGCTTTAATAACACGAGCTTTTCTGTGAGATAATATTAATTGTCCTGTTGCGTCTTCACGAACGTCGATTAATACTTCTACTTTGTCTCCTACTTTTAAGTTTGGATTGTAACGGAATTCGTTTAAAGAAATAACACCTTCAGATTTTGCGTTGATGTCAATAATAGCATCACGATCTGTAAGATGAATAACTATTCCTTCAACAACTTCATCATCTAAAGTGTCAACGAAATTTTCTGTTACTAATTTTTCAAATTCTTTTAATTGAGAATCTCCAACCTCATCAATTCCTTCTTCGTAATTGTGCCAATTAAAGTCCTTTAAGAATTTTTCTGGGTTTGCTTGAGCCTCAGATATTACTGGAGCTTCTACTGTTTGCACTTCAGTTGCTTCAACTGTGTTTGCTTCAGTTGCTTCAACCTCTGCTTGTTTTGCTTTTTCAGCCATTTAATAAAGATTAATAATGCTTTTTACAAGAGCTTTAACTCTGTGAATATGTAATAACATTATGTTTTGTATTCTGTAATGTTTCAGAAAATTTAAGCAAATAACACACAGAAGTGTTAATTTAAATTTGTTTTGTTCCCTTTTAATTTCTGACTCTCTGCTAAAAGGAGTGCAAAATTAATGATTTTGATTAAAATAACCTAATGTATTTTTCTAAAAATTAAAGCTTTAGTTGTTTACTTTCAACTTAGTTTCAACAAGTTGTAGTATTTTGTTGAATTGTTGATCTAAAGTCATGTGGGAATTATCTATTTCTACAGCATCTTCTGCTTTAAATAAGGGAGAATCTTTTCTGTTTGAATCCATATAATCGCGTTCTTGAACATTGTGTAGTACCTCTTCAAAAGTGACGTTTTCACCTTTTGAAATCAGCTCTTGATACCTCCTATTTGCTCTGGTTTCAGCCGAAGCCGTCATAAATATTTTAAGTTCGGCATTAGGGAAAACAACCGTTCCAATATCTCTACCATCCATAACAATCCCTTTATTCATACCAAGCTCATGTTGTTGCTTTACAAGTTGTTTTCTCACTTCAGATACTTTGGCAACCTGACTAACAAAGCTAGATACTTCTAATGTTCTGATCTCTTTCTCGACATTGGTTCCGTTAAGATACACTTCTGAAAAACCTAAATCTGGATTGAATTTAAAACTGACCTCAACGTCATTTAGACGGTGGATTAATGCTGTTTTATAAAACCGATCTTGATTTATAAATCCCTCTTGCATAGCAAACCAAGTAACTGCGCGATACATGGCGCCTGAGTCCACATAAATATATCCTAAATGTTTGGCTAATTGTTTGGCGACGGTACTTTTTCCTGTAGAGGAAAACCCATCGATTGCTATGGTAATTTTATTCATGTTTATTATTTGAAGTGGCAAAATTACTTAAAATCTCCAAGGTAGTAAAAGAAAAATATGGATTGGTTCAAAAACAACTTAGAAACCCATAAATTTAATCAAATAAAGTACTTATAACTGCAGCTCACTTTAGACACTCCAAGTACTTTTAGCTCTAGCCACTCATAACTTTAGGCACTCCAAGTACTTTTATCTCTAGACACTTAGCGCAAATCCAATTGCAAACCAAAAAAGCTAGCATTGGCCGCACTTGTATATCTAGCATGTGTAAAACTAAAACGAAGTTTATTAAGTTTCAATCCGAAACCCGCTGAGATTCCTGAGAAATTTCGTTGATCAATTATTTTTAGTTCTTGACCTCTTCTAAAATTATAACCCAATCGGATGTTAAATGCACCTTCTGGGAAAATTTCAGCACCAACAATGGTATGGTTTAATACATTGTCGAAGAAACCTACTTTTTCCTGAGTTTGATTGCCTTCTAAATCGGTTTCTGCCCTTGATGGATTTGACACAGAAATAGGCCATTTTTGTAAATTCTCAAAAGTTAAATGCCAACGAATGGGAACATGTTCTAAGGTTTGCGACATACCAAAAGCTATTTCTAAAGGTAAAGGCTCGTTCAAGCCTGCATAGGTTGTAATTTGTACTCCCGCATTTCTAACAACCAAAGTAGCTTGAAATTCAAGCTCCTGGTTTATATAAATAAGTCCAGCGTCTATGGCTGCTCCAAAGGAATTATATTGTTCTAATTTGGAGGTTATCAATTTAATGTTTCCTCCTACATAAAAGTCGGAATAACCTAATTGTGTAGCATAACCAAAAGAAAGTGCGGCTTCATTACCAGTAAAAGAGCCTGTGGAGTTTCCATCTTCGTCGTAACCATCAAAACTTCCATAGTTAATGTAATTCACACCCATGTGGAAGGTTTGTGTACGTCTATCCCAGGTATATGCATAAGCAGCTGTTCCGTAACTAATACCTCCTAAATAACTGGTATAATTAAGTGCTAATTGATTGTCCATTTCTGGATTTATAGTAGCCGGATTGGTAAGACCTTGAGTTACATCATAATCGACATTGGTAAAGACTTTTCCTCCTAAGGCTGCTTGTCGCGGAGACGAAACCAGATTAAGAAACTGATAAGTTGTTTCACCACCAACTTGAGCAGAAACAAAAGTGCTGATGAGCATTATAAAAACTATCGTAATTTTCTTAAACATACATATAACGTAACGCGATCTATCTTTAAACGGTTGCAAGTATAATTTATTTTTAAATGATAAAAAAAACCTCGAATATAAATTCGAGGTTTTGTTTCATTTTAAGGCTAACCGACTTAAAGTTTCTTCGCATTTACTACTTTTTGATTGGTAATTGCTATTTTAACAACTTCGCTCATCTCTGAAACATAATGAAACGTCAAACCTTTTAAATATTCAGGTTTAATTTCTTCTATATCTCTTCTATTGTCTTCGCAAAGTAGTATTTCTTTAATTCTAGCGCGTTTGGCAGCTAAGATTTTCTCTTTAATTCCACCAACAGGAAGCACTTTTCCTCTTAAAGTAATTTCTCCGGTCATAGCAAGGCTCTTCTTTACTTTTCTTTGTGTAAATAAAGATACCAAAGAGGTCAACATAGCAACCCCTGCACTTGGTCCGTCTTTAGGAGTTGCTCCTTCTGGCACGTGAATATGCACGTTGTATTTTTCAAATACATCTGGGTCTAAATTCAAATCTGTGGCATTGGATTTAATATATTCCATGGCAATAGTTGCCGATTCCTTCATAACCGTTCCAAGATTTCCTGTTATGGTCAAGGTGCCTTTTCCTTTGGAGAGAATAGATTCTATAAATAAAATATCTCCTCCTACTCTAGTCCAAGCCAATCCGGTAACAACACCTGCTACATTATTGTTTTCGTATTTATCACGTTCTAATTTTGGTCCACCTAGAACTTCAATAATATTTTCGTTTGAAATTTTAATATTATACTCTTCTTCCATGGCAATACTTTTAGCAGCATAACGAACCATCTTTGCTATTTGCTTCTCCAAACCACGAACTCCAGATTCTCTAGTATAACCTTCAACTATTTTTTCCAATTGAGGTTTTGCTATTTTTAAATGCTCATCTGTTAAACCGTGTTCTATTAATTGCTTTGGAAGTAAATGGCGCTTGGCAATTTCCACCTTCTCTTCAATAGTATAACCGGTAACATTAATTATTTCCATTCTGTCCAACAAGGCTGGTTGAATGGTTGATAAACTATTACAAGTAGCAATAAACATCACTTTTGACAGGTCGTAACCCATTTCTAGGAAATTGTCATGAAACTCGCTATTTTGCTCCGGATCCAACACTTCCAACATGGCCGAAGACGGATCTCCTTGATGTGAGACTGAAAGTTTATCTATTTCATCTAAAACAAAAACCGGATTAGAGGTTCCTGCCTTTTTAAGACTCTGAATAATACGTCCTGGCATAGCGCCAATATAGGTTTTTCTATGTCCTCTAATTTCAGCTTCATCTCGTAAACCTCCTAAAGACACACGTACATATTCTCTACCTAGAGCTTCGGCAACCGATTTGCCTAAAGAAGTTTTACCCACTCCTGGAGGTCCATAAAGACAAAGAATTGGCGATTTCATGTCGTTACGCAATTTAACAACAGCTAAATGCTCTATAATTCTTTGTTTTACATCGTCTAAACCGTAATGGTCTCTATCTAAAATACGTTTTGCTCGTTTTAAATCGAATTTATCCTTACTGAAATGATTCCAAGGTAAATCCAAGAATAAATCTAGGTAATTACGTTGGATGGAATATTCTGCAACCTGAGGATTCATACGTTGCATTTTAGCAATTTCCTTATTAAAATGCTCTGCCACTTTCTCGTCCCATTTTTTTGATTTGGCACGGATTTTCATTTCCTCCAATTCTTCATCGTGACTAACTCCACCTAGTTCCTCTTGAATGGTTTTCATTTGTTGATGAAGAAAATACTCACGTTGCTGTTGGTTCATATCACTTTGAACCTTTAACTGAATATCATTTCTTAAGGCTAATTTCTGAAACTCAATATTCATATACTTTAAGGTGGCTAATGCTCTTTCCTTAAGGTCGTTTATTTCTAATAAAGATTGTTTTTCTTGCACCGAAAGATTCATGTTAGACGATACAAAATTTATTAAAAACGAATTGCTTTCAATATTTTTAATAGCAAAAGAAGCTTCACTCGGAATATTAGGGCTGTCTCTAATAATTTGAAGCGCTAGATCTTTAATAGAATCTATAATGGCCTCAAACTCTTTGTTTTTAACGGCTGGTCTTACTTCAGGAACTTCGCTAATAGTAGCCTTCATATAAGGTTTTTCAGTAGTTACTTTATCTACTTTAAACCTTTTCTTCCCTTGAATAATTACGGTTGTATTACCATCTGGCATTTTTAAAACACGTAAAATCCTAGCTACAGTTCCAGTTTCATGGATGTCTGCTGCCGTTGGATCTTCTATATCTTCGTCTTTTTGAGCTACCACGCCAATAACCTTGCTCCCTTTATTGGCATCGTCTATTAACTTAATGGATTTATCTCTCCCAGCAGTAATAGGAATAACCACTCCAGGAAATAAAACCGTATTTCTTAAGGATAGAATAGGTAAGGTATCTGGTAATTTTTCGTTTGATATTTTTTCTTCGTCTTCAGGTGTCATTAAAGGAATTAATTCTGAATTTTCATCAAACTCCTGAAATGACAAACTGTCAAGACTAAATAAATCTCTTTTCTTCATATTTATTATTAAGTCATTCTGTCATTAATATTCTTAAAAACAAAATATCCATCTTATTTTATATATTTCAACTATATGTTAAAATTCTGATTACTAACCAATTAGTTAATAAAAAGAATTTTAACTCTATTTAAAAGTTCAATTAATATGCCATACTCCATATTCCCTCCAAAAAGTTTAATTCTTTCTATATAATATACAAAACATATCATTTCTTTAAAAAAAATAAAATAATTTTATGCAAACTGTAACAGTTTAACTTTAATTACATCTTTATACTAACAAACCGTTTTATTTGTCACTAACCCATCAACATATTGAACAACTGATTTCGCTCTGCAAATCTGGTAACCAACTTGCGCAGTTGGAGATTTACAACAGATATTACAAAGCGATGTTTAATGTAGCTTATAGAATTGTAAAAGACCGTTTTGAAGCTGAAGACGTTATGCAGGAAGCTTTCCTTTTAGCATTTACAAAACTAGAAAGCCTACAAGATGTTTCCACTTTTGGAGCTTGGTTAAAACGAATTGTTATTAATAATAGTTTACATCATTTTAAAAAGAACAACAAATATGAAACCGCCTCTTTTGAGGATGTAAAATATAAAATTGAAAGTGAGGACCAAGGAATTCCAATCGATTACGAATTTACAAATTTAAAAGCAAAACAAGTACTCGAAACTTTAAATACCTTAAAGGAAAACTATAGAATTACCCTAACTCTACATTTAATTGAAGGATACGATTACGAGGAAATTAGCAGCATTTTAAACATGAGTTACTCTAACTGCAGAACCACAATTTCGAGAGCTAAAGAAAGTTTAAGACAAAAACTAATGCCCTTAACATCGAATTAAAACAAAAATTATGAACACAGATAACATAAACAAACTGTTTGATGATTTAAAAGACACCTTTGATGTTGAAGCGCCAAACTCTGGACACAGCAAACGCTTTTTAGATAAATTAAATAACCAATCCAATCTGGTAGAAATCTCTAAAACTTCTAAAAGAATACGCCTTTGGAAACCTTTGTCTGGAATTGCAGCAGCTCTTCTTTTGGTTATGACCTTGGTTTTAGCGAATAAATCCAATAATGAAGTTCGGGATTTGGCAAATGTATCTCCTGAAATGGAAAAAACACAAAGCTTTTTTACCAACACTATTTCTGAAGAATTGAAAATGCTTGAAAAAGCATCGAATCCTGAAACCAAAAAAATTATTAACGATGCTTTAGTTCAAATTAAAAAACTAGAGGTTAACTATGAAAATCTACAAGTGGATTTAACCAAAAGTGGTGATGATAATCGGGTGATTTTTGCCATGATAAAAAACTTTCAAAACAGAATAGATATTTTACAAAATACGCTAAAACATATAGAAAACATAAAGCAATTTAACCATGAAAACAATACAAACATATAAACTCCTTATGCTTTTTTTACTGATTCCTATTATTGGTTTTGCTACCATCGACCCTAAAGTTGATTCAAGCATTAAAGAGAAGCATACCAAAGAGAAAATTATTAAAAAATCTTTTCATGTAGCTTCAAATGCCATGCTGAAAATCAATAATAGTTATGGAAACCTAGACATAGTTACTTGGAATGAAAACAGGATAGAAATTGTTGTTACCATTACTACAAAAGGAAACGTCGAGGATAAAGTACAGCGCAAATTAGATGATATTTCTGTCGATTTTACCGCAACAAACAATCTGGTTTCTGCAAAAACCATTTTCAACAAAACCAAGTCAAACTCATGGTGGAACTGGGGCACAAGCAACAATGTAAACATGTCTATAAATTATGTGGTTAAAATGCCTATTACAAATTCGGTCGATTTAAGCAACGATTATGGCAGCATTAATTTAGGAAAACTTGAAGGTCGCGCCATTATAAGCTGCGACTATGGAAAAATAACAACCAAAGAACTTATGGCAGATAACAACAGAATAAGTTTTGACTACACCTCCAATTGCTATTTTGAATACATTAAAAGTGGAGAAATAAATGCCGATTATAGCGGATTTACCCTTGCCAAAGCAAAAAACATCAAACTAAATGCAGATTATACCTCGTCTATTATTGAAACTGTGGAAGACATTAATTATGAATGCGATTATGGCTCGGTAAAAATTAATAGAGCAAATAACATTACTGGAAATGGCGATTATTTAACCGTTGTTATTGGAGATGTTTATAAGAACGTAAATCTAGAAGCAGACTATGGTTCCATAAAAATTGGAAATCTAACCAAGAATGCTGGAAATGTAACTATAGATTCAGATTATACAGGAATTAAAATTGGTCACGCATCAGATTATCATTTTAATTTTGACATCCATTTGGAATACGCCTCATTAACCGACAGTGGCTTTCAATTCAATAAAAAACGTGAAGAATCTGGAGAGAAATACTATTCTGGATATTATGGATCTTCTAACTCGAGCAATTTGATTAAAATAGAATCAGATTATGGAAGTGTTTCATTTTATAAAAACTAATCAATAAAAACTATAACTTATGAAAAAACTCATTCTAATTGCAGCTGTACTCCTATCTTCTTACGGATACGCACAAAAAATTAATGGAAATGGAAATATTAAAACCCTTACTCGAACTACTGGAGACTATGATGGCATTGAGTGTTCAGGTTCTTTTAATTACATTCTGGTATCTGGAACCGAAGGCACAATAACACTTGAAGGCGAAGAAAACCTGTTGGAATACATTATTACTGAAGTAAAAGGAAACAATTTGATTATTAAGCAAAAAAATAAAGTAAACCTTAGACCGAGTAAAGGTGAAACTATTAAAATAACCATTCCATTTAAAGATATAACGAATGTGTCTCTAGCTGGTTCTGGAGATTTAAGGAATAAGAATGTTATTTCTGCTTCCAATTTTGAAGTGTCTTTAGCAGGTTCAGGAAATGTAACCCTAAATATTGAAGCAGAAAACGTAAAAAGCAGCTTGTCTGGATCGGGAGATTTAACTCTTACAGGTTCTACAAATAATTTAGAAGTGAGTGTTTCTGGATCGGGAGATTTTGATGCGTCTAAATTAGAATCCAACCACACAGATGTGTCCTTAACTGGTTCTGGAGATGCTGATGTAGTGAGTAAGCTTTCTTTAAAAGCTAGAGTTAGTGGTTCTGGAGATATTGAATATAAAGGAAATCCGGAGCAAAAAGATACCAAAGTGACTGGTTCTGGAAGTATTAGTAAAGACTAAATGAAAAGAAATTTAATAGTAAAAGGCGACCAAAAATGGACGCCTTTTCTTTAAACCGTAGCTTTCTATTACTAAGAAGTTAAAAACTTGAAATTCAGCTTGAAATAACCACATAAATCATGTAGTTATTTTTATATCCTTTAAAGTCTATTCATAATTGTTACCGAATTTATTATTGTAGTTGTCTCTGCTCCAGATTGATTTATTGTAACTTCTTCAAATTGTACCATTTTCAATGTTTGTCCTCCATTACTGAAAGTAAATTGAATGGATTGTCCCTCACTGTATTCAGATGTATCTACACCTTCAAAATCAAATTCAAAAAAAGCACCGTCTGTAGTCAACGTATTTCCATTTGTAGTATATGTGCCCGATCCCGAAACATCCGAATATGTTTCTGTTACATTTTGCATCTCAACACCATTAAATAAAGTAATTAAATGCATAGAATAATTTCCAGAAGTTACAAAAGCACTTTCGGTAAAAGATACAATATAATCCATGTCTACTCCTACAATCTCATTATTTGAGATGCTTGTTTCACCCATAAATGTCATGTTTGTTGTTGTTTGGGTTTCAAAAGATATCGTTTCCCAATCACCAACAAAGGATGAATTATCTCCACCTCCCGTATTATTTGAATTATTGGATTGATTTATTATTCCACTATCAATTGGTTCATTATCACAAGCCGTAAACGTGATAAAAAAGATTGAAAACGATAAAATTGTAAAAGATTTAAGGTATTGTTTCATGGTATAAAATTTAAATTAGTATGTATTATTATTTAATTTTGTTCTTGTCTTGGCACCCGAAACAATAAAATAATGCCCGCTAAAAAGAAGACAAATAAAACTAAAATAGCATTTCGCATGCTTCCTGTTACTTGATCGATGGTTGCAAAAATGATCATTCCGATAACGATGCCTATTTTTTCGGCCACATCATAAAAACTAAAGAAAGAGGTGGTATCCTGTGTTTCTGGTAAAAATTTGGAATAGGTCGATCTAGCCAAAGCCTGAATACCTCCCATAACCAAGCCTACAAAACCTGCAGTAATATAAAAATGAATCGGTGTAATTACAAAGTATGCAGCAATACACAAGGACATCCAGATGATATTAACCACAATTAGCGTTTTAATATTTCCAAATTTCTCAGAGGCTCTAGAAGTTAAAATAGCTCCTAAAATAGCTACTACTTGAATGACTAAAATACTAACAATTAAACCCAAGGTTTTTTCGCTATCGTCTGCCCAAGCAATTTCCTCTTCTCCAAAATAAACGGCTATTAACATAATAGTTTGAACCGCCATACTAAACACGAAAAAAGCTAATAAATAGCGTTTTAGCCTTAAGTTTTGCTTTAACTGTCGCCAAACTTGACGCAGTTCCCTAAATCCGTTAAGAATGACATTCCTAGTTACTTTTTCACCATTTTGAACTCCTTTAGGTAATACATAAAACGTGTATTGACTAAATAAAATCCACCAAACACCAACCATAACAAAAGACCAACGCATCATTTCCATTTTGGCTTCCCCTGTTTCCTGGCTCATAACCATAGCCAAATTGATAAGTAGTAAAATAACACTTCCAACATAACCTAAGGAAAATCCCTTAGCACTTACTCTGTCCTGTTGCTCTAGAAAAGCAATATCTGGTAAATACGAATTATAAAAAACCAAACTTCCCCAATATCCAATCAAACCCATAAAGTAAAACAACAAGCTTATATAAATATAATCTAGACTAAACCAATACAAACCTATACATCCAAGACCACCTACGTAACAGAAAAATTTCATAAAACTTTTCTTGTTTCCTATATAATCTGCAATTCCGGACAATAGTGGTGACAAAAAAGAAACAACCAAAAAAGTAAAAGCGGTAACGAAAGTTATTAATGCCGTACTTTTAAAGTTAAAGCCAAAAGCGTTGACTTGTTTAATTTCACTTAAAAATAGCGCCGAATAAAATATAGGGAAAATTGAGGATGCAATAGTTAGGGTGTATACTGAATTTGCCCAATCGTAAAAAGCCCAAGCATTCAGTAGTTTTTTACTTCCTTTTTGAAGTTTTGCCATAAAGTTTTTTTAAATAAAAAAAGCTGTTCGTAAAATAGAACAGCTTCGAAAGTAAGTAAATATTTTAAAAGATTCCTTCTTAAAATTTAGTAATTGGTCTAAATGAAGTGACTCCAAACTTTTTAGCTTCAGCAACAGCCATCGGAACCAATGAGGTAATTTCCTGAATTCTAGTGTCGTTAGATGGATGCGTACTTAAAATTTCTGGCGGTGCTCCTCCTCCACTATTTGCTTTCATTCGTTTCCATAATTCGGCTGCTTCACTTGGATTATAACCTGCAATTGCCATTAAAATTAAGCCAATTTTATCAGCTTCTGTTTCATGGCTTCTACTAAAAGGCAACATGACTCCTACTTGAGAGCCTATTCCATAATATTGATTAAAAGCTGCCCTGTCGTTATCATTCTGAATAGCAATATTTCCAGCCAAGGCAACTCCTTGTTGAATATAATCGGCACTCATACGTTGTTGTCCATGGTTTGCAAGTGCATGCGCAACCTCATGCCCCATAATGGCAGCAACACCTGTTTCACTTTGTGCAATTGGAAGAATTCCTGTGTAAAAAACAATTTTACCTCCTGGCATACACCAAGCATTCACGGTTTTATCGTCTATTAGTTTGTATTCCCATTTATAATCTTTTAAATAACCTGCATAGCCATTTGCATTTAGCCAACGTTCTGCAGCAATGGATATACGTTGTCCAACTCTAGTTATCATTTCAGATTGAGAAGTTCCAGTTACAACCTTACTCTCTTTAAGTACCTGATCGTATTGCTGAAAAGCTGTTGGGAATAACTGTGAATTTGGTACCAAAGCCATCGTTTGTTTACCCGTAAACGGATTGGTTGAACAAGCCGTTACCAATAATAGGAAAACCAATATACCTGTTATGTTTCTTAATTTCATTTTATATGTTTTATCAGACTCCAAAAATACAAAAATCATACCTTAGTTAAAATATGACATAACATTGTTTTAAACAATTTTGTTATGATGTTCGTAAAGTTAACAATAGTTTTACGACTGAAAGAGCAACAATCCAAAATAATTTTAATCCAAATGAAACTATTTATAAGTCTTCTGTTAGTAATTAGCATGCAAAGTTGCATGAGTCAAGAAAATAAAAAAACGAGCCATAAAAACGCGTTTGAAGTAACGAAAACAAATGCTGAATGGAAAAAGGAATTAAGTCCGAAGGCGTATTATGTTTTAAGGGAATCTGGTACCGAAAGAGCTTTTTCCAGTCCATTAAATAACAATGAGGCTGAAGGTGTTTATGTGTGCGCTGCCTGTAAAACTCCTTTATATAAAAGTGAAAGTAAATTTGATTCTGGCACCGGATGGCCAAGCTTCGATAGAGTCATTACTGGAAATGTGGCGTTTTCTAAAGGTGGAAACGGGTATATGGGCATAGAAGAACATTGTGCCACTTGTGGTGGACATTTAGGTCATGAGTTTGACGATGGCCCAAAAGAAACCACTGGAAAAAGACATTGTATTAATGGCGTAGCATTAAAGTTTATTCCAAAATGATAGATTTTTATTGATGTGTTCATTGTTCAGTAAACAGTTTGTTGATTAAGTTTAGAATTTGAAACTTGGAATCTGGAATTTAGAACTAGCCATTTTAACTCTCATACCCAAAAAGTATATTTTCTATGCCATCACATCTATTTTCTCAAACATCATTTGTTAAATGAAATTTACTTTTTGTACCTTCGTAGCTTCAAAAAACGACTAAAAAATATACGATGAGTAAATACGATATTATTGTTCTTGGAAGTGGCCCTGGTGGCTACGTGGCTGCTATTAGAGCATCTCAGTTAGGTTTAAAAACAGCTGTAATTGAAAAAGAAAGCCTTGGTGGTGTGTGTTTAAATTGGGGATGTATTCCAACAAAAGCCCTTTTAAAATCTGCCGAAGTTTTCGAATATTTAAAACATGCTGCCGATTATGGCTTGTCTGTAAAAGAATTCGATAAAGATTTTGGAGCCGTTGTAAAACGCAGTCGTAATGTTGCTGAAGGCATGAGTAAAGGTGTTCAGTTTTTAATGAAAAAGAACAAAATTGACATCATTGAAGGTTATGGAAAACTAAAAACTGGAAAGAAAGTCGATGTTGACGGAAAAGAATATAGTGCAGATCATATAATTATAGCAACTGGAGCTCGTTCTAGAGAACTTCCAAGTTTACCGCAAGATGGTAAAAAAGTTATTGGATATAGAGAGGCTTTGGTTTTAACCGAACCTCCTAAAAAAATGATTGTGGTTGGTTCTGGAGCCATTGGTGTGGAGTTCGCTTATTTCTACAATTCCATGGGTACAGATGTTACTATTGTGGAATTTTTACCAAATGTAGTTCCTGTTGAAGACATTGATGTTTCTAAGCAATTAGAAAAGAGCTTTAAGAAAAGTGGAATAAAGATCATGACTTCTGCTGAAGTTACTAAAGTAGACACGTCTGGAAGTGGCGTAAAAGCAACTGTAAAAACAGCTAAAGGCGAAGAAGTTCTTGAAGCTGATATTATTTTATCTGCAGTTGGAATTAAATCCAATATAGAAAACATAGGTTTAGAAGATGTTGGAATTGCAGTTGATAGAGATAAAATATTAGTCAACGATTATTACCAAACAAATATCCCAGGATATTATGCCATTGGAGATGTTGCGCCTGGTCAAGCTTTGGCTCACGTAGCTTCAGCTGAAGGTATTTTATGTGTTGAAAAAATTGCAGGCCTAAATGTAGAAGCCTTAGATTATGGAAACATTCCTGGTTGTACGTACGCTTCTCCTGAAATTGCCAGTGTTGGTTTAACCGAACAACAAGCAAAAGATAAAGGCTACGACATTAAAGTTGGTAAATTTCCATTCTCTGCTTCTGGAAAAGCAAGTGCTTCTGGAGCAAAAGATGGTTTTGTAAAAGTAATTTTCGATGCCAAATATGGCGAATGGTTAGGTTGCCACATGATTGGAGCCGGAGTAACAGATATGATTGCCGAAGCCGTTCTAGGTAGAAAACTAGAAACCACAGGACACGAAGTTTTAAAAACAGTGCATCCACATCCAACCATGAGTGAAGCGGTTATGGAAGCTGTTGCTGATGCGTATGGTGAAGTGATTCACTTGTAGTAAATAAAGTCACTAATAAAAACAATAAAGTTCCGGAATATTCGGAACTTTTTTTGTTGTATAGAATTTGGAAAGAATCTGTTCCTTGGGAAGGATTAAGATGAAAGCAAGAAGCTTTGTATGGCTAACTCATAACTTTGCAAACCAAAACCAACAATAACTCCTTTGGCATAGGGTGCCACATACGATTTATGTCTAAATTCCTCACGCTCAAAGGTGTTCGAAATATGCACTTCTACAACCCCTGTTTCAATAGCTGCTACAGCATCTCCAATTCCAACAGACGTATGTGTATAAGCTGCAGCATTTAAAATAATTCCATAGTGCGAATAACCAACTTCTTGAAGTTTATCGATAATTTCTCCTTCTATATTAGACTGGTAATGCTCCAAATTAACTTGAGGGTATTTTGCCTTAATGGTTTCAAAAAACTCATTAAATGTCAGACTCCCATAGATTTGGGGTTCTCGTTTTCCTAATAGGTTTAAATTTGGTCCGTTAATGATGATGATTTTTTTCATCTTATAGATTTGTATTTTGGTTTATAGTAAAGGTATCAAAAACTAAGGCATAAAAAAAACCGAAACACAAAGCTTCGGTTTTTATTTTTATGAGTTACGGATTAGAACATAAATCCAAGTCCAACTTGCCAAACGGCATTTTTTGCATCTATATTCTCCAAAATGGTATCTTCCTTAAAGATGTTTGTTAAACCCAAGTTATAACGACCATTTACAAAAAAGCCATTATCGAACTTATACCCAGCGCCAATGGCTAAACTGGTGTCAAAATCCTTGATATAAGAATCTTCCGGATTAATTTCTATGTCACCTCCATCTGCGTTAGGTTGAAAATCAAGTTCTTCGTGAATTTTAAATCCAAATTGAGGTCCTACTTCTACACTCAAACCCTTAACCAAATAAGCTTTTAATAAAATTGGTACTTGAATATAATCTAGTTGATATTCTACGTTTTCATTTGTATCAAAAATATTATCTTGATCTATTTCCTTTACATCAAAACCTTGGCCAGAGTACATAACTTCGGGTTGGATTGACAATCTTTCTGTTATTGGGATTTCGGCTAAAACCCCTACATTAAAACTGGTTCGTGATTTAGCATCGTTAATATCGTCTCCAGAAATTGTAGCAGAGTTGACACCTCCTTTAACACCAAATTGAACAGCTTTGGAATCTGCTTGCGCAAACATGCCGCTCATACTAAAAATGACTAATCCTGTAAATAAAACTATTTTTTTCATGTTTCTTGTTTTTAAGGTTAACATACTATTTACGTCATGAATTTCCAATACAGACGTGCTGTTAACAGTATTTAACAAGA
>Ga0209075_1001077_pt1 | contig 26075 bp, 22 predicted proteins | sample Stecom2011_FD_187523 | JGI IMG/M metagenome (GOLD analysis project Ga0209075, IMG submission 187523) | Agricultural soil microbial communities from Utah to study Nitrogen management - Steer compost 2011 (SPAdes) (version 2) | ecosystem: Environmental > Terrestrial > Soil > Agricultural land...
TGACTTGTAATCAGTAGGTCCCGGGTTCGACTCCTGGTGCCGGCACCATTGCAAACTGTACGCTAAATCAGCGATATTTCGGCCGCCCACGAGGCGGTTTTTTGTGCTTGTCTTGTACTCGCCGGACGGCAGTCGGCGAGCACTTGAAAACTGCCAGCCCCATACCGATATGTCTCTCGCGGCCCCTTGCCTGGGGTCGCCCGCGGCTGTCTCGCCGTCGGAATGCTTGCTGAAACTGATCACGGAGTCACAGGAGGTGATTGGATGTCAGTCAAGACGTCTGACCGTATGCTGCATGAAACCGTTTCCCGTCGGGCCGTTGTCGACTCGCCCGACTCGCAGAGTCGGGTCAGGAGCGCCCCGCGCCCCGGCCAGGACCCTTACCCCACGCGCCTTGCCGAACCTCTCGACATGCCCTGGCTCAACCGCCGCGAAGAGGTGGTGAAGGGGCGCGCCGAGGAGGGCCCCCTGAGCCAGGCGCAGCTCGACGAGTTCGACCGCAAGGGCTTTCTCTTCGAGCCGAACTTTATCAGCGGCGAGGAGCTTGACGAGCTGCGCCGGGAGCTTGCCGCGCTGCTGGAGCGCGATGACTTCCGGGGCCGCGACTTCGCCATCACCGAGCCCTCCGGCAACGAGATCCGCTCGCTCTTCGCGGTGCACTTCCTCTCCGAGCGGCTCGGGCAGCTGGCCCGGGACGCGCGCCTGGTGGGGCGTGCCCGCCAGATCCTCGGCGGTGAGCCCTATGTGCACCAGTCGCGCATCAACTACAAGCCCGGCTTCGAGGGCAAGGGCTTCAACTGGCACTCCGACTTCGAGACCTGGCACGCCGAGGATGGCATGCCCGCCATGCACGCGGTAAGCGCCTCCATCGTGCTCACCGACAACCACCACTTCAACGGCCCGCTGATGCTGATTCCCGGCTCCCACCGGCTCTTCGTGCCCTGTCTGGGGGAGACGCCGGACGATAACCATCGGCAGTCGCTGAAGCAGCAGGAGATCGGCGTGCCCAGCCGCGAGGCGCTCTCCACCCTGGTCCGGCGCCACGGCATCGAGGCGCCCACCGGTGCCGCCGGAGGCCTGCTGCTGTTCGACTGCAACGTGCTGCACGGCTCCAACGCCAACATGTCGCCGGACCCGCGTAGCAACGTCTTCTTCGTCTACAACCGGCGCGACAACCGCTGCGTGGCGCCCTTCGCGGCCTCCCGGCGCCGTCCGGGCTTCCTGGCCCATGAGCCGGGCGAGAGCTGGTCGCCGGCGGGGTGAGGCAACCGGTCCTCCCCCGCGGTAGTGGTTCACGGCGCATGGTGCGGTAGACTGTGTGGCTTGTCGCCGAGATGCGGCACGCAAAACGAGAAGGAGAAGACCCGCCATGCGCTTTGTTCCACGTTTTACCGATGGCCAGGAGTTTCCCCACGCGCTCGGCAAGATCGTCTGCGTCGGCCGCAACTATGCCGATCATGCCAGGGAGCTCGACAATCCGGTGCCCAGCGAGCCGCTGCTGTTCATCAAGCCGGCCACCTGCGCCGTCCCGCTGGAGGAGCCCATCGACGCCCCCTTCACCCGGGGCGAGGTGCACTACGAGACCGAGCTGGCGCTGCTGATCGGCGAGGAGCTCTCCCATGCCACCGCGGACGAGGCCGAGCGCGCCATCGTCGGCATCGGCCTGGGGCTGGACCTGACCCTGCGCGACCTGCAGACCCGCCTCAAGGAGAAGGGGCACCCCTGGGAGACCTCCAAGGCCTTCGACGGTGCCTGTCCGCTGTCGGCCTTCCTGGCGCTTTCCCAGGTGCCCAACTGGAGCGCGCTGGCCTTCACCCTGGAGATCGACGGTGAGCCGCATCAGCGCGGCGAGGGCGCCGACATGCTCTTCTCCGTGCCGACCCTGGTGGCGGAGATGAGTCGCCACTTCACTCTGCAGCCGGGCGACGTGGTGCTGACCGGCACGCCGGCGGGCGTGGGGCCGTTGCCCCGCGGTGCCGAGCTGCACTTCACCCTGACCGGCGGACTCGAGGTCACCACCCGCGTGGTGGAGTAGGGCGCCGCCAGGGCCCGAACGCAAAGCGCCCCGCATCGAGCGGGGCGCTTTGCGTTCGGGACGCCGGGCTATTATTCCAGGCGGGCTACTCCAGGTAGGTGTAGCCGGAGAGCCCCTCAGAGAGGTCATCGAGGAAGCGCCGCTGCTCGGCCTCTTCCAGGCCGCTGGCGGCCAGCTGCTCGGCCAGGTTGTTGCGCAGCACCTCGGCGTCGAAGTTGACGTAGCTGAGCACGTCGGCCACCCGGTCGCCCTGCTGGATGTGGCTGAAGGTCCAGTTGCCCTGCTCGTCCAGCATGGCGTCCACCGAGTCGGTGTCGCCGAAGAGGTTGTGCAGGTCGCCAAGGATCTCCTGGTAGGCGCCCACCAGGAAGAAGCCCAGCAGCTGCTCGTCCCCCTCCTGCCACTCCGGCAGCGGCAGGGTGGACTCCACCCCCTGGCCGTCCACGTAGCCGTCGATGCGGCCATCGCTGTCGCAGGTGATGTCCTGGATCACGCCGCGGCGCACCGGCTCCTGGTCGAGGCCGGTCAGCGGCAGCACCGGGAAGATCTGCTGGATGCCCCAGACGTCGGGCACCGACTGGAACAGCGAGAAGTTGACGAAGAGCTTGTCGGCGAGCTTCTCGGCCAGCTCGTCATCGATCTCCCGGTGGACCCGGTTGCGGGTGTCCAGGCGGGCGCGCAGGCGGGCGCAGGCGGCGAAGTAGACCGCCTCGCCCTCGGCCCGGGCGGTGATGTTGGTGAGCCCCATCACGAAGCGCTCGTGGAGGTCGCCCATGGCCTGCACCAGGTCGTGCCAGGCCTCCACCAGGCCGCGCTGGTCGGGGGAGTTGCCCAGCAACTCGTGGACACGCCACAGCTCGTCCACCTGAGGGTCGCCCTCGACGCGGCGCTCCGGGGCGGCGTCGCTGACCCGCTCCTCGCTGATCACGTTGGTGATCAGCACGGCATGGTGGGCAGTCAGGGCGCGGCCGGACTCGCTGATCAGGTGCGGCTCGGGCAGGCCCTGCTCACGGCAGGCCAGGCGGAAGGCGTAGACCACGTTGCGGGCGTACTCGAGCATGGAGTAGTTGGCCGAGCAGAAGCTGCGCGAGCGGGTGCCCTCGTAGTCGACCCCCAGGCCACCGCCTACGTCCACGGTGTCCACCGGCGCGCCCAGCTCCACCAGGCTCTGGTAGAAGCGCGCGCACTCCCGCAGGCCGCGCTGGATGTCGCGGATATTGGCGATCTGGGAGCCCAGGTGGAAGTGCACCAGCTGCAGGCTCGCCAGGGCGTCGGCCTCGCGGAGCTGCTCCACCACGGTCAGGATCTGGCTGGCGGTGAGGCCGAACTTGGACTTCTCGCCGCCGGTATTCTGCCAGCGGCCGCGGCCCACGGTGGCCAGGCGGGCGCGCAGGCCGATGCGCGGCTTGACGCCGAGCTCGGCGGCCTCCTCGAGGATCAGCGGCAGCTCGGAGAGCTTCTCCACCACCAGGTAGACCCGGTGGCCGAGCTTCTCGCCCATCAGCGCCAGGCGCACGTACTCGCGGTCCTTGTAGCCGTTGCAGACGATCAGCGAGGGGCCGTCGCCGGAGAGCGCCAGCACGGCGAGCAGCTCCGGCTTGCTGCCGGCCTCCAGCCCCACCCGGTCCCGGCCGCGCTCGGGGGTGGCCAGGATCTCCTCCACCACCCGGCGCTGCTGGTTGACCTTGATGGGGTAGACCGCCGTATAGCCGCCGTGAAACTCCTCTTCCGCCATGGCGGTATCGAAGGCGGCGCAGAGCTGCTCGACCCGGTCGTGGAGGATGTCGATGAAGCGTACCAGCACCGGCAGGCGCAGGCCGGCGGCCTTGAGCTCGGCCACCAGGTCATCCAGCGGCAGGGCGGGACCCTCGATCTCGCTGCCCAGGGGGCGCACCAGGGCGTGCCCGGTATCGTCCACGTCGTAGTAGCCGCTGCCCCACTGGTCGATGTTCCAGACGCGCCGCGCGCGTTTCGCCGGGCTGCCGGCGCTGCCCATGGCCAGGCTCATGCATTCACCTCCGGAAGGGGCAGGGCGCCGTGCTCGAGGCGCGCCCTGAGGATGGTGCGAAACTGTTCGGGATCGTGGGGCGTCAGGTCGTGGGCCGGCGGGTCCACGTAGACCACCAGCAGCCGCGACAGCCAGTAGCGCAGGGCGGTCATGCGCAGCATCATCGGCCACGCCTCCCGCTCGGCAGCGGTGAGCGGTCGTCGCGCCTGGTAGGCGGTGAGGATGGCGTCGTGGCGCTCGGCGTTCAGGCGGCCGTCGGGCTCGGTGGCCCAGTCGTTGATGACGATGGCCAGGTCGAACAGCAGGTCGCCGGTGCAGCCGTTGTAGAAGTCGATGATGCCGCCCAGGCGGTCACCCTCGTAGAGGGTGTTGTCGCGGAAGAGGTCGCCGTGCAGGGTGCCCTGGGGCAGCTCGGGGCCGCTGCCGAAGGCGTCCTGGTAGATCTCGACCTCATCCTTCATCAGGGTCTGGTCCTCCGGAGAGAGATAGACCATCACCTTGTGGTGCATGGGCAGCAGCCAGTTGATGTCCCGGGGGTTGGGGCGATGGCCGGGGAAGTGCTTCGACACCCTGTGCATATGGCCCAGGGCGTCGCCCAGGGCGCGGCACTGGGCCAGATTCGGTGCCTTGGGGTGCCGGCCGGGCAGGCGCGGGAAGAGCAGCGCCGGCTTGCCGGCCAGGCGGTGCAGCGCCACGCCCTCCCGGTCGTGCAGCGGGCCCGGCACCGGCAGGCGGTGCTCGTCGAGGTAGTCGAGCAGGTCGACGAAGAAGGGCAGCTCGCCGAACTCGCCCTGCTCGAACAGGGTCAGCACCAGCTCACGCTGGTCGGTGGTGACGAAGAAGGTGCTGTTCTCGGTGCCGGCGGGCACCCCTTCCAGGGAGACCAGCGAGCCAGCGTCGAAGCGTGCCAGAAAGTCCGCGACCTGGGTCTCGGTAAGCGGTGTGAATACGGCCATGTGTCTCTCACCCGGGAATGCCAAGCGGCCTATTGTAGCGACTTGACAGTGTGATGCACGTGTCCGGGCTCGGGCAGGGACGATTGATGGCGTTCGAGAGGCGCCGGCGGGTCAGAAGGTCCTCAGGATCCACTGGGGCACGGCGATGCGGTCGCCCTCCTGGCGCTCGAAGTTGCCGTCGCCGTCGTGGTCCACCAGATAGTAGGCGGGGCCGCGGGAGGGGCGGATCTCGATGGCGTAGAGCTCGCCGTTGATGCGGTACTCGCGGATGGTGCGATCCTCCTCCTGGCGGATGGTGATGTCCGGCTCCAGGTCGGAGGCGGACTGGGCCAGGGCGGGGCCGGCGGCGAGCAGCGAAAGCCCCAGCAGGAGGGCGGTCAGGGTGCGGCGTGGCATGGTGGCCTCCAGGCTGCCTGCGGCAGGGTCGTGGGAGATACCCGCAGTGTAAGGCGCCGGGAGGTCTCTTGCCCACCGGCCGCGGCAAAACGGCGCCGCAATGCGTATCATGGTGACCAGCGTCACTCTTCCAAGCTTCCTACCCGCTCAATGGATGCCTCCATGGCCGATACCCCCATCGTACTCGTCGACGGTTCCTCCTATCTCTACCGCGCCTTTCACGCCCTCCCGCCGCTGACCACCTCCAACGGCCAGCCCACCGGTGCCATCAAGGGTGTGCTCAACATGCTCAAGCGGCTGATCAAGGACTATCCGGACAGCCCCATGGCGGTGGTCTTCGACGCTCCGGGCAAGACCTTCCGGGACGAGCTGTTCGAGGCGTACAAGTCCCATCGTCCGCCCATGCCCGACGACCTGCGCTCCCAGGTGGCGCCGCTGCACGCCTGCGTGAAGGCGCTGGGCCTGCCGCTGCTCTGCATCGAGGGGGTGGAGGCCGACGACGTCATCGGCACCCTGGCCCGCCGGGCCACCGAGGCGGGGCGCGACGCCGTGATCTCCACCGGCGACAAGGACATGGCCCAGCTGGTCAACGCCCATATCACCCTGGTCAACACCATGAAGGACGAGACCCTGGATGTGGAAGGGGTGAAGGCGAAGTTCGGCCTGCCCCCCGAGCTGATCATCGACTTCCTGGCGCTGATGGGCGACAAGGTCGACAACATTCCCGGCGTGCCCGGCGTGGGCGAGAAGACCGCGCTGGGCCTGCTGCAGGGCATGGGCGGTGGCCTCGAGGCGATCTATGCGGACCTGGAGAAGGTCAAGGAGCTCGGCTTCCGCGGTGCCAAGACCCTGCCGAAGAAGCTCGAGGAGCACCGCGACCTGGCGTTCCTCTCCTACCAGCTGGCCACCATCAAAACCGACTGCGAGCTGCCGGTGGGCCTCGACGATCTGGACATCGCTCACCCCGACCGCGAGGCGCTCCGCGAGCTCTACCGCGAGTTCGAGTTCAAGGCCTGGCTCGCCGAGCTGCTGGAGGGCAGTGACGCAGGGGGGGATGACATGGCCGGGGGCAGTGCGGCCACGGAGGCCGTCGAGGAGGCACCAGGCGCCGGCAGCCCTCCCCGCGAGGACCAGGTGATCCTCGAGCGTGATGCGCTGGATGCCTGGCTCGAACGCCTGAAGGCAGCCGAGGCCTTCTGCTTCGACCTGGAGACCACCAGCCTGAACTATATGGAGGCGCGCATCGTCGGCGTGGGGCTGGCGCTTCAGGCGGGCGAGGCGGCCTATATCCCGCTGGCCCACGACTATCTGGACGCCCCCGCACAGCTCGACCGCGATGCCGTGCTGGCCGCACTCAAGCCGCTGCTGGAGGATGCCGGCAAAACCAAGATCGGCCAGAACCTCAAGTACGACATCTCGGTGCTGGCGAGCCACGGCATCGCGGTGGCGGGGCCGCTGGAGGACACCATGCTGGAGTCCTACGTGCTGGACTCCACCGCCACCCGCCACGACATGGACTCCCTGGCGCTGAAGTACCTGGGGGAGAAGACCGTCTCTTTCGAGGAGATCGCCGGCAAGGGCGCCAAACAGCTCACCTTCAACCAGATCGCCCTGGAGCAGGCGGCCCCCTACGCCTGCGAGGACGTCGACATCACCCTGCGCCTGCACGGCGAACTGCGCCCGCGCCTGGCGAAGGTGGGCCGCCTGGCCGAGGTGCTGGAGACGATCGAGCTGCCCCTGGTGCCGGTGCTGTCGCGGATGGAGCGCATCGGGGTGGCCCTGGACCCGGCGCGTCTCCACGCCCAGAGCCAGGAGCTGGCGAAGCGCATCGACGAGCTGGAGGCCCGCGCCCACGAGCTTGCCGGGCGCGAGTTCAACCTGGGCTCCCCCAAGCAGCTCGGCCAGATCCTCTTCGAGGAGCAGGGCATCCCGGTGCTCAAGAAGACCCCCAAGGGGGCACCCTCCACCGCCGAGGCGGTGCTCGAGGAGCTGGCGCTGGACTACCCGCTGCCCAAGGTGATCATGGAGCATCGCGGCCTGGCCAAGCTGAAGTCCACCTACACCGACAAGCTGCCGCGGCTGGTCAACAAGGCCACCGGCCGGCTGCACACCAGCTATCACCAGGCGGTCACCGCCACCGGGCGGCTCTCCTCCAGCGACCCCAACCTGCAGAACATCCCGATTCGCACCGAGGAGGGGCGCAAGATCCGCCAGGCCTTCATCGCCCGGCCCGGCTACCGCATCGTCGCCGCCGACTACTCCCAGATCGAGCTGCGCATCATGGCCCACCTCTCCGAGGACAGGGGGCTGCTGGACGCCTTCGCCGAGGGGCAGGACATCCACGCCGCCACCGCGGCGGAGGTATTCGGGGTGCCCCTAGCGAAGGTCACCCCCGACCAGCGGCGCAGCGCCAAGGCGATCAACTTCGGCCTGATCTACGGCATGAGCGCCTGGGGGCTTTCCCGCCAGCTGCATATCGAGCGCAACCAGGCCCAGACCTGGATCGAGCGCTACTTCGACCGCTACCCCGGGGTGGCCCGCTACATGGAGCGCATCCGCGCCCAGGCCGCCGAGGATGGCTTCGTCGAGACGGTGTTCGGCCGGCGCCTCACCCTGCCGGAGATCCACTCCCAGAACCGCGCCCGCCGCCAGGGGGCCGAGCGCACGGCGATCAACGCCCCCATGCAGGGCACCGCGGCGGACATCATCAAGCGCGCGATGATCGACGTGGACGCCTGGCTGCAGGGCGAGGCCTGCGAGATCGACGCCTGGATGGTGATGCAGGTCCACGACGAGCTGGTCTTCGAGGTGGCGGAAGGGCAGGTGGAGGCCTTCATCGAACAGGTGAAGGGGCGCATGCAGGGCGCCGCCGAGCTCAGCGTGCCGCTGATCGTCGAGGCGGAGTCAGGTGCCAACTGGGACGAGGCCCACTAGGAAACGAATTCTTCGCAGATTGGCGCAAAACCACCTTGTGGGAGGGCGGCTTCGCCGCGCGAATGGCGCCGCAGGCGCCCCGGTGGTGTCGCTGAGGTTGGTATTTTCCGCCAGGAGTCCTTCGGCCTCCATTCGCCGGGCAAAGCCCAGCTCCCACCAGTAGCCTCGAGGCCGGCACTCAGTCCCTGAGCACCGTGGCGGTGCGCTGGGGCTCGAGGCAGACCTGCTCACCCACCTTCCACAGGCAGTGGCTGGGGGTGATGGCGCAGAACTGCTGGCCGTGCTGCTCCAGCAGGTAGAAGCAGTCGTGGCCGCGGAACTCTCGCTCCACGATGGTGGCGCCCTGGCCCTCGGGGGTCGAGGAGAGCGTCAGGTATTCCGGGCGCAGCGAGAGGCGCACCGGGCCGCGGCAGTGGCAGTCGATGGCCACCGGGCCGAGGGCGGTGCGGGCGATCTCGCCGTCGGCATCGCCCTCCAGCAGGTTGGTGTGGCCGAGGAACTCGGCCACGAAGGAGGTCGCCGGCGCCTGGTAGATGCGCTCCGGGCGGTCCACCTGAATCAGCTTGCCGGAGTGCATCACCCCCACCTTGTCGGCAAAGGAGAGCGCCTCGGCCTGGTCGTGGGTGACGAGGATCACCGAGGTGCCGGAGGCCTTGAAGAGGCGACGAACCTCCTTGCGGGTCGATTCGCGCAGGGCGGCATCCAGGTTGGAGAAGGGCTCGTCGAGCAGCACCAGTTCGGGCTCGGCGGCGAGCGTGCGGGCCAGGGCCACGCGCTGCTGCTGGCCGCCGGAGAGCTGGTCCGGCATGCGCGCGGCGAGGTCCGCGAGGCCCACCAGGTCGAGCCACTCGCGCGCCTTGGCGGCCCGCTTGGCCTTGGGCACATGGCGCATGGCGAAGGCGACGTTCTCGCCCAGGCTCATGTGCGGAAAGAGCGCATAGTCCTGGAAGACGATGCCGATGCGGCGCTGCTGGGGCGGCAGGCGGGTCACGTCCTGGCCGCGCAGCAGGATCTCTCCCGCATCGGGGTGTTCGAAGCCGGCGATCATGCGCAGGGTGGTGGTCTTGCCGCAGCCGCTGGGCCCGAGCAGGGCGAGGATCTCGCCGTTGTCCAGGGAGAAGCTCACGTCCTCCACCGCCAGCGGGTCCTGGCGACGATAGCGCTTGTGGAGCCCGCCCACCGAGAGCAGGGGTTCCGGCAGTCGGGTCGGCGCGCCCTGGGGGGCGGCCTTGAGGTTGAGGTTGGACATCATTTGCCCTCCTTGGTGAGCAAGAGGCCCACGGACAGGCTGGAGAACACCACGATGGCAGCGGCAAAGGGTGCCGCTTCGGCCAGCATGCCTTCCGAGGTACGGGTGAAGACGGTCACGGCCAGGGTCGTGTAGCCGGTGGGGGCCAGCAGGAAGGTGATCGGCAGCTCCTTCATGCACAGCACGAAGACCAGCACCACGCCGGCCAGGATGCCGCGGCGCAGGCGCGGGAAGATCACGTGGGTGAAGGTGCTGATGGGGCCGTGGCCCAGGGAGTGGGCGGCCTCCTCCATGCTCGGCCGGGTCTGCAGCAGGGCGCTGCGGATCGGACCCAGCGCCAGCGCCAGGGACGCCATGGCCCAGGTGATGACCAGCATCGCCAGGGTCTGGTAGAGGAAGGGCGCGGTGCGCAGGGAGAAGAACACCATGGCCAGCGCCAGGGCCAGGGGCGGAATCGCATAGCCGATATAGGCGGAGCGCTCCACCAGGATGGCGAAGGGCGAACGGTAGCGCACCGTCAGAAAGGCGATGGGCAGGGCGAAGGCGGCGGCCAGCAGGGCGGCCGGCAGGGCCGCGCCGGCGGAGCGCAGCAGGGTGCCGGGCACCCGGGCGAAGAAGGAGAGGTCCGGCGGTGCCAGCAGCAGCCAGTAGGCCAGGATCATCACCGGCAGGCCGATGGAGGCGGTGAACAGCGCGACCAGGTAGGGCCAGGCCAGGAAGCGTGCCCGCCCCAGCGGCTGGGGCATCATCGGGCGGGCCACGCCGGTGCCGATGCGCGCCAGCTTGCGCTTCACCACCAGGCTGTCGAGCATCACGAAGCAGGTGGCCAGCGCCAGCAGCATCAGCGCCAGCCAGGCGGCGTAGACGCGGTCGAAGGCGCCGGAGTACTGGGTGTAGATGGCGTAGCTGAAGGCCTCGTAGCGCATCAGCGCCACGGCGCCGAAGTCGCCCAGCACATAGAGGGTGATCACCAGCCAGCCGGCCATCAGCGCCGGCATCAGGTGGGGCAGGGTCACCCGGCGGAAGGTCTCGCCGCGGGAGTAGCCCAGGCTCCGCGCGCTCTCCTCGAGGTTGCCGTCGAGGCCTGCCAGGGCGGCGCGCAGATTGAGAAACAGGTAGGGAAAGGTGTAGAGCGACAGCGCCAGGGTGGCGCCCCAGTAGCCCTGCAGGCGCGGCAGCTGAATGCCGGTCAGCTGGGCCAGCACCCCGTAGTTGCCGCCCAGGCCGATCAGCGCATAGGCCATCACGTAGCCGGGGACCGCCAGGGGAATCACGCCGAGAACGGTCAGGGCCTTCTTGAAGCGGATATCGGTACGGGTCACCAGCCAGGCCAGCGGGAAGGCCATCAGGGTGGTCAGCGCCACCACGCCGGCGGCCAGGGCCAGGGTGTTGAGCAGCAGCTGCAGGTTGCGGGGGCGGAAGACCAGGTCGAGGAGGGTGGCGCTGTCGGCCTCGAAGGCCCGCAGTCCCAGGTAGACCAGGGGCACCAGCATGGCGCCTGCCGCGATCAGCGAGGGCAGCAGGATATGCAGCGGTACGCCGCGCGGCAGCAGCCGGGGGAAGCCCGGTGCGCGGCGCGGCGTGGAGGTCTGGTGCGTCTGGTTCATGATGCCTCGTCAGTCTGGTCCTGCCGCCCGCAGGCGGCAGGGCGCGGCAGGGCCTACAGCAGCCCGGCGTCGCGGAGCAGCCTCAGGGTGCCCTCGAGATCGTCCAGGTCGTCCAGGTCGATCTGCGGAGAGACCTCCAGCAGGCGGTCGAAGTCCTCGAGCACCGGGTTCTGGATCACGTCGCGGGTGACCGGATACTCGTAGACGTTGCCGGTGAAGTACTGCTGGGCGGCGGGGGAGAGCAGGAAGCGCACGAACTCCACGGCGGCCTCCCTGTCGTCGCTGCTCTCGAGCACCGCGATGCCGGCCACGTTCACCAGGTTGCCGATGTCGCCGTCGGTGAAGAAGGCCTGCTCCACCGGGAAGTCGGCATCGGAGGCCAGGAAGCGCGGCAGGTAGTAGTTGTTGACCAGGGCGAAGTCCACCTCGCCATCGGCGATGCCCTGAACCTGAGTGCTGTTGTTGCGGAAGGTCACGGCGCCGTTGTCCTTCATGCCCTCGAGCCACTCCAGGGTGCGCTCGTCACCGTGCTCCAGGCGCATGGCGGTGATGAAGGACTGGAAGGAGCCGTTGGTGGGCGCCCAGCCGACACGGCCCTCGAAGCGTTCATCGACCAGCTCGAAGACGCTCTCCGGGAACTCCTCCTCGCTGACCCGCTCCGGGGAGTAGGCGAAGACCCGAGCGCGGCCGCTGGCGGCGACCCAGTTGCCGCTCTCGCTGGTGTAGATGGTGGGCAGCCCCTCGTAGATGTCGGCGGGCAGCTCGGCCAGCAGCCCGGCCTTGCTCAGCTCGCCCAGGGCGCCGGCGTCCTGGCCCCAGTAGAGGTCGGCCGGGGAGCGGCTGCCCTCCTCCTGCAGCAGCACCGCCAGCTGGGCGGTATCGCCGTAGCGCACGGCGACGCTGATGCCGGTGTTCTTCTCGAACTGGGCGATGATCGGTTCGACCATGGATTCGCCGCGCCCCGAGTAGAGGGTCAGGTCGGCGGCAGACGCCAGCGGGGCGGCCAGCAGGGTGGCGGCAACGGCGGCGGAGGCGAACAGTGACTTCTGCATGTCTGGGTGATCCTTTGGTTGGCTGTCTGAACGGGTCCGCTCTGCGGCGGCTCGAGTTCCACTGCCAGTCTTGGTCTATCGGCACGATAGCAAACTTCTTATCCGCTGCAAATGATAATGATACGCAAAAGGGTTTTCATGACATGCGTCAACACTTCTCCACCGCGGCGCGTTCATCACAACGCAAGGCGCCCGCCGTGGGGGACACGGCGGGCGCCAGGGAGCGCAGGGGGGCGGCTTCAGTAGCCGAGCAGTACCCCGGGCAGGCCGGTGACCAGCACCGGGAAGAAGGCCATCAGCACGCAGGCCAGCACGATCAGGGCCACGAAGGGCAGCACCGCCTTGTAGAGGTCGACGATCTCGACCCCCTTGGGCGCCACCCCCTTCATGTAGAAGAGCGCATAGCCGAAGGGCGGGGTGAGGAAGGAGGTCTGCAGCACCACCGCCACCATCACCACGAACCACAGCACGTCGACGCCCATGTCGGCGACGATCGGCAGCATGATCGGGAAGCTGAGCAGCACGATGCCGGTCCAGTCCAGGAACATCCCCAGCACGAACACCAGGAAGAGCATGAAGATCAGCGCCCCCACGGTGCCGCCGGGCATGGCCATCACCAGGTCGTTGATCACCGTCATGCCGCCGCCCCGGGAGAAGACCCCGGTGAAGGCGGTGGCGCCGACCAGCACCAGCATCACCATGGTGGTGGTCTTGCCGGATTCGACCAGGGTCTTGAAGCAGGTGCTCGGCTTGCGGTCGCCGAAGATCACGAAGAGCAGGAAGGCGATGCCCACGCCGATGGCCGAGGCCTCGGTGGCGGTAGCGATGCCGGTGAACAGCGAGCCCAGCACGCCGAGGATCAGCGACATGGGCGGCAGCACATACTTGGCCAGCATGACCAGCAGCTGCCCGGTGGAGACCTCCGCGCGCTCCTCAGCGGGCACTAGGGGCCCGTAGCTGGGCTTGACCAGGCAGATCACCAGCACGTAGAGGGCGTACATGGCGCCCAGCATCACGCCCGGCACCAGGGCGCCGGCGAACAGCGCGCCCACCGAGACCGGCGAGTAGCTGGCCATCAGGATCAGCATGATGCTCGGCGGGATCAGGATGCCCAGGCAGCCGCTGGCCATGATCACCCCGGTGCTGAGCTCCTTGTTGTAGCCGTACTTGAGCATTGGGGCCAGGGCGATCATGCCCATCACCGCGATGGAGGCGCCGACGATGCCGGTGGTGGCGGCCAGCAGCACCGAGACGATGACCACGGTGAGCGCCAGGCCGCCGCGCAGGTTGGCCAGCAGCAGGCGCATCGCCTCGAACATCTTCTCGGTGACCCCCGAGTCGTTGAGGAAGCGCGCCATCAGCACGAAGAGCGGGATGGCCACCAGGACATAGTTGTCCATGGCGTTGCCGTAGATGTTGTTGATGATGCTGCCGAGCACGCGCTCGCCGGGGCCCAGGTAGGCGCCGATGACGGCGACGCCGCCCAGCACGAAGGCCAGCGGGTGGCCCATGAACAGGCCGATCAGCAGCCCGCCGAACATCACCAGGGTGAGCAGTTCAGGACTCAGGTTCATGCGGCTTCCTCACGCAGCTGCTGGATGGCACGGATCACGATGGCAACCGCCTGCAGGCAGATCAGGAAGGCCGCCACCACGATCACCCCCTTCACCGGGTAGACCGGGATCGACACCACCCCGTAGGTGGTCTCCAGGCGGCTCCAGGAGCGCATGAAGAAGCTCCAGCCGAGCGTCAGCATCATCCAGATGAAGGGCACGAAGAAGATCAGGTAGCCGAGAATTTCCAGCGCCGCCTGCTTGCGGCGGGAGAGCAGGCGCTTGAGCACGTCGACCTCGACGTGGGCGTGATGGCGCAGGCCGTAGGCGGCCATCAGCATGAAGTGGGCGCCGAACAGCATCTTGGTGATATCGAAGGCCCAGTCGCTGGGGCGCCCGGTAAAGAAGCGCAGGGCGATATCGTAGAGCACCACCAGGGTGATGACGGCGATCAGCGGGGCGATGAGCCGCCCGAACGCCTCGTTGAGCGTATCGATCGCCTTGGCAATCGCATTCATGGATCAGTCTCCGACGTCGGAACGCAGGCCGCCCCGGGCAGGGCCGGGGCGGCTTCGGCACGCCTTACAGGCAGGCTTCGATCTCTTCCAGGGACGGCAGATTGTCCATGGTGCGGCTCATGTTGAAGGGCGCGGAGATGTCACGCCAGGTGGCGTAGTGCTCCAGGTAGCTGACCATGGAGTGGTAGACCTTGGCGTGGTCCGGGTGCTCGCAGGCGCCGCGCACGATCACCTCGTTGGTGATCTCCTGGATGCGGTCGAGCTCCTCCGCGGAGAGGGGGTTGATCTGCACGCCGGCCTCGATGAAGTTCTCGGTGCCTTCGGTGGAGCCGCGCTCGGACCAGGCCAGGGACCAGGCCATGGTGGCGTCGGCGGCGATCTTCAGCTTCTCCTGGGTCTCCTCGGAGAGGGCGTCCCAGGCGTCCTTGTTGATCATCACGCCGAAGACGCTGGCGGACTGGTGCCAGCCGGGTACCGACCAGTGCTCGACCACCTCGGCGAAGCCGGCGTTGTAGTCCACGCCCGGGGTGGAGAACTCGCCGGCATCGACCACGCCGCGCTCGATGGCCTGGTAGATCTCGCCGCCGGCCAGGTTGACCTGGGAGCCGCCGAGCTGCTCGAGCACGCGTCCCTGGTCGCGGCCGGAGAGGCGCAGGCGCTTGCCGTCCAGGTCGGCCAGGCTCTCGATGGGCGTGCGGCCCATGAAGCCGGACTCGTTGTTGGTAATGCCGTAGGGCAGGTAGACCATGTTGTACTGGCCGTAGATCTCCTGGTAGAGATCCCAGCCGCCCCACTGCTGGATCCAGTTCAGGTAGTCCACGCCGTTGAAGAGCATGGTGGTGGTGGCCAGCGGCGAGAAGGCCGGGTTGCGGCCGGCCCAGTAGCCGGGCCAGTCGCCGGCGGCCTCGATGCTGCCCACCTCGGTGGCGTCGAACACCTCGGTGCCGGGCATCAGGGTGCCGCCGGCGCGGAACTCGATCTCGAGCTCGTCACCGGCCAGCTTGTTGACCAGCTCTGCCCAGTGGCGGTCGACCTGGATCAGGTCCAGGTTGTCCGGCCAGGTGGTGGTCATGGTCCAGCGCTCCTGGGCCTGGACGGTGGTGGTAAGGGCGGCCAGGGCCACGCCGGCAGCCAGGCCGGTGAGGGCAAATTGGGTCATCTTCTTCATGCGGTGCTCCCTGTACGGGTTATTGGTGTTGGTCGAGAAGACGTTGCGATTGCCGGCGCCCCCCGCTGTTGCTGTTCTTCGGGGAGGGCTGGTGCCTGCCGGCCGGTTGACCAGCCGGGCAGGTTCGGCGGCTCTGCCAAGCTAGCACGCGCTCGGTGTCATAATCGACACTCCCCCGACGGGGTGAGCCGCGAGGGGTGTCGAGGGGCGGAGAGGGGCGAAATGGGCCGCCTTTGTTTTTATTATCAATATCTTGGCGTTGTCCTGTGGTGCTTTCTGCAGCGTCGGCAGCGTTGAAAGAAGGCGATGGCACGACCAAGGTCGTAGGTGCCGGGGAGGCGAGCATGGTGGAAAAGGCGGGTGTCGGGCGGCTGCTGGAGCGGGCGGGAGCGCTGGCGAGCCGGCGCTGGCGCGGCCTGGTGTGGCTCAGCGGCGAGGCGGGCGACTGTCGCCGGGCCGCCCTGGCCCTCTGGCAGGCCGGCGGCTGGCAGGCACCGCTCTGGGTGGCCCCGGCGCCGCCGCCGGGGTTGCCCGAAGGGGCGTGCCTGGCGCCCGGCAGGGCCCGCACCCGCCTGGGCGGCGAGCAGGACCTGCTGGTGGTGGATGCGGTCTCCGACGGGGCCGGCTTCGATCCCGACGCCTTCGGTGCCCTGGCCGGCACCCTGCGCGCCGGGGGCCTGCTGGTACTGATGACGCCCGCCGACTGGGGCGCTCGCCCCGACGCCGACTACGCCCGCCTGGCCGAGCACCCCTGGCGCCCCGAGCAGCTGGGCGCTCGCTACCTGGCGCGCCTGGCCCGGCGGCTGGCGGAAGCGCCCGGGGTGATCCGCTGGCCGGCGGGGGGGGCGCCGGACCTGCCGCCCCTGCCCGAGGTGGCCCCGGCGGTGCGGGCCCCGGTCGCAGATCCCGACTGCCTCACCGGCGACCAGGCCGAGGCGGTCGCGCGGTTGGTGGGGCAGCGTCGGCGGCGCCCCCTGGTGATCACCGCCGACCGCGGCCGCGGCAAGAGCGCGGCCCTGGGCATCGCCTGTGCTCGCCTGCTGGCGGCCGGGGAGGGCGAGGTGCTGGTCACGGCCCCTCGCCCGGCGGCGGTGGAGAGCCTCTTCGAGCGCCTGGCGGCGCTCTGCCCAGAGGGGCGCCGCCAGGGCACAGGGTTCCTCCTGGGGGAGCGCCGGGTGCGCTTCGTGGCCCCGGACGAGTTGATGCGCCTGGCCCGGCTCGGTGAGGCGGGAGGCGCCGGTGCCCGGCTGCTGGTGGACGAGGCGGCGGCGATTCCCGCCGCCCTGCTCGGCGAGTGGCTGGACGCCTTCCCGCGCATCGCCTTCGCCACCACGCTGCACGGCTACGAGGGCTCCGGGCGCGGCTTCGCGGTGCGCTTCCTGCCGCGGCTGGCGCGGGCGGCCCCCGACTGGCAGGGCGTGCACCTGGGCGAGCCGATCCGCTGGGCGGCGGACGACCCCCTGGAGGGGCTGGTCAACGGCCTGCTGCTGCTGGATGCCGAGCCCGCCGAGGCGCTTCCGGACGCCGCTCCTGTCCGGCAGGCCCTGGAGCCCGCCGCGCTGGCGACGGACGAGCCTCGGCTGAGGGCCCTGTTCGGCCTGCTGGTACAGGCCCACTACCGCACCACCCCCGCCGACCTGCGCCGCCTGCTGGATGGCCCCGGCGTCGGCCTCGGCGCCCTGGTCGCCGGCGAGGCGCCGGTGGGCGTGGTCCTGACCGGTGACGAGGGCGGTTTCCCGGCCGAGCTGGCCGAGCGGGTGGCCCGCGGCGAGCGCCGCCCCCGGGGGCACCTGATGGCCCAGTCCCTGGCCGCCCACGCCGGCAGCCGGGAGGCGCTGACGGCAAGGCTGCGCCGGGTGGTGCGCATCGCCGTGGCCGAGCCCTTCCGCCGCCAGGGGCTTGGCCGGCGGCTGATCGAGGCGGAGGCCGAGCGGGCTCGGGAGGAGGGCATCGACCTGCTGGGCGCAAGCTTCGGCGCCGAGCCGGGGCTGCTCGCCTTCTGGCGCTCCCGGGGCTTCGTGACCCTGCGCCTGGGGCTGACCCGGGAGACCGCCACCGGGGAGCATGCGGTGATGGTGGGGCGTCCGCTGAGCCCCCGGGGCGAGGCGTTGGTGGACGACCTGGCCGCGCGCTTCCGGCGCGCCCTGCCGGGGCTTCTGGCCTTCGAGCTGAACGAGCTTGCGCCCGAGGTCGCCGCCGCCCTGCTGGCGGAGGGGGAGAGCCCGGGGCTGGATGCCGCCGACCGTCGCGACGCCGAGGACGTGGCCTTCGGCCACCGGGAGCCGGCCCTGGCCCGCCCGGCACTGCAGGCGCTGGTGCGCCACGCCCTGGCCCGGGGCGTGCCGGCGGGCGACGCCTCGCTCTGCCTGCTGGTGGCCTGGGGCTTCCAGGGCGCCAGCGCCGAGCGGCTGGCCGCCCGGCTCGGCCTCTCCGGGCGCCGCGAGGTCACCGCCCGGCTGCGTCAGGCCGTGGTGGCACTGCTGGAGACCACTTCCCCTGCCAGCATGGGCTGAGTAAGGTAGGCCGGTTATTGTGGAGCAGACATCTCATGAACGAACATCTCGAACGGCTCGAGCCGCAGCCGCTGTGGCGCCACTTCCGTACCCTGTGCAACACGCCGCGCCCCTCCGGGCACGAGGCGGCGCTGGTCGCCCTCCTCGAGGCGTGGGCCGACGAACAGGGGCTCGCCCACGACCGCGACGCCTTCGGCAACCTGCGCCTGCGCAAGCCGGCCACGCCGGGGTGCGAGGGGGCCCCAGGGGTGATCCTCCAGGCCCACCTGGACATGGTGCCCCAGGCCAATGCCGGCTCCGCCCACGACTTCACCCGGGACCCGATCCGCACCCGCATCGGTGACGACGGCTGGCTGCGCGCCACCGACACCACCCTGGGCGCCGACAACGGCCTGGGGGCCGCCGCCGCCCTGGCCATCCTCGAGGACGACACCCTGACTCACGGCCCCCTGGAGGCGCTCTTCACCCTGGAGGAGGAGAGCTCCATGGGCGGGGCCCTGAACCTGGCCGAGGAATGGCTCGAGGGGCAGCTGCTGCTCAACCTGGACTCCGAGGACCGCGGCGAGGTCTATATCGGCTGCGCCGGCGGGGCCGATGTGGTGGTGGAGGCGCAGCTGCCCACCGCCCCCGTCGCCGAGGAGGAGGCCCTGATGCGCCTCTCCCTCACCGGCCTGCGCGGCGGCCATTCCGGCATGGATATCCACAAGGGGCTGGGCAACGCCAACCGCCTGCTGGTGCGGGTGCTGCGTGCCCTGGCGTCCTGCGAGGTGCGCCTGGTGGACTATCACGGTGGCACCCTGCGCAACGCCCTGCCCCGGGAGGCCTTCGCCACCCTGGTCCTGCCCGCCGACCAGCGCGAGGCCGCCCGGGCCCGGGTGGCGGCCCTGGAGGCGGAGCTGCGTGCCGAGCTGGCCGGGGTCGACGAGGGCCTGACGCTGACGCTCGAGCCGGCGGATGCTGCCCTGGGCGAGGCGCTCACCGCCCAGGCCAGCCATCTGCTGGTGGCGGCGCTGCACGCCGCCCCCTGCGGGGTGGAGCGCATGAGCAGCGAGGTGCCGGGCGTGGTGGAGACCTCCAACAACCTGGGGGTGGTCAACCTCGAGGGCGGCCGCTTCCATCTCTGCGCCCTGGTGCGCTCCCTGCGCGACAGCGCCACCGCCGACCTGGCCGACCGTTTCGAGGCGCTCTTCGCGCTGATCGGCGCCCGGGTGCGGGTGGAGAACGCCTACCCGGGCTGGACGCCCCAGCCGGACAGCGACCTGCTCGGGCGCTTCTGCCGCCTGCATCGCGAGCGGCTGGGCAGCGACCCGGCGGTCAAGGTGATCCATGCGGGGCTGGAGTGCGGCATCCTCGGCGGCAAGTATCCGGCGCTCGAGATGATCTCCTTCGGCCCGCTGATCCGCGGGGCCCACTCCCCCGACGAGCGGGCGGAGATCGCCTCGGTGGCGGAGTTCTGGATGCTGCTTCGGGCCCTGGTGGAGGACCTGGCGGGCACGTAGCCAAGCGCTCAGATTCGGGGCTGATCCGTCGACATCCCTGCGGGGAGGCGCTGTGAACCCCTCCCTGGGCGCTACCGATGCCTTCCCTGGCATAGGACCTCCCCTTCGGGCTGTCCCCGGCGCCCCTCGCGTTGCTTGTTCTTGGCTGGACGGCCGAAAGGGTCAGTGATTGACGCGGATGCGCACCGCCGGGTAGCCGCCCACGGTCACCAGCGGGATGTCGGTGCTGCGGCGATGGTAGCGGCGAGCGTCCCGGCGGGGTTCGCGGTAGCGGGGCGGTGAGGAGTAGTAGTGGTGCTCCACGACGCGGCTCGGCGTGCGGTGGCGATGCTTGGCACGCTTGGCGGCCTTGTGGCGCTTCTGGTAGTGGTGCCGGCCGCGGTCGGCGCGACGGTCATGGTAGTGGTGGTGCATCTGGGGATGGTAGCCGCCGTGACGATGGCGATCGGCCATGGCCGGCAGGCTCATGGCCAGTGCCAGGGCGGCCATCAGGGTGGCCAGCAGTAGTCGGTTCATGGTCTCTCCTCCATGGGGGGGGCGAGGGTGCCCTCGTTCCTGCGTCCATGGAGGCAGTATATCCGCGGGATGCCGGCCGGCCGCCCGGCAGGCGGGCATTGCCCAATCTCTTCATATTCCCCCGGGGGGTGACCGCAAACGCCGACACCGCCCGAAGGCGGTGTCGTCACGTCGCCAGCCGGCGTTCCGGCTGTCGGTCGCGGAAAGGCTCAGCCGAGGTGGGCGTTGAGCATCCAGATGGTCTTCTCCTGCTCGCGGATATAGTCGCCGGCCTGGGCGGCGGTGCCCTCGTCGTCGGCATCGGAGGCCAGGGAGAGGATGTCCCGCTGCAGCTCGATCAGGGTCTGGAAGCCCTTCAGGGTGCCGCGCACGCAGGCCTCGCCGTCGGTGACGTTCTTCTCCTCGGCGATGCGCGACATGGTCACGTAGTCGCTGTAGGCGTGCACCGGCTGGTGGCCCAGGGTCAGGATGCGCTCGGCGACCTCGTCCACCTTGGTCAGCAGGTCGGTGTAGAACTCCTCGAACTTCTCGTGCAGCTGGAAGAACTGCGGCCCCTTCACGTTCCAGTGGTAGCCGCGCACGTTCATGTAGAAGATCTGGTAGTTGGCCAGCAGCTCGTTGAGCTTCTCGGCCAGCTGGCTGGCGCTGCCTTCGTGCAGGCCGATGGAGTTGGTGTTGCTCATGCGGATACCTCCTTGATCGCGATGGAGAGAGTGTAACCCGTCGCCATGATGGCGGTGGAGCCACTGGTGAACATGGCCACCATAGCCGATCTTCATGACATGCAGGCGGGCCAGGCGGGTTTCAAGTGAGCTGGATCAACTCCCGGCTGCGGTGAACAGTCGCAGCGTGCTCTCGGCGCGGTCGGCGAGCAGCTCGGCGCAGCGCGCAAGCGCCTCCTCCAGCCCCATGGGGCCGTCGGCCAGGGCGAAGGCGGCGGTCACGCCCTCGGCATAGGCCGCCTGCCAGCCCGGCGCCAGGCGGCCGGCCAGTACCGCCACGGGTACGCCCCGGGCGTGGGCGGCCCGCGCCACCCCGATCGGCGTCTTGCCGGCGAGGCTCTGGCCGTCCAGCTGGCCCTCGCCGGTGATCACCAGGTCGGCCTCGGCCAGCAGCGCCTCGAACCCCGCCTGGGCCATGATCAGCTCGATCCCCGGACGCAGCTCGGCGCCCAGGAAGGCCCGGGCGGCGAAGCCCATGCCGCCGGCCGCTCCGGCACCGGGCAGCTCCCGGTGCTCCTCGCCCAGGGCCGCGGCGGTCACGTCGGCGAAGCGGGCCAGGGCAGCGTCCAGGCGGGCGACCTCCTCCGGGGTGGCGCCCTTCTGGGGGCCGAACACCGCGCTGGCGCCGCGCGCTCCCAGCAGCGGGTTGTCCACGTCCACGGCGGCTTCCACCCGCAGGTCGGCCAGGCGCGGATCCAGCCCCGAGAGGTCGAGCTCGGCCAGCTCGGCGAGGGCGGCGCCGCCGGGTGGCAGGTCGCCTCCGTTGCCATCCAGCAGCCGGGCGCCCAGGGCCGCCAGCATGCCGGCGCCGCCGTCGTTGGTGGCGCTGCCGCCCAGGGTCAGCAGCAGCCGCTCGGCGCCGGCGTCCAGGGCCGCGCGGATCAGCTCGCCCACCCCATGGGTGGTGCTGTGCAGGGCGGTGCGCTCGGCCGGGGCCAGCGCCTGGATGCCGCTGGCCTCGGCCAGCTCCACGAAGGCGGTGCGGCGCTCCGGCAGCCAGCCCCAGTCGGCGCGGGCGGGGCGCCCCAGGGCGTCCTGCACGGTAGCGGTGCGCCGCTCGGCACCGGTGGCGGCCAGCAGGGCGTCCAGGCTGCCCTCGCCGCCGTCGGCCAGGGGGCACTCGATCGGTTCGATCGCCTCCCCCAGGCGGCGGATGCCGCAGGCGATGGCGCGGGCCGCGGCGGCGGCGGGCAGGGCGTCCTTGAAACTATCCGGGCAGATGAGAATCTTCATGGGAGGCTCGCGGCAGGGGGTGGCCCTCAGCTTACCGTCGGGAGGCGACGAGCTGAAGCGGTGGCGTTCCCAGCCGAGGGCCGGCTGCGTACACTGCACGCCAGTGCATTCACGGGAGAGAGACCATGCTGCGGCCCCAGGTATGGAAGAAGCTGCGGGCGAGGGCGCCGGTCATCGGCCTGGCGGCGCTGCTGCTGGCCGGCTGCCAGACCGTCCCCTCCACGCTGCCGGTGGCGGAGCCGCGTCCGGCGGCGGCCTGCTCATGGCCCCTGGGGGAGCAGGCGCCCCGGGCGCTGCTGGGCGATGCGGTGGCGGCCCTGGAGGCGGAGGGCTTCCTGATCCGCCACACCGACCTGGCCCTGGGGCTGGTCAGCGCCGAGCGCACCCGCATCCTGCCGGGCTACGGGGACCGCTACGACCGCTGGGATCGCCGCGGGGTGTTCGGCGGCATCGGCATCGGCGGCGGCCGCGGCGGGGTGAGCAGCGGCGTGATGATCGGCTTCGGCGGCGTGGGCAGCCTGACCCGGGACGCCACCCAGCTGGAGCGGGTCTCGCTGCTGGCCGGTGAGGGCGAGGTGCGGGTGAGCCGCGATATCCAGGTGATCGACTGGCGCGGCGAGCTGGTCGAGGCGCGCAGCGCCAGCACGACGGAGTTCTGCCAGCGGCTGCGCGGGGCCATCGAGGCGGGAGGTCGGCCATGAGTCGCTGGCTTGCCGTGTCGCTGCTGGCCCTGCTGCTGGCGGGCTGTGCCACCTCGCCGGCCCGGGAGCCGCCTCGGGAGCTGGACTTCGCCTATGCCCCGGAGGCGACCCTGCGGGCCTCCGCCCAGGTGCTGATGGCCAACGGCTATGTGGTGCGCCATGCCGACGCCGAGCTGGGCCGCCTGGAGGCGGTCTTCTCCCGCTGGCCGGGCTACCGGGTGCGGGTGGAGGTCTCCGGCGAGGGCGAACGGAGCCGGGTGAGCCTCACGGCCAGCCGCGGCGGCCGACCCCTGCCGCCGCAGACTCTGGACCGCCTGCTGGTGGAGATGCAGGAGCAGCTGGGCATGTGGCGCTGATCACTCCCGGCTCGCGACCACCCCTGAAGAGACAACGCTGTAAACCCGAGAGACACCATGTTCGATGATCTGCGACGACACCTTGGCCTCGCCGCCGCGGCCCTGCTCTGCCTGGCCGCCAGCGGCCTGGCCCAGGCCCACCCCCACGGCTGGATCGACCTGCGCATGCGCCTGGTGGTGGATGACGAGGGCCGGCTCACCGGCCTTCACCAGTCCTGGCTGATGGACCCCTTCTACAGCCTGGTGGTACTGGAGGAGCTGGGCCAGGCCGGTGGCGAAGGCGGTCTCGAGGCCGCCCTCGACCAGCTGGGCGGCGAGATCCGCGACAACCTGGTGCCCCACGGCTACTACACCGAGCTGCGCCTGGGGGATGACAAGCTGACTTTCGATCCGGTCAACGACTACACCGTGCTGGAGCGCGGCGGCCGGGTGGAGTTCATCTTCCTGCTGCCGCTGGCCGACCCCCAGCCCCTGGCCGGCCGCACCCTGAGCTATCAGGTCTTCGATCCCACCTACTACATCGAGATGGTGCATGAGGACGACGACGGTGCGCCGGCGGAGGCGTCCCTGCGGGTCGGCGGCGAGCTGGACTGCGAGACCCGCATCCATCAGCCCAGCCCCGACCCGGAGCTGGTGATGCGCGCCGCCATGCTCGACGTCGACGACGAGGCCGAGCCGGGGCTCGGGCGTCACTTCGCGGAGACCGGGGAGGTGACATGCCGGTAGCGCTCAGGCGACTCCTGTGGCTGGCGGGGGCTCTGCTGCTCGCCCTGCTGGCCTGGCAGCTGGTGCTCCAGGAGGCCCTGCAGGGGCTGAGCCTTCAGCTGGTGGCCTGGCAGCGGGAGTTCCACCGTGCCCTGACCCTGGCCATCAGCGAGTTCTCGGGCACCCCGTCGTCCGCCGCCTGGTGGGGGCTGCTCGGCATCAGCTTCGGCTACGGGGTCTTCCACGCCGCGGGGCCGGGCCACGGCAAGGCGGTGCTGGCGACCTACCTGGTCACCCAGGGCGGGGCCCGGCGGCGGGCGCTGGGGCTCTCCTTCGCGGCGTCGCTGCTGCAGGGGGTGGTGGCCATCGCCCTGGTGGTGGTGCTGGTGCACGGCCTGGGCTGGCTGACCCGCCAGGCCATGGGCAGCGTGGTCTGGGTGGAGCAGGCCAGCTTCATCATGGTGACGCTGCTGGGGCTCTGGCTCTGCCTGCGGGCGATTCGCCAGCTGCGCCGTCGGCCGGTGCCGGATGCCCACGCCAGCGCGGTGCCTGGCCGGGAGCACGGCCATCACGCCCACGACCATCACGGCCACTCCCATGGGCATGACTGCTGCGGCGGGCACCACCATGTGGACCCTGAGCAGGCCGCCGACTGGCGCACCGCCCTGGCCACGGTGGTGGCCATCGGCATCCGCCCCTGCAGCGGCGCGGTGCTGCTGCTGGGGGCGGCGACCCTGCTCGGCCACTTCCTGGTGGGCGTCACGGCGGTGCTGGTGATGTCCCTGGGCACGGCGCTGACCGTCTCGGCGCTGGCCCTGGCCAGCGTCTATGCCCGCGGCTGGGCGGAGCGGCGCCTGGCCCGCCAGGAGCGGGCGGCCCGGGCCGGGCGGCTGCTGGGCTGGGCGTCGCTTGCCGGCGGCCTGGCCATCGTGGCGCTGGGGGTGTCGCTCAGCGTGACCGGCGCCAGCCAGCCTTCCGGGGTGCCCCTGCTGGGGGATCCCGGGTCGCGCAGCGCCCCGGCGACCACGCCGCCGAGGGAGGGGGCGCCCCCTCGCCACCCCTTCGGCGGCTAGTCGAGGTCGAGCCCCTCCACCATGGCCAGCACCCGGTCGCGCATGGCGGCCAGGGAGTCCAGATCGTGGCGGCGGGGCTCGCCCTGACCCCACACCGGGCCGGGCCACGCCTCGTCCCCCTCCCGGCGCAGCACCAGATGCACGTGCAGCTGGGGCACCACGTTGCCCAGGCTCGCCAGGTTGAGCTTGTCGGCACCGAGCATCTCCTTGAAGGCGCGCCCGATGCGGCTCGCCTCCCGCCACAGCTGCTGCTGGTCGGCCTCATCGAGGTCGAACACCTCGGTGACCCCGCGGCGGCGCGGAATCAGCATCAGCCAGGGGTAGCGGGTGTCGTCCATCAGGCGCAGCTGGCACAGCGGCAGCTCGGTCACCGGGTAGCTGCCCTCCTCCAGGCGCGCATCGAGCCTGACCTCTTCCATGTCCTTTCCTCATGCGGGGTCGTGGCCCTCCATCATGCCATATCTCCTTCGGCTCGAGTTCTGCCGCGGCGCCGGCTATGCTGGCGCCCCTCGCCCGGGCGTCATGACAAGGAGACGCGATGACCCTGCTCGAAGTGCTGGCCCTGCTCGCCATCGGCGTGGTGGCCGGCTTCATCAATGTGCTCTCGGCGGGCGGCTCGATGCTGACCCTGCCGCTGCTGATGTTCCTGGGCCTCTCGCCCCAGGCGGCCAACGGCACCAACCGGGTCTCCATCGTGCTGCAGAGCGTCGCCGCGGTGGCCAGCTTTTTCCGCGCCGGGGCGCGCCATATCGGGCTCTCGCTGCGCCTCTCGGCGCCGGCGGTGGTGGGCTCCCTGCTCGGTGCCTGGCTGTCGCTGCAGGTCAGCGACGCCCTCTTCGAGGCGATCCTGATCGTCGTGATGGCGGGCTCCGCGGTGCTGATGCTGCTGCCTCAGCCGCGGCTCGATACCCGCCCGCTCACCGCGGAGCGCCTGACGCCCGCGGTCTACCTGGCGATGTTCGCCATCGGGCTCTACGGCGGCTTCATCCAGGTCGGGGTGGGGATCCTCTTCATCGTGGTGCTCTACCGCATGCTGAAGATCGACCTGGGCCAGGTGAACGCCTTCAAGGTGCTGATCGTGCTGCTCTACACCCTGCCGGCGCTGCTGGTCTTCGTCTTCAACGACCAGGTGCGCTGGGGCTACGGCCTGGTGCTGGCGGCGGGCAGCATGCTGGGCGCCTGGCTGGGGGTGAGGGTCAACATGAGCCCGCGGGGGGCGCTGTGGGTCAAGTGGCTGACCATCGGGGTGATCGTGGCCATCATCCTGCGGCTGCTGCTGGG
>Ga0209075_1001078_pt1 | contig 26072 bp, 24 predicted proteins | sample Stecom2011_FD_187523 | JGI IMG/M metagenome (GOLD analysis project Ga0209075, IMG submission 187523) | Agricultural soil microbial communities from Utah to study Nitrogen management - Steer compost 2011 (SPAdes) (version 2) | ecosystem: Environmental > Terrestrial > Soil > Agricultural land...
GCTCCTAGCTCCTAGCTCCTAGCTCCTAGCTCCTAGCTCCTAGCTCCTAGCCTATTTTTTCTTAACCGGACGCTGCCAACCACTAATATTGCGTTGTTTACCACGCGCAATGGCTAACTCTTCAGCTTCCACATCTTTGGTGATGGTTGAACCAGCACCAACAGTAGCACCCGCGCCAACCTTCACCGGTGCAACCAACGAAGAGTTAGAACCAATGAAGGCATTCTCGCCAATTTCAGTTTTAAACTTGTTCACGCCATCGTAGTTACAAGTAATAGTACCGGCACCAATATTAGCTTGTTTTCCGATCTCAGCATCACCGATATAGGTAAGATGGTTAACTTTAGCGCCTTCGCCAATGACCGATTTTTTCACTTCACAGAAGTTACCGACTTTGGCTTGGTTATGTAGCTCGGCACCTGGGCGTAAGCGCGCATAAGGGCCAATCTGACAGTTTTCTGCGGTATTTGCTTGGTCTAAATGAGAGTAGGCTTGCAGTTCAGTGCCCGCACCAATTTTACTGTCTTTAATAACACAGTAAGGCCCAACATGAACGCCGTCGGCTAGAGTTACATCGCCTTCAAAGATACAGCCAACATCAATAGCCACGTCATTGCCCACTGTTAACGTACCACGAATATCTAGGCGACTTGGGTCAGCTAACGACACCCCTGCACGCAGTAATTCGTCGGCTTGTTGACGCTGATAGACACGTTCTAGTTCAGATAGCTGTAAGCGATCGTTAACACCCTGAACTTCGTATTCATCGTGGGGATGAATAGCGCTAACGGCAACACCTTGACTAACGGCCATGGCAATAATATCGGTTAGGTAGTATTCGCCTTGGGCATTATTAGACGACAGCTTAGGCAACCATTCGTTTAAGTACTTGGCTGATACCGCTAATATACCTGTGTTTACTTCGTTAATTTTTAGCTGTTCAGGGCTAGCATCTTTTTGCTCGACAATAGCTTGAATTTCACCCGCAGCGTTACGCACAATACGGCCATAACCCATTGGGTTATCTAGCTTTACGGTTAACAAGGTTAGACCTTGTTGCGCTTGCGTTTGATCTAACAGTTGTTGCAGTGTACTGCTACGGATAAGTGGAACGTCGCCATATAACACAATCACGGTTGCTTCTGGATCAACGTTTGGCATAGCCTGAGCTACTGCATGCCCGGTGCCATTTTGTTCAGTCTGAAATGCCCAGCTAATATCAAAATCGGTAATCTGCTGTTGTACCAGTTCTGCGCCATGACCAATCACTACGTGTTGCTTAGCATTGTTCAGCTGTGACGAGCTACTCAACACATGTGCCAACATCGGCTTGCCTGCCAACTTATGCAATACTTTGGGTAAGTCGGATTTCATGCGCGAACCTTTACCGGCCGCAAGAGTAATAACAGCAAGAGACATAATCATTCCATTTTTTAATTGTTAATTTATTCTTTGGTTAGACAGTTTACAAAGCGCTCAGTTAAATCATTGATAAACAATACATATCCGTCTGATTGCAACGGAATATTGTACGCCATCGGGTCTAACTCGCCCCGTCTAACATCAATACCACGGGTTACTGCGTCTACAATATTTGGTGAAAACTCGGGTTCACTGAAGACACAGACTACATCACCATTACGCACCTGCTTACGCATACGCTGTACCGTTTTGGCGCCTGGTTTTTGTTCGGGAGATATAGTAAACGCACCCACTTGGTTTAACTGCATAGCCTCTACCCAGTGATCGTAGGCTTGATGAAACACAAGGAAGCCTTTAGTTTGCACAGGCTCTAATTGAGCCTTGGCATTGTCTACTGCTTGGTTAACCTGTTGTTCGAAGTCATTAGTTGATAGGCTTAACACCTGAGCCAACTGCTTCTGAGCATCAATCATTAACTCAGCTGAAAACCACCAGTGTGGATCTTTTATATCCGTTTCATTATTTGCCGGACTAACATCGATCCACTTTTTTTCTGGCCAACGTTCAACGAACCCAGATAAGTAAGGTTCAGAATCTGCGCCCGCCCATAAAATTACATCGGCGTTTTGGATTCGGTCAATATCGGAGGGGCGTAAGCTAAAGTCGTGCGGCGTCATTCCCTTAGGTAAAAGCACTTCTAAACTGTCAGGCTCGACCACTGACGCAGCGACTAACGCTAATGGATGGATACTTGCCATCACTTGTATATGATTAGTTTGAGCAAATGCTGAGCTTATTGATCCTAAGAACAATAACGCAGAAAGAAAAAGTTTCATTGTGTTTATAGGCTCTTCACGTAAAATTCCGCCATTATAGAGAGATATCCCTCATACCGATACCGCCACAAATGAATGCAATTAAATTAATACAAGCACATGACCTGCTATTGAAGCGGCAACATAAGACTGTTTTGCACGACATCAGTTTATCAATTAATAAGGGGCAAATCATTACGGTTATTGGCCCCAATGGCTGCGGTAAATCAACACTGATCCGTGTTCTGTTGGGGTTAGAAGCGTTAGATTCTGGCTACGTCGAGCGCAAGCCTAACTTACGCATCGGTTACATGCCGCAAAAACTCAGCCTAGATGAGCGCATGCCCCTTAGTGTGTGGAGCTTCCTAAAACTGTCACGCAATGTGCGCAGTAAAGACATTCGTCATTGGTTAAAACGCTTAAATATTGAATCTCTGGCGCAACTGTCGGTACACACCTTATCGGGGGGTGAGTGGCAGCGCGTTTTACTCGCTAAATCCTTATTGATGAACCCAGATTTATTAGTGCTCGACGAGCCAGTTCAAGGCGTGGATATTCAAGGTCAGTTAGAGCTATATAATCTAATCCCCCAACTTCGTGACGAGCTCGGCTGCGCTATTTTAATGGTGTCACATGATTTGCATTTAGTCATGGCAGCAACCGATGAAGTTATTTGCTTGAACGGCCACATTTGCTGCTCTGGAACACCTGACAAAGTATCTATCGACCCCGCCTATTTAAAACTGTTTGGCAAAGAAACCGTAGAGGCTCCGCTGGTGACTTATACCCACCATCATGACCACGAACACGACCATCAATGCGGAGGTCATCATGATTAGTACTTGGTGGATTACCCCGTTAATGGCGGGTTTGTTATTAGCGTTAGTGGCAGGCCCACTCGGCAGTTTTGTGGTATGGCGCCGCATGGCATTCTTTGGTGACACCTTAGCGCACGGTGCGCTTCTAGGAATAACCTTAGGGGTTCTAACCGACATCAACCTATCACTGGCGCTTATTATTGGCTCAGTCTTTTTAGCCTTAGTGCTATTACCACTAGAAAAGTATGCGCGTGTTTCGGCCGATACATTACTGGGGATTGTCTCGCACAGCACCCTGGCCATTGGCTTAGTCACTCTAAGCTTAGCGCATGGTATTCGCGTCGATTTAATGGGCTATTTATTTGGTGACTTACTGGCAGTAGAACTTACTGACGTCCTCTGGATAGCCTTAGCAGGCGCTACCATGTTGGCTATTGTTATATGGCAATGGCGCCCTTTATTAGCCATCACGGTCAGTGAAGAACTCGCCTTTATTGAAGGGTATCCTGTTCAGCGTTTAAAGCTGTTATTACTGCTGATGCTAGCGCTAATGGTTGCGTTATCGATGAAAGTCGTAGGAATACTATTGGTAAGCGCCCTGCTTATTATTCCACCCGCTGCTGCTCGTGCACTGTCATACACGCCTAAGCAAATGGCACTGATTGCTAGCCTTGTGGGCATGGTTTCGGTGGTGCTAGGTATGCTGGCATCGTTTCGGTGGGACACCCCTGCTGGACCAAGCATTGTAGTGGCAGCTACGAGTATTTTCGTGGTATTAACTGCGCTAAACCCACTGATTAAACGCACATAAAAAAGGCTCAGCTGCGATTAGGAGCCAACCAGCTGAGCCTTGCCTGACGTCTGCGGCGGAGATAAACCTATACGTCAGATGAATTTTAAATATAGCCTTAAAGCAAAAACCTGCTGCTTAAATTGCTATTTAGCAACTGACTATCTGTTATTCACCTATTTCTGCTGCTAATTCTTCGGGCAAATACCACTGCTGCAGCTTGCGTTTTAACTCGTCTAAGCCTTCGCCATTTAAAGATGAGAAGGTTTGTACGGTCGTGGGCGCTTGACGGCTCTTCAATAATTTACGAACCCGTAAAAGCTCAGCCTGTGCTGGCCCTCTTTTAAGCTTATCGGCTTTTGTCAGCAAAATATGAACAGGCATATTGGCTTTTTCAGCCCAAGTTAACATGGCAACGTCAAAGTCTTTAAGCGGGTGCCTAATATCCATCAAAAGCACTAGCCCAACTAAAACATCGCGTTTAGTTAAGTAGTTGTCTAACTCTCGTTGCCAAGCTTCTTTAATCGCAAGAGGTACTTTAGCAAAGCCATAACCGGGTAAATCAACTAACGCAAAAGGAGTATCGTGAATTTGGAAATAGTTGATAAGCTGTGTACGCCCTGGAGTCTTACTCGTACGAGCAAGCTTATGATTGCCTGTTAAGCGGTTTAGCGCACTCGACTTACCGGCGTTTGAACGCCCAGCAAATGCTACTTCACGCTCAATGTCAGAGGGACACTGGCTCAGTTTTGCTGCACTTTTAACAAAGTGGGTTTTGTTATATGTCAATGTATTTTGTGTTGTCATGGGTAAACGTAATGACCGCTAAGGAATTTATAGTATATAATGATGTGCCTTTAAGTGATGTGCCATTCTATCACAATAATTTGTGGGCAGAGTGAAGAATACTCAGCCTGATTGGTAACCGAATTCGTATACAACTTGGACCTGATAATGAAAAAATTATTAATTAGCCTGATGATTTCTGCTGGATTCATTTCCAACGCTTTCGCTGCTGATGCTGAAGCTGGTAAAGACAAAGCTGTTATGTGTGCAGCTTGTCACGGTGCGGACGGTAACAGTGCTGTTGCCATGTTCCCCAAAATCGCCGGCCAAGGTGCTCCTTACTTAGTAAAACAGCTTATTGATATTCGTGACGGTGCACGCAGTGTGCCTGAAATGATTCCTTTCGTTACTGGCGTAAGTGACGAAGACTTTGCTGATATGGCTGCTTTCTATGCTTCTCAAACCATTACTGCCGGTGCTGCTGACGAAAATCTAGTTGATCTAGGTGAGCGCATTTACCGTGGCGGTGTTGAAGAAAAAGGCATCCCTGCTTGTATCGCTTGTCACGGTCCACAAGGTAACGGTATTGCTCTAGCAAAATACCCTGCATTAGCGGGTCAATTTGCTGAATACACCGAAGCTCAGTTAACCAAATTCAGCATGGGCGAGCGTACTAACGACGGCGACGCTCGTTTAATGCGTGACATTGCAGAGCGTATGCATACTAAAGAAATTGAAGCGGTTGCTTCATACATCCAAGGTCTACGTTAATCGACCTGTGAAGAAAAGCGGCTTAGGCCGCTTTTTTTATGCCTTTCGTTTAAAAGTTGGGCATTAACGAACCTTTATGTAAAAATACTTTCCAACTTAATTATTACTATAAATGGAGACATCTATGCTCACTAAGTTTAAGTCTTTGCTGGTCGTTCTTTCTCTAGCACTGTCGTTTAATTCTTTCGCAGATGAATACAGCCCAGGAAACGGATATACCGTAATCAGCAACCCTGTCCCTGTGGTTGCCGACGGTAAAATTCATGTAGAAGAAGCCTTTTGGTATGGTTGCCCGCACTGTTTTCAACTTGAGAGCCTATTAACTCCTTGGAAAAAAACAGTAGCCGATGATGTCTCTGTTACCGGTGTTCCCGCACAGTTTGGTCGTGCTTGGGTAGCGCACGCACAACTTTACTATGTTGCCGATTTACTTGGTGTTTTAGATCAGGTTCACGACACTATCTTTAAATCAATTCATAACGCTAACCAGCGCCTATTAACTAAGGACGATCAGCGTGATTTCTTAGTGAAGTACGCTAAAGTATCGAAAGAAGATTTTGATAAAGCCTACAATTCATTTACGGTCAGAAGTCGCATGAAGCAAGCTAACCAACGTATTCAAGCCTTCGGTATTAATGGCGTTCCAGCCGTTATCGTTCAAGGTAAATACGTCGTGGATGCAAGCTCTGCAAACGGCCAAAGAAACATCTTAAAAGTAGTCGATTTCTTAATCGAAAAAGAACGTAAGGCGTTGAAGCAATAAGCCGCACATACTAATTAGCCCGAACACGGATGTTTAGGCTAATTAAATAACTCTTTTTCGCACATACCTCTTTTCTTGCCTTTCAAGACACATAATATTTTTTTCTTCCAGACATCTTGCAACCTCTGCAAAGCCTTAGGCTTCTCTAGCATTTTCTTTTCTCTTGCGGTCAAATCCTGTCCTATACGATCTTGATACTTAAGCACGTGCCTTAAGTCTTGTGACATTAACCAACGGGATATTTTTCCAAGAAATTTAGGCAGATGTGTAGCGCTAGTAAAATCGATTATTACCGCAGTATTATCAGGTTTCACGATAATATTACTGGCTCTGAAATCATTGTGAGCCATATCCTTTTGGTGCAGCTGTCGTAATGCTGTACGTATATTTTTAACGACTTCAGGGCTTTCTGCTTTTTTAGAACCCATGGCTTTTCCAGGGATATATTCTTGCAACAGTATTAATGGGTCATTGCTTTCAAACACTTCAGGCGCATGTACCCAACCTTGTAGGCGAGACAAAGCGTTGTATTCCCTCTGTACTAAAAAGCGAGCAATCAGTGCAGCTACGGGATTGTGGCGAAAACGAGAATAGTCTTTAAATACCAATTGCTGTCCGTTGTCTTGTCGAGTGATATACACCTCGGCTTTTAGAAATCCTTCTATTTCTTGTAAATAAACACGTTCCCCGCTTGTTTTCAGTGACTCTGTAAACATAACAAGTAACACCTAAAATTAATTAATTTTTTAGTTACTAGTATGCTACCAAGCCTAAAACGACTTATTAACGCCCCAATTTGGAACTATATGTTGCACAATAAAGTTACTTTTAAGCCTATTAGGTACATAAATAGAACAATCCAACAATATCCTTCACAGCAAAGCCTCTGCAAAAACTGACTTTTGTATCATCAAAAAACGTCAGCAATTTAGTCTTCTATACTTTGATAACCATTCAGGCAAAGCAGGAGGCTTTTATGTCACATATATCTACTGAACTAGATCTACTGATTCAAAGCTTGCTCGGCAATGACTTAAACACCAAGTTTCTAAATATTTTAGAAACACCTGAGCATTGGAATTACCAGTATTTTTTAGCGTTACTACCGTTATTAGGAGATGTTGATCGTTTAGCGATTCTTGCACCAGAAGCGGTCGCCAAAGGCAGTCCCAAAGACAAGAAGGAGGATAGGCCTCCCCGCCTTAATTTACTCGCTAAAAACATCCTGGATTCAGTCATTCTTCTGCCCGATCAGTTAACAAAAGGGATTAAATTCCCTGTTACCCTGATGCTTTTCGATGGTGACAAAGAGAACGATACCATTCTGTTCATTAATGCTTCGTCTAACTTTAATGCTGAACACAGCAAAGAAGTACTGAAAGAAGCGTTGATAAATAAGCTTCTTTCGACCTACCTGCAAGTACGAAGACCCGATGATTTATCCCTAAACGAGAAGGCTATGCATCAAGATTTAACAGAGCGTAACGTTAAAAATGGTGTCATCATTAAGCGCTACGCCTACTTAGCGACCCTATCTGAGATTGTACGGAAAAAGTGCAGTGTCAGCCCAGCAGACTACGTATGTTAAAGCACTACAAGCAAGCTTTCATAACCACTCATGGGGTACTTTGCTAACTGAGGCGAGTGCCCTATTAGTAGCCTGAGATTTTGGCTGTGCTGCAAAACACAGCGCATGACAACGACTAATTCCATGCGGGCTAAGGCTTCTCCTGGACACATATGCAAACCTGTACCGTACAACAAATTGTCAGACTGATCTCTATGCAAAATAAATTGATCTGCACGGTCAAAGACTTCCGGGTCACGATTAGCAGACACCCAGTTAATGGTTATGCGCTGCTCTGCTGCGATGGGCTGCCCGCTTAACTCTACAGGGCAAGTTGTGCGACGACGATTGTCTACTAATGGGTTATGCAAACGCAAAATTTCATCGTTGGCTTGCCACAGTAACTCGGGCTTAGCTCGTAACTGCTGTTGCACCTCGGGATTAACGGCCAAGAAGTGGCAAATAATTCCGATCGACGCAGCAATAGTGCCAACCTCTCCTACCGTCCAGTTACGAAGAACACTGGCGATTTCTTTATTCGTTAAGAAGCGTTCATCGACCACTTCTTGCAGTATCTCGGCTGTAATATCCATCATGCCTGGGTTATTACGACGTAGCTGTAATTGCTCGTCAATTATTTGCTCAAACTCTTCGGCGAGCTGGGAGAGTCCTGTCCGGTCTGCCGCCAATACTGCTTTGTTATTCCGCTTTATCCAACACAGTAATTGTGGTGCTAAATCTTCACTCCAACCCATAAAAGCGCACTGTAAGCGAGCAGCAAATGGCTCTGCAAAATCGGTCATCATGTCGATAGATTCGGACTCTGCTAATGGCACAGCCAACTCATCTGCAATGGCTTGGCACTTAGGCTTAAAATGAGCGACGCGCTCTGCGCTGAAATACGGTTCGATTAATGCACGATAAGTGGCATGCTCAGGTAAATCCATCCCATTGGGCACAGATACATGCCGCGAGACTTTGCTGCTAAAGCGCTGAGGGTCTAGTAGAATTTCTTTGACGTCCTTGTGTCGAAATACACTCCATTGCAATAATTCGCTATGGGCAACTGGGCAACACTCGCGCATTTCATCATAAGCGGCTCGTTGGTTGGCCTGTACATGATTAGCTTGGGGTTGCCAGCTGGGTCTTTGACAAGGTTTTTCAAACATAAAGATACATCTTTGAGTGAATCGAATTAATTTACGTACACTGCAACTTAAGATGTTTCACTTTACGCCAATTGCCCTCGTTTTTGTTAGATCTTTGGGCCTACCTCTTTGGAAGTATCTGTCGCTGTTATGCATGCCTAATATTATAGGTCATCTAGCATTTTATCTAACGCGTCTAAGGCATCGAGGGCATCTTGTCGATTTTGTTCTGGAGAAACCTCTGTTTTCCCTTCCCACTCCACATCATCTTCTGGCAACTCATCTAAGAATCGTGAATGTGTGGTATTAACCACTTCACCGTATTGACGACGTTTCGCTGCATAGGTAAGTGCCAAGGTACGCTTTGCACGTGTTATTCCCACATACATTAAGCGACGTTCTTCTTCGATGGTATCGGCTTCAATACTGTTACGGTGAGGCATTAGCTCTTCTTCTAAGCCCATAATATAAACATGTGGGAACTCCAAGCCTTTCGACGCGTGCAAGGTCATCAACTGTACTTGATCGGTTTCATCTTCCTGATCTTGTTGTTCTAGCATGTCACGCAAAATAAGCTTAGATACTGCATCTTCGATAGTGCACTCATCGCCTAGCTCATCGGCTTTTTCTATCATCTTGCTGATTGAGTCAACCAAAAACCACACGTTTTTCATGCGACGTTCGGCTTGATGAGGCGTACCAGAATTCTGTGCTAACCAACCTTCATAATCGATATCATCAATCATTTCTTTAATAGCCACCACAGGGTCTTCGGCATAGGCATTACGAGTAATGTTATCTAACCAATGTCGAAAACGACGTAATCGATCTAATGAACGCGGTGTTAGCTGCTGTTCTAAGCCCATTTCATCAATGGCAGACATCATCGATACTCCGCGCATTAGCGCATACTCACCTAGCTTCTCAATGGTAGAAGGGCCAATTTCACGTCGTGGGGTATTAACGATACGTAAAAATGCAGCGTCATCGGCTGGGTTAATTAATAAGCGCAAATAGCCCATGATGTCTTTGATTTCGTTACGCCCAAAAAATGATTGACCGCCACTTATTTTGTAAGGCACTTGGTTGGCCTGTAATTTCATTTCAATATTACGCGACTGGTGATTACCACGGTAAAGCACTGCAAAGTCACTGTATTTACCACCATAACGAATTCGACGCTCTACAATTTCGTTAGCGACTCTTTCTGCTTCAATTTCATCGTTTCGGCATTTTAAAATACGAATAGGGTCGCCATAGCCTTTATCTGACCAGAGCTTTTTATCAAACTCGTGGGGGTTGTTTTCTATCACATGGTTGGCAGCGTTAAGGATAAGTCCTGTCGAACGGTAGTTTTGTTCTAGTTTAATGATTTTTAACGAAGGGTAATCGTTTTTAAGTAATGATAAGTTTTCAGGACGTGCACCACGCCAAGCATAAATAGATTGGTCATCATCGCCGACCACAGTTAAGCCCATACGATCGCCCACCAGCAGTTTTACCAGTTCGTATTGGCTAGTGTTGGTGTCTTGATATTCATCGACTAGCAAGTAACGAATTTTTTTCTGCCAGCGCTCACGAACCTCTTGGTTATCGCGGAACAGCACCGTCGGCACCATAATTAAGTCATCAAAATCAACCGCGTTATACGCTTTGAGCATGCGCTGATAAACCATATACACTTGGGCAATCATGCTTTCTTGCGCACTGGCTGCCTGATTCACCGCTTGCTCAGGGGTAATTAAGTCATTCTTTAGGTTCGAAATGGTGCTTTGTACTATCTCTAAAATATCTGAATCATCACCGCCGTGATCACGCAGCATTACATCACGAATAACACCACGGCAATCGTCTTGGTCTAAGATAGAAAACCCACTTTTATACCCTGCCGCTTTGAGCTCTTGGCGAATAATGTTCAAGCCAAGGTTGTGGAAAGTAGAGACCGTTAGCCCTTTGGCACCGCCCTTTCCAACTAACGCCATCACGCGCTCCTTCATTTCACGAGAGGCTTTGTTCGTAAAGGTTACGGCCGCAATGTGATGCGCTTTAATACCGCATACATCAATCAAATAGGCGATTTTACGCGTAATAACCGATGTCTTACCCGAGCCGGCACCGGCCAACACCAGTAATGGGGTATCAATATGTTTAGCGGCTTGTTTTTGACGAGGGTTGAGCTGACTTAAATCGACCACGGCACTCTCTAGAGGTAAAGACTGGGTTTGAGACAAAGCGCAGCAGTATAAAGTTTTTTTATCACAATGTAATGGCAGGGGTAGGTTTGGCAGCCGACCTTTACGCTATTGTTGTGTTTGATAACGATCTAAGGCTCGATAACTTAAGGCTTCTAATAAGTGTTGACGCTCAATAGTATTTTTACTTTCTAAGTCAGCAATGGTACGGCTAATTTTTAACAAACGGTGAAACCCTCTGGCCGATAAGTTGAGTCGCTCTATTGCCTCTAAGAACCATCGTTCATCTTCATCACTTAAAGCACAAACTTGCTCCCGAAGCTTAGGGGTCAGCTCGGCATTAATACACCCTTGCCTTTGTAATTGAACGTTACGCGCTGCCACCACTCGTGCTTGTACTGTTGCTGAATCTTCACCGGCTGGAGTTTTCTGCAACAAGCTGGGGCTAATGGCAGGAACATCTATGTGCAGATCTATTCGGTCTAGCAAAGGCCCAGAGGTTTGCCCTTGATAACGACGGATTTGGTCTTGAGTACAACGACAACGCCCCGAGTCATCCCCAAAATAACCACAAGGACATGGATTCATTGCCGCTATCAATTGAAATCGTGCAGGAAAAGTCAGCGTTCTATTGGCACGACTAATAACAATTTTTCCATTTTCTAAAGGCTCACGTAAGACATCCAGTACCTTGCGGCTAAACTCTGGTAGCTCATCTAAAAATAATACGCCGCCATGCGCTAAAGATATTTCTCCGGGCTTCGGGGTAGTGCCACCTCCCACAAGCGCTACGCCCGATGCCGTATGATGAGGTGCCCTAAAGGGTCTGATACGCCATTGTTTCTGCAACCCTTGAAACTGATTACTGATGGAGTAAATCGAGGCAGACTCTAAGGCAGCTTGCTCAGTCATAGGCGGTAATATACTAGGCAGTCGACTGGCCAACATCGTTTTACCTGTGCCTGGCGGTCCAATAAACAGTAAGTTGTGTCCACCCGCTGCGGCAATTTCAAGCGCTCGCCTTGCTTGTGGCTGCCCTTTTACTTCACTTAAATCGAGATGGTCAGGTGTACGAACGGGCGTCTCTGTGCTTGGAGTGATTACCGGTATGTCTTGTAATCCATGCAAAAACCCTACGACTTGGCTCAGTGATTTTGCACCTAACATTTTCCCCTGACTACAAAGCGCGGCTTCATCGCTGTTTTGATGAGGCAACACTAATGCCCTGTTAGCCTGCGTACATGCTAATGCGCTGGGTAGCACGCCTGGCACCTGCTGAAGCTCTCCTCCGAGGGTTAGCTCTCCGATAAACTCATGTTCTTCTACTATCGACGACGACACTTGTTCAGACGCGACCAGTATGCCTAAAGCTATGGCTAAATCGTAACGCCCTCCTTCTTTAGGTAAATCGGCAGGAGACAAATTGATAGTGATGCGCTTAGCCGGAAATTCGTAATCGCTGTTTAAAATAGCACTGCGAACACGATCTTTACTTTCTTTTACCGCTGTTTCAGGCAAGCCCACTAAACTTAATGAAGGTAATCCGCCAGATAAATGTACCTCTACCACCACTTGAGGGGCATCTATTCCAACCAAAGCACGACTATATATACGAGCGAGTGACATTTGCAGTCCGTAGCCACCTATCCATTAACACTGTTTTCTAGTGTATTGCACACCGTCTTAAATGGCTCTTAACGCTTTAGCAAATAGGTTGAAAATCATACTCTTGTATGAAGTAGTATTTGATTTACCTCATGATAGAACTGTCTTTTATACCTTCCACTGGTACATTTGTACTTCTGACCTATACTTTATTCATACTAAATACGGCCTATAACTATTTGATTTTATGTTCTATTTTTTTGCTATAGGTATTGCTGAGGCTACTTTATTATGAATTTTATTGAGCAGCAGATTCAAGATGCACTGTTAGAAGAAGAACAAGAACATACATTAGAACAGGCGCTACAAGCGAGCCATAAGCATATTGCTCGTTTGGTCGATTTAAATGCTGAAAACGCAGGCAAACAATTGCTCGAGTTTGTCACTTTGTATATTCAGTCCGTTCCTAACCTACTGACTGATTTACAGCGTGTGGCAGCACAGCAAAAATTAAGCCGAGCGGTACAACCCTTGATTGATATAGCCCTGCGTTTTTTCAAGCTGCCGTCACACAGCATTGGTAAGCGTTCAGGCTTAACTGCACTGATGGTGAAAGCGTACTTGGCTAACCGCTTACTAGAAGAAGTGAATGATGCTTGTTTATTTCATACGGGTACAGCCATTATCCCTATGGACATGAGCCTGTCTAACACCATTGTGCACACCTTAATTGGTGAGCCTTTTGCCAACGATATGGACGTATTAGTTGATGAATCAGTTGATAGATTATTCTTACTAGAGAAGAACAACTCTGACTTCATACAAGAGTTATCAAACAATAACCTAGTGCATATTTGTCAGAAGTGGTCTTCTCTTTCCGGTCAGGTAGGGTTATACAGTTCGTTGGCCGATCAGCCACCCCATACCTTTAGCGCAGTTTATCAGCCAAAGTAATGGCTAACTCATCAGTAATGAGTTTAGCGGTTTCATGAGCAGCATTTTGCTTTGCCATGCCCGCCATGCCCGACACTCCCTTAGCTTGTTTACTAAACGCATTTAAAACACGTTGTTGGCTATCTTTAATAACTACTTGTGCATCAATAAAGCTGTAGTAGTTACCGCCCTGTTGCTTTTGAATTTGATTAGCACTCACAACGAAAACTAAGTCTGCTGAATGGCTAGACTGAATACGCAACCCTTGAGCGGTTAATGCTTCTAACAATCCACCTTCCATTTGCTTGGCTTCTTTGTTCTGCAGCTCAAGCGCCACCACTAACGCATCAATTTGTTGGTAAATTCTATTTTCTAATGCTTTTAGCTCTTCAGGCAGTATCGCCCCACGCCTATCTAGACTAACCAGAGCTAAGCGCTCTGACAGTGCTTCACGCTTTGCAAACAACGTTAGTGCTGGTAACAACGGTTGCAGCTTTTGTAGCTTATTGCCTTCTGGCGCAAGCTGAGCGATTGCTTCTAATTCGGCATCAACATCGGCTACGTCTCTGCGTAAGCGCGCGGCAGCTTTTTGTCGATCGAGCTCTACCAAAGCATATGCGTGCTTATCATCAACGTGCGTTTCTGATATTTGCACCTCGTCTAACTCAGCATTCGGTATTTGGCTAGTCACATAGTTACTAACACTCTGTTGCATCTGAGTTTCTTGATGGGTTCCACTGCGCTCTGTGATGCTATGACTAAAGCTCCCGCCAATAGTGGTTTTTAGTTGAGCGACTAAGTCTGCTTTAGCTAATTCAGTAGCTCGCTTCACAGCATCCGCAGGGTTGCCATACACTTCCATAGAGCCCACACCATACGCCATGCCCGTTTGATGTGGTGGCTGTGTAACCCAATAAGGTGTTTTTTGTGCGCTTGTGCTTGCCGGTGAGACTGCCTGATTACTGCAGCCCACCAGCAACATAAAGCCCATACAGATTGAGCTTAACAACGCCCAACGAGTAAGACCTGTTGTCGACATATTAGAATCCAAATGATGATTTATTCTGAAGTTTTTGTAGTTTCTTCTGACCGTTCCAAACTTCACGGTTAGATTCCATATCGATCAGTTTTAAGTCAACCTGATAGAAAGTAACGCGCTTTTTACCCACTTGGTCGACAATCGAGTTAATAGAGCCCGATAGTGCAAAGTCTGCCGCTAATTCTTGGCCTTGAGCCTTGGCATTTTTAGCGTTTAGCTCTTGTTCACGACGTTCTGCACGTAATGCTTCACGCTCATCACCACCACTTACGAAGTCAGCACGTCCTGAACGAATAACAGCACGCTTAATATCATTAATGAACGTATCAATGGCAATATGTTCGTGTGACTTATTGCTAATATGCTGAACGATAACCGCAGGACGTTGGTTATGTTCCATTTCGAAGTCACGCGCCCATGGGAAGGACAACATATCACCAATCATTTCGTTAGCGACAAGCTCCGAGTCTTTAGCGTTCCATCGATCCGATAGTGCTACTTCAACACCTTCATCTAAGCGAGTGACCTTGGTTGAACAAGCGGTCGTCATCAATACGCTACTACCCACTAATGCAATTGCGACCATTTTAGATAATTGTGATTTCATAATGACTCTTCCTTTATATGAGTTTTAGTTATTTCTTTTGATTAAGGCAGCGTTCGCACTTGCCATAAATGAATGTCACCAGCGGCCAGCTCTATGCTTTTCTGCTGATGTTTTTTATTACCTGCAAAATCTGAGTTTAATTTAACGTCATGCGTCCCTGGTTCTAGGATGACTCGTTGTAAGCGAATGTCTTGTGGCAATAACAGCCAATTTCGTGTTTCTGCTGCATCGGTGAATTGCATGGCAATTTTACCGGCCAATGCAAATAAAGCACCGTAGTTTTCGTCGACATTCTCAAGTTGCTGAGCGGTAATCGCTTTAAGTGCGGATCGCGATAACGCTTGGTTAATATGCACACTCGCACTCACCATTTGTTCTTGTATTGCCACCAACCCAGGATTAGAAGATTTAATTAAGGGCAACGTCTTATTCCCTGCTTTTAAATAGGAATCAGGCAGTGCTTTCATGGGCTCATAATAAGGTATTGCTACACGTAACGCCGGACTCATTGCATCAATTAAGCCCAGGCTTTCGGCATTGTGCCAAAGAGGACCTAGAGGAACCGTTTTAGTAAACCCGTAAGAGAACACTCCGTAATTCTTAGCATCCATAAAAGCGGTTAATGCGCCGGCAATGCCTTTATCGGCGTATAGGAGGTAAAACCATGCTAATGCTGGGTCATCGTCTAAGTTAAACAACGGACGTAATTGGATGGCGTGTAAGTCTTGATTAAGACTTAACACTAGGTTCATTTCTTTACGCTGAGGCATTAAGCCTTTGTGCTCAATAACAACTAATTGGGCACTGTCTTTTGTCCACTCCTCTAATTCGGCTCGCTTGCTGCTGCTTAGTTTTTGATTCGCGAGTCGACCTGACTCACGCCGATAATTACCGGCATTACGCATCATACGAATGGTATCGAACCAAGCTTGCTCGATAATCTCTTTGCCTAGCAAGTACTGTTCTGCGTAACCAAGCTCGTAAGAAGTAGCAGCTTTTTGATAACTGATGCGGGCGTTGTCGTATTCACGGTTCATCTCAAAGCTTAAACCGGTAAGGTAATGCGCCATCGCATCATCACGATATTTAAGGCTTTCTAAATCAATCAGATTGCCACGCAATAATGTATCGAAGATTTTTAACAAGCTGCGGAAGGTTTTTGACTCGTTATCGCTGGCAGAGTAATTGCCCTGGCGGTCGTTAATTTCATTAAGGCGCATAATTAAACGTCGAGATTCAACACGAGCACCGTCTAATGCCGTTAAATATTGGCTGGTACTCTTCGCTTGTTCGGCCAAAGCGAAGTAGTTCATGGCTTTAAAATAGTTAATATAAATATGTTCGAAATCGGCGCCAGCGTATGGGCCTTTGCGAGGGTTGCTCATCATCACAACGAGCGTATCGGTAACCTGCTTGGTTTCTAAGTCTTCTGCTATTCGCTCGGCCTGCTCTAACAGTTGATTACTGCGCGTAAAGTCGCCTTCTAAATGCTTAACGATGGCCAGTTCTAAATGATAAAGAAGGCGGTCATTTCCGGTTGGTTTTAACGCTGCTTGAATGCTTTTTTCACCGGCGGCGTAATCGCCCATTTTAATTTGGTTGATGGCACGATCTAACCCTGCTCCATAAGTTGCACAGCCGGTCAGAGCGATACTAAAAACCAGTATCGCTATCTTGGTTAGTGCCTTCATTGGTGCTCACCTCCTTATGTCGTGCATCCCTAGTGACACGGGTTGTTAGTCGTTATCACCAAAGCCAATTATCCGTAAAGGCTTTTCGTCTTCGTCTAGCACAGCTTTAACACCTAGTTCACTGACTCTGGTTTCTAACTCTGCTGCTTTTGCCGCATCTTCTAGTTCTTGTTGAGCAAAGGTTTGTGTAAAACCACAGGCTATACATTCTCGAACGTCTTGACCACTGTCATCTTGATACATTTTAGTCGTATCCATTTTAGAGCACTTAGGACATACCGTACCGGCAATAAAGCGTTTAGGGGGTTTAGGGGCTTGGTACTCGGTCATTTTGGTCTCCAATATGTCAATGGTCTAATACAACGTTCGATATTTAATAGCTTACTGAATGCCACTATGGCGTAGTAAAGGCTCAACCGATGGCTTACGGCCTCGGAATCGCTCAAATAATACACCCGCATCTTCACTTCCGCCTCTACTGATTATCTCATTTAAGAAATCAGCACCGGTAGCAGCATTAAAGATGCCCTCTTCTTCAAAGCGCGAAAACGCATCGGCGCTTAATACCTCGGCCCATTTATAAGAATAGTAGCCCGCGGCGTATCCACCAGCAAAAATATGACCGAACCCATGTTGGAAACGATTGAACTCAACCACTGGTACAACGCTAACTTGCTCTCGAACGTTATCCAGTAACTGCTGCACATTAACTCGATTTTGGCTGCTATATTCATGGTGTAACCGGAAATCAAACAAAGCAAACTCTAATTGACGAACGGTTTGCATCGCGCTTTGGAAGTTTTTAGCTGCCAATAGTTTATCGAGTAACTCTTGTGGCAGGGGCTCTCCGGTTTGATAGTGTCCAGATATAAAAGCTAAAGCTTCTGGCTCGTAACACCAGTTTTCCATAAATTGGCTTGGTAGCTCAACCGCATCCCAAGCAACGCCGTTAATACCTGACACTTCAGGCACATCAATTTGCGTCAGCATATGATGCAAACCATGGCCAAATTCGTGGAATAAGGTAGTGAGCTCATCATGCGTTAATAACGCAGGGGTATCGCCAACAGCTGGGCTGAAGTTACAGACTAGGTACGCCACTGGCAGTTGGATACCTTGCTCTGTTTGACGGCGTACGCGGCAGTCATCCATCCAAGCACCGCCACGCTTTTTAGCACGTGCATATAGATCTAAATAAAAGGCTGCAATTTGCTTGCCGTCTTTATTTACATGGAAGAATCGCGCATCTTTGTGGTACGTATCAAACTCTTTTTGTTCTTCAAACTCTATGCCGTACAAGCGACTAACTACTTCAAACATACCGCTAATGGCTTTATCTACCGGAAAGTATGGGCGCAAATCTTCTTGTGAAATAGCATAGCGCGCTAGTTTTAATTTCTCGCTGTAGTAACCGACGTCCCAAGGTTGAAGTGCTTCCGCACCTTGCTCTTTTGCAAAGGCAGCAAGCTCAGCAAACTCACGTTCTGCTTGAGGCTTAGCTTTAGCAGCTAAGTCATTTAAGAACGCCAGTACTTCTTCGGGCGTATCTGCCATTTTTGTAGCCAGTGAGTAATGGGCATAGCTGTCAAAGCCTAATAACTGCGCTAGCTCATAACGTAATTCTAATATCTCATCGATATTTGCACTGTTATCAAACTGCCCGTCATCACTGAGCTCGGATGCGCGTGTAACAAATGCGGTGTACATTTCTTCTCGTAAGGCACGGTTATGACAGTAAGTAAGAATGGGTAAATAGCAGGGAAAATCCAACGTTAAGCGATAGCCTTCTACGTCTGCGGCTTGCGCTTGTTGTGCGAATAAACCGAGAGCACTATCGGGGACACCGGCTAGCTCTTCTTTGTTAACAATGTCTTTATGCCATTTGTTGGTGGCGTCTAAGACGTTTTCAGAAAACTTACTGGTTAGTTGCGATAAGCGCTGCTTAATTTCGCCATAGCGTTTTTTCTTCTCGGCCGGTAAATCGACACCGCCTAAGTGAAAGTCACGCAACGCATTGGTCACAGCTTTTTTCTGGGCAACGCTATAGCTATTAAATTCTTCAGACGCTTCCAGTTTTTTATACAGTTCACATAACGCTTGGTTTTGGCCCAGTTCGGTGCTGTATTGGCTTAATAATGGTAAGCATGCGTTGTAGGCTTCTCGCAGCTCGTCTGAGTTTAAAACTCCGTTCAAGTGACCCACGGGCGACCAAGCCTGTGCTAACTCATCATCCCACGCCTGCATGGGCGCCATAAAGTTATCCCACGTGGGCTGAGTAACAGTCGCCAGTAAGTGCTCTATACGTTCACGATTAGTCTGTAATATTTTTTCAATAGCAGGCTGAATATGAGCGGCTGTAATGGCTGAAAATGGTGGTAACTTAGAAGTTTCTAATAACGGATTATTCATGAGCTTTGGTCATTCACTTGTTGCGGCACGCTTAAGACGGCACCTAGGGGTTTTAAATGCTTTTTCTTCGCTGTTGTCAGCTAGTATATACTGAACACTTTAAGCAAAACGTAGATATATATTTATGGCTGATATTCGCACTTATCAAGGGTTAAGTCCAAAACTGGGTGAACGAGTGTTTATCGACCATACCGCGGTTGTCATAGGCGACGTCGTGTTAGGCGATGACAGCTCCATTTGGCCACTCACTGTTGTGCGTGGTGATATGCACTCTATTCGTATTGGCAAGCGTACCAGTGTACAAGACGGTTCTGTTCTACACATCACTCACGCATCGGATTTCAACCCTGGCGGTTTTCCGCTAACCATTGGTGATGACGTTACCATTGGCCATCAAGCGATGCTGCATGGTTGCACCATTGGCAACCGTGTTTTAGTGGGCATGAAAGCCATGATTATGGATGGTGCCGTAGTTGAAGACGAAGTGATTATTGGTGCGGGCGCTATGGTTACCCCGGGCAAACGCCTAGAAAGTGGCTACGTTTACATGGGCAGCCCCGCAAAAAAGACACGTCCTATCACCGATAAAGAACGAGCATTTTTTACTTACAGTGCGGCTAACTATGTGCGTTTAAAAGATAAACATCTAAAGCCCACTAATTCAGACTGCTTCTAAACGCTCTAAAACTCTGTGTTTTTTACTGACAATCAACTGGTATCTCAAAGCTGTACTGTTTTGCTTCACTCAGACGTATTAAGCCATCGTACTCTTCTGCAAACCCTTCAAGCGATTCATTAAGAAGGTGCCCACGAAACTCAAGGTACATGGGTTGATAAGGCGCACTAGCATTCTCTTTGTAGTATTGGCTCATTTCCATTCCTGCCCAGTTATAACTCACCCAATAAGTGTTATCGCTATTACAAGGTGAAAAACTGTTTACTTCTGGTCCCCAGTAATATTTACCTTGGTGAATCTGATCAAGATTCGGTTCACCGCAAGAAGCGATTAATGCCGAAGTTAAAAGCAGCACTATCTTTTTCATATGATTTATTTCTCTGGGTTTTTCAGTTCTGAACCACGCACTATGACATAGGCGATAAGTGCAACGATAAATATTACAAGATACATCCAAGCAATGCTTTGCAGCGTTTCAATAATGGTTCTGAACACTTCCACCGTCCAACGTTCAGTCGTTAACTCAAGCGTCAGAGCACCCTCTGTTGGTATTTCAAGATAGCGTTCTAGTTGATAGATACGCACACCACCTGATATTCCAACCACATAGGTCGCAAAGGTAATGTATTTCTGCCAAGCAGAGCTAATAGAGTCTTTGATGATGCGATGCAGCATTTCACCAATGGGTCGCTTAAATAACCGAGCAACAATAAATGAAACCGATAACGCCAAACCGAACATCACCAACAATAACGTAAAAAACATATGCTCTCCTAATAGCCCTGTCTTTAAAGAGTTAAATATCCTAAGTACACAGTGCAGAACCTCTGCTTCTTAACTCATCTGCAATATTTCTGTATTTATCTCACTGATGTTATTAACGCCACAGAGTGCCATAGCAACGGCTAACTCGTGCTGAAGCTCAGTTAAGTAGTTTTCTAAGCCTAGCTGCCCGGCACCCGCTAACGCCATTGCCCAGGGTCGACCAATTAACACTCCTTGTGCACCAAGTGCGAGCGCCTTCAGCACATCAACTCCATTACGGATACCGCCATCTAGCAGTACCGGAACCTGTTGATTAACCGCTTTGGAAATACTGGGTAGCTGTTGAATGGTCGAAGGAGCGCTATCGAGCTGGCGACCTCCGTGGTTGGATACCAGAATGCTATCGGCTCCGCTGTCTAGCGCCAACATAGCATCTTCTGCATCTAATATTCCTTTAAGTATGAGCTTGCCCGGCCATTGCTGGCGTATCCATTGAATATCTTCCCAAGTGACACTGGGATCGAATTGCGCATCAACCCAAGCTTTAAACGCTTGCAGATCGTCTGGGTTACTAATTTGGTCGCTGAGATTACCAAAGCGGTGCGGCTTGCCATTAATGCCTACATCCCACAACCAGTGTGGACGACTGATTAACTGTAAGGCTTTTGACAACTTTGCTTTACTCGTACTGTGCAGCATGCCGTTACGAGTGTCACGTTGGCGCACTCCGGCTAGCGGTAAATCCACAGTAAATAACAAGGTGTCGGTGCCGGCTTGATGCACACGCTCAAGCGTACTGCTTACCACCTCCCTGTCTTTCAACATATACAGCTGAAACCAGCTTGGCGTATTAACAGCAGCGTTCACTTCCTCAATGGTGCATATGCCAACCGTTGATAAGCTAAATGGTATACCGAGTGTCGCTGCGGCTTTAGCGGCTTGAACCTCTCCACGCCGAGCCATCATACCTGCCATTCCCAATGGTGCTAACGCCACGGGCATACTAAGTTCTCGGCCAAATAGTTGGGTTTTGGTACTAAGCTGGCTAACGTCTTTCAAAACACGTTGACGAAGTTGCAGCTTAGAAAAGTCGTATGTGTTGTCAGCTAAGGTTTGTTCGGTGTTGGCGCCACCGTCAATGTAATCAAATAAAAATTGCGGTAAGCGTTGTTTGGCTAAACGACGATAGTCTTCATAGCCTGAAGGGAAAAACTGTAGCCTGCTAGACATAACCCACCTAATTATTATTGTTAAGAATAGGTTTAGCCTAGCAGGTTTTTAAGCGTTGTAACTACGACTTGTCGATTTGATGACGCTTTTTCAAGTGAATCAATATCTGACTGATGGCCGCAGGCGTCACGCCAGAAATACGTGATGCGACGCCTAAAGTTTCTGGCTGAATCTCACGCAGCTTTTGTTTCGCTTCGTTCGATAACCCACCAAGCGATTCATAATCTAAATCGGCAGGTAATTTAGTGTTTTCATAGCGTCTTGATTGCTCAATTTCGTCTAGTTGACGACTGATATAACCATAGTATTTCGCTTGAATCTCTACCTGCTCTGCCGCCTGCTCATTATCGATTGGCTCACCTTTCAATGATGCAACTTGCTCGTAATGCAATTCTGGACGCTTCAATAAGTCGTATAAATTGTATTCACGAGCGATGTCGGTGGCACCAAACTCAACAAGCTTTTTAGATTCTGGCGAGCCCGCTTGCACCCATGTGGTTTTTAAGCGTTCTGTTTCTTTTTCAATGGCTTCTTTTTTGGCACTGAATGCTGCCCAACGCTTGTCATCGACCACACCTAACTGACGACCTATTTCTGTTAGTCGCATATCTGCGTTATCTTCACGCAACACTAGGCGATATTCAGCACGGCTCGTAAACATGCGGTACGGTTCTTTGGTGCCCATAGTAATTAAATCGTCTACCAGCACGCCAATGTAAGATTGGTCACGTCTTGGCGTCCAAGCATCTTTCTCTTGCACTCGTAAGGCTGCGTTCAAGCCAGCGAGTAGCCCTTGTGCGCCGGCTTCTTCATAGCCAGTGGTGCCGTTAATCTGTCCGGCAAAATATAAGTTGTTTACAAACTTAGTTTCTAAGCTGTGTCGTAAATCTTGCGGATTGAAGTAATCGTACTCAATGGCATAACCTGGTCGAGTAATATGCGCATTTTCAAAGCCTTTAATGCTATGAATTAAATCTAATTGCACATCAAACGGTAGAGACGTTGAAATACCATTAGGGTACAGCTCGTTACTATTTAAGCCTTCAGGCTCAACAAAAATCTGATGGCTGGTTTTATCCGCGAAGCGCATGATTTTGTCTTCAATGGACGGACAATAACGTGGCCCTATCCCTTCAATAACGCCGGCATACATTGGCGAACGATCTAAATTCGCTCGAATAATCTCATGCGTACGCTCGTTTGTATGAGTGATATAACAATTGACTTGTTCTGGGTGTTCACTGACATGCCCCATGTACGACATAACAGGTAAAGGTGTATCACCGGGCTGTGCTTGCATGGCAGAAAAGTCAACGCTGCGAGCATCGATTCGTGCTGGTGTACCCGTTTTTAAACGACCGACATTAAACGGCATTTCACGCAAACGTTGCGCTAGCGCGATAGAGGGCGGATCACCGGCACGGCCACCGCTATGATTATCAAGACCAATATGAATAACGCCACCAAGGAAGGTACCAGTTGTTAGTACCACACAGGTGCCGTAAATTTTCATATTAGTATTAGTGACAACACCACATACTGTTGAGCCGACGCCATCGCCTTGCATAATTAAGTCATTACAAGCTGCCTGAAAGATATCTAAGTTAGGCTGGTTTTCTACAATATTACGAATGGCGGCACGATATAACTGTCGGTCAGCCTGAGCGCGGGTAGCACGAACAGCCGGCCCTTTACGGTTATTCAACACGCGAAACTGAATGCCTGAGCGATCTGTAGCATGCGCCATGGCACCGCCTAAGGCATCAATTTCTTTCACAAGATGACTTTTACCTATGCCACCAATGGCAGGGTTACAAGACATCACACCAACGGTATCTGTATTGTGCGTCAACAACAGTGTCTTACTGCCTGTACGCGCAGAAGCAAGAGCAGCCTCTGTGCCGGCATGACCACCACCGATAACAATCACATCATAGCGAACAGGATATTCCACAAGACACCTCGAAAATATTGATACCGTTAATCGGCAAAAAATGGGCGCAAATTATAGCAGGCTTAGCTTTGCAGTGGCAGCATTTGCACAATATTTAACCAAGAAAATACAATAAAAACACTTATATAATCTGTTGATATCCTATGTATAACCTTTGGATAATCGATTAATAATACTCAAAAAGACTTGCTCTGTGGGTAAACTGTTTACTTCTTGTGGTAAAGCATGGGATATCTTTTATAAAAAGAGCCGACTCGCGCGTTTGTTAATAATTACTAACAATAAAAAATTTTAATATTATACCCAAGTCATTATGCATCAACCTCAAAATAAAACTATAACCCATTGTTTTTTATAGTATTATCAATTATCACTTAGTCACTAACTGTCTAGTCTTGGCTATTACACACAGCTTAATACAAGCTTACACACACAGTTATCAACACCCTGTTCAACCTTATATTGCTGTTGATATCTATTTTATTTGTTACTTACTGTATCGATCCCGGTCTTTAATAAAATACTCGGTGCCCTTTCAATATTGAGCGATACTTTACTACTGACAGGTCTTTATTTAGCCATCTGTTTGCGTTTATCGAGTAAAAGTTGGCACTTCTTCACCTCCCAAAGTACCTTAGTAACTTCTATGCTGTTACTAACAATTATAAAAATAACATCAGAATTACCTTTGAGGCAGCTATGAACGAGAAATTAAAAAGCGCGCTAGATATCAGTAACAGCATCGAAATCAAGGGTCGTAAAATGGACTTTGAATTTGAGCTAGACGACATTCCACGCTACTGGTTTGGTGGTGATGCCTTCAAATCCACCTTCCTCAATGCACTTTCTTGTCTGTTTCCTGAAGGCGAACGCATGTTTATGGACGCTGTGCGTGACTGTAAAGATAAAATAACCGACCCTGTTTTATTAGAACAGATTAAAGGCTTTATTAAACAAGAAGCTATTCATGGTCATGAGCACGCGCAATACAATACCTTCTTAAAGAAATGGGGCTACCCTATTGATAAAATGGATGCTTTTGAAGCCAAAGAAAAACAATGGATGCGTAAGCATTTGTCACCAATGCACCGCCTAGCCATTACCTGTGCTTTAGAACATTTTACCGCCATTATGGCGCACCAAGTATTGACCAACCCTGAACAAACGGAAGGCATGCACCCTAAGTTTAAAGAAATGTGGCGCTGGCATGCTATTGAAGAAACAGAGCATAAAGCCGTTGCTTATGATGTTTATCAACAAGCCGGTGGCGGCTACTGGCTACGCATTTTTGTAATGATGCAAGTCACCATATTGTTCTGTATTCGTACATCCATCTATCAAGGTATCTTCTTGTGGAAAGACAAAAAACTCTTTAGCCCAAGAGTGTGGTGGCAAGGTTTGAAATTCTACTTTCACACCCCTGGCTTAGTACGAAGAATTGCTCGCGATTATTTAGACTACTATCGCCGCGACTTTCACCCATGGCAGCACGATAACCGTTACCTATTAGAAGAGTGGGAACAAGAAGGTCAAAAATTTAAGACCATCTAAATAACAAGAGCGGCTTAGCCGCTCTTTTCTATTCTTATCCACTCATTTATAAATTCTTTCTTGCCATGCGATATGGCTACTTGTATGACGAGTCTTTATTTTGACGCACCTTTCGTTTAGACAACCTAATCTCCACCTCAGATCAAACTGATAAACCAACCAGGCACTAACCATAACCTTCAACATAGCCTGTTATGTGTGAATGTGTGGCTAAATTCAAAAACCACCTTTCAAACAGAGCTTCTAGCGCAGCACTTAAGGACGAGTGTGCTTATAATGGATACTGAAAATCGAATACAAACAAAAGGCAAAGTAATGGTCGCTAACACATTCAACTTCGACACCCCTACTCTGCGTGAAAATACGCACTGCGAGAAATACGACGGTCGTTTGGCCAAGTTTGGTCGAGCTGATGTAATTCCGCTATGGGTAGCGGATATGGATTTTGCCGCGCCACCTTGTGTTCAGCAGGCGTTGGCGGAGCGTTTAGCACACCCGGTGTTTGGCTACAGTTTTGCGCCTGATAGTTTGTATGAAAGC
>Ga0209075_1001079_pt1 | contig 26042 bp, 18 predicted proteins | sample Stecom2011_FD_187523 | JGI IMG/M metagenome (GOLD analysis project Ga0209075, IMG submission 187523) | Agricultural soil microbial communities from Utah to study Nitrogen management - Steer compost 2011 (SPAdes) (version 2) | ecosystem: Environmental > Terrestrial > Soil > Agricultural land...
TACCCTTGTAGAAGCTTACGAGGCAGCACTTGCAGGAGACCCTACTTCTGCTTTTGGCGGCGTTCTTATCTGCAACAAAAAGATGGATGTTGCAACTGCTAAAAAAGTAAACGAACTATTTTGCGAAGTCGTTATCGCAACAGGTTTTGAAACAGAAGCATTGGAAATCCTTAAACAAAAGAAAAATAGAATTTTATTAGATCAGCATGAAGCAGTAATGAATAAACAACAAGTTCGAACTGCTTTAAATGGTTTTTTGGTGCAAGATAAAGACTTGCAAACAGAAAGTAAAGAAGACTTTAAAGTAGCTACAAAGCTATCTCCTACTGAAACTGAAAAAGACGATTTGGCCTTTGCTGCTAAACTGGTAAAAAACACTAAATCAAACGCCATAGTATTGGTAAAAGAACAACAATTACTCGCAAGCGGAACAGGTCAAACTTCAAGGGTAGATGCTCTGGAGCAAGCAATTGCTAAAGCAAAGCATTTTAATTTTGATTTAAATGGTGCTGTGATGGCTTCCGATGCCTTCTTCCCTTTTCCCGATTGCGTTGAAATTGCTGGGCAAGCTGGTATCACTGCAGTGGTTCAGCCTGGAGGTTCAATTAAAGATCAAGCGTCTATAGACTACTGTAACAACAACCAAATGGCCATGGTATTTACCGGCATACGCCATTTCAAACACTAACTAATTAATGAACAATTAAAATGGGATTATTTGATTTTTTCACACAAGAGATTGCAATTGACCTAGGCACGGCCAACACTTTAATAATACACAATGATAAGGTGGTTGTGGATGAACCTTCCATTGTAGCCATAGACCGCAGTACCAAAAAAATAATTGCTGTTGGAAAAAAAGCCATGCAAATGCACGGAAAAACGCATGAAGAAATCAAAACCGTTAGGCCGTTAAAAGATGGCGTAATCGCCGACTTCCAAGCTGCTGAATTCATGATTCGAGGCATGATAAAAATGATTCATGGCGATAAAAAAAGATTTTTCAAGCCCTCTTTAAAAATGGTGATTTGTATTCCTTCAGGAATTACAGAAGTAGAAAAAAGAGCAGTAAAAGACTCAGCTGAACATGCTGGTGCAAAAGAAGTTTACCTTATTCACGAACCAATGGCTGCGGCAATTGGAATAGGAATTGACGTATTGGAGCCAGTAGGGAACATGATTATCGACATTGGAGGAGGAACTTCAGAAATTGCAGTAATTGCATTAGGTGGAATTGTAAGCGACAAATCAATTCGCGTAGCAGGAGATGACTTTACCAACGACATTGTGGATTATATGCGAAGACAGCACAACCTCTTAATCGGAGAACGTTCTGCAGAAAGAATAAAAATTGAAGTAGGATCTGCTTTACCAGAATTGGAGAATCCACCAGATGATTACGCCATTCAAGGTAGAGATTTAATGACTGGAACACCAAAGGAAATTAAAGTTAGTTATACAGAGATTGCACATGCTTTGGATAAATCAATTGCCAAAATAGAGGCAGCCATACTCAATGCACTGGAAATGACACCTCCTGAACTTTCAGCAGACATATACAGAACCGGTTTATATTTAGCTGGTGGAGGTTCACTTTTAAGAGGGTTGGATGTTAGAATTTCTCAAAAAACAAAGCTACCTGTTCATGTAGCTGATGACCCATTGCGTGCAGTTGCTCGAGGAACTGGAATTGCGCTAAAAAACTCGGCCAATCTTCCGTTTTTAATTTAATAGAATAGTAGGAGTATGCCTCAATGCAAAAACTAATTCGTTTCATAGAAAAGTATTCCTTCTTCTTCCTCTTTTTATTTTTTGAGGTAATTGCATTCTATTTGCTTTTTCAAAAAAACCACTTCCAAAGAGCATCCTTTCTAAATAACAGCAAAGTGGTGAGTGGCGAGATGTACAATCAATTTTCAAAACTTACAAACTACCTAGACTTAAGGGAAGTAAACGAACAACTGGCCGAAGAAAATAGGAATTTACACGACAGGCAATTGAAATCATTTGAAAAACTTTATGGGCCAAATGTATTGATTAATGATACAATTTATCAACAACAATATTTTTATACGAAAGCAAGAATCGTCAATAATTCTACGAATAAACAAAACAACTACCTAACCCTGAATGTCGGAAAAGCTAATGGGATTGAAAGTGGTATGGGAGTTATTTCATCCAATGGTGTTGTTGGAATAATAAGAAACGTTTCTGAACATTATTCAACTGTTTTATCGATGCTTCACAGAAGCACTAAAATTAGCGTTAAGCTAAAAAACAACAATTACTTTGGATCTATGCAATGGGATGGAAAAAGCTATAAAGAGGGCGTTTTAATGGACATCCCAAATCATGTTCAAATTTCTAAAGGCGATACCATTATCACTTCAGGGTTTTCTGCTACTTTTCCTGCAAATATACCAGTTGCAACAATAAAAAGTTTTGAAAAACCAGAAGGAGAAAATTTTTATAACATACACCTCAACTTTACAACCCATTTTAAAAATATAAGTTATGTATATGTTATTAAAAACAATTGGGCCAACGAACAAGTAGAATTAGAGAAAAAAACAAAAGACGAAAATGGGTAAATTTATCCTTAGCGGAATCATTCAGTTTGTTTTTTTGATTGTTATTCAAGCCTTAGTTCTTAACAACATTCAGTTCTCTGGCTATGTAAATCCTTATTTATATATCGTATTTATCTTGTGGCTTCCTTTAAGCACGCCAAAAGCTCTATTGCTATTTTTAGCTTTTGTTCTTGGCTTAACACTTGATGTTTTTACAAATACTATAGGAATGCACACTTCAGCAACAGTCTTTATGGCATTTTGCCGTCCTTATGTTTTACAAACCCTCGTACCAAGAGATGGTTATGAGATTAATCAAACCCCTGGAATAAAAGATTTAGGTCTTAAATGGTTTGCCGCATATGCTGCTATGCTTACATTATTGCACCATTTGTTTTTATTTTTTGTAGAGGTATTTCGTTTTACCGACTTTTACGATACAATAATAAGGGTTGTTTATAGCTGGGTTTTTACCATGATTCTTATCTTTATTGCGCAGTACTTTAGATATAACGCAGAGGAAAGAAGATGAAGCAACTAGACTCAAGACAATTTGTTATTGGTGGAGTTTTTCTACTTATTGGCATAATCTTTCTAATTCGCCTCTTTCTGGTTCAGGTAATAGACACTCACTACAAGCTAGATGCAAGTAATAATGTAAAAAGACACATTGTAAAATATCCCGCTCGTGGTTTAATTTACGATCGAAATAATGATTTGTTAGTATTTAATGAGGCTGCTTATGACTTGATGGTTATTCCAAAGCAGTTGCCAAAAAAGTTTGACACTACTGCTTTTTGTGATTTACTTGGAATGAGCCATAATGACTTCGTAAAAAAAATAACAAAAGCCAAAGATTACTCATATTATAAAGCTTCTACTTTTCTAAAAGAGATTTCCACAACAGATTATGCCAAAATACAAGAGCAACTTTACAACTATCCTTCTTTTTATGTTCAGCGTAGAACCCTTCGCAAGTATCCTCGAAAAACTGCAGCTCACATATTGGGTTATGTTGGAGAGGCAAGTCCACGCATCATAGAAGAAACTCCTTATTATAAACCAGGAGACCATATAGGGATTAGTGGTATTGAAAGGCAATACGAAGAGATGCTGAGAGGAAAGCGTGGAGTTGAAATTGTATTGGTAGATGTTTTTAATCGAGAGAAAGGAAAATATATGAATGGACAGTTTGATTCTACAGCTGTTTCGGGAAGTAACCTACAACTTACCATTGACAATAAATTACAGGCATATGGAGAAGCATTGTTGCAGAATAAAAAGGGAAGCATTGTTGCGATAGAACCAGAGACTGGAGAAATTCTTGCTTTAGTAAGTTCGCCAAACTATGATCCAAACTTATTAGTAGGTAGGGCAAGAAGTGATAATTATAGAAATCTAAGTTTCGACACTTTAAAACCGCTTTTTAACCGCGCATTAATGGCAGCATATCCCCCAGGTTCAATCTTTAAAAGCATTAATGCTCTTATCGGACAAGAAGAGGAAGTGCTTTTCCCAAACACATACTACCATTGCAACTACGGCTTCTACTATGCTGGAGGAAGAATGAGATGTCATGCTCACCGTTCACCAGTAAACTTACAGTACTCCATAGAAACTTCTTGCAACACCTATTATTGTAGAGTTTTTAAATCAATTATAGACAAATATCCAAATTCAGAAGAAGGTTATGAAGTGTGGAGAAAATATATAACAGCTTTTGGTTTGGGTAAAAAAACGAATATTGACTTACCGGGCGAATTAAATGGATTCGTACCCGAAGCCAGCTACTACGATCGTTATTATAGTAGTGGCCGTTGGAATGCAAACACCATATTATCTTTGGCAATTGGTCAAGGCGAGCTGGGCTTTACACCTATCCAAATGGCACAAATGACTGCAGCAATTGCCAATAAAGGTTATTATTACACGCCACATATCGTGAAAAAAATTGATGGGAAGTCAATTGAAAATATTGACAATGCGGTTATAAAATACAACATTCCAATCAAAAGAGAACACTTTATTCCCGTGGTTGAAGCAATGGGAGATGTTGTAGAAAAAGGAACGGGCAGAATGGCAAGAATCGACTCAATAAGAGTAGGTGGAAAAACGGGAACTATTCAAAATCCTCATGGTGACGACCACTCAGCTTTTATTGCATTTGCACCACTTAATAATCCAAAAATTGCAATTGCAGTATATGTTGAAAAAGGTGTTTGGGGTTCGCGTTGGGCAGCGCCCATTGCGGGTTTAATGATAGAACAATACCTTACAGATAGCATAAGCAATCAGCGAAAATGGATTGAAAAAAGAATGTTAGAAGGAGTATTAATTCCAATAAAAGAGGAAAAAGATGCGGAGTAGAAATACAATTTTAAATGTCGATTGGTTTTTGATCTTGCTCTATCTTATACTGGTAGTTTTAGGATGGCTAAACATCTATGCTGCTGTATATAATGAAGACTTTCAAAGTATTTTTGATAGCTCGCAGCGCTACGGACAGCAACTGATTTGGATTGCGACATCTGTAGTAATTGCCGCAGCTATTCTTCTAATTGATGAACGCTTTTTTTCAACCTTTGGTTATCTTATATACGGTGCAGTGCTAAGCCTTTTGGTCATCGTTATATTTATTGGAATGGAAACCAAAGGTGCAACTGCATGGTTTAACGTTGGTGGATTTAAAATCCAACCCTCAGAGTTCTCAAAGTTTGCCACTAACTTGGCTTTGGCAAAATACTTAAGCAATACAAGCAACAAAATGCACAAGTTTAAAACAAAGGCAATTGCAATTGGCATTATTAGCCTTCCTGCTATTATTATATTACTGCAAAATGACACAGGATCTGCTTTAGTTTATGGCGCATTTATTTTAGTACTATACAGAGAAGGTTTATCTGGATCAATTCTCCTTTTCGGTATACTCACAGCTTTCCTTTTCATCTTAACCCTTTATTTTCAAGATGTAAGCTATACTATTTTTAACCTTAGTATCAGTGGAACTGTAGCAATATTAATTGCAATATTCCTATTGCTGCTTGTCATTTTCTTTTTTTATAAAAAGAAGAAAAAAATAATCATCCCACTCATACTAACAATGTTAACCTCCGTAGGTGTAGTAAAAAGTGTCGATTACGTTTTCACAAAAGTCTTAAGTTCTCACCAATCACAAAGGATAAATGTATTGTTGGGGATTGAGTCCGACCCTCAGGGTGCAGGATACAATGTAAATCAATCCTTAATTGCAATAGGTTCTGGAGGTTTCTGGGGGAAAGGCTATTTGCAAGGAACACAAACAAAGTACGATTTTGTACCAGAGCAAAGCACTGATTTTATATTTTGCACCATAGGAGAAGAATGGGGTTTCTTTGGCAGCTTTGTTCTCATTTCTCTCTTCATAGTTTTGTTGCTGAGAATATTACATTTATGTGGTAGACAGCGCTCAAATTTTGCAAGAATTTATGGCTATGGAGTCGCTGCTATTTTGTTTTTTCACTTTACTATTAACATTGGGATGACCATTGGTTTAGTTCCTGTAATAGGCATTCCTCTTCCCTTCTTTAGTTATGGTGGATCTTCTTTGTGGGCATTTACCATATTACTTTTTGTGTTTATTAAAATGGATGCAGACCGTATGGAAGTCTTATAATATAAAAAAATTGATTGAATTTTTGCTTATCATTGAATCTTGTAAAAATTATTCGTTATTCTTTTTGATAAAAAGTAGAGATTAACACTCATTTAATACAGTAATAGGAACAGGAAAGATTAGTACAATATAAAAAAATTACTTATTTGGAATTGAAATTCAACATCTTGTCAAGATATAGATAATGATAAAGAACTTCAAGTAGAACAGAAAATATATAAAATTGATGTAGTATGCAACCAAAAGATTTTTACTAACGTCAAAGTAAATAGAAAATAGAATTGTAATAAATTATAATTTTACGTTTCTTTACATATTGCCATAAATTATTTAAAGCATTTTTGAATGAAGAAATTTATATCCCTTATAGCAATTAGCTGCATCATGGCATTGTTTATGCCAAAAATAGCAAAAGGTCAATTGCCCAATCCACCACCACCTTTGGCAGCTGGGCAAATCTCCTTAGAGTATGTTGGTCCTGAAAGTAATGAGTGTAGCCAAACAACAACAGCTTATATCATCACCTTACAACACTATAGAGACTATTCACCAACCAATGTTGCTTGGCCAGCTAATATTGATGTTGTGGTGAAGAGTAAGAAGCTTAACATAGAAGAACTTGTCACACTTGACACCAAAGTAGAATATGGTCAAATTCAACAGTATTGTTTGAATGGAAATCCTGTAGCAACTGAAGGTGCATGGTACTCAAATGAGACCCCTTACGACTTTGGCCGTGCAGACGATTGGGAAATCTTCACTTTTGGCGAAACAAGATCAACCGAATATTTAAACATAAACCCAGGGCAAACTTTCTCACTAAAAACAAGATTGAATAACGTTCCTTGTGGTACAGTAACTTTTGAAGGAAAGGACTACATAAATAAACCGCCTACAACAACACCTAGCTATATTCAACCGCATCCAGTTATTTCCTTTTGTTCGGGCATAAACAAAAACTACCAATATAACTTCCCAGTAGTTGATAAAGATGGAGATAAGGTTGTTTTTGAGTTAACATCTGGTGTTAACCATGAGTTTGGATCACTACAATATGAAGGGCTCTTCTCTGGTCAGATACCATTTCCTTCTTCCTCTTTTATTACTTTATCAAAAGCTGGAGTGTTCTCATTCACACCAAGAACAAGATTCTCTTCACTAACAGCTGTAAAAGTTGTAGAAGAAAGGCCTTACTATCGTTTAAGAACAGTAAACAATACAACCATACTTGATGAATCTCCGGTGGTTGTATCTATTACTCAAAGAGAAATGCGTGTTATTTTTGACAATAATTGTAACAAGCGACTTCCTATATTTGAAGGAGTAGAAAAAAGAAGAGATCAACACACAGGACAAATCGTTTATGACTCTCGTTACAATGTTAGAGAAGATGCTTATGAATTTGACTGTGCATCAACAGAAATGATATTCAACTTATCTGAACCAATGTTTTGCAACACATTAGATAAAAACGATTTTAGAATTGCGCTAACCTACAATGGAGTTGACTCAGTAATAACAGCTATTGATGAAGCGATTCCTACAAAATGTGTTAACAATGAATTTGATCAAGTTACATTGAAGTTGCACAATCCAATTGGACCAGGACAATACAATATGTTTTTTAAATATGGCAGTAATGATTCAATAACCATACGTAATAGGTGTGAGTTTGATATTCCCATTAATCAGCCTTGGACCAAAATATATGTAAATAACAAATTCGAGTATGATCATCCTATAGAAGAGTATGTGTATTGCGACCCTGCAGATTCATTACCAATAGCAAAAGCAGTTAAAGTTGGAGGCAGATTAAAAGTACCAGCAAGAGTTTTTTATACTTGGAGGCAAGACCCTATAAACCCGCAATCTGAAACAGATACTGTTTTTGCACAGAACACTACGATGATAAAGGGTGAAAGAGGATCAAAATGGAAAGTATGGGCCCCAGATAATCCGCCAAACCTTCAGAGCACTATATTGTGGGAAGTAGGTGTAGGCTTTGATTATAGTATTTATGACCCTTTCACAGGAGACACCCTTCAGAGAAAAATATGTTATGCTACCGATCGATTTAGGGTAATTCGCTATAAAAACCCCCCAGTAGAAGTACCAGATTACGACCTTTGTCCAGATGATGATTGGCCTGTTGTTGACCTGGATAGTATGGTTACCAAACATAATGCAATTGTAAAAGACTTCGTTTGGAAAAGTTTTGTGGAATTTCCAAAAAGACTATTAAGCCCAGAAGAGCTCAGACATGATAGCTTGTGGTCAACTACTAGAGCGGGTTTTTCAAACTTCGGAGTCCCTGGAGCATTGACAAACCGATATAATTATTTTGCATCTTCAGTCCCCCTAAACATTAATGGGCATATTTGTTATGAAGAAGACACTTTTGTGGTAGTTAAAGAACAGGTAAAAGCTAACATTGGAAACGATTCTATTATTTGCCCTGGAGAGGAATACGTATTGAGAAATAATTACGAATATCTTTCCCCAGACAGCTTAACATACCGTTGGTTCATTAATGATGTTTTAGTTCCAGATAATGAAACTGATACAATTCTAATTAATGAAAAGGGAGAATACAAACTAGAGGTAACCAAAAACACAATTGTAGGTTCAGTTTGTATAGGGGTAGACTCTATAAATGTAACTGTAGCTGATAGCCTATATCCGCCTGAAGCAGCTTGTCATATTGTTACCTTTAAAGATGGCATGGTTCAACAAAAGTTTGGAACTAGCGTCGTTAATGGAGCAGAAGCCTATCAAGTACGAAGTATTTCCCCAGACGGAACTATAGGTGCATGGACAGAAACTACTGGACAGTATGGTATATTCCATATGGTTAAAGGAGCACAAATGAAAGCGCAATTTAGGGGAGTTAACACAGAAGTGCCAGAACACGCTCCTTGTCGATATGGTCCTCCTTCAAACATTGCCGAAGCTTGTGAAGTTATTGTTAAAACAACAAATGTCTTTACACCAAATGGTGATGGAATTAACGACTTCTTAGCATTCGATTTATTAGAGTTATTCCCAGGAAGTAGATTGCAAGTTTTTAACCGTTATGGAAAACTAATATTTGAAGACAATGACTACTATAATGACTGGGATGGAGGTGACCATAAAGCTGGAACATACTTCTATATCTTAGATATAAACCATGAAAATCATGGAATCTTTAAAGGAAACTTTACCATTATTCGAGATTAACATAATATCGCACATATTTTCTTATAAAGCCCTTTTCAGCTGAAAAGGGCTTTATAAATTAACGACAAAAACTAAAACACTTGCAAGTAATTGATAAATTAAAGGAAACAAATAAAACATTATTCTCCTTTGAAATTTTACCTCCGCTTAAAGGAAAAAGCATAAAATCTATTTACGAAAGTATTGATCCTCTTTTACCATTTAACCCTGCCTTTGTTAATGTAACTTATCATAGAGAAGAGTTTATTTATAAAAAAAGAGAAAAAGGATATCTAGAAAAGATTGCAATAAAAAAACGCCCAGGTACTGTTGGCATATGTGCAGCTATTAAAAACAAGTACAACATTGAAGCAATCCCACATTTAATTTGTGGTGGTTTTACTAGAGAAGAAACAGAAAATGCACTGATTGATTTAAACTTCTTGGGAATCGACAATGTGCTTGCGTTAAGAGGAGATCCTATTAAAACAGAACCTCATTTTACGCCTGAAGTAGGTGGGAATAAGTATGCGGTAGATTTGGTGAAACAAATTGTCGATTTAAACAATGGAAAGTACATTGATGAAAATATACAAAATGCTACTCCAACAAATTTCTCTATTGGTGTTGCAGGTTATCCTGAAAAGCACTTTGAGGCACCAAATATGCAAGCGGACATCAGACGGTTAAAAGAAAAGATAGATGCTGGAGCCCACTATGTTGTTACACAACTATTGTTTGATAATCAAAAATACTTTGACTACGTAAAAGCATGCCGAAAAGCTGGCATTAAGGTACCTATAATCCCTGGAATTAAGCCAATAGAGTCGTTGAGACACATTACATTCCTCCCCAAGTTTTTTAACATCGATTTGCCGGAAAAGTTAACCAACCAGCTTGAAGCCTGTAAAACTAATGAAGAGGTACAACTAGTAGGAACAAAGTGGGCAATTGAACAATCTTTAGAACTAGCTGAATTCGGAGCTCCTTGTATCCACTATTATACTATGGGAAAATCAAAAGCAGTAAAAAATATTGCCAAAGCAGTATTTGGCTAAGTATTCAATCGAGCGACATATTTTCCAATGATGTCGAATTCAATATTCACCTTGTCTCCAATACTCAGTTGATGAAAATTTGTATACTGAAGCGTATAAGGAATAATGGTTACTGAAAAATGATAATCATCAATCACATCAAAAGCTGTGAGACTAACTCCGTTAACGCAAATAGAGCCTTTTTCTACAATTAGTTTTGATGCATGTAAAAGTTTAAATTGAAATAGAGTACTCCCCTCTTCTTCTATAATTCTTTTCACAGTTGCCAAGCCATCAACGTGTCCTTGAACAATATGACCATCGAGGCGAGCATTCATTTTCATACAACGTTCTAAATTAATTAGCTGGCCAACCTTAAAGTGTTTTAAATTTGTTTTTTTAAGGGTTTCTTTTACGCTTACTACTTCATACAATTCCTCTTTAATAGCCTCAACTGTAAGACAGACCCCATTATGAGCAATACTCTGATCAACCTTTAGTTCATTTGTAAAAGGAGATGAAATGATAAAGCGCAAATTACTTCCTTCTTTTTCAATGCCTTCAATTTTACCCAATGCTTCAATAATTCCTGTAAACATATTTATTTATTATTCCGTTTGTTTTTTATCCCCAGATTTACCGCTTACTATGCTTACACTACCCGTTAAAAGCCTAGGGGCAATTCCTCCCTTTAAACTCTTTTCATAAACCAAACATTTATAAAAATAAACACCGCTTGTTAATAGTACCTTTTCCACACGATGAAAGCCATTCCATTTTACTTCAGGTTGTGTTGTTTCAAAAACAAGTTCTCCCCAACGGTTATATATTTTTAAATCAATAGAGTCAATATCCCGATAGTTTTTTGAGCTGGGAAAGTTGTCGGCTGGGATAGGTTCAAACAAATCATTTATTCCATCGCCGTTTGGTGTAAACACATTGGGGAGTTCGAAATATGGACAAAAATCAACGCAAATTGGCTCCGCAAAATCGCTTTTATTACCAACAGAATCAATACCGATAATAGAATAACACCCCGAGTTTTTATCTGCAGATGGAAGATACTCAAAAGTACTGCCATTTGCCTCGCCCATTAGCTCCATTTCACCACCAATAGTTGGGCTGTAATAAAGCTGATACTTGAAAAGTGTTTCCTTACAATCCCCTTCACCTTTTTTCCATTTTATTTTCAACGAGTTTTTATCACAATCAGATTCAATCTCAAATAAAACAGGACAAGGTGGAACATTATCTACAGGACGAGCACATCTTTCTTGAGAATTATTAATCAAAGGTATTGCGATATTTTTAATGTCATAACTCCCATAATCTGCAACATAATAGCAATATGTTTCGCCATTTATCAATGCAGTGTCTAGATAAGTGTAAGTGGCAACTGTGTCTATAGGAACAAAATTATTTGTATTATAATCTTTACGATAAACAACAAAGGAGTCATTTCTCCATGGTGTTAATGAACTCCATGACAACTGCATTGCCTCATCGGTTGGAGAAAGCCCTAAGAGAAGAGAAGTCGCTGGATACGCTGTTCCAGCTTTTACAACTCCATTTCCATAACTCCACAATTCAACTGTATATTCATGCTGTACTTCAAGCGTATTGATATTGTTGTGCGTATAAGTGGTGTCGTTTATAGATAAGGTTGAGTCTATTAAAACAACATTACCTCCAGCAACTTTATGATAAATAAGATATTTATATGGTGGAGGAAAGTCAGCAGTATCAACACTATCGGCTGGAGACCATTCTAAATCTATAGCTCCATTCGTAGGGTCTGTTTGCACTACTGAAACTTTTGTCATTAAAGGAACATACTTATCAAGGGTAATACAAACTTCTTTTGAAGCATAACTCTCCGCCTCATCATCAAAGTAAGACACAACCAAATAGCAGTATTTTATACCAGGAATCAATCCTTTCCCATTATTATCATCGAGAAAATTATTTGCACTAGCAGCTACAACATCTGCAATTTGTTCATAGCCAGTCCCATCGGGAACTCCTGTAGTACAACTATCGGGAACAAAGCCTGAGGAGTCTTGACGCCGATATAAGTAGTATCCAATAGCATCCTTACATTTTCCATCTTTCCAACTAAGTTCAACAGTTGAATTTCCAACAGATTGAACTCTAAAACTGTCAGGAGAAGGTGCAATTACTTTCACATAATGTGTTTTGTATGTTGATAAGTTAACCGATCCACGAACTTTACCATTGTCAACTGCTTTTACACTAAACTCATAAGGTTTCAATTGAACATGTTCGCACAATGTGTTCCAGATAAAAGATGCATGCACTGGATTTGAAGGACTTGAAGTATTGAACATCGCAGGACTATTAGTAACTTCAAAGGGAGCTCCAGAAGCAGAAAGACTCACGCGATCTTGATTGTCTGGATCTGTAGATCGAATTAAGGCATTTAAAGTTTTACCTGCTTCTACACAATACTCTTGCTGGCTAAATATAGTAGGCGGCTGGTTGTTGCAAGCTGGTTTTATATCAATTTGAATGTCTCGCAATATAGAACCGAGGAATACGCCATTTCTATATTCTTTAATTAATATTGCAACATTAATTTGTCCAGCTTGAGTAGGGCTATTCCAACTTAAATCTCCATTAAGCGGATCAACCGACATATTTGGTGGAAAATAAAAGCCCGGAGCGTCTAATCCAGAAACGCCTTTACTTTTAGCGATTTCATAAGCTAATGAATCTCCATTTGGATCATATGCTCCTGGGTTGTGAATAAAAGGTTGACCAACGCAAGCTTCATCAATAGGATCGTTAAGTAGTTGGGGAGAATCATTTTGACTATTCCCAATGGGACTTATTCTGAAAGTTGTTTCCAAATAAAATGGAACACCTACTGAATTATCAATATTATTTACTCCTGCATTTCTGTTGGGGTCTTCAACACTCACAGTATAAGTTCCAGCTCCTGGAAAAGTATGCATTCCTTTCCAAATCCGCTTAGTAATAGTCCTATCTGATGGGTCAATCGGATTTTCACTGCTTACAATTAAAGAATCTCTTTTCAGATTATCACCCCAATCTATCTCAATGTCTTTTCGTGCAAAAGCATTGCTTGTTCCATCGGCATATACGGTAACAGTGAATTCATAGGTTAGTCCTGAAACATGCCTATAAGTAATTTGACCAGCTCTATTATGAGTAGCAAACCCATTAGCATACCATGCAATTAAAGTTATAAAAAGAATTAACTTTCTCATACTTTATACAAGACGTTAATAATTGATCACTTGTTGCTCAATGTCTTTTGGCAATTCTCGATATTCGTATTCTTGTGTCCTCAATTGTGGTGTAAAACCAGCTTCTCGAATCGCTTCTTGAATTCCTTCAGCTGTAAAGCGATGTGGAGCACCTGCAACAGATACAACATTTTCTTCAATCATAATCGACCCCATATCGTTGGCGCCTGAGTGCAGACAAATTTGTGCAACCTCCTTACCTACTGTTAACCAGCTTGCCTGTATATTTTCAATGTTTGGCAACATAATTCTAGAAATTGCGATAGTTCGTATGTACTCGTCTGCCGTAACCTCATTGCTCACACCTTTTACTCGCTTAAGCAAGGTTCCATCATCCATGAATGGCCATGGAATAAAAGCCAAGAAACCCTTTGCATCTTTTGGTTTTTCACTTTGCACCTCGCGCAACCAAACCAGATGTTCGAAGCGCTCTTCAAGAGTTTCAATATGTCCAAACATCATGGTTGCTGAAGTTGTAATCCCCAATTGATGAGCAGCACGCATTACATCAAGCCACTCTTGACCTGTACATTTCCCTTTAGAGATCAAACGCCGCACGCGATCGTTTAAAATTTCTGCTCCAGCTCCAGGTAAAGAATCTAGACCAGATGCTTTAAGTGCTTTCAAAACTTCGGTATGTGACTTGCCCTCTAGCTTGCAAATGTGAGCAATTTCTGGCGGCCCTAAAGCATGTAGCTTTAAGTTAGGATAAAGTGATTTCAACTCACTAAATAAGTCGCAATAAAACTTTAATCCAAGTTCAGGATGATGGCCACCTTGCAAAAGCAATTGCTCACCACCATAACGCATCATCTCATCAATTTTTTGTTTGTATTGTGGAATGCTTGTAACGTATGCCTCTTGATGACCAGGTATGCGAAAAAAGTTACAAAACTTACAGTTTGCGATGCACACATTGGTTGTATTGGCATTTCTATCAATTATCCAACTGACAATTTCATCACCTTTCTTGGTTTTTTTAATCTCATTTGCAACCCATGCCAATTCAGTGGTAGGAGCATTTTCAAATAGAAATTGTCCTTCTTCAGCGGTTAGAAACTCTTGCCTTAAAGCTTTTAATAGTAAGTCTTCGGTATTCAATGGAAATCAATTTTAATGATAACTAATTTGACTGCTTCAAATTATGTTAGATTTGCAGTTGTAAAATTAAACAAATAAGCTTGCTTTAAACGCAACAGTTATAAGTTTCGCTTGTTCTCTTTTGATAAATACAAAATAAATGGGATCAAAAATAAAAATTGGCTTTTCAGTTGGAGATTTAAATGGAATCGGGATGGAGGTTATTCTAAAAACTTTAGAAGACAATCGTATTTGTGAGCTTTGTACGCCTATAGTCTATGGTTCTAAAAGACTAAACAATTATTATGCGAAAGCATTTAACATAAGAAACCCAAACATCAACTATATTGATGATATAAGTGAAATGAAAAATGGAAAGATAAATGTGCTTAATGTTTGGGAAGAAGAAGTGAGCATCAATACTGGAGAGGAAAGTTCAGAGAGTGGAGCATATGCTTATAAATCTCTTAAAGCTTTAGCAGTGGATGTGAAGAGCGGAAAAGTAGACGCTATGGTCACTGCTCCAATCAACAAGAAAGCAATTCAATCAAATGAATTCAACTTTCCAGGTCATACTGAGTTTTTACAATCAATAGATGGTGCCGAGGATGTACTTATGTTTATGCTTAGCGAAGAGGCAAAAATAGGAGTAGTTACAGGACATATTCCCTTGAAAGATGTAGTTGAAAGAATCAACATTGACTTGATCCTGAAAAAAATCACCTTAATGAACAATTCTCTAAAAGATGACTTTGGCATTAGAAAACCCAAAATAGCTGTCTTAGGGTTAAACCCTCACGCCGGAGACAATGGATTAATAGGGAGTGAAGAAACAGAAATAATAGAGCCGGCAATTAAGCAAGCCAAGAGTATTGATATATTAGCTTTTGGCCCTTATCCAGCAGATGGTTTTTTCGGTTCTTCTAAACAAAGAATGTTTGATGGGGTGTTGGCGATGTACCACGATCAAGGATTAATTCCAGCCAAACAGTTTTCTTTTGGAAAAGGAGTGAATTTTACCGCCGGGCTTTCAATAATTAGAACATCCCCTGATCACGGTACTGCATTTGATATTGCTGGACAAGGAATTGCAGAGGAAAGTTCGTTTAGAAATGCATTGTATTGTGCAATTGATATTGTAAAACACAGAAATACAAAAGAAGAATTAGAAGAAAATGCCTTAGATGCAAATAAAAGTCGCAGATAATAATTCGCTTCATTTTTATTTTGTAAATTTGCACCCTTGTTTTCAGTAGAAAGGAGGAGGTTGAAATGAAGCAAGGAAAACATCATTTAATTATACCTTTTAGTGGGTTAAAAAAAGGGATGCATCAATTCAGTTTTGATATTGATGCAACGTTCTTTGAACAATTTGAAAACACAATCATTGAAAGTGCTGAAGTGCATATAGATATTGAGTTTTTAAAGAAAGAAAACATGCTGCAAGTCGACTTTGTTTTTTCAGGAATCGCTGATGGATTCTGCGATCGTTGTACAGATCCAATTGAGATTACCATTAATGGAGAAGCACAATTAATCGTAAAGTTTGGTGAGGAGGAATTTGAAGAAACCGACGAGGTTAAGATAATTCCACACGGAGAATTCGAATTAGATATCAGCAAGGAAGTATATGACTATGTTCATTTACTTCTTCCAAACAAAATTGCCCATGAAGAAAAAAGGCTCTGCAACAAAGAAGTTATTGAAAAATTAGATGAACTAAGTGTAGAGAAACAAAATATAGATACTGAACAAACAGACCCACGTTGGGCTGCTTTATTAAATTTGAAAGACAAAAATTAATAGATTATGGCACATCCAAAACGAAAAACCTCGAAAACGAGAAGAGATAAAAGAAGAACGCATTACAAAGCCGAAGCGCCAACAATTGCGACTTGCCCTACAACGGGAATGCCTCACTTGTACCACAGGGCACATTGGTATGAAGGCAAACTTTATTACAAAGGTAAGGTTGTAATGGAAAAAGCTGAAGCTTAATTAAAATATTAGTGTCTGTTTTACAACACAATACAACTTTCTAAAAGGTGAAATAGTATACTATTTCACCTTTTCTATTACGCTAATGTATAGGTATATTTATTGGTCAATAACCAATTATCTACACATTACCTATCTCTACTGCTAATTATAAGTTCATATTAAATTGTGTGCAATTCTTCAGTTAAGACTAACACATAAATCAGCTTATAATTATGTTTTTTTCTATTTTACACCTACTTTAGCCATATATTATTACCCAAAATAGTAGTTTAAAAAGGATAACAAAATGACAAAAAGGCGAGCTGCCATAACCGCAATTGGCGGATATGTTCCTGAGTATAAACTCACAAATAAGATTCTTGAAACAATGGTAGATACCACAGACGAGTGGATTACCTCAAGAACAGGTATAAAAGAGAGAAGGATACTGAAGGGAGAAGGCTTAGGTACATCAGATATGGCAGTAGAAGCAGTAAACGATTTGCTAAAGAAGAGAGGAATCTCAGCTGATGAAATCGACTTACTTATCTGTTGTACAGTAACTCCTGATGTTACATTTCCGGCAACAGCCAATATAATTACCGATAAAATAGGTGCAAAAAATGCATTTAGTTTTGACTTAATGGCTGCTTGTTCAGGTTTTATTTACGGTTTAACAACTGCTTCGAAGTATATTGAATCTGGATCGTACAAAAAGATAGTTGTTGTTGGTGCAGATAAAATGTCTTCTATTATTGATTATACAGATAGAACTACTTGTATAATTTTTGGAGATGGTGGCGGCGCAGCCTTATTAGAGCCAACCGAAGAAGACATTGGGATTGTTGATACCATTATGAAATCAGATGGCTCTGGAAGAGTGCATTTGCACCAAAAAGCTGGAGGATCTGTAAAGCCTGCTTCTCATAAAACTGTAGATGCAAGAGAGCACTATGTTTACCAAGAAGGACAGTCTGTATTTAAATTTGCTGTGACCAACATGGCCAATGTTTCTGCAGAAATAATGGAGCAAAACAACTTAAAAAGCGAAGATATTCGCTTTTTAGTTCCTCATCAAGCCAATAAGCGCATTATTGATGCAACGGCAAAGAGGATGGGAATTAATGAGGATCAGATAATGCTAAACATTCAAAAATATGGCAATACAACAAACGGCACTATTCCTCTTTGTTTGTGGGAATGGGAAAAAAAGTTAAAAAAGGGTGACAATTTAATATTGTCTGCCTTTGGTGGCGGTTTCACTTGGGGTTCAATATACCTTAAGTGGGCTTACGATACACCATCATAAATTAGAGAATTCTATCATATATTTACAATTTTCTCATATAGAACTAAAAAAAAATGCATATGAAACTTAGTGAAATTCAGCAATTAATAAAGTTTGTTTCAAAATCGGGCATTAGTGAAGTCCAAATTGAAGACAAAGATTTTAAGATTAATATTAAAACTCCACCTTATAATAGAAGAGGTAAAAAAGGAGAAGAGCTAATGCAACCACATGTTGTTACACAAATGATGCCACAACAAATGCCAATGCAACAGCAAATGCCTACACAGCAAATGCCTGCGCAGCAAATGCCAGGACAACAAACTCCTGCTCAACAAGAAGCTTCTAAAGCAGAAGAAACTGAGAAGGCTAAAAAAGAAGAAGAAAGCAAATACATAGAAATTAAGTCCCCAATGATTGGAACTTTTTATCGTAGACCTTCACCAGACAAGCCAGAATTTGTGAAAGTTGGCGATAACGTAAGCGAAGGAGATCATGTATGTGTAATTGAAGCAATGAAGCTTTTTAATGAGATTGAAAGCGAAGTTTCTGGAAAAATTGTCAAAGTATTAGTAGATGACAATACTCCTGTAGAGTACGACCAACCATTGTTTCTGGTTGATCCTGCCTAGGGAATAAAAGTTTACTAATTTTTTAATCTTTAAAAGAAATAAAATGTTCAAAAAAATATTAATCGCCAATAGGGGAGAGATAGCATTGCGCGTGATACGCACTTGCAAAGAGATGGGCATAAAAACTGTTGCTGTGTATTCTACAGCCGATGCAGAAAGCCTTCATGTGCGCTTTGCTGATGAGGCGGTTTGTATTGGCCCTCCTGCAAGCAGTGAGTCTTATTTAAATATTCCACAAATTATGGCTGCGGCAGAAATTACAAATGCCGATGCAATTCACCCAGGATATGGGTTTTTAGCTGAAAATGCTAAATTTTCTAAGATTTGTGAAGAAAATAATGTGAAGTTTATTGGCGCCTCTCCAAAAATGATTGAAGGAATGGGCGATAAAGCTTCTGCTAAAACTAGCATGATTAAAGCAGGAGTGCCAACAGTTCCAGGCTCTGAAGGTCTTTTAAAAGATTTAGAGCATGCTAAAAAAGCAGCTAAAGAAGTTGGTTACCCAGTAATGATGAAAGCTACTGCCGGCGGTGGTGGAAAAGGTATGCGCATTGTTAAATCTGAAGAAGAAATCGAAGAAGCCTGGAATAGCGCGAGAAATGAAGCTCTTGCTGCCTTTGGGAATAACGGTATGTATATGGAGAAGTTCATTGAAGAACCAAGACATATTGAGATTCAAATAGCCGCAGATCAGTTTGGAAACTATTGCCACCTCTCTGAAAGAGATTGTTCAATTCAGCGTAGACATCAAAAGCTATGTGAAGAAACTCCTTCGCCATTTATGACTGAGAAGTTGAGAGATAAAATGGGCAAAGCTGCTATAAAAGCTGCTGCAGCTGTTAAATATGAAGGTGTTGGAACTGTAGAGTTTTTAGTAGATAAAAACAGGAAGTTCTATTTTATGGAAATGAATACACGTATCCAGGTTGAACACACCATTACCGAAGAGGTAATTAATTTTGACTTAATTAAAGAGCAAATTAAAATTGCAGCAGGTCATAAAATTTCAGGGAAAAACTATTACCCACAAATGCATGCTATTCAATGTAGAATTAATGCAGAAGATCCATTCAATAACTTTAGACCAAGCCCTGGAGCAATCACTACTTATCATGCGCCAGGAGGACATGGCGTTAGGGTAGACACCCACTCTTATGCTGGTTATGTAATTCCACCATATTATGATTCAATGATTTCGAAACTCATTACTATTGCACAAACGAGAGAAGAAGCCATTAATAAAATGAGGAGAGCTTTGAGCGAATATGTTATAGAAGGAATCAAAACCACCATCCCTTTTCACCAACAATTGATGGAAAATGAAACTTTTCTAGCTGGAAAATGCACGACAAATTTTATGGAAACTTTTAAATTAGCGCCTCCAGAAGAAGATTAAAATCATAAAATAAACCTACTTTAAAGCCAACTCATTACAAAAGAGTTGGCTTTTTTATTGAATAAGTCGATCAGATGACAAAAGTATAAAGGGCGGTTTGTTCATGAACAGCCGCCCTTTACATGCATTACAACAACTTACACTTATTGCACATCTTGTGGAGTAATTAACTCTACTCTACTCTTATATATACGCAACTTGATACGGTAAATAAGATAATAACAAACCGGAATAATAACTAATGTAAGGAAGGTTGCAAATGTTAAACCGAAAATTACCGTCCATGCTAAAGGACCCCAAAAAATCGCATTGTCTCCTCCCATATAAATATCTGGATTAAAGCTATCAAACAATCCATAAAAATCAATATTAAGCCCTGTAGCCAATGGTATTAAACCAAGAACAGTAGTAATGGCCGTTAATAAAACAGGACGCAGCCTTGCAGTACCACTATTTACAATAATCTCCATTATCTCACTTTTAGGCAATAATGCATCTTTTCTTAAGCCCAGTCTTTCTTTTCTCCTTTCGAGTAAAATATCAGTATAATCGATTAAAACCACACTGTTGTTAACCACAATTCCCGCCAAAGAAATAATCCCCAACATGGTCATCATGATAATAAAATTTAGGTCGAAAATTACAATTCCAAAAAACACACCACTAAAGCTCAACATTATTGAGAACATGATAATTAGCGGCTTTGAAATAGAGTTAAATTGCAGCACCAAAAGAAGTATAATTAACGAAAGCCCAATTCCCAAAGCAGTTATTAAAAACTTCATGTTATCTTCTTGTTCTTCAATTTCACCTGTAAATTTATATTTAACATCTTCCTTAACCTCGAAGTCGTGCAGTGCTGACCTTACTTGTTGCACAACTTGATTACCATTGTAGCCTGCCAATACACCGGAGTATAGGGTTACCACCCTATCTCGATTTCTATGTTTAATAGCGCTAAAAGCTGAAACGTTTTTTGGAGTAGCCACAGCTGAAATTGGAATTTCCTTTAAAATTCCAGTCGCTGCATCTCTAAAGATTAAATTCTGATTAAAAAGTGAATTTACATTGTATCTATTCTCTTCATTAAAGCGAACATAAATATCATAATCATCACCATCTTCTTTGTAAATCCCAGCTTTACTACCAAAAATAGAATTTCGAAGTTGATTGCCAACTTGTGCGGCTGAAATGCCTAACTCCCCAGCTTTTTTACGATCAATCTCAACTTCCATTGACGGCTTTTCTTTGTTGACATTGATTTTCAATTCTTCGATTCCCGCGATATTGATGCTAGTAATGTATGCCCGCATATCTTCTGCAGTCTTAATAAGCTCAGAATAGTCTTTTCCAATAATTTCAATGTTTACTGGATATCCAACTGGTGGTCCAACAGCGTCTTTCTCAACCGAAATAGCAACACCGGGATAGATTCCCTTTAAGGCTTCTTGCACTTTGTTTCTTAGCTGTTCACTGTCTTTCCCCTTTCTAAATTTAAACTCTCTCAAACTGACAGTAACCTTCCCTCTATGAGGCATTTCTGCCTGAGATCCGCCATCTTGCATAGGGTTCCCTGCACCCTCGCCAACTTGAGAAATTGCTGATTTTACCATAAAGTTAAAACCATCTTCTTCTTGATATTCTTCGGCTAAAACTATATCATACACCCTGTTTTCTATAGATTTTGTAACCTCATTGGTTTTTTCAATATCTGTTCCTTCAGGGTACTCAATATATACGATAATTTGGTTGGGCTTGTTATCTGGAAAAAACTCAACCTTTGGTGATTTTATATATAAAGCAAGGATAGAAAGAAAGAAAACTCCAATTGTTCCAAATAGAAAAACATAAGCCATTTTTCCTTTCAATGCAAAGTTTAAGGCGGAACGATAAGCTGACTCAAAAGCTACCAAAGTTCTATTTTGAAAAAAGCTAGCCGCACCCATTAAAAAGTATTTGTATATCCAAAGTAAAGCAACTGTAAAAAGCAATAAGCTTCCTAGTGCACTTACCGCTGAATCTGCAGTCATCATAAGTCCACCAACAACAATCAAAATAATGCTCAGTCTGATTAACTGCTTTCTGCTCATTACTTTTTCATCAATACTCATCATTCGAGAAACCAATACAGAGTTAATCAAAAGTGCTACAAACAATGAAGAACCTAGAACAATTGACAAGGTAATTGGAAATATCATCATAAATGAACCAATTACACCAGGCCAAAATCCCAATGGGAAAAAAGCAGCTACAGTAGTAAGGGTAGAAATAATAATTGGATAAGCGATTTCTCCTACCCCTTGTTTTGCAGCTTGAGTTCGGCTCATGCCTTCTTCTTTCATCAATCGATAAACATTCTCAACAACTACAATTCCGTTATCTACCAGCATTCCCAATCCCATAACAAGTGCAAAAAGCACCATAGTATTCAAGGTATAGCCAATTGCTTCGAGCACCATAAACGAGATAAACATCGACATGGGAATGGCAAAACCAACAAATAAGGCATTCCTAAAACCCAAGAAGAACATGAGCACGGTAACAACTAGAATAATTCCAAAAATGATGTTGTTAACCAAGTCGTTAACCTGATTAATTGTTCGCGTTGATTGGTCGTTTGAAATCGTAACATTCAAATCTTTTGGAAAGTCGTTCTCTTTGGTTCTTTCAACTATTTCTTGAATTGCATAAGCCGCATCAACCATGTTTTTTCCGCCGCGCTTTTTCACGTCAAGCATTACTACTTTATCACCAAACTCTCGGGCATAAGTAGTTTTATCTCCTGCTTTAAATGAAATTTCTGCAATGTCTTTTAAGTAAACAGAGCCGCCTTGTGTTTTTACTACAAAGCTTTGAAGGTCTTGAGGGTCTTTGATTTCTCCTATAACTCTAATGGTTCGCTGCAGCCCATTTTTAACCAAATTTCCAGCAGAAATCGTCATATTCCCATTTGAAATGGCACCTACCACATCATCGAAACTTACTTTCGCTGCCATCATCTTATAAACATCAACAGCTACTTCAACTTCTTTCACTTGAACTCCCCGAATATCGGCCTGTTTAATTTCTGGCAACTCCTCAATTCTATCTTGAAGCAGTTCAGCAAAGTCGTTCAGCTTATCTGTAGGATAATCCCCTGAAATATTTACATTCAAAATGGGCATTTCTTCAGAAAAATTAAGATCGAAAACGTTAGGTTCTACTTTGGCGCCATTAAATGTTGGCCAATCTTCACCTGCTTTTTTAGCATCTACTTTATCCTTTACATTTTGCTTGGCTGTTTCTACTGTTATGTTTTCATCAAACTCTACAGTAATCAAACCATAATCTTGTTGTGAAGTAGAAAGTATCTCAACTACATTGCTCAAGTTCTCAACTTCCTCTTCAATGGGGTCAGTAATCAAACGCTCAATATCTTCAGCCGTATTTCCTGGATAGGGCGTACTAATGTAAATTTTCGTTTCTACAATTTCTGGGAAACTTTCACGTGGCAAGTTTGAATAAGCAGACAATCCAGCAATGAGCAATACGGCAATAATTACATAAATTACCGTTTGGTTTTCTATTGCCCAAGAGGAAATCTTAAACTCTTTGTCAATCTTGTTTTTAGTTTCAGTCATTTGCTTTTTACTTTAAAATTTCTACTGTTTGCCCATCAACTACTGTTCGAGCTCCTTCATCTAGAATCTGTGATCCGGCTTTCAAGCCTTTCAACACTTCAATAAAACTTCCTTCCGCTTTTCCAATTTCAATAAATACCCTTTTCACCTTCGCCCTGTCTCCGTTTTTATCTTCTATCAAATAAACGTATTTGTTTCCTTCAGCATCTTCTGAAATTACGTTTTGCGGAATTACTATTGCAGTGTCAGTAGAATAGTTAACAATGCTAAGTTTTGCGTTCATGTTGGGTTTAATCTCCCAATCTTTATTCACAACTGCTGCCTCTACTCTAAATGTTCTATTATCTGGTTTAATATAATTACCAACTTGACTAATTGTCGTTGGAATCGTATCCCTTAAAACAGGGACAATAACATTAACTGCTGTTCCTTTTTTAATGGTTTTAATATAATTCTCAGGTACCTCAGCTTTTGCATAAACCTCATCGAGATTAATCAAACGCATAATTCCACTCATTCCACCAGCACTTACCATATTTCCTGCTTCAATTAATATTTCATCTACTACACCTGAAAATGGAGCTATTATATTTGTTTTCCCAAGCTGAGCACGCAGCTGCTCAACCATTTTATTTTGCCCCTTATAATTGGCTTTGGCTTGTAAATATTGCATTTCCGAACCAATGTTTTGATCCCATAATTTTTTTTGCCTTTCAAATGTAATTTTAGTCAATTCTTCTTGCACCTCTGCTTGAACCAATTGTTTTGACAAACCCCCATCATCAATTCTAGCAAGCAATTGACCTTTTTTTACGCTTTCACCTTCTTTAACCAAAATCTCAGTGAGCACACCATTATATTCAGCAAAAAGCTCAATGTTTTTATCTGCATTAAAATTTGCTTGAACTTCAATATAATGTTTGAATTTTCGAGGCACTAAATCATAAATACTAACCAAGGGAATCGATTTGTTGCTATCCATTGCATCAATAGCTTTTGTTAGCTGATTCAGCTGATCGGCTAAGCTATGCTGCTTAACTGAAAGTTCTCCTTTCAACTCCTTCATTTCATTGATATCATTCCGTTCAAGTACTTTTTCAATTTTCTTTTCTTGAACTTTCTCTCCACCACAGGCTGTTATGAATAAAACTACTATTATGGCAGTTAAAAGGGATAAGTTTTTAATCTTCATCTTTTTATTTATTAAGGGCTTTGTCTAGGTTTGATTTGGCATTAATTAACTGAATCGCTGCATTGATATACGAACTTTGAGTGTTTAGTAACTGCTCATTGGCTTGGGTTAATTCTAAGCTTGTGCTTACCCCCTCTTCGTATTTCGTTTGCATTTTGTGATAAATGCGTTCAGCTAGTTTTATATTTTGTTTAGAAGTTTGAAACTGACTTAATGCAAAAGTATATTCAGAGCGAGCATTTGCAATGTCAATTTGTAGCTTTTGAGTAAGTTGTTTTTCTACTAATTCTGCAATTTCAAAGTCTATTTTCGCTTGTTGAACTTTGTTATTTCTTTCAAATCCAGAAAAAATAGGAACGCTTAAGTTAAGTCCGATGGTTTGTGTTGGAAACCATCTGGCCTCATCTAAAAAATCAAACTTGCTGCTATATGAATTTTGTTGATATGAGTAAAAAGCATTCAAAGAAGGCAAGTAAGTAGATCTTTGTTGCTTCCACAACAACTTAGACGCTTCTTTTTGGGTTGCCACTAATTTATAATCAATATGAGACTTTATATCAAAATCATTATTTAAGTAATCTTCGTCAGTTGATTCTAAAGTAACTTCATCAATGCCATCCAACAGTTCTATCTCATTCTCTATGTCGATACCCATGGCAAACTTCAATTGGTTTCTGCTAATTTCAATTAACCGACTTGCCTGATCATAAGCGCTTTTGGCATTGGCAAGCAACAACTCTAACTGATCTCTGTCCTGCTCTTCAGCAAATCCGCTTTCATAAAGCGCTTTGGTTTCATCAAGGTTTTTTTTCAAATTCACTATGTTTAAACTCAAAATCTCTGCATTCTCCTCGGTTACCAAAACATTGCCATAAGCTTGGGCAATCATTTGCTTTACTTCTGTTTCTGTTTTTTCCTTGTCATTTTTTGTCAACTCTAAATATACACGACTCGCTTGAAGCCCTACAAAATAGGAACCGTCAAACAAAAGCTGTGTTGCGCGAATGTCAACTCCCATTTGTTGTTCAGTACCAAAAGTAAATTCAACATACTCTCCTCTGGCCCCACCAAAGGACTCAGCAGGAACTAATTGTACAGGCAACTCAA
>Ga0209075_1001081_pt1 | contig 26027 bp, 19 predicted proteins | sample Stecom2011_FD_187523 | JGI IMG/M metagenome (GOLD analysis project Ga0209075, IMG submission 187523) | Agricultural soil microbial communities from Utah to study Nitrogen management - Steer compost 2011 (SPAdes) (version 2) | ecosystem: Environmental > Terrestrial > Soil > Agricultural land...
CCAAAGATCCAGCTGAAATACTGATTAAAATGTTGCTGTATATTAGATATTGAAGTAAACGCATAATTAGTTTGTAAAATTACGGGAACCGAGCTTGCGAGCTCAACGAAGTTAATAATTTGGTTCATTGCACGCGGATTTCGACTAACTATTAGTTTAGCACTTTAACTTAAAACACCTTAAATTAAAGTAATAAAAATTAGTCTTCACATTGATAGCTATTAAGAGCTTTACACCTTATCGACAGAGCTAGAGATGGAATACGTTCCACCACCCACCCCACCCTCAAAAACAAGTCATTGTCAGATATTTATCAAAGCTTATCTAATATTCTTAAAATATTTTATTCTCGATACTATAAAGCTTATATTTGCAGTCTCAAATAAACTGTAATAAATGAGCGCATTTTCAAAACGACACATAGGTCCTTCACAGGATGAGAAATCGGCGATGTTAGCTGAAATCGGAGTAAATTCTATAGACGAATTAATGGAACTTACCGTTCCTAAAGATATTCGTTTAAAGAATGAATTAAACATTGATACTGCCCTAACGGAAAAGCAGTATTTAGATCATATTGGTGATTTAGCAGTAAAAAACAAAGTATTCAAGTCATATATTGGATTAGGATATAGTGAAACAAATGTTCCACCAGTTATTCAGCGTAACGTATTGGAGAATCCAGGATGGTATACTGCATATACACCTTATCAAGCGGAAATCGCTCAAGGAAGATTGGAAGCATTATTGAACTTCCAAACCATGATCATTGATTTGACAGGTTTAGAAATTGCTAACGCTTCTTTACTGGACGAATCAACTGCAGCAGCAGAAGCAATGATTATGTTCTATAATGCTAGAGCAAGAGCTGATGTGAAAGCAGGTAAAAACAAGTTCTTCGTTTCTGAATTTGCATATCCACAAACCATTGATGTCATTAAAGGTAGAGCAAAGCACTTAGGAATCGAATTGATTTTTGGTGACCCAACCAACTTTGACTTGACAGACGATAAGATTTTTGGAGCATTGGTTCAATATCCAGATGTTTACGGTCGGGTAAAAGACCTCAGAGGATTCGTTGAGAAATTGTCAAAAAATGATGTGAAAGTTGCTGTTGCAGCAGATATTATGTCATTGGTTTTATTGGAAGCTCCAGGAAAAATGGGAGTTGATGTCGTTTGTGGTTCAACACAGCGATTTGGTGTACCAATGGGATACGGAGGACCACACGCAGCTTACTTTGCAACACGTGAAGAATATAAAAGACATATTCCAGGTAGAATTATCGGGGTATCAAAAGATGCTGATGGTAATGTAGCCTACAGAATGGCGCTTCAAACTCGAGAGCAACACATTAAAAGAGATAGAGCAACATCAAATATTTGTACAGCTCAGGCTTTATTGGCGGTTATGGCTGGAATGTATGCGGTTTACCACGGTCCAAATGGATTAAGAGCAATTGCACAGAACATTCACAACCAAACGGCAACAATTCATAAATCAATTGAAAAGGCAGGTTATAAAATTTTACACAATGACTATTTCGATACAATTTGGGTAGAAACTCCAGCTGGATTGACTTGTGAAAAGCTAAAAACAATAGCTGAAGAGCACCACATTAACTTGCGTTATGTGAATGAGAATCAATTTACAATCAGCGTTGGTGAAAGAACCAATGATGCAGAAGTAAAAGGATTAGTTGCTGTACTTGAATTGGCTGCAAATGTAAAAAGTACAGAGGTTGAATTCACAACTTCATTGGTAAACCAAGATTTAGCTCGTAAAACGGAGATTTTAACGCACGAAGTGTTCAACACTTATCATTCTGAAACAAAGATGATGCGTTACATGAAATGGTTAGAAAACAAAGATCTGTCATTGGTTCATTCGATGATTGCTTTGGGTTCATGTACAATGAAATTAAACGCTGCGGCTCAATTGATGCCGATTACATGGCCAGAGTTTTCAAATATTCATCCTTTTGCTCCGGTGAATCAAGCAGCTGGATACCATGAAATGCTAAGACAATTAGAAAAAGACCTTTGTGAAATCACAGGGTTCCATGCCATGTCTATGCAACCCAACTCAGGTGCGCAAGGAGAATATGCTGGATTAATGGTCATTAAAGCATACCACGAATCAAACGGTGAGGGAGATAGAAATATTTGTTTAATTCCTTCATCAGCACACGGAACCAACCCTGCTTCAGCAGTAATGGCTGGATTTAAAGTGGTGGTTACAAAATGTGACGACGCTGGAAATATTGATATTGAGGATTTAAGAAAAAATGCTGAAAAATACAGTGAGAAGTTAGGTGCAGTAATGATTACTTATCCTTCAACTCATGGAGTATTCGAAGCAGGAATTAAAGAAATCACTCAGATTATTCATGATCACGGTGGACAAGTTTACATGGATGGAGCAAACATGAACGCACAGGTTGGATTAACAAATCCAGGAAATATCGGTGCAGATGTTTGTCACTTGAACTTGCATAAAACATTTGCAATTCCTCACGGAGGTGGTGGACCAGGAATGGGACCAATTGGTGTTGCAAAGCACTTGGCTCCTTTTATACCAGGAAGTCCACTTGTTGATAGTGTTGGAGGAGAAAAAGCAATTCATGCAATCTCAGCTGCACCATACGGAAGCGCATTAATTCTTTTGATTTCTTACGGATACATTAAGATGTTGGGAACAAAAGGCTTGAAACATGCAACAGAAATGGCCATTGTTAATGCCAACTACATCAAGGCACGTTTAAAGAAACATTATCCAATTTTATATTCTGGAGAAAACAATACCGTTGCTCACGAAATGATCCTGGATTGTAGAGAATTTAAACGTTCAGCTAACGTTGAAGTAGCAGACATTGCAAAGCGTTTAATCGATTATGGATTCCATTCTCCAACGGTTTCTTTCCCTGTAGCAGGAACGTTAATGGTTGAGCCAACTGAATCGGAAGACAAAGCTGAGTTAGACCGTTTCTGTGAAGCGATGATTAACATTCGAAAAGAAATTCAGTTCATTGAAGAAGGAAAAGCGGATCAAGAAAGTAACCTATTGAAAAATGCACCGCATACCGCTGAGTGTATGATCAATCAAGATTGGAAGTATGACTACACTCCTAAGGAAGCAGCATATCCATTAGACTACTTGGTACGCAACAAATTCTGGGTACCGGTTCGTCGTGTTGATGACGCATACGGAGATAGAAACCTAATGTGTTCATGTCCTGCAATTTCGTCTTATGACATTGAGGAGGAAGAAGCATTAGCTTAAATTATAAATTCACTATTGCAAAGAGGGGTTTTGATCCCTCTTTGCTTTTTTAAATAAACACAATGGACTACGCAGTAGAGATTAAATTCAAAGCATTAGTTGCCGAACTTGATGAAAGGTTTGGCGGAGGATTAGATGTACAATCTATTTTGTTTCTTATCGGTGTTCAAGAGCTAGGTAAAGGATATAAAAACTTCAACAAGCGCGAAAAAACTGAACTAATGCACGTGGCAGTCTGTACTGTTTTAGAGCCTTATGGTTTTTATAAAACTATCGGTAGAGATGAGGACAACTGGCCTCACTTTGAATTTTTAAAGGAATTACCTCCTTTAGACGAGCGTCAACAACAACATTTAATGAAAGAAGCAATTTTGGCTTATTTTAAAGCTGAAAACAATGAAAGTCCAGACAATATTGAAATTCCTGAGGTACTCAGGTATTTTGAACAATAATACTTAACCGTGTTTTTTCACGCCTTCCCTTTGGGATGAATTCTTTATATAGTTTAAAAAGGCACTTATTAATGGATGCGGTGCTTCTTTTGTACTACACACTTGGGGTAAACTCATGGAAGCAACACAAAACTGTCGTGATTTCAAACTGATCACCTCAGGTTCATCAAACTGATTGACTCCTTCAACATCAATTACCTCTTCTTTTAACACTTTCAAAATATCGGGATATATTGAATACCGAGAATTGGTTAATTCTAATCGATTTGAATGTTGATAAAGCTTTTTTAAGGACTCTGTTATAGGAATTACTTCTACCTTCTCAAAATGATCTTCCGCGGCTAAATTGTTAGAGATGACTTTCTCTTGACTAGGATTTAAATTGTACATTTTAATCACAACTTCCAAAAAGGTTTTAAAACCAAGACCCGTAATAAGAATTGGTACTTGAGCCTCCAATATTGTCTTCAGCACTTCATTGAGAAAAAAAGCATTTTCATAAGGACCTGGAGCAAGTAGCACCCCATCGAAACCACTGTATTTATTAACTTTCAGACCAGCTGCCTCATGAACACGAATCCAATAATAATTAACCTCCACTTCTAAAAGATGAGCAGCATGTTCTATCGCCAAATTTGTGGCATGATGAGCGTTGTACGTAAAGTTAAAGTCTCCTATTATTGCAATTTTCAGGGCTTCCTTCATAGTTCAAAACAATAATTCAAAGGAAAAGGTATTAAAAAAAAATGGTCATTCCTATAAAGAACGACCATTATCTATATAAATTCGAGTGTTTTATCTTTTGAAATATCCTTCAAAAACAGCGTTTTGAAATACAATTGTATCTGTAGGTGCTGTAATGTCATCAAATAAAGAAACATTAAACGATGCTGTAAACTTCATATAATCTCCGTTTTCATCTGACTCTTGAACCAAAGAAGTAAAAGTAAAATCTTGTGGAAGCGTTGAGTTTTCACTACTCATCCAAACACCCCCTTGACCATCTCTAAAAACAATTTCCACACCTCCATCTGCACCTTCTTTATAATCTGGAGAAACATTGTTGTTGAAATATGCAGTAAATGCATCTAACGAAGGAACAATGCTAGCGTCTGCATTGAAATTTAATTTTCCTAATCCAATTTGGATGAAATCTAATTGTTGCTCCGATTTAATGGACGAGAAATAAATAATTTTAGAAGGTTGAGGCGTTGGCAAAATCTCTTTTGCTTGGGTCGCATCACAATAATATCCATTTACATCTTTGATGATTTCATAGCTCGATCCTTGCAGTGATGCAGTGAATGATGCAGGTAAATCAACTTCTGGTGTAGGAGGAGGAATAACTTCATGTTTGATACAAGAAGTAAACATAAACATCCCTAATATAAACGATAATCCTGTAAATTGTTTCATAATAAAATATGTTATATAGCTAATATACGTAAAGATTAAGCAAAAGGTTGTGATATCATACCATTTTCTTTTGTTAAAAAAAGCAATCTATTTAATTTCACTAATAAAAGAAGGTATTTCAAGCTTAAGTTTTTGGGCTGTCTGAAGTACAATTTCTTTCTGATAAGGCAACAATAAGGCCTCTTGATTGATGAAGTCAGTTATTTTACGATTGGATAAAAAATAATTACTTAGATTTTCACCGTATTCGTTTTTTACAACTTCTTTGATTGGTAAAAAGAAGGTTTCCTTAAAGTATTGCTGGCGCTTTCGACGCTGACCTGCAGCTTGTCTTTCATCTGACGACAATGGAGGAATACTGGATTGACCCATGGTAATTCTATTCTCAGAGATTTCCTTATCTGCTTCATCTAAAAGTGATGCGATCTTACTTTGAACTTCATCCGATTTGAATTTTGGGTGAATCCCTTTCAAACTTTTCCATTGCTCAACTTTCTTAGGGGCAGTAGAAAGTTCGAAAATTACTTTTTTATCCAATACCTTATAGGTCGGACGATTCAATAATTCAGCAAGAGTTTCTCGGTAATCCATCAATTTTGTAAATCGAATCCATTCACGCATGGACAATAACTTTTGGTCCTTCTTAGTCAAGTATTCAGCAACAGAACCATTTGACCAATCATAATTTTCAAATGCTTCCATCTCTTGTGCTAACCATGAAGTCTTACCCTCAGCTTCAATTCTTTTCTTTAACTCTTCACTTAGTGCTGGAAGATAGAGCACATCTTCTGCTGCATAATGATTTTGCTTTTCAGTTAAAGGACGTTGAAACCAGTTGCTCTTTTGCTGGCTTGACTTTTCAGTGATATAACGATCATCTTCCAATATCACAGCCAAGGTATTGTTTAAAGAAAGTGTATCATAGTTCAATAACCTAGTGGCTACTGCAAGGTCCAAAATATTATTGGGTTTTGCTCCTAAATGATGAAGTAATCGCATGTCTTCATTAAAGGCAAAACATACAATCTGAATGTCTTTATTTTCCAGAACAGGAAAAATATGCTCAATCTCTATTTCTGTTAAGGGGTCAATTAAATAACAAATCTCTCCATCAAAAATTTGCATTAAGCAAAGATTAAAACCATATCTAAAATGGTTTTTATCGAATTCCAGGTCAATAAATATTTCTTTTTTTGTAGACAAGATGGAAATGGCCTTCTCAAAGCTTTCTTTATGGTCTATATATTGAATGTTCGGCTTCATCAATGATCTCTTGACATCAGGTATTTTGCTAATCCTAGCAATTCTTTTTTATTTTCTTCTGGAACGTTAATTCGATTCATTTTTTCGAGTGCATTTTGATAAAACAACTCTTTTTGCGCTTCTGCCACTTCTTTAATTCCCAATTGATCAAAAATTGCAGTTACTTTCTGAACTTTATCTTCTTCATTGCCTTCAAGTAATTGTTGGTCAAGGGCCTTTTTAGTTTCCTCATCTGCAAGCTCATAAGCTTTAAGCAACATAAAAGTTTTTTTATTCGAAAGAATGTCACCTCCTACTTGTTTTCCAAATTTCTTTGGGTCGGCATATACATCTAAAATATCATCATGCATTTGAAAAGCCAATCCGATATTCACACCAAAATCATAAATATTTTGAATGTCATCTCGACTGTCAACACCAGCAACGATTGCTCCCATTTCTAAGGCCGCACCAAGTAAAACAGATGTTTTCAAACGGATCATCTCAATATAAGCGTCAATAGTAACGGTTGATAAAGATTCGAAATCCATATCCATTTGTTGACCTTCACAAACCTCTCTGGCTGTTCTTGAGAAAACAGCTAGTAATGGAGCCAATACAGCGGGTTCATGCTGAGCTAAAAGTGCATAAGCTTCTACAAAAAGAACATCTCCTGATAATATAGCAATGTCTTTGTTCCATTTTTCATGAACAGTTTGTTGCCCTCTTCTCAGTGGCGCATCATCCATAATATCGTCATGGATCAAAGTAAAGTTGTGAAATAGCTCAAGCGCCATTGCAGCGTTTACCGCTTTAATTCCAGGTTCACCAAATAAACTACAGGCCAGCATTGTTAGTGAAGGTCGTGTTCGTTTTCCGCCTAAGGTCAAAAAGTAGCGTAACGGGTCGTAAAGATTTTTTGGACTTTCAGGAAGGGTTAACTTCTGAATCCTTTCTTCCAATATATTTTGATATGCTTGTATTTGCTGCATTAATATTTCAATTAAATCCTAAGTATTACGCTTTTATTCTTGCCCCCTAACGTGATGAGGATCACTTGGGTCGTAATCAATCCTTGTTCTTGGGTCTACTTCAAGATCCGACAATTCAATGTCAATTTCTTCATCATATATGTTGATGAAAGGCTCACGGAAAGCCTTTGTTGCAATACGATTTTCTAAGCTCAACAACAGTGAAGGGAGCACAGTTAAGTTGGTAAGCATCGCCACCAACATTGTTAAAGAAACCAATAAACCTAGCGCTTTTGTTCCTCCGAATTGAGAGAAAGCAAACATTGAGAATCCAAAAAACAAGACAATCGAAGTATAGAACATACTTAAACCTGTTTCATATAAAGCATTGATCACACATGCTCGTTGGTCATAGCTTCTAACTTTAAGTTCTTGACGGTATTTGGCCAAGAAGTGAATGGTGTCATCGACAGATATACCAAAGGCAATACTAAACACTAGAATTGTGGATGGCTTAACAGGAATAGCAAAGAGTCCCATAATTCCAGCAGTAATAATCAAAGGAATAAAGTTAGGTACCAAGGAGATAATCACCATTCGCCAAGAACGGAATAAGAAAGCCATCAATAGGGCAATAATAAATACCGCAATGATTAAACTAGTCAATAGATTTTTGATGAGATATTGCGTTCCTTCAGCTGCAACAACAGAAGTACCTGTAACTAAATACTCTAATTTCTCATCATCAATTGCTTTTTCTAGCGCTGCTCTAAACTCAGACTTTTCATAGTAAGAAGAAAGTAAAGCAGGGTCTAAATCAAATTGAAATAACAATGAATCGTTTCCATCGGCAATGTTATAACTGGTGTTGTTTCTATAGGCATTTGACAAAGCAAAAATAGAGTCAGCATAAGCGTATTTTCCATTTGTATATTCCTCAAAATAAGTCATCGCTTTTGCGTGGTGTGGATTCAAAATGGTATCCATCATTGCAGAGACTTTCTTTATTTTCTCACCAATTTCATAAGAACCTAAATCGAGTACTTGCATTCTCACACGGTAAGTTGTATTGGTGGTATCTATCAATTCTTTAAGTGAAAGTCCAACTGCAGAAACAGGGAACATTTTTTCTGAAACAGCCAACACTTCTTTACTCACTTCATTTTCTGCCAAGAAATTTGAAATTTGAGTTTCATTTGGAAGAGTAGGCAGGGAAATAGAGTCTAAACTATCTGCTACCGGTTCGAACTGCATGATGCGTTTGGCCAATTTTGGGTTGTCTAACATGATTGAATCGGCATAGTTCAAATTCCCTTTCCTCAAAGAATCTTGGAATCCATAAACACGCTGTGTTTTCTCTATATCGCTTTGGAAATTCTCAACATATCCTTTCAAACGCAACATGTCTCTACGTTCAATCAACTTGTACATCTCAGGGTTATTGCCATAATATGCCATGTTGATTAACTTCATAAAGTTCACCAATGAAATAGATTTACTAAACTCGCTATCTTTCTCTATTTCATTTTGAATGGCCTCCACTTTTTGTAGCGTTGCTCGATCAAATTTACGGGCATCTTTTTTATAATTGATCAAGATTTCAAAAGGAATGGCTCCTTTAAAATTTTCTTCTATAAAATGAATGTCTTGTAAAATCGGGTCAGATTCGGGTAAATCACTTGTTAAATTACCAGTGGCTTCCATTTTAGTGGCTCCAAAAATTGCTATTGCAACAACTCCAATAGTTACAGCGTAAATGATTTTTCTATGCGTTGTAGTAATGTATACAAGCTTGTTTACAATGGTTACCGAAAACTTCTTTTCTAAATGTTTTAGGTGTCGTGGTTTTGGATGTTTGGCTAAAGAAAATAAAATAGGGATAATACAAATCGAAAGAATAAATACAAACATTATATTCAATGAAGCAGTCGTTCCGAACTCTACCAGTTTTTCTGAGTTTGTAAACATAAATGTTGAAAATCCTAAGGCAGTCGTTAAATTCGTTAGAAAAGTGGCGTTTCCTACTTTTGCAATAACACGAGAAATGGCCTTAATTTTATTTCCATGATCTTTGACCTCCTGATGAAATTTATTGAGTAGGAATATACAATTGGGAATTCCAATAACAATCATAAGGGGCGGAATCAAAGCCATAAGAATAGACAGTTTAAAGCCCATCAATCCAATACTACCCAAAGACCAAATTACAGCGGTAAAAACGACCAGATTACAGAATAATACTACCCTGAAAGAACGGAAGAATATATAAAGCAAAAGAGAAGTTACAAATATGGCAAGTCCTATGAAAATATACATTTCACTCACGACTCTTTTCCCCATCACTACACGAATGTGCGGAAGACCAGCGAAGTGCATTTTACCAAATACATGTTCATATCCTAGTGCAATAGCTTCTGCGTCTAAAACAACATCTGATTTATTTTGATCACTTAAGAAAGATTCGTCGATACTAATCATCATCAAAGAAACATTCGTTGAGTCATTGTACAAGACACCGTCATACAAAGGGATTCTTCGGATCTCTTGACGTATTTCCTCGATGGATTTCTCTTGGAATTCCTCGTCAATAAACACAGGATTTGCTTCAAACTTACCTTCTTCTGTATTGTTATTTATGGTAAATAAATCAGCTTCTGACAAAACAGAATTTACACCATCCAACTTGGCGATAGAATCACCGAGTTGTTTCCACATTAAAAAGTTTTCTTCTGTATAAAGTTTGTCGGTTTTTATAGCTAATACCAAGGCACCGCCATCTTCACCAAACATCTCCTTAAGCTGTAAATAATCATCCTGAGCAGGTGATTTTTTTGGAAGCATGTTACCATACTTGTTATCCATTTCTAAACTCGTAAAAGCGAAATAGCCAAAAAATATAGTCAAGCCAGCTATTATTGAAATAATAACTATCCTGTTTCTCAAAATGAGTTGGGAAAGTTTAAACCACATGAAGCTAATTTTTAATTAAACAAACAAAGTTAAAACAAAATGATAGAAGTCAATAAAATTGAAACTTATTTAAACAAATTCGATTCTATTAAGATGGTTTCTTACATTTCTTACATACACCTTTAGCTTGTATTTCTTGTTCTTCGACAATAAATCCTGGAATTTTTACCTGAGGAAGCTCATCGCTTTCAACACAGTAAACCTCATCACACATACGACACTGAAAATGAATGTGGTTATGCTCATGTAAACCTTCTTCATGGTCACAAACCCTATCACACAAGGCCAATTTTCTAATGTCTCCCGGCATTACAATTTCATGAATGACACCTTTATTTGTAAAAGACTTTATTGTTCTGTACAAAGTTATACGATCAAACTCAACTAGCGCTTCTTCAATATCTTGTATCGAAATTGCATGCTCATTTTCTAGAAAGATCTCCAACACTTCTTTACGAAAAGGAGTGACGCGTAAATTTTTATCTCGTAAAATATCCATTCCTGTAGATGCAATATTGTTGCATTTAGTTATATTTGCATTCAAATTCAAACCAATGCAAGCAAAAGTAGCGATTTTAATTTACTTAATGCTCTCTTTTAGTCTCTCAGCACAAGAGATTAAAGGGAAGGTCATTGACACAGACACAAAACAGCCTGTTCCCTACGCCAAAGTAGGGTTCCCTAGTATTAATGTATATACTGATGCGGATAGCCTTGGCGGATTTAAATTTAAATACTTGCCACAATCACACTTAAAAATAAAAGTCAGTGCGTTTGACTATAAAGTATTGGTTAAAGATATTGATTTAGCCAGCGATGAACTGTTAATTATTGAACTCACTCCTTTACACACTGTATTCGAAGAAGTACAAGTTACAGCCTCAGAAGGAAAGGTACAAAGGGAAAACATTACTTCCATTGCTGTTGTTTCAAAAGATGAACTTTTTCAAACTGGCGCCACGACCTTAGGCGAATCCTTAATCCAAATTCCAGGTGTACAATCTTCTTCCGTAGGAATGGGAATTAGCAAACCAATTATTAGGGGCTTATCTGGAATGCGCGTGGTTACCTACAACAACGGATTACGAATTGAAAACCAACAATGGGGAGACGATCATGGGATGGCAGCTTCCGAACTTGGATTAGGTAAAGTTGAAGTAGTGAAAGGTCCCTCTTCTCTGCTTTATGGCGCTGATGCTTTGGGAGGTGTAATTCACTTTTTGGATGAAAAATACATTCGAAAAGATAAGGATGAATTATACATTTCCTCAAAATTTGAATCCAACTCAATGGGAACAACCAACGAAATTGGATACCGTACGCACAAAGGAAAATGGAGGGCCAACATCCACGCCAACTATATCAACCATGCCGATTTTCAATTACCTGATGGAAATTTCATCAAAAATTCCAGATTCTGGTCTACCAATTTCAAATCAAGTATAGGCTACCGCCACAAGAATTTTCAATTGAACATTCGCTACCAACTTTCGCACCGACGATTAGGAATTCCAGGACATTCGCACAACGCTCAACCCGATGTGCTTGACTTTATTTCCAATAAAAGACAAAGAAAAGGCACACTTCCCGCACAATATAATTTTGACCATTTTTTATTGATTGAAAACACGATATTCTTCAATCGCTCCAACCTTCTGTTAGAAATTGGAAATACCAACAGCGACTTAAAAGAATTTGATGAAAAGGTGACCTTGCCATTCACCCATTTGAACGTCAACAATACAAGCTATAATTTCCGTTATTCCTACAAGCTTTTAGAAAATATGAGTTTAAAAACTGGAGTGCAAGGAATGGCGAAGATAAACAGGAATAGATTCCCTAGTTCTTCCTTACTTATTCCAGATGCCAATACCCTCGACAATGGTGTTTATGCCTTGATGGATTATGAATACAAAAAATGGAGATTTCAAGGAGGTTTAAGGTATGATATCCGTTTTTTAAACGTTTTAAGTGCGGCTGATTTGGACAGCTCTTTAGTAAACAACATCAACACTGACGGGCTTAAACGCAATTTCCAAGGAATTAATTATTCTGCAGGCTTTGTGCGTAACGCAAAACTCACTTCTGTTCGTTTTAACGCCTCGAGTGGATACCGTGCTCCTCATTTAGCTGAGCTTCAGGCAGACGGATTTCACCATGGTTCGTTGCGCTACGAAAAAGGAAGTCAAACTTTAAAAGCAGAACATGCCATTCAATTTGATGCGGCTTTAGAACTTCACTTTGATCATTTAGAATTAATTATTAATCCTTATTACAATCGCATTAGTGATTTCATTTACTTGGTTCAAACAGATGAGTTCGAAGGGAGTTTTCCAGTCTATGAATACAAGCAAACTGATCTTGCCCATTTATTTGGTGGTGAAGTAGGTTTCCATTATCACCCTCACAGTATACACCGCCTACACATCAATTCAAACTTTTCTGTAACTATAGCGGAAACCAATAATGGCGATCCTATTGGTTTAATGCCTCAACCCAATGTCAACACATCGATAAGGTTTGACATTAACAACAATCACAAGATAAGTTTTAAACATGTTGTTTTAGAGCACATATATCACCTTCCTCAAAACAGGGTTGGACCGAACGAAACTTTTTCTGTCGATTACCATTTAGTGAACTTAGCAACACAATTTACTATAGGTGATTTAAACCGCTTATCTGCATCAACGGGAATAAGAAATTTACTCAACACTCAATATCAAGGGCATTTATCTTCATTGAAGAACCTAGGTTTATCGCAACCAGGAATAAATGTCTTTTTCAGTCTGAAATATCAAATCAAATAAATTATGAAAAATAAATTTTTATTAAGCGGATTAATCATTGCTGGATTATCCTTAACCTCTTGTAAGAAATGTGCTGAGTGTCATTATGATGCTCCAAACGGAATTGTTGAAATTGGTGAGTACTGTGGTGACGACCTAGAAGACATAGAGCAGTCCGGTTATACCAAAGATGGAGTAAATTACGAAGTGCACTGCCACGACCATTAGTTTTAATCATTAAAGACCATGATATAAAAGATCTCTCCATCACAAAAGTCAAAGGTTTATAACGATGATTGAGATGATGGTCATTTATGATCGAGGTTGGAAGAAGTGGAAAAGCTATGTTTCCTTTCTTCCAATCTTTTCCTCTTTTACTTTACTTCCACTACAGGAAGGGGCAATAAATTACAACACATCGAATTAGAGTTTCTAAGTTCCTATCCTTATCTTTGCGCAAAAAGATTGTGCACATGTTAGTTGGATTTAAAAATACTTTCTGTTCGAACTTAGCTTTGCTATTGCTTTTCGTAATTGGTTTTGGATTAAGCTCTTCAACCTTAACTGCACAAGCCAACCTCTTCAATCACTTTTCTGACGTTGAATTGCGAATCGACACGAACATTTATAAATACACTACAGATCGTATATATGTAGAAAATGAATGGAAAATTTCATTTGAATATCAAGAAAGTAATCCAATTGTTGAATTTCGTTTGTATCCTAAATTAAAAAATGGTGAAGTTACACCGCTCGGCCTAGAGGCAGCTAACGGTTATAAAATACTTGACTCTTTGAACCTCAGAATAGATGGATATTACCATTGTAAAGTTCAGTTTCAGGATTTAGCAAATGCTTCTTTTCTCAACCTTAACATCGTTCAAGAAGAACAAGTTATTCCAATAGCACTTTTTCCATACACACATACCTATGCTACAATTTACCCTGGAGAAGGAGATTTATACATTGGTGACGAAAAAACATTCGAATTGGTGACCAACAATCCTGACAATATCATTATTGACCCATTATGGAAACAAAGAGATGGCTATGAGTATAGAATACATAGTCATAACAATAAGATTTGGCTGTCTTTTATTCCCACCAACACAGGTAATTTAGAAATCGACTTTACCATTGATTTATACCGTCCAAACATTGTAAACAGAAGACCAAAATACAAACTAGATAAACAGAGCTTTACTTTTAATGTCAGGGGATCTCGTTTGAAGTTTTTAACTTTTGAAAACAAGGAGGTAATCTGGGAAACGAAAAACCCAAAAGGGGTTGAATTACAAATAGACAACCACCGTTTATTGGCCATCAATAAAACCTATCGTATTGAAGCGACAGATGAAGCGGGAGGTCCATTAATTGCAGAGTTATTTACCATTCGAAGACTAAGTAATGACAAGGTGCTTTGTATGTTTAGACCTTATAATTATCATAAAATTTCATCTGGTTATCTTTACATTAAAGACGGAGATGTCGCTAAGTTCATTACCAACATCAACATAGTTCCTGAACCGAAAATTAATGAAGTGAGTATCCTAAGACAAGGTGGAAGTTGGGTGAAATCTAAACAAATTTACCCCGGAGAAACAGTAGAAATACGATTAGAAGGAGAAGGTTTAAGCAGAACTAACTTCCAGTTTGAAGACCTAGTAGACATTTCAACAGACAGCCTCATTAAAAACGAAACCGTTTCTCACTTTGTACTTAAGGTCCCTATCGACATTAGGAAAAAGAGCATCAATATTTACTCTGGAAATGTAAAGACAGGTGTGATGCTTGACATTATAGAATACCAGCGACCAAAAGAATTGGATTTCGTAATTGTTGAATATGGTGGAACACCAGTCGTTGCCAAGGAGGCTAGTCAACCGATTTTACATGAGAAAACCATTGGTGATGTGAATGTACAGTTCGACAATTTATTCATCGACGATGCATTTGAGTTGTATGGGAAACAATTTTTAGAAATTGAAATTCGCATTACGGACAGCAGAAACAAACTGGTTGAAAAACAAATCATTGATGATATTGTCGTGTGTCCAGGCTCAAGTTCTCCACGAAGCTTTTCATATACAAGTGCTACAGGTTGTATGAATGAACCAATATCGGTAAATGACTATTTATCAAATAAAACGCATAGTTTGGAAGATTGGGCAAAAATCGAATTGATCATTAAGCACCGTAAAAATGTTTATGGTGGTCAAGGATATACCAGTCGGGTGGAAATCATAAAAGCCCGATACGTAACATTTGATGTCGATTTATCCATCCCCGCAGGTTTAATTATCAAAAAGGTAGGAGAGCCAGGTTTCCCGGGATTAAGCGGAATATCACTTTCTATGCTTGCTCAATTTTCTTTCTATCAGAGAGGAGAAATTCAAAAACTACGTCCATTTAAAGTTGGTGCAGGATTCTTAGCGAAGAATGCTTTCAACTTTAATCCTGATGCGGAAAGAGACTTAGGTATTGTATTGTTGGGTTCTGTTTATCCCACCAAGAAGAACCGTAGATTTTCATTTCCTTTGTATGTCGGAATGGGGTACTTTTTAAATGAATCAAAATTCTTCTTCTTAATTGGTCCAGGAGTCAGTATTAATTTCTAATTGAAACTGTAACCCCCAACACAATTGGGAATCAAAAATCGAGGGCATTCTAGCTACAAATAATTGCTTGTACTTCAATCGTTATTTAGAGAACTTGTACTTAACAATACAATAGATTGCCCTAAACCCATCTTTCCATCCAATTTTTTTCCCTTCTTCATAGGTTCTACCGTAGTATGAAATACCTACTTCATAGATTTTAACTTTAGGAACCCTAGCAAGTTTGGCTGTAATTTCTGGTTCTATACCAAAACGATTTTCTTTAATGGTGATTTTTTTTGCAATAGATGTACGGATCAACTTATAACAGGTTTCCATATCTGTTAAATTCAGATTTGTCATCATGTTTGATAAACGCGTTAAAAACTTATTCCCAATTGAATGCCAAAAGAACAAGATTCTGTGGGGGTGATGACCGACAAAACGAGAACCATAAACGGCATCTGCATCATCCATAAACACGGGTTTTAATAGCAAGTTATACTCATTTGGGTCATATTCTAAATCAGCATCTTGAATAATCATATAATCTCCTGTGCATTCTTGAATAGCGCGATTAATGGCAGCACCTTTACCTCTATTTCTATCTTGTGAAAACAATTGAATGCTAAAGTCAGGATTGTTTTTCATATATTCTTCAATCTTAAGCACAGTATCATCGCTTGAGCAGTCATTGACAATAATCACTTCTTTTTCGATGTCATTTACTAATTTAACATCCTTTACCCTATCTAAAATAAGGTGAATTGTTCTTGCTTCGTTGTATGCAGGGATAAGTATAGATAGTTTCTTGATGCTCATTTAAAATTGCGTTAATTTTTAGGCGAATATATTGATTTATATAAATAGAGGGTTTGTTTTTTATTAAAAAAGATTACTTCAGAATTAAAGCGGGGTTTAATCCTTTGTTTCGATAAGTTCTAAAATCTGAAAAACACCATTTTTCAAACCAATTTTCTCATGTTTTCGATTCCATATATAGGTTCGAATTTCGTGTTCATTGGGCTCCAATCTTTCCACTGCATAATTAAAGTTCAATAAGAACTCTTTTTTCTTTCCATGATACCATCGTTCGTTTGTATAGGAATGATTCACCACTTGATCATTTTCATCGAATGTAGAATAGGTCATTATAGCAAACTCTCGAAATTTATTTTCAGCTTCTACATCACCATGAATATGAAATTGTAGTTTTCTATTTCTTAAGGAGTCAGGAATAATAAAACTAACGAGAGATACAAATTCTTTTTGCGTTTCAGAAATGTTTAAAGGCAATTCATAAATCACTTTCTTTTGATAAGGAGATTTACGCTTATATGCGATGTGCGTACTCTCGGGGGTATGTGCAATAACATCATATTCATCCAAATTCTCAATTCCTTCAAGCAAAGGAGTCTTATGAATTGCTATATCTGTTGCTTTATTGAATTCACGCCCAACAATAACATAGTTATTCGAATCTACGCTTCTAGAATGGTGGGCCCATGTCAATTGCTGCATTGGATAAATAGAAATAGTTGAATAGCTATCTACATGTTTTTGTACTTCATCGAAAAACGTTTGAGCCATTCGGTCATCTGGAGAAAATATCGAGGTGGAAAGATTCGTTTTAGGAATCATTACAATAGGAAAAAAGAGCATTCCTACAAGCATCCAATTCATAGCCTTAATTTCATTAAGCACAAATCCCATCATTAAAAGAAAAAGGGTAACCAAATACATGCCTACGCGATCCTCTGGATAGTTTACATCCATAAGTTTAGCCATCAGGAGAATTGCTGCACAATTTCCGAAGAGAAACCAAGCCATAAGCGTTGAAGACTTTCTAAAAAATTTGATTCCTCCTAAGCTTTTCCAACGGCGTACGAAATAGAAAATAAGTACAGCAATAAGTGCTAAGGAGGCATACTTCAACCAATCAGCATCATAGAAAATTACGTATCGCGATAAAGTTTTTCCTGTTACTTCCCAAAAACCATCTAAACTACCATAATACAAAGCTCCACTTTCCTTTAATTGAAGGCCATAAAAGATATTAGGAAGCATTGCTAATGCCAATAAGATATAATTTGAGACCAAGAGCAGGTGCTGTTTTATACTCAACTCCTTTTTATGGAGCAATTGCATCAATACAAATAGCAAACCCATTAAAATTAAGGACAGAATAAAATTGAGGTTGGCATAAACAGACAAGCCCATAAAGAATGAAGCCCAAAATGCCGACCTCACATGAAGGTGAACAACAAAATCACGAACATAAGATAGTGAAAAGATGAAAAGCCCCATGGAAAGACCATAGCCTCTTGTATACGAGAAATAATCTAAGATAAAAGGAATACAGGTTGTTCCTAGAAGAATCAACATTTTGTTGAGGTCCGATTGAATGGGTTTGATCAAGCGATAAATTCCCCAGAAAAAAAGAATAAATGCAAAAACATTAGGTAAGCGAACAAAGAAAAATTGATCTCCAAAAATCAAATACATCCAATGCCCTAAAATGCTATTTAACCAATGATTATTGGCATCTAGCATTACATCAGGCCCCCAAAACAACCCCGATTCTATATAATAGAAAAAAGTTGCGGCCTCATCGTGAAGTGGTTCAAGGAAATAGGCGCGTAATAAAAGGTAGGTTATCAAGAGTCCAAAAAGCACCCATGTAAAAACAGGATAAATTTTGGACTCATTACTGTTCAAAGTATTCATTATTCTCTTTTTCTTACGGTTAATTGTTCAATTCTTTTCTCGAATTTTTCCCCTTTGAAAATGCGTTGAACAAAAATTCCTGGGGTATGAATTTCATTCGGGTCTAATTCTCCTGCAGGAACGAGTTCTTCAACTTCTGCAATCGTAATTTTACCCGCCATTGCCATAACAGGATTAAAGTTTCTTGCGGTTCCTTTATAGATAAGATTTCCTTCTGTATCCCCTTTCCAAGCTTTTACGATTGCATAATCTGCAGTTAAAGCCGTTTCCAAAATGTGAGGTTTACCGTTGAATTCTCTTACTTCCTTCCCTTCGGCGACTTCTGTTCCATATCCTGCTGGGGTAAAAAATGCTGGAATTCCTGTTCCTCCTGCACGACAACGTTCTGCCAATGAACCTTGAGGAATAAGATCTACTTCTAGTTCTCCTGAAAGCATTTGTCTTTCAAACTCGTCATTCTCTCCCACATAAGAAGAAATCATTTTTTTAATTTGTTTCTTCTGGAGTAATAATCCTAATCCAAAATCATCAACTCCTGCATTATTTGAAATACAAGTCAAATCTTTGATCCCCATTTTAACTAAGTGAGCAATCGTATTTTCTGGAATACCGCATAATCCAAAACCACCCAGCATTAAAGTCATTCCTGAGGCAATGCCCTCACATGCTTCTTCTACATTATTAACAGACTTATTCATACTACTATATATTTTTATATACCAAATCCTGGATCGGCTTCTGAACCAGAAGTTTGGTTGTTATTTTGACAATTATACATTGAACTTGAAAAACCATAAGGCTCTTCAAAATCATCGGTTGAGATATGGATGTTTGGGTCTTTATAAACCTCTTGCATCATATATCCGTATATTGGTAGAGCCAAACGTGCTCCTTGCCCCCATTCCATCGAACGGAAACGAATGGCCATATCTTCAGCACCTACCCAAACACCCGTTACAAGGTCGGGCGTAAGCGCCATAAACCAACCATCTGAATTGTTTTGAGTTGTTCCTGTTTTACCCGCGGTAGGCTGAGTTATACCTCCCCAATCACCTCTCCAGGTTCCACGTAAGCTTGCTGCCGTTCCTTGTGTTACCACTTTTTGCATCATTTTCAATGTGGCATAGGCTAACTCCTCAGACATTGCTTCTCTCGCAATCGGTTGATGTTCATAAATTACATTTCCATTTCTATCCTCAATGCGAATAATAGAAGTTGGTTGAGTATAAATTCCACCATTCACAAAAGCAGATTGTGCCCCCACCATTTCCAATAAAGATAAATCCATTACTCCCAAGCACATTGCAGGAACAATATCCTCTTCACGAACATTAATATTCAAGTCCCTCATTAATTTTGCCACTGCTCGAGGACCAGCAACACCACCCATTCTTGACATTACGGAAACGGTTATATTGTTCATCGAATTCGCCAATCCTTCTTCAAATGCAACTGGCTTCCCGTCCATTTTAGACCCAGCATTCTTAGGACACCAAGACTTCATATCTTCAGGTCGCGATCCTGTTTGAACATCTACACAGTATGAAATATTTGGAGTGGTTTCACAGGGGGTAATCACACCAAACTGCATTCCTGCTGAATAAATAAAAGGTTTGATTGTCGAACCCACTTGTCTTTTCCCCTGAGCAACATGATCGTAGGCAAAGTGATTAATATCTGGTCCTCCAACCCAAGCCTTAATGAAACCGGTTTGTGGTTCAACTGAAACTAAACCTCCACGCATAATATTTTTATAATAGCGGATCGAATCATTAGGGGTCATAACCGTATCAATCTCACCATTCCAAGAAAAGACTTTCATTGTAGTCGCTTTATCAAAAGACGCTTCAATTTCACTATCGGGAATTCCAGCAGCTCTCATTTTAATATAACGTTCAGAACGTTTTCTTGCGCTGTTCATTAAGTTTTCAACAACATCTTCTTTTATATTGTAGGCAAATGGATAATTCTTTGACCTCAAATTATTTTTTGTGAATGGTTCTTGAATATTTTTCTTCAAGTGTTTCGTCAATGCATTTTCAGCATGCTTTTGAATATCGGCGTTAATGGTCGTATAGATCTTTAAACCGTCTTCATATATGCTGTATGCTTCTCCGTTTGGTTTTTTATATTTCAACTCACCATTGTCCAATTTTTCACTTAGAATATTAGAAATTGAACCCCTTAAAGATTCTCTAAAATAAGGTGCAAGACCTTCCTTATGATCAACTGTTTGGTAATCTGTTTGAATAGGTAAAACTTTCAAACTATCGTATTCTTCTTTGGTTATTTTACTTGTCAATGCAGGATTATCCTTAGCCGAGTTCTCATACCATTTATACAACACTGTGTTTCTTCGGGTAATGGCTCTTAGAGAGTCTTTTTCACGTTCTGCTCTCACCTCTTCGGCTGTAACTTTGTCTTTTGAAACATTATTTCTTCGGGCAATTCTATCTTCATAATTGGTTACTGTAAACCCGTATGGATTGTAAAGTCCAGGATTTTTACACATTCCTACCAAAATAGCCGCTTCTTCAGGGGATAATTCAGATGCTTTTTTATTGAAATAAACTTTTGAGGCACTCGAAATACCAACAGCATTGTATAGGAAATCGAATTGATTCAAATACATGGTCAGAATTTCATTTTTGGTGTATCTCTTTTCTAACCGAAGTGCAATTACGTTTTCCTTTACTTTTTCATAAAGTCGACGTTCTATACCGCTCATTTTTTCAAGTCGTTTCTGTTCTTCGGTTGGTCCGGTTCCAGATTGTTGCGCTTGCCTTCTTTCGTCTCTTTCTTTTAGGGTAAAAATTAATTTGGCCAATTGTTGGGTAACGGTGGAAGCTCCTCCCGCTTCTCCCATGTTAATAATGGCTCGCCCAACAGCTTTGATGTCAATCCCAGAATGTGTTTCGAAACGTTCATCTTCTGTTGATATGAGTGCTGAAATAACGTAAGGTGAAATTTCATTATAAGATACACTTGTACGATTCACCTTCCAATACTTACCTAGTTCAGTCACTCCATCATCAGCAAAGACCGTTGTTGCCAATAGTTCCTCTTGGTTTTCAAGCATAGAAACAGAGGGTAGAGATTCGTTATCTGTCTTAACGTATCTTAGATAAATAATTGAGAAAAAAGGAAGTAAACCAACAAGCCACAACAATACAATTAGACTTGTAGAGATGGATTTTTTAAATTTCGGTTTTTCTGTTTTTGCTTTTTTTGACATCAGTATACATTATAAAAGATAAATTTAAACATAATTGCCAAAATCTATCGGCGAACGCAATAGATTTATAATTTTTTCGCATCTAGTACAGTGAATCTCATTTCATAATAAATAAAAATCGCCTTGCTTTCACAAGACGATTTTCAGTTTTACTTATAAAAGCAATTTATTTTTTTCCTTTTTTTGCATCTTTAATGTACTGTTCAATAGCCAACGACATTGAAGGTACTTGTGGTTGCGGCGCATTGATGTCTAATCTAAGATTGTTATCCACAACTGCTTTTGCTGTTGTAGGTCCAAACGCTGCAATTAAGGTTTTATTCTGTTTAAAGTCAGGGAAGTTTTTCAACAATGATTCTATTCCAGAAGGAGAGAAAAACACCAAAACATCATACTGCACACTTTCTAAATCAGATAAATCTGAAGCTACCGTTCTGTACAATACAACTTTTTTATATTCAATTTTCTCTGCATCTAATGCATTTGGAATGCTGTCTCTCAAGATATCAGAACAAGGAAGTAAAAACACTTCTTTCTTATGTTTTTTGATAGCATCCATTAAATCATGGATGGTTTGTTTTCCATGAAAAATCTTTCTTTTTCTGTAAGTAACATACTTTTGCAAGTAATAAGCAACAGCTTCTGAGATACAAAAGTATTTCATTTCTGTTGGCACCTCAAACCTACACTCTTCAGCCATGCGGAAATAATGATCCACAGCGGTTTTAGAAGTTAAAATAACAGCAGTATGTTCTGCATAATTAACCTTTTGGTTTCTAAATTCAGACTTATCAACACCTTCAACATGAATGAATGGTCTGAAGTCAACTTGCAAATTATATTTTTCCGCCAAGGAAATATAAGGGTTCTTATTGCTCTCTGGCTCTGGCTGTGATACTAAAATCGTTCGAATACTCAAAATTTAGCAGTAATTTAGTTCCTTAATAACTCGAATTATCCTATAAAACCTGGTGATACAAGAAGATATACCGCAAGTATCGGCCAGATTTCCAAGCCGCAAAGGTACAAAATTATATAATACCACAACACTTTATTCTTAAGTGCTATAAATATACTTCTCACTATTCGTATAAAATGAAACAATAAAAACACAACAGTCAAGGTCTTAGGGAGGTAAGTTGACAATTCAGGATTAAGGATCCAAATAAATAAAATTGGAATCATCACAATTCCGATTGAATGCGTGGTAAAATTCAGCAATAAAAACAAATCCTTCAGTTTTTTCAATTCTCCGCTCAAGGTTCCAGCAATAAATAAAGCAAAAGATTGATAGAAGTAATAGGCCATTGGTAAAATCACCATCCAATAATGACCCACCTTGAAATACACCAACAACATATACACTGTAATTCCAGAGACTGCAAAATAGTTTATTAATAGAATCCAGTTTGTTGCTCCAAAAAAACTTATTTCTCCCTTAGAAAAAGGAACAGAAGACGGAGCTTTAAAGAAGGCATCTTTAAGGTGAACAAAAACGAACTCTTTTTGAAACTTCAGGATGGAAATGATAGCAATAGAAAACAACAGGGCATAAATTATCCAGTAAGGAAATAATTGGTTACGTGCTATTAATTCTATCTCGTTCATTTTACATTCACACTATTTGTGGTATTGATTTCAAATCTATAAAATGAAACCCTCATTTGACATTAAAAATACAAAAATATAAGAAGCAATCTTTCTCTTCTTATAAATCTCGAAAAAGACGAGATAATTCTTTAAATTTGACCTTGAATTAAAAAGTAGAACATGAAGTCAGATTTATACACGCACCCGGATTACTATGGAATGGATGATTTACTCTCCGATGAACATAAGTTAATTCGTGATACTGCGAGAGATTGGGTAAAGAAGGAGGTATCTCCAATTATCGATGAACATTATGAAAACGCTACTTTCCCAATGCACATTTTAAGTGGCTTAGGAGAAATTGGTGCGTTTGGACCTTATATTCCTGAAGAATATGGAGGAGCAGGTTTAGACCAAATTTCATATGGTTTAATTATGCAAGAATTAGAACGATGTGACAGCGGTTTACGCTCCACAGCATCAGTTCAGAGTTCTTTAGTGATGTATCCTATTTACAAATATGGTTCAGAAGAGCACAAACAAAAGTTCTTACCGAAGCTTGCTTCAGGAGAGATGATTGGTTGTTTCGGACTTACTGAACCTGATCATGGGTCGGACCCAGGAAGTATGATTACCAACTTTAAAGATATGGGAGACCATTATTTATTGAATGGTGCGAAAATGTGGATTTCAAATGCTCCATTTGCAGACATTGCTGTAGTTTGGGCTAAAAACGAAGAAGGAAGAATTCACGGACTAATCGTTGAAAGAGGAATGGAAGGATTCTCAACTCCAGAAATGCATGGTAAACTATCTTTACGTGCTTCTGCAACAGGAGAGTTGATTTTTGAAGATGTGAAGGTTCCTAAGGAAAACCTACTTCCAGGAAGAAGTGGATTAGGTGCACCTTTATCGTGCTTAGATTCTGCCCGTTTTGGAATTGCATGGGGTGCTTTAGGTGCTGCAATGGATTGCTATGATCAAGCATTGCGTTATTCAAAAGAGAGAACACAATTTAATGTTCCAATTGGTGCATTCCAATTAATGCAAAAGAAGTTGGCTGAAATGATTACTGAAATCACAAAAGCACAATTATTAACTTTCCGTTTAGGTCAATTAAGAAACGAAGGTAAAGCAACTTCTGCTCAAATCTCAATGGCCAAACGTAACAACGTGGAAATCGCATTAAACATTGCACGTGAAGCAAGACAAATGCACGGTGGAATGGGAATTACTTCAGAATACTCAATGATGCGCCACATGGCCAACCTTGAATCTGTTGTAACTTATGAAGGTACACATGACATTCACTTGTTAATTACAGGAATGGACGTTACTGGAATTCCAGCATTTACCCGTGAAATGCCAGAAAAGAAATAAACATAAAAGAAAGATTTAAAGAAAGGACTGTTGCGATTAAGTGACAGTCCTTTTTGGTGAACCACACTAAAAACACAAAATTCTTATTTCTTTTTGCAATTAATGAAGGATAATATTATTTTTGCAATCGCTTTGTTGTAATGACAACGCTTTTAGGTAAAATCTATACCGGTCCTATAACTCAGCTGGTTAGAGTATCTGACTCATAATCAGAAAGTCGCAGGTTCAAGTCCTGCTGGGACCACATTAAAAAAGCACTTACAGAAATGTAGGTGCTTTTTTTATTTTAGCAGCTTTTAAGGAGACTCCTGTTCATATTCAAATTAAAATTCACTAATATTGATGGAGTAAACATTAACCCAGATAAAACCATTAATTGAATAAACTATGGAAATAACAGGAAAAATCAAACTGATTAAAGAAACACAAACGATTGGAGACAAGGGATTCCAAAAACGTGAAGTTGTGGTCACATTAGAAGAACAGTATCCGCAACACATATTGGTAGAGTTTACCCAAGACCGATGCTCCCTGTTGGACGGATTTAAGGTTGGACAAGACGTAAAGATCGGCATCAATATTAGAGGGAGAGAATGGATTAACCCAAAAGGTGAAGCAATTTATTTCAACACGATTCAAGGATGGAGAATTGAAGCATTAGGAGGACAAGCTCCGACTGCAGGCAATGATACCCCACCTCCTGCTCCTGCGCCAGTAGACTTAAGCGACGATGATGATGGGGATTTACCTTTCTAACTGAACCACTATGGACTGAAAGCGCCAGGGGGTTAGATCAGAATAAAATTCTTTAACGTCTGATAAAGTTTTTAAAAGACAAAACGAGATGCACTAATCCCGAGACCTGTCGGGAGGATAGTTTTAACTCTATTTGAAATCAATAAAAATTCCGCGCAAAAAAAAAGCAAAACTTTCGTTTTGCTTTTTTAACTATTAAGGGTTTCGAAGAACTTAACGTAAGACAAAGTTAATTCTCACCTTTTTGGTTGAACGAACATTCTCTCCGTTTTTACTTCCTGGGATCCAATTAGGCGATGCTTTAACCACACGAATTGCTTCTTCTTGAAGTGCTTTTGGTAGGTTTTGGTTCAATACCTTAACATCAGTTACACTTCCATCGAGTTCAACAACGAAGCTCACGTAAGCTGTTCCTGACTCATTAAAGATTATACTTTCTTCGGGATACTTCAATTCTCCACCTAAAAATTCAGTCCAATTTCCATCAAATTTAGCTACAAAATCTGGATAATTTACAACCTCAGTCAAGGTAGGAGCATCTCCAAGATTCACATTAAAAGGATCCACAATAACAGGGTCTTTAGCCGTGCTAGAAATAACAATTTTCGGGTCTAGGTTCG
>Ga0209075_1001082_pt1 | contig 26006 bp, 24 predicted proteins | sample Stecom2011_FD_187523 | JGI IMG/M metagenome (GOLD analysis project Ga0209075, IMG submission 187523) | Agricultural soil microbial communities from Utah to study Nitrogen management - Steer compost 2011 (SPAdes) (version 2) | ecosystem: Environmental > Terrestrial > Soil > Agricultural land...
AAAAAAGCCTCGTAGTTACGAGGCTTTAATGAGTTTTCAACAAAGAGATTAATTTCTTTTCTCTTTGATACGTGCTTTTCTACCGGTAAGATTTCTAAAGTAAAAGATACGTGCTCTACGAACACTTCCTCTTTTATTAATTTCAATCTTTTGCAATGTTGGTAAATTAAGCGGGAAAATACGCTCAACACCAATAGTACCGCTCATTTTACGGATAGTAAAGGTTTTGGTCATACCTGTACCTTTTACTTGAATAACAACGCCACGGAAAAACTGTGTACGTGTTTTTTCACCCTCGCGGATTTCATAATAAACAGTAATTGTGTCCCCAGCACTGAATTCAGGGAAATCTTTTTTGGAAACAAATTCGTTTTCAACAAATTTTACTAACTCTTCCATTTTCTTGAGTTGATAAGGTTTAAATTAAAGCAACATTCACGGTTTTCGCCAGAGGTTGAATTAAGTGGGTGCAAAAGTAATCAAAAACATTTATTTAACAAGCAATGATTTACTCTTTTATTTGGATTTTAATTGATTTTGTCCGAATTTACTAAGCAACCGTCACTTTTGCCGATAGGCGTAAGATATAAGACATACTTCTTATTAGCTTGATAGTTTTGTTAAACTGATTAAGCATATTTTTTGATCAGTAAATTATAGTGGTGAATATAATAACGAAGCTGTAGCATCTAGTTTCTTTTCTCTGTCTATAATGTTTAAGTGTTGTTGTAACCTGGTTGTTATAGAAGTTATCTTCTATAGGTGTAGATTTAAAGAGCTTTAGGTGCTTTGTATAACTAGACACTTCTTAAAAATAATGAATAGTAATTTAGGCTATACTTTTAGTAAAGCAATTTTGGTTAGGAATTCAAAAACATATATTTAGTTGTTTACAGCCTCAATTATCAATCTAAATTCTATTCTAATAAATCGGGTCGGCGTTCTTTAGTTCGTTGATAGGCTTGTTCTTCGCGCCACTCTTCTATCTTTGGTGTATTGCCGCTTGTTAGAATATCCGGAACTTTCCATCCTTTATATTCTGCTGGGCGAGTGTAGATAGGAGGGGCTAATAAATTGTCTTGAAATGAATCTGTTAGAGCGCTTGTTTCATCGCCTAATACTCCAGGAAGTAGCCTTATAACAGCGTCACAAACAATGGCAGCTCCCAATTCGCCACCACTTAGAACGAAGTCTCCAACTGAAATTTCTTTGGTGATAAAATGATCGCGAACTCGCTGATCAACACCTTTATAATGTCCGCAAAGGATAATAATGTTTTCTTTTAGAGAAAGTTGGTTTGCCGTACTTTGATTAAAAGTTTCACCATCTGGGGTCATATAGATAATCTCGTCATAATCTCTCTGTGCTTTTAATTCTGAAATGCATTTGTCTATAGGCTCTATCATCATCACCATTCCTGCACCGCCACCAAATTGATAATCGTCTATTTGTTTATATGCATTTGTAGAATAGTCACGTAAATTATGAAAGTGGATTTCTACTAAACCTTTTTCTATGGCACGTTTAAGAATAGAAGCTTCAAATGGACTTTGAAGTAGTTCTGGCAACACAGTAATAATATCGATTCGCATTGAGAGTTGTGATTTTCAATTCAAGATTTGAATGTGTAAAAATACAGATTAGAGAGCAGATTAATCTTTCTTTTTTAAACGATGTTTTAATAGAAGATTTTAGGAGCTATCATAAAAAAAGGCTTGACTTTAGTCAAACCTTTTTTTGAAATTTGATGCTATATCTACAATTAATAGTAGGTATATCTTCTAACTTGGGCAATATATTTTGCAAGTCGGATTACTTGGTGGCTATAACCATACTCGTTATCATACCATATGTAAAGCACTGCATTCTTCCCATCTTCAGTAACGATAGTTGCGTTACTATCAAAAATAGCAGGCTCTGCAGATCCAATTATGTCGCTAGAAACTAATTCGTTGTTTATAGAATATCTAATTTGCTCAATCAAGTCTCCTTCAAGAGCATATTTCTTCATAGTTTCATTGATATCTTCTTTAGAAGTAGCTTTTTCAAACTCTAAGTTTAACACTACTAAAGATCCGTTAGGAACAGGAACACGAATTGCATTCGAAGTTAATTTCCCGGCTAGAGATGGTAATGCTTTTGCAACTGCACTTCCAGCTCCAGTTTCAGTAATAACCATGTTTAGACCTGCAGCACGACCGCGACGGTATTTTTTGTGCATGTTATCAACTAAGTTTTGGTCGTTGGTATATGCATGAATAGTTTCCAAGTGTCCGCGAACAACTCCATAGGAATCTTCTACTGCTTTTAATATTGGCGTAATTGCGTTTGTAGTACAAGATGCAGCCGAGAATATATTAACAGTTTCAGGATCGTATTCTTTGTGGTTAACACCGTGAACTATATTTGGAACACCTTTACCTGGAGCTGTTAAAAGTACTTTCGATGCTCCTTTAGCTTTCAAGTGGCGACCTAACGCTTCGTCATCTCGGAAAGCTCCTGTGTTATCGATAACAAGGGCATCCTTAATTCCGTATTTAGTATAATCTATATCTTCTGGTGCGTTTGCAGAGATTATGTGAACTGTAGTTCCATTGATTATAAGCGCTTTGTTTTTAACATCAACCGATACAGTTCCTGCAAAATCACCGTGAACGGAGTCGAGTTGTAGTAGCGATGCTCTTTTTTCAAGAACAGTTTCGTTTATTTCACCTCTAACAACAATTGCACGTAAGCGCATTTGGTTGCCTTGTCCGGTTCGGGTCATAAGCTCACGAGCTAATAAACGTCCGATACGTCCAAATCCATAAAGAACAACGTCTTTAGGTTCAATTCCTTTAAATTCTTTTGCGTCTTTCAGTTTTGCAGAAACGAAAGCCAAAGCATTAGAGTATTTGTCGTCTTCTAAGTGGAATTCATATGTAAGTTTACCTATGTCAATTTTTGCAGGAGGAAGATCTAAAGTTTTAATCGCTTGAGCAATTTCAACCGAATCGAAAATGGAAATAGGCTTTTGAACAATTTTACCTGCATAATGGTGAAGACTTAAAATCTCGCTCACGTTGCGGTCAATTAATTGGTTGCGAAAAAGAACCAATTCGATAGACTTGTCGTACCAAAGGTCGCTAATAATCTTAATAAATTCTACAGTGGCCTTGCGGCGATCAGTTTGAAAAGACAGTTCTTTCTCATAAACGTCATCAAAACTCATAATTGTGGATTTTTAAGGCTTCATAATTTTGGTTAGAAGCGGGTTAAAATTTTGCTGCAAAAGTAGTTATTATCATTGGTTTAAGGAAATATTATTTGATACTAAAAGCAAAGACCTTTTTGAAGCGGGTTTTATGAGAAAAATAGCAATATATTAATGATATATTCAACAGGGATAAAAGATCTAAGATATGTAGAATTCGCTCAGTAACCTTCGTTATTGATTAAAGATATAAGACTAACTCCTAGATGCTTAGGTTAAACTGATTAAACATGCTTTTTGATTAGTAAACCTTCAATAGTGGATATAATTGCAGTCGAGATTTCCTTAAGATTAAAGTTCTCGACTGCAATCGAACAGAATTCTAAAATAGCTTTAGAATTTCATTATCTAAATATAAAGGTGTTCATATTTCCACTAGTATCCATAAATGTCATTTTAATTGGTGAACGATAGTTTCGTTTAGCCATAATTCGAGTAACGTCATTTATGTCTTTTACAGTTTCATCATTTAATTGTGTAATAATGATACCTTCAAGTTTGTATTGAGCTATTTCAGGGGTTAAAGCACGTGTAACCATTACTCCATTACTTAAACCACGATTTTTTAATTCTTCGGAATTCATGTTTTTTACTTCAATCCCAAGATCGTCTATTGTAGTGATTTCAAGTTTAAATAATGTTACAGGAAGGGTTTTTTCTTTGCCATTTCGTAGTACAGTAACTTGTATTACGTCGTTCGGTCTTTTAGATCCAAGATATCCAACCATATCTGTAAACTTGGTGATTTTAAGACCGTCCATTTTCTTAATAATGTCACCTTCTTTAATTCCTGCTTTATCAGCTCCGCTTCCTTTTTCAATTCCGCCAACAAAAACACCTTGCGTTTCATCAATTCCATATTCTTCTACAATTCGAGGGTCTAAATTTCCTCCACGAATGCCAAGAATACCTCGTTGAACGTTTCCGTATTCAAGAATGTCTTCAATGACTTTTCGAGCAATGTTTGAAGGTACTGCAAATGAATAGCCCACATAGCTTCCAGTTTCGGAAGTGATAGCTGTGTTAATTCCAACTAGTTCACCTCTTGTATTAACGAGTGCACCTCCGCTATTTCCTCTGTTTACAGCGGCGTCGGTTTGAATAAAAGATTGAGGGCTTCCTTCAAATTGGTTTAGATTTCTAGCCTTAGCACTTATAATTCCTGCTGTAACTGTTGAAGTTAGGTTAAAAGGGTTTCCTACAGCAAGAACCCATTCACCAATTTTTGCATTGTCTGAATCCCCGAACGGAATGTATGGAAAGTCATGACTTCCATCAATTTTTAGAAGTGCAATATCGGTTGAAGGATCGGTGCCTATAAGCTCAGCCTTAAAGGTACGGTTGTCATTTAATGTTACTTCTAAATTTGTAGAGTTCTCGATTACGTGATTATTAGTAACTATATATCCGTCGGGTGAAATGATTACACCACTTCCGCTTCCAATCCTTGCACGAGGTTGACCACCACCATGGAAGTATTCGAATATATTAGTGGGTTGTCTACTTACAGTAATATTTTTAACGTGTACTACAGCATGGACTGTCTTTTCGGCAGCAACCGTAAAGTCAGAGTTCATTTTTGCACCTATTGCAGAGTAGGTGTTTGTTGTAAAATTGGTGGGAGTAAAACCTGGTGTTGTAGTTTGAGGTGTGAATACTATAGTTTCTTTATCTTCTATCAGCTTATAACCTCCAAGGGTGATAGCGCCTGCAAACAGCGCTACCAAGAATAATCGAACTGTTTGTTTCATTCTAAATAAGTTTTAATATTAAATATCAATAGGTTACTTAGTGTAGCGGCCAATTACTAAAAATATAAATGTCTCATTTTTAGAAGAAGCCTCACTAACAAATTTAATCTTGAAGATTGAAAAAAGCATGCCTATATTAACGTTTTAACTTCTATTTAACTTGGTGCTTCGTTAAATTCTCGAAAACGAATTCTATATCTTTGTGCGCATATGGAATTCACTTTTTATAAATATCAAGGGACAGGAAACGATTTTGTTTTAGTCGATAATAGGAATGGGCTTTTTCCAAAAACAGACGTAGGTTTAATCTCCAAAATCTGTGACCGTCGATTTGGAGTGGGAGCTGATGGATTAATGCTTTTAGAAAATCATCCTACTGCAGACTTCAATATGGTTTACTACAATAGAGATGGCAACCCAAGCTCTATGTGTGGTAATGGCGGTCGTTGTATGGTCCATTTTGCTAATTTCTTGGGAATAATATCAGATAAAACAACTTTCGAAGCTGTAGACGGTGAACATAAAGCAAGTGTTGAAAACGACTGGGTTTCGTTGAAAATGTCAGACGTAGATAATATTAAAGTAGAAGGTGCATATACTTTTCTTAACACAGGCTCTCCTCATCACGTGGAAGTAGTGACAGGCTTAGAAGATTTTGACGTGTTTTCTAAAGGAAGAGAAATTCGAAATAATATTTACGGAGAAGAAGGTTCTAATGTAAATTTTGTAGAGCAATTAGATGACTCGATTTTTTCTGTGCGCACATATGAAAGAGGAGTAGAGAATGAAACTTTGTCATGTGGAACTGGTGTTACAGCTGTTGCTCTTGCTATGTTTGAAATAGGAAAGACAGATAAAAATACTGTGGCTCTTGAAACATTAGGAGGGCAGCTCATAGTTAAATTTGAAAAGTTTGAAAATGGCTACAGAGATATTTTCTTAGAAGGCCCAGCTAAACAAGTGTTTAAAGGAGTTTGGAAATGATTACGTTAAAAGGTGAAACCATATTATTGCGTGCACTTGAACCAACTGATTTAGATTATATTTTTGAAGTAGAAAATGAAGAATCACTTTGGGAAGTAGGGAGTACAATAACGCCATTTTCAAGATTTATTCTCAAAGAATATATTGATAATAGCTATCGAGATATTTACGATGTAAAACAATTGCGTTTAGTTATTTGTAAAAATGACAATCATCTACCCGTCGGGTTAATCGATTTGTATGATTTTGATCAGAGAAACTTGAAGGTGGGTGTTGGAATTGTGATTTTTCCCGACAAAGAAAAACAAAAAGGGTATGCTTTTGAAGCACTGAATTTGGTGACCAAATACGCCTTCGAGAGATTAAACGTTCATCAAGTATTTGCAGGTATAACCGAAGATAACGTTGGAAGTATTCGACTGTTTGAAAAAGCAGGATTTGTTAGAAATGGAATAAAGAAAGACTGGACCTTCTCAAGGGGAGTCTTTAAAGATGAATACTTTTATCAATTGATTAAATAAAAACTTAGTTTCAACCGAAGCTTAATACTTCATATTTAAGTATGTATATAAAAAGAATATTAATAGCCATTGTTCTAATTGGTGCTGTTGGAATGGGATTGTTTGCCTGGTATGTGTATAACATGGCTTTTTCAGAAAACACTTCATTTAACAACGAAGAGGCTCATGTGTTTATTCCAACAAATGCTACAATGTCCGACGTTGTAAAAGAGTTAGAACCATTGGTTATAGATATGGACTCTTTCATTTTAATAGCCGATAAGAAGCAATATTCATCGAATATAAAGCCTGGACATTTTATTATAAATAAAGGAATGTCTAACAATGATATTATCACTGTTTTGCGCACTCAGAATATTCCAATAGACGTGAAGTTTAATAATCAGGAAAGATTAGAAAATCTGGCGCAACATATTTCACAACAAATAGAAGCAGATAGTACTTCATTAGTGAACGCTATGCGCGACCCGAAGTTTCTAGAAGAGGTTGGTTTGAATGAAGACACTGCATTATCACTTTATATTCCTAATACTTATGAGTTTTATTGGAATAGTTCTGCTGAAACATTCCGTGATAGAATGAGAAAGGAATATGAAAGATTTTGGAATGAAAGCAGAACTAAAAAAGCTGAGAAGCTCAATCTAACCAAAGAACAAGTGATTTCGTTGGCTGCAATTGTTCAGAAGGAAACGGCTAAAGTAGATGAACGACCAAGAGTGGCAGGAGTATATTTAAATCGTTTACGAGTTGGAATGCTTCTACAAGCAGATCCTACCGTAATTTATGCTATGAAAAAAGAATCTAATGATTACGATCAAGTTATTAAACGTGTCCTTTACAAAGATTTAGAATTAGATTCTCCTTACAATACATATAAGTATGCTGGAATTCCACCAGGTCCGATTGCAATGCCTGATATTTCATCCATTGATGCGGTTTTAAATCCTGAAAGTCATGGTTACTATTATTTTGTGGCCGATGTAACTAATTTTGGATATCACAAATTCGCCAAAAATCTAGCACAACACAACGTAAATAAAGCAGCTTATGTACGTTGGGTTAATGAACAAGGATTAAAACGATAGATAGCATCCAGATATATTCGATGTCATTTTATCGCTATTATTTATACTCAGATATTTTCACACTTAATCGTTTTACGTTTTCAATTTATAAGTTTTATAGCTCGGGAAATGCAGCTATATAAGGCTTCGTTTTAATTTCACATTTAATTAACGCATTCATTTTCAGGTTTTTAAAAAATGACGTATATTTGCAAGCTGAAACAAAGTTGAGAATTTACACTCAACTGAAACTTTCAACTTAATGAGTAAAAAAATATTTTTCTTTCCAGTATTGCTTGTTGCTGCACTATTAGTAGTAACAGGTTTCAGTTCTAAAGAAGATTATAGTTCTAAACAGAATTACGATTTTTCAAAATTTAGTACTCGAGGAATGGATTTAAACTTCAATGTTCCATTGGAAGAAGAGGTTTTACCATTTAATACTATAGTTACTCCTAAATATTATTTGTTTCTAGGAAAAACGTATCTTGGTTTTAAAGAGGCACTTGGATTTAAAGAATCAAGAGGAGACTATCACGTTGTTAATGATTATGGATATATGGGTAAATACCAGTTCTCTGGTTCTACTCTCCGAATGATGGGATTCAAAAACATTGACAATTTTCTTTACGACACACGTCAGCAAGAAGAAGCTTTCTACGTATATGTTGCTTTCAATAAGTGGGTGCTTCGAAAAGATATAAAACGTTATCAAGGAAAAGTAATAGGAGGAGTTAAAGTAACCGAATCTGGTATTTTAGCAGCAGCTCACCTAGCTGGACCCGGTAATGTTAAGAAGTTTCTTAGAAGTGAAGGAGCCAATCGTTTTGAAGACGCTAATGGAGCTTCAATTCGTTATTACATGAAGAAATTTTCAGATTACGATACTTCTCATATCGTGGCTAGTAAAAAACGTAGGAGAGCGAGTTAATTTAAACTCTATCCCTGAATGATAAACAAGGTAGGTCTTTTATGAAGGTCTACCTTTATTTTTTTCCAGCTTTCAGCAGTAGTGGTTTTAATATATTCTGTTTGTAGTGTTATGTCGCAAGCAACGCAAATTCGAGTGTGAGGATTTAGAGTATCTATTAAACTCTCTAACATTTGGTTGTTTCGGTAGGGTGTTTCTATGAATAATTGAGACTGATCATATTCTTTAGAAAGCTTTTCCAATCGTTTTAGCTCTGTTTTTCTTTCGCGTTTATCAATAGGTAGATATCCATTAAAAGCGAAATTTTGTCCGTTAAATCCACTAGCCATCATACCAAGTAGAATAGAGGAGGGGCCTACTAAAGGAATTACTTTGATTCCGTTTTCGTGTGCGTGATGAACTACTCTAGCTCCAGGGTCTGCAATTCCAGGGCATCCTGCATCACTTATTACTCCTACGTCTATTCCTTTTAAACATGGATTGAGCATTGCAGGAATTTCCGAGGCATCGGTAAACTTATTAATTTGCTGAAAATTAAGCGAGGCTTGTTTTTTTTCCGGAACAATGCTTTTAATGAATCTACGTGCATCTTTTTCATGCTCTACAATATAATAATCGATACGCTCAATAGCTCTTTTTACTGATATGGGGAGAACTGCTAAAGGAGGTGTGTCTCCTAAAGGACAGGGGATAAGGTATATTTTTCCTTTTGAAATATTCATATAGCTTTATTGAATTATAAGTTTTTTTGTCAGCGATTTACCATCATCTGTACTCACTTTAACGAAATATATTCCATAGTCAAAATGTGAAACAGCAAGTTGTCGTTCATTGGTGGAAAGATCTGATTCTTTATAAATAAGTCTTCCTCTTTGATCAAAAATTTCAATGCGGTCGAAATTTCCTTGAGTCAAAAATAAAGAAACATAACTTGAAGTTGGATTCGGAATCATAGAAAAAGAAACTTTTACGTCATAATTATTTGTTTGCGCAACTTCTCCTCCTTTAATTTTATAAATTCCTCCTCCGTTGATATCTGAAATGTAAAGCTCTTTGTTTGAATCTTCACCAAAGGAAGCCCACATTCCAGGAAAGCTCCCATGATTGGTTAGATTTCCTTCGTTATCTACTGTGCCGATCATTCCGCTACAAAAGTCAGCAAAGAAGTAAAGTCCTTCGATATCTGAATATGTGGACCCTCTATATACAAATCCGCCAGTAATAGAACAATTTCCATTTATGTGTTCATATTCTGCAAAAGGAAATATCATTTCGGAATCAGCAGGGCACCCCGAAGTATTAAAAGGGATGTTCCCCTCATAGCATCGCCAACCATAATTCTGTCCACCCACGTCAAGCGGTTGTCGGTTTATTTCTTCTATGTCGGCTTGGCCTACATCGGCTATCCATATAGTATTTTCTGTTTCATCGAAAGAGAATCGCCAAGGATTCCTCAGTCCATATGCCCATATTTCCGATCTTGTATTGGGGATTTCCACAAATGGATTGTCTGCTGGAATTGTGTAGTTATTATCATTGGAGAAAGTATCGACATCAATTCGAAGGATCTTCCCCCATAAAACATTTAAATTTTGTCCGTTATTATCAGGATCTCCACTGCTTCCTCCATCTCCTGAAGAAATATATAGGTAGCCGTCAGGGCCGAATGCTATTGCACCTCCATTGTGATTGGGGTAGGGTTGCGTGTAGGAAAGTATCGATAATTCCGAATTGGGATTTGCTAAATTGGGATTCGTGGAGTTTACAGTAAAACGAGATATTTGAGTGTTGCCGTTTGGGTCAGTATAATTGATAAAGAAGAATCCGTTATTCGAAAAATCTGGATGAAATGCTAGCCCTAATAGTCCTCGTTCATTTCCGCTTGAAACTTTCTGCGCAATATCTAAAAATGGAATTGAATTCACTGAGCCGTCTTGCTGAATGATCTTTATTCTTCCTCCTTGCTCTACAATAAACAGACGATCATCTCCTGAGTTCTGAATATTTAGAGGACGGATAAACCCATCTTGAACCAAATCAATATGAACTTCTTGTGCGAATGAGGAACATAATAGTAGGAAAAAGAATATAGAAAATAGAGTTTTCATGGCTGAATTCTTTTTGGATGAGTCCCTAATATAAGAAATTCAGCTAAGGCTACCTCTTAAAGGGAAGCTGCAATTTTATCGCAAGCTTGATCTAACATTTGGTATACACTTTCAAATCCAGTTGTTCCACCGTAGTAAGGATCTGGAACGTCTACATTTTCTCCTGGAAATATTTCATCTAGGATTAGACTTACTTTCTTTCTATGCTCATCGTTTTGTGCTAGAGATAATACATCTTCTTTGTTTGAATTATCCATTACATAAATATGGTCAAACAGATCAAAGTCACTAACATTGAATTGTCTTCCTCGTTGGTCTGTGATATCAATATTGTGTGCTCTCCCAACTTCTATGCTTCGCTCATCAGGAAGTTTGCCAACATGCCAATGTCCAGTTCCGGCAGATTCTACTACGATTGTAGAGGGATCTACTTTCGATTTTAAAATTCCTTCAGCAAGAGGTGAACGACAAATATTGCCAAGGCATACCATTAAAATTCTGTGCTTTTTCAAGATGATGATGATTTTGAAAATTTCATTCAAATATAAGAGTTTAGTCTGCTTTTTTAAAACAAAATGCAGACTAAACTACTTAATAAATATATAGAACCCTAAAGAGTTAGTTTTTTATTAAGATCTTCTACATACTTTCTAAATTGTCTATCTGTAGAAGAAAGATTGTTTACTGTTTTACAAGCGTGTAGAACTGTAGCGTGATCACGTTGTCCAATTTGTGAACCAATAGAAGCTAAAGAAGCTTTGGTGTATTTTTTTGCAAAATACATAGCAATCTGGCGGGCTTGAACTATATGTCTCTTTCTTGTTTTAGATTGTAGCGTATCTACGTCCATTTGGAAATAGTCACTCACTACTTTCTGGATGTAATCGATAGAAACTTCACGTTTGGTGTGCTTTACATAATTGTCAACAATCTTACGAGCAAGTTCAATTGTAATCTCTTTTTTGTTGAAAGATGAATGTGCAATTAGTGAAATAATTGCTCCTTCCAATTCACGAATATTTGTTTTTATATTGTTTGCTAAAAACTCAATAATATCATCTGGCATCTCTACACCATCGCGATATAGTTTGTTTTTAATTATAGCAACTCGTGTGTCGTAATCTGGGTGATTTAATTCAGCTGAAAGTCCCCATTTAAAACGAGATAATAATCTTTGTTCAATATCAACCATATCTACAGGAGCCTTGTCACTAGTGAGGATAACTTGTTTGCCGTTTTGGTGAAGATGGTTGAATACGTGGAAAAACACGTCTTGTGTTCCAGCTTTACCAGAGAACATTTGAATGTCGTCAACAATCAAAACGTCCATAATTTGATAGAAGTGGATGAAGTCGTTTCGATTGTTCTTTCTAACCGATTCGATGTATTGCTGCGTAAATTTTTCAGCAGTTATATATAGGACTGTTTTTTCTGGATATTTATCCTTAATATCAACTCCAATAGCGTGTGCTAAGTGTGTTTTTCCTAAACCAACTCCTCCAAATATTAAAAGAGGGTTAAATGAGGTTCCACCAGGTTTATTAGCAACTGCCAACCCAGCAGATCTTGCAAGTCTGTTAGAATCTCCTTCTAAGAAATTTTCAAAGTTATAATTTGGGTTTAGTTGTGATTCAACTTTCACATTTCTAATCCCAGGAATTACAAATGGGTTTTTTAGTTCAGGATTTTTGTTTTTTAGAGGTACATCTACTTCCTGAGATTGAAGATTGCTTCGGTTTGAACTTGGAATTTTTTCTGTGAATGGAAGTTTATTGCCATAGGTGTTTTCCATTCTAATTATATAAACCAACTTAGCTGTAGTTCCTAATTCCTTTGTAAGTGCTACTTTAAGGATTTTTACATAATGTTCCTCGAGCCATTCATAGAAAAATTTACTCGGAACCTGTATACTTAGAGCATTGTCGGTTAGTTTCACCGCCTTAATTGGTTCGAACCAAGTTTTGTATGCCTGCGAAGTGATATTATCTTCGATAAAAGCCAAACATTTGTTCCAAACCGATTCCGCAGTTCTGCTCATAGTTATAATTATATTTTTTTGTTTTGTTTAAAAAGTTGTGGTTAAAAAAGGGGGATCGTAGTCAATTCCAGGCCGTTTTTCAACAATGCAAATATGTGGACAAATTAGTTATAAAAAAAACCCTAAGTGGGTTGAATTATTGAAATATTTTCCCCATACTTCGTAAGTGATAAAACTACAAATAATCTTTCTTAAAACACACTAAAAAATTGAAGAATACTCTTACAAAAATTCGTGTCCGATATGGAGAAACCGACCAAATGGGTGTGGTTTATTATGGCAATTACGCTCAGTATCTAGAGCAAGGACGCACAGAGTGGCTGCGGGAGCTGGGCTTTTCCTACAAATGGATGGAGGCCAATGACGTCATGCTTCCCGTAGTTCACATGAGTATCGATTATAAGGCTCCAGCAAGGTACGATGATTTGATTGTGGTGAAGACAACACTAAAGAAAATGCCCACAGTTAAAATTGAGTTTTACTATGAGATTTATAATGAATCCAAACAACTTTTAGTTACCGCAACTACCATTCTTGTGTTTATTGATAAGAAGACAAATAAATTAATGAAGGCACCCGATTATTTAATTGAAAAATTAAATAGTTAATAACAATTTAGAGAGGTTATTTTTAATCCTTTTTTTCTTCAGAAACCGAGGGGTCTATAATTTCAATTTTATAAGTGTTTTCAAAAATGTCAAATATTCGTTTTGCTTCTTTTTTACGAATTGAAATTTCAAATTCACAGTTGAGCTCCATTTTTTGACTTACGATATTAATATCCTCGTCTTTTATAATTCTCATCACTGTATTGAGCTCAGGATATTCAAATTTCAGAATAAAAACTTCATCAATTGTTTTTTCAACAATAGTGCAAGCTTCTAAAGCCATTTGAGCTGTAACTTTATAGGCTTGTATCAATCCTCCTACGCCAAGTTTTGTTCCGCCAAAGTATCGAACAACAACCACTAGAATGTTAGTTACTTCAAAAGATTGAAGTTGTCCATAGATAGGCATTCCTGCACTATTTGATGGCTCTCCGTCGTCATTGGCACGATAATGCTCATAGTTTTTGCCCATCTGCCACGCATAACACCAATGTCTGGCACTGTGATGCTGTTTTTTAAGTGCTTCAATATGGTCTTTTACTTCTTCTTCGGAAGAAACAGGCAAAGCATATCCAAAGAACTTACTTCCTTTTTCTTTATATAATACTTCTTCTGAAGGTTTTAAAATAGTTTTATATGAATCTTCTTTAGTACTCAAATTTTGGTTTTTAATTCAAATTAACTAAGGTTATAGATTCAGATTCTTAAAGATCTTCAAGCTATCTCCTTTTAATCGAGCTTCCGAAACGAAACTTCCTTTAATTGATGGAGCAGGAATGCCTTGTCCAAAAGTTGTGCTGCCAGTAAATATGAAGGCTTCATCCCAAAGATTTTCGTTTATAAAAGTTTGCAGTGTTTTTGAACCGCCTTCAACAATTAGTGATTGAATACCTTGTTGGTATAAAGCGTTGCATATTTGTTCTGCTATACTTTTATTAAAATCAATTTCAATATGAACATTGTTTTTAGGTTTTTCCTTTATTGGTAGGCTTTTATGAGCTTCTTTATTCTCTGTAAAAATATATGTTTTGACTTTTCCATCTAGTATTGTTGAGCTTGGTGGAATTTTTAAACCTCTATCTAAAACAACTCTGGTTGGGTTGCCTCCCGACCAATGTCTAGTTGTTAACGATGGATTATCTTGAAGAACTGTATTTGTGCCAACCATGATAGCCATTTCTTCTCCACGCATCTTATGGGCTATTTGGCGAGAGTATGTGTTAGTAATCCAAACAGGTTTAGTTTCTGTACGTGTCTCGTTTTTTGGAGAAATAAAACGATCTAGCGTTTCTGCCCATTTCAATATAATATAAGGTCTTTTTTGTTGATGAAAAGTAAAAAACCTTTTGTTTAGCTCTAAGCACTCTTTTTCTAGAACGCCCACTTCAACGCGACAACCTGCGTCTATTAGCTTTTTAACGCCTCTTCCTGCTACTTGAGGATTTGGGTCTAAACTTCCAATAACTATATTTTTAATGCCTGACTGCACTATTAAATCGGCGCAAGGAGGGGTTTTGCCATAATGACTACAAGGCTCCAAGCTCACATAGATTGTTGCTTTGTTTAAAATGCCTTTATCACGAACACTTTTAATTGCATTTACTTCAGCATGTGGACTTCCTGCTTTAAAATGCCATCCTTCGCCAATGATTTTCCCGTTGGAAACAATCACGCTTCCCACTAATGGGTTCGGATAGGTTGTTCCCAAGCCGTTTTTGGCAAGTTGGATACAACGATACATGTATTTTTCTTCGGAAATATTCACAAATGTAAAAATACGATGATTTTAATTAGTTGGGCTTTCAGTATAATTTCTTTTTAAAAATAGATTAATCAAAAGTCCAACAGATAGCTTACCTAAGAAATTCAACTAATTGCTTCATCGAGTCATTAGCAGAAGCTTGATCGTATTTTAATAAGTATATTTTCTTGCTGATAAAAGGAATGTATCTGTAGTATTTTCCTTTTTCTAAACTCTCAACGTCAAACCCATGGTAGGCGTCATCATAGACTTTAATAGTCGTATTTTCATGGATCATATGTTTTAAGATATCGTCAAGTTTGATAATTCGGTCTTTAGAACCTATAAGAATTAGAACTGGGACTTTAGGGTGTAGGTCAACTTTATAACCATTCGCGGGATAAAATAAAGCGATGGAATTAATGTGAAGTGATTCAATTAAAGAATCGCTGTTTGCAATTGGAATGACGCCAAGTCCAGCGCGAGACCAACCAACAATACTTCCTTTGTGACTCGTGTCTATAAAATTCTCTTTTGAAGCCCAGTTAATTGCTTGTTCTAAAGTCCAAATGATTTGCTCGGGTTCTTCTTCTTTTACTTTTCGTCTAGAAGCTTTGTAAGCAGCAACGTTATCAACAAGTAAAACCGAAATTCCAGCTTTGTTTAGTTCTGAAGCAACATTATAATAGTGTGTGGTATCTTTGAAAATACGCAATCCTCCAGTGCCAGGTAGAAATACAGCCCATTTTGAAGCGTCATATTTTTCTGCTTTTTGAAAGTGAAAGAAATCGGTCATCTTTGCATCTTTCGGTACTTTCTGCATGGGAATGCAACTTGTGAAAAGTGAAAAGACAATCAATAACTTTATGGCGATTCTCATTGGTTTTAATGTTGAATATTAGTTGGTAACTAAATCTAGAAACTTCAGTCCAAATATAAATGCACCCATGCTTTCACCATTATAATAGGATCGAACATAGTCTAAACGTAGAAGCCTAAACTTTCCGATTCCTAAGTTATCTATACCCACGGAGAATTCTGAGTAAGGTTTGTTTTCTTCTATGCTTAAGAAATGAGCTCCTGCAACTAAATTGAAATTCAATTGATTCAGTCCTGGAATTTTTCCTAAAATCCAACCTTTAAAATCGTGTTCTAAGTGTCCTTCAAAATAGCTTTTATTAGTGCTAAAGGTATAATAAGACATTAAGTTGAAGACGTTTGTATAGTTTGGTGAAGTGCCTACGCGAGTTTGATTCCCGTTAAAATGTTTATAGTCAACAAAAGAAATGCCCTCGCCGTTGGCAAATGTGCCTCCTTTTAAATTGTAGAAAAACTCACCCTTGTTTCCTAAAGAAATAGATTGATTTAAGCTTCCTTCAAATTGTGTGTAATCATATTGGCTTTCGGTAGGTGCGGCTCCGTTTTCAATAACAATATTTAGAGTTGGATATTTATTGTTTCCGATATTAAACTTCATATCTGGATTTGAAAAATACTTTTGAGCGAAGTTAATTCGTGCTCTAACTCTAGTTTTTACAATGTTATGTTCTTCAATAGCAGCATTGTCAAAATCATTTGGTGCTAATGGGTTGTTACTTGTATAGCTAACATCTTTGTTTGGAATAGTTACATGATCTGTGTTGTTAAATAAGGGCTTCCGATTTTCATAACCAACAGATGCATATAAATGAAGACCATTGAATATTTCTTGACTATAACCAAGTCTTCCGTAGTTTAATTCATATAGCTTCATGTAGTTTCTTTCAAAAAACAATGTAGCTATGGAGTTTATGCTAGGAGAAATAGGCTCGTTACTATTAAATTGTGTTGCTTTACTTCCTCCCATTAACCAAAGCTGAAGTTTATCTTTCCAGTTAAAATTTCGTAAAACAAAACCATGAAAACGAAGCCTATCTTCATCTATCCCATAATCTGCAGTTATATTTGAAGAGAAAATATTGGTTTGATTTTCGTTATACCACTTTCTGAAGTTTAACCCTGCTTTACTGTTCCAACCTTGGACTGTATTAAACCCTATTTTGGTTAGAGGTCCATCATAGCTTATTGACCATTTTTCAAAAGAGTTTTTATATGAATATCCTGTTAATGGCGACATTACTCCAAATTTGTTTGACCTAGCGTCAAGGGAGTCTAAATATGGCTTTGAGCGTCGTAGCACTTGTAAACTGTCTCGCCGAACATAGTCTTTCAACTCTTCATCGGTTAGTGGAACGGGTCTAACACCTTTCCAATATATGCTGTCCTTTTTGTTAGCATCGTCAAGAAACGAAAGCACTTCATTGGTGAAAGTTTTCTTAGTAAACTCGGGTTTGAAATCATAATTTGAGTACACCGCGATGAAACCTCCTTGTCCTTTCATTCCAAACATTCCAAATCCAAAGTCTATGGTTTGCGATATTTTGACCCAGAAATTATGGTCAGAATCAAATTTATAGTTCTGTTTTATTTTTAAATCGCTTACAAAAGGTATTTGAATCGCTGCTCCTGTTGTAGATAGTTCTATTCCGTATAGTTGCCAGTTATCTTCAACAATATAAACATATCCGTGCCAGACTCTGTCTTTAGGGCGACGCGGAATTACCTTTATTTTATTAATGAGTTTTGAACCTTCATAAAAAACTCCATCCAACTTGTATTTGTAATAATTCAGCGCGTTGTTTGCAATGGGTGAAACAAGTGGAGCATTTAGCTCGATAGAATTTTCGTAAAATGAAATATTGGCACTTTGAGCGCTATTGAAACTGAAGCCATTGTCGTTTCCACTTACTTTGCTTGCAATTATTTCTTCAGTGAATTTATCAGGTTTTTGATATGCAATTTTCGAGATGGTTTCAGAAAGATAGACTATACCAGACCTTGTTGAATCTAAAGCTCCTTCAAAATCGCCTATTTCCTGACCAAATATTTTTTCTGGAATATCCTTCACTTGCCAAAGTCCGCGTGAATAGAAATCGGCGGTGAATTCACTTAGCTTTTCAATGTTTTCTTTGCGTTGGGCTATGGTGTTGCGGATTATACGATAGGCCGGATCTTCTTTGCTGTCTATAATTACTTCTCCTAATGTTGTGGTTTCTTCTGAAAGAGAGATGTTTAAAATATGCGGAAATGAATTGGGCGACACTTTTTTTGTAACCGTTTGATAACCCAAGAATTGAAATGTGATTTGATATTCTCCTTTCTGATTAATATTCAAGGAATAGTTTCCGTCGTCATTGGTGGTGGTTCCTGTATAACTGTTTTGTAAATAAATATTTACGTAGGATAAAGGCTTTCCTTCGGAGTCGGTTACTTTTCCAACTATTTGAGCTGAAACATTAGCCGAAATCAGAATTAAAAAAAGTAGAATTTTTTTCAAGATGATTAGGTTTTGGTGAATTCTAAAAATAACAAAAATACTCTGGATAGAATAGAGGAACCTATAGGAAATTAAAATATGAAAATGAGGAGTATTCCTTATTTTGAAAGAAGGTTATTCTTCTTTGGCTTCACGCTCTTTTTTGCGCTCATAATAGCTCTTTCTAAAAGTGCGACCTCTTCTGTTTTGCTGTTGTTTTGCGTTGTGTCGATTCCAAAAATATAGAATAGCTAAAAAAAGAATTCCTAATGATATTACAAGAATTGGATTAGATAAGTCGAGTGTCATAAAATTCGCTACTTATGAGTGTTTAATCGTAAAATATGAAATATAGGAATATTTAATATTACAGCATAAATTATTTGAGGGCCAGCTTTTTCTTTGGAATATGGGAAAAATCAGTTGAATGTAAAGATTGTTTACTTATCGGTTTTGGCTTTTTTTAGTTTTTGTGTCACTTTCTATCATTCCGTCTCTTAGCCGAATAATTCTATGTGCATTTTCAGCAATTTCTTCTTCGTGAGTAACTAAAATCACTGTGTTTCCTTCGGCGTGAATTTGATTGAAAAGGTTCATTATTTCCACCGATGTTTTAGAGTCTAAGTTACCTGTGGGTTCGTCTGCAAGGATAATAGACGGTTTGTTGACCAAAGCTCTACCTACAGCAACACGTTGGCGTTGCCCTCCAGAAAGTTGATTGGGCTTATGGTCCATTCTGTCTGCTAAGCCAACATTTTTCAATACTTCTTTTGCGCGTTCTGTGCGATCTTTTTTAGACGCTCCAGCGTAAATCATTGGCAGAGCAACGTTTTCTAAGGCAGTGGTACGAGGTAGGAGGTTGAAAGTTTGGAACACGAAACCAATTTCTTTATTTCTAATTTCAGCAAGCTCATCATCGGTCATATTGCTAACGTCTTTTCCGTTGAGTTCGTAGTTGCCTGCTGTTGGAGTGTCTAAACAACCCAAAAGATTCATGAGTGTAGATTTTCCTGAGCCAGAAGGCCCCATTAGAGCTACATATTCACCGCGTTCAATATCCAAATCTATGCCTTTCAATACTTTCACTACTTCGTTTCCTAGTGGGAAGTTTCTGGTGATATTTCTGATTTTAATTAATGAACTCATAGATTTTAAGGTTTCTATCGAAAAAATTACTTGTAAATATACGTTATGTATGACGCAAAGATAGGATTGTTGTTACATAAATCACTTGACGATTTTTTAAACCCGAATGACAAAGTGCTGTTTAGGTTGTTCAGTTCTAAAAAACACGAGTCCCCACTGAAAAGTGTCTATGCTGACGGTTACTTTTTCGTGTGCGATAATTTTTTGCCATGTCTCTGTCATACTTTTACTCCAATATATATCATCGAAAATGATGAGAGTGTCGTTGTGAACGTGGTTTAAAATCGAGTGGAAATAATCTAAAGTGCGTTCGCCATTGTGATCGCCATCTACAAGGATGAGGTCGTATTTTTTTGAATTGTCTTCAGAAAGAAATTCTGAAAATGTTTTATGATGCGTTGTAATGTTTTTGAGATTATACTTCTTGAAGTTTTCCTTTGCTTTTTTGAGTGTTTCCGGACAACCTTCAACAGTGTGAACCGAAGCAAACTTGCTTGAAAGCGCCAATGCAATTGTGCCTATCCCTAATGAAGTTCCGAATTCTAGAATACTTTCACTTTCAAAATATGCGCCTAAACGATAAAGAAGTTTTTGACGCTTTTTAGTCATTCCAGCTACTTTGGCTATGTCTGAAACTTTTCGAGAAGTACCCTTAAAGATCCTTGAGCCTTGACCAAAGTCTTTCATTGTTATAAGCGAATTGTCTTGAACTAAACCTTTTCTGTATGACTTTAAAATTGAATAATCGGGATATTTTTTTTTATCGTTAAAACAAAGCGTAACTAAATTGTATACAAAAGGGGAGTGGACCCCGTGTTTGTTTTTAGACAGCCGAGCAAATTTGATAAAGCTTTTTGCTTGATGAATCATGTGGCTAATAAATTTCAGTTCTATTATTTACTTCAGTCTTCTAATTTGGCCGAAAGTTCAAACCATCGTTCGGTTTTTTCATCAATTTTGTCAATGATTTCTTGAAGCTTGATAGATTGCTTATCTATTTCTTCTCCATCCCAGTTTTCTGTTCCAAATTTATTCTGAAGGATCTCTTTTTCCTTTTCAAGCTTAGCGATTTCCTTTTCAATGTTTTTATACTCCTTCTGTTCGTTATAGCTTAATTTTGCTTTTGGCTTATCTTCTTTCCAGTCAACTTTCGCTTTGGAAGCCGCTGCAGAAGCTTCTCTTTTTTCAATTACCTGACTGTCTTCATAAGTTCTGAAATCGCTATAGTTTCCTGGGAAGTCTTCAATTTCAGCATTTCCTCTAAAAACAAAAAGATGATCTACAATTTTATCCATAAAGTACCTGTCGTGAGAAACCACAAGCAAGCATCCAGGAAAATCTAAAAGGAAACTTTCTAGAACGTTAAGCGTCACGATATCTAAATCGTTTGTAGGCTCATCCAAAATAAGGAAATTTGGATTCCTAATGAGAACTGTACATAAGTAAAGTCGTTTACGTTCTCCACCACTTAGTTTCTCAACGTAGTCATATTGTTTTTTAGCATCGAAAAGGAATCGTTCTAAAAGTTGTGAGGCCGAAATTTGTCTTCCTTTTTTCAAAGGGATATACTCTCCATATTCTTTGATTACGTCAATAACTTTTTGTCCTTCTTTAATGTGAAGCCCTCCTTGTGTGTAGTAACCAAATTGTACAGTATCTCCGATGACTACTTTTCCACTATCGGGTTTTACTGCGCCTGTTATTATATTTAGAAAAGTTGATTTTCCCGTTCCGTTTTTCCCGATAATACCAATTCGTTCGCCACGTTTAAACAGGTAATCAAACTTGTCTAGTATTTTCTTTTCTTTATATGATTTTGAAATATTGTGGAGCTCAACAACCTTAGTTCCCATTCGTTCCATGTTGATTTCAAGTTGGACTTCATGGTCATTTCTTCGTTGACTAGCTCTTTGTTTTATTTCGTGGAAATCTTCAATGCGACTTTTACTCTTGGTGGTTCGTGCCTTTGGTTGGCGACGCATCCAATCTAATTCTTTTTTGAAAAGCTGTTTCGCCTTTGCTAATTCTGATGCTTCATTTTCCATTCGAGCATCTCGCTTTTCGAGGTAGTAGCTGTAGTTTCCTTTATAACTATAAAGTTTTCCCTCGTCGAGCTCTACAATTTCATTACACACACGTTCTAAAAAATAACGGTCGTGAGTAACCATAAATAAAGTGAAGTTTTCCTTAGCAAATAAATTCTCCAACCATTCGATCATTTCTAAATCCAAATGGTTTGTAGGCTCATCCATAATCAAGAGATCAGGCGAGGTGAGAAGTGCATTGGCAAGTGCGAGACGTTTTTTTTGTCCACCGCTTAAATTAGAAACTTTTTGATCCATGTCTTCCAGCTTTAACTGAAAGAGAATTTGTTTATATCGAGTTTCAAAATCCCAAGCATTATGCGCATCCATATTGTCGAAAGCTTTTTGCATTGCTTCTGAATCGTCAGGATTAGCAATTGCTTTTTCATAAGCTTCAATTATTTTCAGAATTGGATTGTCTGATGAAAAGATGGTTTGCTCTACAGTAAGTTCGGGGTTTAGGTCTGGTTCTTGTGGAAGATAACTAGTTCTTAATCCTTTTCGGAAAGTTACAATTCCTGTGTCGGCTGCATCGATTCCTGCAATAATGTTTAATAGGGAAGTTTTCCCTGTACCGTTTTTTGCAACAAATCCAATTTTTTGTCCTGCGTTAATCCCAAAAGAGATACCTTCAAAAAGCACTCTCATGCCGAAGGATTTAGATATATTTTCTACTGAAAGATAATTCACTGTTTATGTTTTCCGCAAAAGTAATGAATTTGTAGATGGAGTGAAGGATTTGTTGATATGTCGATGAAAGTAATATTATGATGTTAAGAATCTAAAAAGCTTAAATATTTTCTAAATAGAAAAGATTGATACTGCAATAGCAAATCTTCCTAAGTTTTAAAAGGGCAATCGAAGGAAAGTTGCTATTTTTACCCTCCGATAAAAAATTTGAAAAAAGAGTATTATGAGCAAACCTATAGAAAGAATTAAATGTTTGATTATTGGTTCTGGACCTGCTGGTTATACAGCAGCAATTTACGCTGCTAGAGCCGACCTTAAACCTGTTTTGTACACTGGAATGGAGCCAGGAGGCCAATTAACTACCACAACAGAAGTAGATAACTTTCCAGGATATCCCGAGGGAATTGATGGCCCTACAATGATGGTTCAGCTACAACAACAAGCAGAACGATTTGGAACACAAGTTCGAATTGGAATGGTTACAGAAGTGAAATTCAGCGATAAAGTTGGAGGAATTCACGAAGTGATAGTCGATAACACTACAAAGCTTGAAGCTGAAACTGTAATTATTTCTACAGGTGCTACTGCAAAATACCTAGGTTTGCCAAGTGAGCAAAGACTGCGTGGAGGTGGAGTTTCTGCTTGTGCAGTGTGTGATGGTTTTTTCTATAAAGGTCAGGAAGTAGCTATTGTTGGAGCTGGAGACACTGCAGCTGAAGAAGCAACCTACCTAGCAAACTTGTGTAGTAAAGTTACTATGCTTGTTCGTAAAGACTTTATGCGGGCGTCTAAAGCAATGCAGCATAGAGTAAACAATACAAAAAACCTTGAAGTTTTATACAATACAGAAGTTGATGAAGTTCTAGGAGATCAAGTTGTGGAAGGACTTAGATTGGTGAATAACCAAACAGGAGAGAAAAAGGAAATAGCAGTTACTGGCTTGTTTATTGCTATTGGACACACTCCAAATACTGATATTTTCAAAGGTCAGCTTGATATGGATGAGTCTGGATATATAATCACCAAAGGAAAAAGCACGAAAACTAATATTCCAGGAGTATTTGCTAGTGGAGATGTTCAAGATAACGAATATCGTCAAGCTGTAACTGCTGCAGGAACTGGTTGTATGGCTGCTTTAGATGCTGAAAGATATTTAGCAACAATCGAATCTGAAGTTACTGCTTAAGCATCCTATAAACTTTTTAGAATTGAAAGAACCGCCAAGAAATGAAATTAAGAGCCGATAATTTAATTAAGTCATATAAAGGAAGAAAAGTAGTTAAGGGAATTTCTGTGGAAGTTAACCAAGGCGAAATTGTTGGACTACTCGGACCTAATGGAGCGGGGAAGACCACTTCTTTCTATATGATTGTTGGGTTAATTAAACCTAATGGAGGTCAAATTTTCTTGGATGGAACCGATATCACTAAATATCCAATGTATAAACGTGCACAAAATGGAATTGGATATTTAGCTCAGGAAGCTTCTGTTTTCAGAAAGTTGAGTGTTGAGGATAATATCTTAAGTGTTCTTCAGCTCACAAAGCTTTCTAAAAAAGAGCAACACGCTAAAATGGAATCTTTGATTGAAGAATTTGGTCTAGGCCATATCCGAACAAACCGTGGAGACCTTTTAAGTGGAGGTGAGAGACGTAGAACGGAAATTGCACGTGCACTGGCTACCGACCCAAACTTTATTCTTCTTGATGAGCCGTTTGCAGGAGTTGACCCTGTTGCAGTTGAAGATATTCAACGGATTGTAGCCCAACTAAAAAATAAGAATATTGGAATTCTAATTACCGACCACAACGTTCAAGAAACACTTGCAATTACAGATAGAACCTATCTAATGTTTGAAGGAAGTATCTTAAAGCATGGAGTCCCTGAAGAACTTGCTGCCGATGAAATGGTTAGAAAAGTTTACTTAGGTCAGAATTTTGAACTTAGAAAGAAGAAATTGGAATTCTAATGTAAACACCAATACTTAAACAAAAAGGCTCATTTTCAATTCAGAAAATGAGCCTTTTTATTTGCCTAAGAACTTACGCTTAAGCGATTTCTTTATTTCTGCTTTGACTTATCATTGAAAGTATTATATACAATAAAATGATAATCGGAATTGCTAAGAATTTTAGTGAGAATAAAAGTATAATACACAACACTAAAAATATGTAGCGAATAGCATTGGTTTTAAAATCCCATGTTTTAAATTTTAGTGCAAACAAGGGTAGTTCTGCATTCATAAGAATACAGCTTAGTACTGTTAGAGCTATTAAAAACCACTCATTTAAAATGATAGCCTCCGCAAGGCTTGAAGGTTGGAATTCTAAAATTAAAGGAAGGCTTAAAATTAAAAGCGCATTTGCAGGAGTAGGCAAGCCTATAAAGCCTGTTGTTTGTCTTGTGTCTACATTAAATTTAGCAAGTCTATAAGCAGCTCCCACAACTATTAGCAGCCCTATTAGAGGAAGATAATTAGAAACACCAACGTTCCAGCCATTTGAAGAAATTACATCTGTAAGACTTTGTTTATGGCCAACAAAAGACAAATTCATGATTTGGAACATTACAATTCCTGGAGCAACACCACTAGTAATTACGTCGGCTAAAGAGTCTAACTGTAACCCAACTTCACTTTGTGCATTTAGTAGTCTTGCAGCCAATCCGTCAAAGAAATCAAAGAAAATTCCTGCAAAAACAAATACAGTAGCAAGAACTAAATCTCCTGAAACAGCAAATAGAATAGCTATTGATCCACAAAGGATGTTAAGTGACGTAATTAAATTTGGTATTTGCTTCAGCATAATTTTCAGTGAGGTGTAAATTGTAGTCCATAAAAATATGGAGAATGTCTTTAAAAAATAATTGTCCAAAGTCAATTGGTTGACATTTCGGACTATATTTGGATTTTGAGACAAAAATAACAAAGAATTTCTCTCAAACGGCAGCAAAATACAATATGTAGATCAATTTAAAGTTTAGTATTCTGTAAAATAATATGATCTTTGTCCAAATTTTTACAATTGAAAGAGAAACTCCTCGTCCTAATCATCCTTATATCGGCTTCTTCGGTAGCTCAAACTGCACGTAAATATTCTAACGAATTTATGAATATTGGTGTAGATGCTGCTGCTTTTGGAATGAGCAATGCCGTAGTAGCAACTTCTTCAGATGTTAACGCAGGTTATTGGAACCCTGCTGGTCTTGTTAATTTAGAAGACAAGCAACTATCGTTAATGCACGCTGCCTACTTTGCTAACATAGCCAACTATGACTATGCAGCATTTGCAATGCCAATAGACAATAAAAGTGCCGTAGGTCTTTCAATAATTCGTTTTGGAGTAGATGATATTTTGAACACAACCAAGCTAATTGATGAAAATGGAGAGCCTAATTATGCTAATATTTCAAAGTTCTCTACTGCAGATTATGGTTTTACATTTTCCTACGCACGAAGACTTCCGTTGGATGGGCTTAATTACGGTGTGAATGCAAAAGTAATTCGCCGTGTTATTGGAGAATTTGCAAGTTCATGGGGATTTGGATTTGATGCTGGAATTCAGTTTAGAAATGACAAATGGATGTTTGGATTAATGGCAAGAGATATAACTACTACGTTTAATGCTTGGACCATTGATAAAGAGAAATTTGCTGAAATACAAGGTGCTGTAGAGGATCAGAATCAAGATTTGCCAGAAACCACCGAAATAACAATTCCAAAACTGCAAATTGG
>Ga0209075_1001083_pt1 | contig 26005 bp, 20 predicted proteins | sample Stecom2011_FD_187523 | JGI IMG/M metagenome (GOLD analysis project Ga0209075, IMG submission 187523) | Agricultural soil microbial communities from Utah to study Nitrogen management - Steer compost 2011 (SPAdes) (version 2) | ecosystem: Environmental > Terrestrial > Soil > Agricultural land...
CAGGTCACGAGTTTTATCCCGCACGAGGGTCCGTGCTACCGCTGTCTTTATCCCGAGCCGCCGCCTGCGGAATTTGCGCCGAGCTGTCAGGAAGCGGGCGTTCTGGGCGTTCTGCCGGGCATCGTCGGGAGCCTGCAGGCCATCGAGGCGATTAAGGTATTGCTGGGCATCGGCGAGAATATGGCCGGGCGCCTGCTGCTTTTTGACGGGCTTAAGACGAACTTTCGAGAGCTTAAATTACGTCGCGACCCCGACTGCGCGGTGTGCGGGGAGCATGCAGGACCGATTGAGTTTATCGACTATGAGCAGTTTTGCTCGGTGAGTTTCTAAGCGCGGAGTGTTGCGGATCGGCGAAGTGGTCGGTTCGCGCTGAGCCCCCCGGCGCATGCGCGCCTGCCCCCCAGGCTTGCGCCTGGGGGGCGGATGGTCGGTCTAGCAGAAGTGGTCGGTTTGCGCTGGGTCGGTCCAGCAAAGTCATTGCCAGCGCAACGATTTAAACCCCCAGGCACAGCCTGGGGGTTGGCCGCGTTCAGCGGCCGGGGGCCCGTTGCGGACCTGCAAGACTCCGCAAGCTCAACGCTCACTCACAGGTCTCCACCTGCGACTGCGCCACGCTGCGAAAGACCGGCGCCCCGCCCACCCCCACCGACTTAGTAAAGCAGGCGTATTGCGCCTTCGTATCGTCGACCTGATAGGCGATATTATGCCCGTCCATGACCTCGGGCTCATATACGGCGACCACACCGGTGATGGTGCCATCCTCAAGATTTCCCTCGACCGGCGCGCTTAAGGCGACGCTATGCTCGGGCGCGATGATCTTCATGATCTCAAGGGTCTCGGGTTCGGGATTCGGCTCCACAAAATCCAGTCCGATCGCCCCGGACAACGCGGTGCGGCTATAGATGCTAAAATAGCCGTCATCCATGCCGGAATGCTGCAAAATATGCTTGGCTGGCGAGCCGGGGTGCGTGTCCCTAAAGAGGTGGCGGGCGTGGACCGAGGGGTCCACGAAATCCCAGGCATATTGCAATGTGCTCAGAACTGGGTCGAAGCGGTCCATCGCCTCATCGGTGCGGTAGCGCAATAATCCGCGAAGCACCGGCAGCAAAGTCACCGGTTTGGTGGTCTTGAGCGCGACTTCGATAAGCGTTGCGCCGGAGCCCGACAAAATGCCCGCATCGATCTTCTTGCTGACCGTCAGCGCGGGCACGCCGATTGTCGAGCCCATCGACTGGCCCATGGCGCTGAGACGGTCATCATTAAAGCGAATCAGGCCGTCGGAAGCCGCGCTGGTATCCAGCGCCGCGGCGAGCTCGGGGAAGTCCTGCGGGTCGATGGTAAGTCCGGCCAGAAGGCGCGCATGCAGGGTGACTTCATTGGATGCGACGATGAAGTTATCAACCGCGGCACGCGGATTTCCCAGCAAGTTATACAGGGTCAAACCCGAGGTATCCGGCGGGCTAAAACGCGTGCCGTGAAACCCAAACTCGGCGGCAAACCCGGCGATGCCATAGGGCGCGACCACGCCACCCGGCCCCGAGCCACGCGGCGCGCTGGTCGGATCCGTGCGATCTGTACGCGCGCCGCGGTCGACCAACTCCTGCATCTCACCGCCGGAGCCGTGCATATACATCAGCGTCGGCCATCCCTCCGCGGGCATCGCAGACTTCGGAATGGTGAGCAAAAACGGCACGGTATCCCTCGCCTGCTCAACCGGCTTGCCCGCATCATCAAAGACGATTTTGCCCGCCGGCGGCGCGCTAAACGGCCTATCTCCGGACTGAATCACCGGCACCTGATAGGTTCCGCGAAGTACGATATAATCCTCGAACTCCTCCACATACTCCAGGCCGTCTGCGTCAATTTCGGGTTCCGGAAGTTCACGATACCAATCGTTGACCTTTACCAGCCGACTCGACGGGTTGCCGGTGGTAAAAATCACCACCGACGCAATCGCATCGACCGAAAGCCCTGCCTCAACCAGGATGTCTTTGGTCTCCACATAAGGCGTCGCGTCCACGGTGGCGTTTTGCCCCTCGACATCCTGCCCGGCGAGCAACTTTTGCATGGCCAAAGCCGGCACCAGAGAGTCGCCAGCCTCATCTTTGAGCGCCGAAGTCAGCACCAGCGCGTAGCGCGTATTCGCCAGGCGCACCACGCCAAACGGCGAAATGCAGCTGAGGAGATTCGCGTCATGATAACTACCCTCAGCCGCCGTGAACTTACACTCAATGGGCAAGGTCGTGCCTTTTTTAGGCGACGCCGGGTCGACATTCATCAGAAAAACGCTCGGGAAATCAGCCCCTGGGGCAACGAGCGTTTCCTCAATCGTCTGCGGAAGCGTCGCCGCATCAATTGGCGCGCTGAAATTCATAAAAACGCCGCTGATAAGCCCCCAGCCGTCCATCAGGTCGTCGGCCGCGTCGAGCCATAATTTCACCAGGGCATTCTCATAGGCGCGCCCCCACTTATGGAAGTCGGCAGAACCCTCCGCGTTCAGGCGCACGTCGCTCGGCAGCGGAAGCGCGAAGAAGTCGCTGCTCTCGGGCTCAAAGCGCAGCCTGGTCCCTTCAAGCTCCACGATATCGCCCGCATCATCTTGGAGCACATCGCCCTTATCCTCCACGACATCGGAGGTATTATTTTGATCTTTGGGCGCGTCGTCCGAGCACCCCGCAAAGATTAGCACCGCGCAAAGACACAGAGACCAACGGATGGATTTCATGAACTGCTCGCATTTTCAAATGATAATATTGGGAGGAATTCAACGCTTCGTCCGCACATTCAACGAGGCGCATTTTCAGAGGATATCGAGCAGCTCGATATCAAAGATCAGCATGCCCTTGGGCGCGCCCGAGCGGCCCTGATAGGCGAGGTGCTCGGGAATCCAAAAGCGCGCGCTCTCTCCGACTTTCATCAGCGCGACGCCCTCGGTCCACCCGGCGATGACCTGGTCGAGCGGAAATTCGGCGGGCTTTCCGCGGTCGCGCGAGCTGTCGAATTGCGCCCCGTCGGTGGTCCACCCGGTATAATGCACGCGCACGGTGTCGCTCGCGCTCGGCGAGGCGCCGCTGCCCGGGCTCAGGACGACATAGGCCAGACCGCTCTGAGTGATGGTGGCGTCCTCGGAGATCGCAACAACGTCCATTCTTTTGGGGCTATTATCGGCCATGCAGCCCGCAAAAAAGAGGAGCGCTAAAAAGAGAAAAGAAAATCGTACACACTTCATAAACGACTCGTATTTTAAAAGGTTGAAAAACGAAAAGTTAACAACCTTTCTTTATCATTTTTCGGACGCTGCATCTACCAATCGCGTCGGTTCCTTGTATTTTGAGCGCCCCCGCCGCGCGAGATTTTGCATCGCCGAGATAGGCAAAATGCGTGATTTTGCCCGATATTCACGCAACTATTGGGTTCATCGACCCTTCGAAGAGGCAGATTCACGCAGCTCCAGAGGTATACGAGCCTTTGAGACGACAGATTTACGCAGATCGGGCGATATAAGAGCCTTCGAGCCCATCAAATTTACGAGGCCCGAAGATATCGGAGCAGGAGGCGCGCTAATATCGAGGGAATCGCCCGGTCTATCGCGCCCAACTTGTTCGCGGGCGGACTCGATGCTATTTCAGCTAGAGGCTGAATAGAGCAAAACTAACTGGTATTTCACACGCATGAATGGAGCTGAAATTATGGCGGATATCAAAGCGCATATCACCGGGACGGTCTGGAAAATCGAGGTCGAGGTCGGCGATGAGATCGAAGAAGATGATGAGGTTATCATTCTGGAGTCGATGAAGATGGAGATGCCGGTCGAGTCGCCCGGCGACGGCGTCGTCAAAGAGATCCTCATCAAGGAAGGTGACGCGGTCGATGAGGATCAGGTCTTGATCATCTTCGAAGAAGATTAATCCGTGAGCAGCGCCCGCACGGCCTGTTGGAAAACATCGCCGCGGTGGGCGTAGCTTTGGAACATATCGAAGCTCGAACACGCCGGACTCAAGCTGACGGTCGCGCCGTCCTGGCTGAGTCCGGCGTTTTTTGTGGCGATGGCGACCGCCCCGGGCATATCGGCTGCGTCGTGAATCGACTGGGCGGGATAGCCCGCATCGCGCAACTCGCGGGATAGGCGCTCGCGGATATCACCGATGAGCACGACCGCCGAAGCGCGCGCTTTTAGGAACTCGACCAACTCGCCCAGGTCGAGGCCTTTGTCGACGCCGCCGACGATCGGCACGAGGTAGCCGTCGAGTGAGCGAAGCCCGGCGAGTGCCGCGTGGGCGTTGGTGGCTTTGGAGTCGTCGAAGTAGTGGATGCCGTCGATCTCGGCGACAAATTCGAGGCGATGCGCCAGCGGTTTGAAGGTCTTTGCCGCCGCTGCGGCCTGCGCAAGCGTGACGCCCGCGCGCCCGGCCAGCGCGGCGGCGCACATCAGATTGAGCATATTATGGGGGCCCGAAATCGGCAGGGTTTTGATATCTTTGAGCCAGCCGCGATGCTCGACGCCGCCGAGGCGCGCCGACACCTGCTCGCCGTCGAGCCAGAACGCGTTTTCGGCCCCGCGCACGGCCTCTTCGGAGAGCCCGTAGGCGACCGACTTCCCCCCAAAATCCGCGTGCCATTTTTGGATATAGGCGTCTTCAAGGTTGAAGACGCCGAGCGTTTCGGGACCGGCGTTTTTGAGCACGCGACGCTTGGATTCGACATATTCGGCGTAGGTGTCAAAATAATCGAGGTGATCAAAGGCGATATTGGTGAGGCCAACCGCGGCGGGCTTAAAATGGTGCGTCGTCCACAATTGGAACGCGCTGACTTCGGCCACAAGATACGCATCGGCGCTCAGCGACTCGACCAGCTCGCATAAGGGAACGCCGAGGTTGCCGCCGGCGACACATTCTTTGCCCGCCGACTTGATAAGATGCTCGACGAGCACCGTGGTCGTGCTTTTTCCGTCGGTGCCGGTGATGGCGATGATCGCTGCGTCAGTGGCGGCGGCGGCGAGCTCGATTTCGGAGATGACGGGGATCTGGCGCGCGCGCAGCTCGGCGAAGATCGGCAGGCCGGGTTTAAGGCCCGGCGAGGCGACGACGACTTCGGCGTTGCCGTAGTGATTGCCGCCGCCGCGCAGGTCGATGCCGGCTTCGAGTTGTGCTGCGACGTCGGTGAGATCGGCGTCGCTGCGGGTGTCGCTGGCCAGCACTTTTTTGCCGCGCCTGGCGAGGAGGTTGGCGGCGGCGATGCCGCTTCGGCCCATGCCCAGGACGGCGTAGTGAGTGGAGTTAAGCCATTTTTTTGTCATAGAATCGCAACTCAATCCGAAGGCTCATCAAACGGCCCACTCACCCGCCGCTGCACCGGCCCCGGCCCCGAAGTCTGCGCGCGGCGCGTAAACTCTGCCAAAAACTCGTCGGCCATGCGGAAGAAATCATCGCCCCCGAAAAAGATGACCTTATCGCCCGGGCGCACATGCTCGTAGAGATAATCGTTGATCTTGGTTTGGTCCTCGATATAGGTGCACTCAAGATCGTTTTCGCGGATGCGCTCGACCACCGTCATCGTATTGATGCCCGGGATGGGGTCCTCTTCGGCCGCGTACATCTTCGTGATGATCACCTCATCGCTGCCCACAAATGCCTCGCCGTATTCATGCTGAAGATATTTGATCAGCGTATAGCGATAGGGTTTGAAGATGCTGATGACGCGCCCGGCGCCGAGGTTGAGCGAGGATTGCAGGACCTTTCTCATGCCGGTCGGGTGGCTGATATAATCCTTGACGATCGTCACTCCGCCGCCAGTGGCAATGGTGAAGCGATTCTCCATGCCCAGATAGGTTTTGAGGCCTTCGCGGATGGCGGGCATCTCGACGCCCAGACGCCGGCAGACGGCCAAGGCGGCCATGGCGTTGACCACATTATAATGGCCCGGCAGGTTCAACTCGAGCTCGCCGAGCACCTGGCCGCGGCGCGAGGCCTCGAACTCGATGGGAAGTTGCCCGGGACCAAGCAGACGCGCGTGATATTCGGCCAGATGCTCGGTGGCATAACCCGTGGGGCGAAGCGCCACGCGCTCGCAAAGCCGGCGGTTGCCGTCGCAATCCAGGTTCACGAACGCCTCTTTGAGGCGCTCGTTGGACTCCATAAAATCGACCATATTTTGGATGATATCGTCGAGGCCGTCGTAGTAATTAAGGTGGTCGAGCTCCAGGAAGTTACACACCACATAGTCGGGCTTGATATTGAGGTGCGAGCCGTCGCTCTCGTCGACCTCGACGACCATGATATCGCCCTGGCCGTCACGCGCGTTGGTCCCAAAATTATGGAGCATCCCGCCGATGATAAAGCCCGGATTAAGCCCGGCGCACTCCAGAATCCAGGCAATCATGCTCGACACAGTGCCTTTGCCGTGGGTGCCGGTGACGCCAATCGTGCGGTAGCCTTCCATCAGGTGGGCGAGCACCTCGGAGCGGTGAAGCACCGGGATGCCGCGCTCCTGCGCGGCGACCAACTCGATATTATGCGCAGGGATCGCGGTCGAGACCACAACGACCTCGGCCCCGTCGATTTGCGAGGCATCATGACCAATCGCGACCTCGACGCCCTCGGCGCGCAGCGCCTTGGTCAGCGCACTCTCGCGAATATCGGAGCCGCGCACCTGATAGCCGCGCTGGTGCAAGACCCGCGCGACCGCCGAAACCCCGATGCCGCCAATGCCCAGCATATGAATGCGCGTTTTTTTATCGAGTAACGGTGTGGATTCGCTCATGATTTTGCCCTGCAAGGCTCAGTGGGGAACGGCGTTCGGCCGCCCGGAGGCGGCCGACTTTTAGCGTAACGAAGCCTCTAATTTTTAGAGGATCGCGATCAACTCGACGTCAAATACCAGCATGCCTTTGGGCGCGCCGGGGCGCCCCTGATAGGCGAGGGCTTCGGGGATCCAAAAGCGCGTCTTCTCGCCGGTCTTCATCAGCGAGACGCCTTCGGTCCAGCCGGCGATGACGCGGTTAAGCGGGAATTCGGCGGGCTGTCCGCGGTCGACCGAGCTGTCGAATTTCGCGCCGTCGGTGGTCCAGCCGGTATAGTGCACACGCACGGTATCGCTCGCGCTCGGGGAGTCGCCACTGCCGGGGTTCAGCACGACAAAAGCCAGTCCGCTTGACGTGACAACAGCTTCTGCGGGCGGCGCGGCGACATTATCGGGGGCGTTGGTATTGGCCATCTCAGCTCTCCTAAAATGAGGGTATGATCCTATTAAAAACTTCATCGATTCCAAAGCTTGCATCTTCTAAAACACGGGTCGATGGTCTAATCAAGATCGCCAACCCTCGTCAACCCGAAAGCCCACCCGACGCATTGGCGCGCGGCGCAAATTCTGGGCGTAACTTCGCCCCATTTATGATATACCTTGGCGCGACGATATGCTGTCCCGGCACGCAACCAGTGGCGCGCCGGGCCCGAATTTTTGGAATTTATTGAGCAGCAACGATCGCAGGCGGAAGCTAAATGGGCAAAAAACTCGATAATGCGCGCAATTTCTTTCGCACGCTCAAAAAGGGCGACCCGGCGCCGGTCTATTTTATCTGGGGCGAAGAGACGATGATGCTCGACGAGGCGGTCACAGCGATCATCAAGCACGCCGCGCCCCAGGGGCCCAATGATTTTAATTTCGACTCCTTCCACGGGCGCCAGGCGAGCATCGACGCGGTGGTGTCGGCCTGCGAGATGCTGCCGATGATGGCGAAGCATCGCATTGTATTGGTGCGCGACACGCAGGATATCCCACTCTCCGAACTCGACCGCCTCTCCAGCTACCTGGATAATCCCTCGCCGTCGACCTGCCTGATCATTCATGCCCAGACTTCCAAGACGAAGTTCGACGGGCGAAAGAGCGTGGTCAAAAAATTAAAAAAAGTCAGCGTCTCCTGCGAGTTCGCGAGTCTTTACGAAAACGAAGTCGCAGAAATCCTGGACAGCCGCGCCGGGCGCCGGGGCCTGCGCCTGTCGCCGGCGGTCAGCGCGTATTTGGTGGCCGCGGTGGGCACCGATCTGGCGACGCTCGACCAGGCGCTCGATAAGATCGACCTTTATATCGGCCCGGACGCTTCGGACCCCAAGGCGATGCGATTTGTCGACGAGGCGGTCGTGCACGAAGTCGTGGCGGATACCAAAATTCGCTCCGTCTTTGAGCTCACCGACGCGGTCGGCGAGCGAAAATTCGAGGAGGCGCTGCATATCGTGGCAAATATGCTGCGAAATGGCGAATCGGCCATCGGGTCGGTGGCGATGCTCGCGCGCCATTTTCGCATCGTCGCGCGCCTGCAAGACCCGGCGGTGCGCAACCTTTCGAGCAATCAAAAGGCGGGGGCGGTGCGGGTTTCGCCGTATTTTCTCAAGGATTATGAGCGCCACGCGCGTACCTTTGGGCTCGGCGCCATCGAGAATATTCGCGCGCAATTGCTCGGCGTGGACCGCGCCCTGAAATCGAGCAGCCTCGACGACAAGACGCTGCTTGAGCAACTTATTTATGATATTTGTTTTCGCGAGGCGCACGCCTGAGCGCGTTTGCCCGACGAATATTCCCAACGCACCGAGGCAGCACATTTGAAGCCGCGGCAAAATACAACGCTTCCAATTCCCCCCGAGCGCGCGCCTGAGCGAAAGCTGCTGGCCGCGCTGCGAGCGAAGACACTCGTCCCCACGCTCATCGAGGTCTTGTCGCGCGGCCAGGTCAAGGCGCGCGAAGACGACGCGCGCATCCTTCGTGACTGGATCGAATCGCTTCACGCCGATCCCGGATGGAATATTATCGGCGCACGCATCGAGGCGCTCGCCGATGGCAGCGCGAAGCGAGCGCCCCACGCAAGCGCCGACTGGACCCAATTATGGGCGCAGGCCGTGGCCGCGGGTTGGTCGCCCCGAAGCGACCATCACCACGCCCTTCTCTTCGCACGATTTTGCGACGAAGCGCTCTCCAAAACGGACTTCGAGCACGCCGAGATCTTCTGGAAAGAAAGCGTCGCGGCCTGGCTTCGTGTGCTGGATTCCGACTACCTCGACGCCTGGCTAAAGGGCATGGGTGCCGCGGACCTGAAGACGCGCCGCCATCTTTTGGAGCCGCTGATCGCGGCGCGCGTATCGCAATTGCGCCGTGGATTAAGCCTCGAAAACGCCGCAAATCCGACGGCGCTCGACCTTCCCCAGACGCGCTTTGCCTGGCAGGCGCTCAATCACCTCGCCGAGCAAATTAAGGCATCGGGGACCGGGGAGCCCGCGCTGCTTGCGCTCGGCGAAGAAGTCGCGCGCGCGCGCGGCGAAACCCAGGCCGATATCCTTCGCCAATTCGCCCGGATGATCGACGCGCTCGACCTAAGCTCGCCGGATATCGAGGCGCTGCGCGCACCGTTTTTATGGGCAGGTGCGATCTTTGATATCTTGCCCATGGACGCCGCGGTGGCGGCGCGGGTGAGCGACGCGGCGGTCGATATCGGCTGGAAGTTGCGAAAGCTCAAGCCCGATGATCTCGACACCGCGATGCCCAAACTCCTCAACGCCGCGCGCCCTTTTAATGACGCGCTCGAAGCGTTTATTTTGGAGGGCGAGGCCTTCGGGCATAACTCGACCTGCGCGGATTTTCTGGTCTTTCGCGGCGAGCATCGGGCGCGCTCCAAGGGGCGCGATGCGTATTTTGAGCGCGCGATTGCGGTATGTCCGGGGCATCGAAACGCCTCGATGATGCTCTCGTATGAGCGGCTTCGTGCCCTGAGCGACCTCTTATTGCGCGTGCGCATGGTCCCCTCGGCCATCACGATGCTCCCCGGCACCGCGACGCGCGTAGAGTCGGCGATTGCCGAAGCATGGGAGCTGCTCGACCAGGCCGAGGCGCTCTATCCCTCCAACGAAACGATCCAGGAATACCGCCAGCAATTGGCCCACGAAGCCGAGCGCCTTGGCAGGGAGAAGTCCTCATGAGTGAGCATGATCGCCCCAATAACCCGGCTCGCCAGAACCCGTTCGACCGCCTGGGTCTGGACCCAAGTTTGAGCGCCGCTCAGCTCACCGAGCGCCTGCAACGCATGGCCGAGCGCTTGACTCCCGAGAAGCGCGACGAAGTTCGTGCCATCTGGCGTGAACTTACGCTCAAGGATTCCGAGCGCATCAAGCTCGCATTTTTTGCCCACCCGGGAAGCTCCGAGAGCATCGATGAGTTACGCCGCAAGGTGGCGCCCGCGCCGCCTCAAATCGCGGGCGAAGACGAGGCCAACTTCGAGGCGACGGTCTTTGATGCGCTGCTCGAATTCGGTGATTCGAATCAGCCCGGCGGTCTTCAAATTGACGAAAGCCTGCTGCCCGACGCAGGATTTATGCGCATCCGTTCCGAAGGACTTAAACCATGATCAACCGCCCTGCTGGCATCGACCTTGGCACCACCAACTCCGCCATCGCCGTGATGCGCCCCGAAGGCGACGATATCTGGTTGCTCCAGGATCGCCTGCGCCGAAAAACCGTTCCCTCGATGGTCGGCTGGAACCCGGAGACCGCCGAATTTGTCGTCGGCCATCACGCGTGGAATCGCCGCGTCTTGCAGCCCCAACCGATTGCCTCGATCAAGCGCAAGATGGGCTCTCAGCAGCGCGTCGAGGTCGGCCCGCACAAGCTGTTGCCCGAAGAAGTCTCGGCGAAGACCATCGAGAATCTGGTCGTGCAGATGCGCGGATTCCTGGAGAGCCTGGGCGATTTGGAGACCGACAAAGATCCGCAAGGCGCGCACCGCATCCATATCGATCGCGCGGTGATTACGGTGCCCGCCTATTTTGATGCGCCGCAGATTGAGGCAACGCGGCGCGCCGGAGAATTGGCCGGCGTCGAGGTCCTGGGACTCTTGCAGGAGCCGACCGCCGCCGCCATGTATTACGCCTTTAAAAACGGCATCGGGGACGGAAATTTCCTGGTCTATGACCTCGGCGGCGGCACCTTTGACGTCTCGATCATCCGCTCGCTGATGGGCGAGTATCAGGTGCTCGCCGTCGACGGCGATAACTTTTTGGGCGGCGACGACTTCGACCGGCGCCTGGCCGAGAAGTTGCGAAAACATCTTATAGATCAAGGATATAAGCTCGACCTCGATGTGGCGAATAATGCCGAGGATCGCACGCGTTTTACGCTGCTTGAGCGCATCGCCCGCGAGGTTAAAGAGGCGCTGACCAGCAGTGAGGTTCAGTATGTGGGGCGGCGCGATATCTTCGAGGACCAGGCCGGGCAATCGGTGACGCTCGATCTTGAGGTCGGGCGAAACGAGTTTGAGGAGCTGATCGAAGATCTGATCGACCAGAGCCTCGACGCGTGTCACCGCGCGCTCGCCCAATCCAAGGAGCAGGCCGACGTGCAGCTGGGCGATATCGATTATGTGCTGCTCGTGGGCGGCTCGACCCATGTGCCGCGGGTTCAGCAGAAGATCGCCGCCGCGCTCTGCGGGACCGACGGCGCGCGCGGCGAGCGTCCGCTGATCGATGAGCCGGATACGTGCGTGGCGCTGGGCGCGGCGATTCACGCGGCGAACTTGAGCGGCGTGCAGTGGGTGCAACAAGATGACGCGACCTCGCCGGACGCCGCGCGAAAACTTACCATCACCTCTGCGCTCTCGACCCGCAGCGAGGCGACGCACCTGGTCGGGTTTCTCGAAGGCGCGCTCCCCGACACCATCACCTCCGTCGCGCTCGCCCGGCCCAATGGCGAGATTGCGAGCATCTGTCGCGCCGAGACGATTCGCGAACCCAGCCCGCAAATTCGCTTCGAGTTTGACGCCGTCGCGCTCTCGCAGGCGGGTCGCCATGACTTCGTGCTCGAGTTCTGCGAGGAATCCGGCGAGTGCCTGGCGAGTTTTCCGATCTTCTTGCAACGGCTGGCCGACGACGCGCCCTATCGCCCCACCGGCAGCGCGCTGTCGAACCCCAGTGTGCTCGCCAAAGATATCTATCTGGAAGTTGCGGGCGACGCCGCACCCGACCGATTTTTGCTCGTCCCGCGCGGCGCAAGCCTCCCGACGCGCCAGGAGTTTCGCTTTTATACCGCCGACCGCTCGGGCGCGGTGCTTTTGCGGCTCTTTCAAAACCGCTATCCCATTCGCACCATTCACCTGGAAATCCCGCCCGAAACCGAGCTCGGCGCGCCGGTGAATTTGACGATCGAGATCGACGAATCCATGACGATGATTGCCAACGGCGATGTCGACGGGCAGGCGTTTTCGGCCAAGATCGCCCCACCGCCCGCCCAGGCCATGCGAAATTGGGCGCAGATCGAAGCGCTTCTGGATCAAACCGCCGCAATTCGCCAAAAATTATGGGGATTGGAGCAAACGCATTTCGCCAAACGCGTCGATTTTTTGGTCGCCGGCATTCACGAAACCGCGCGCACCGACCCGGATAAATTACAGGTCCTGGCGCGCCGTCTCGAAAGCGTCCTGGAGGACTATCGCAACCGACAGACCGAGTTGACACCGGCTTATCCGCGCTACTCAACACTGCTCAATGCGATCAAGCGGGTCGTCTACCGCGACGCCACCGCGCGCCCGCTCGGGCGCAGCATCGAGGAGTGGCATACGCATCTAGCGAGCATCGAGAAGGACGCCGACGCGGCCTGGAAGGCGCGCGATCAAGAGGCATGGGGCCAGGCATTCGACCAGGTTCAGGCGACCTGGGAGAGCCTGGCCCAGGATGAGTACCGCTTCCAATCGACTCATACCGCCGAGTATGTCGAGCGGCTTTATCTGGGTCTTGCGCACCACTGCGAGGAGCTTAAAAAGACCGTCGACGCGTTCACGCTCTCCAGCAATCCGGAAGTCGAGAACCTGCAGCGCCGCGAAATTATGCGCCTGAAAGCCGACCTGGAAGATGACCTCGAGGAACCGCTCCGCGCGATTGATACGCAGGCCGATGCCGCCACGGTCAAACCGAAGCTTGCAAAGCTCACCGAAACCGCCGCGCGCCTGGAAAAACGCGTCAGCGAACTTGCGACCCTGGGATTGGTGCGACGATGAATTCGACTGAACTCGAAGCCCCCGCTGAGATGGATTTTGCCGCCCTTCGGCCCACCTTCGACACGCTCTTGAATGAGGTCGACGGGATCTTTGCCAACGCGCGCATTGCGTATGCGCTCACACTGGTGGACCGCGCGATCGCGCATGAGGAGTGGGCCCAGGCGGTCGAATTGCTCCTGGGGTTGGCCGATAAATTGGCGCGCCGCGACCTGCCCGGCGCGGCCTGGCGCGAACTTCTGTGGGCGGCGGCCTGGTGCGGCATGCGCGCGCCGATCTTTGAGGAGCTCGCCCAAATCGAAGGGATTTTTGAGCGCTACGCGACCCAGGGTTGGCCCAAAAACGATACGAGTTCAGAGGGCGATCCGAGTGCGGTGGCACAGAAACGCCGCGCGATGCCCTGGGATATTGCCGATCTTTTCGCGCTGGCCGACGAGAGTGAAAAATATCTCAATGGGCTGCAATTTGGGCAGTTAATTCAGACGGTTTTTCCAGACTTTCCACTCGGTCATTATGCGCGCGCGCATTTCGCCGATCGCCTGCTGCAAGTAGGGCATCATAACCTGCCCAAAGCCTGCACGCCCCAACTTATTGCCAGGAATTTTGCGCGCACCGAGGCGCTCGCAGAGAATCTCGAGATGCCCGACTTGGTGCGCCGCGCGCGGCTTCGCGGCGGCGCGATTTTGCTGCGATCGGGCGAGTCTGCGGAGCAGGGGCGCGCGCTGCTGCGCGAGGTTGATGCGCGCGAGCTGAGCCGCGCCGACCGTCTCTGGTACGCTGTTGCGATGGCGCATAGCAGCTTCTGGTTGGACCGTGTGCGCGCCGCCGACCAGGTCATCGCGCTGAGCGCCTCGCCGCGGCGCACGCAAAAGTCGCCCCCACGTCAGGATGCCGACCTCGAAGCCGCCACCCGGCACCTGCTCGGCAGCGCCCCAATGCAATTGCAACCCCTCGAGGTTGACCGCCTCAACGAGCTGGTCGATTTGCTCGGCCCGGTTGATGACGCCGCGCACCTTGCCGCCAACCTGGCGCTTCGCGCCCACCTCAACGAGCTCGCCGACCTTCCCCTGACGCAAGCCGGTGAGCCCGCGGAGCAAATGGCGCTGAACTCGGGCCCCGCAGGCCAGGCGGCCGCCGACTTCTGCCAGATCCTGCAGAATTTCTTCGCGGCCCATGCAGCGGGCGAACCCATCGCTGCCGCCAACGTCGACGACCTCGCCCGCATCGAGGGATTCTACCCCCTGGCTGCCACCACCCTGAGCACCCTTTTTGCGCTGCTCACCCGCGACCCCACCAAACTCGCCACCGCCCTGGGCAGCCTGGAGGGCAAATTGCGCATCACCCGGGTTCAACCCGCCGAGCTCAAACCCGTGGGCCTAATCTGGCCGTCGCTCTTTGCCTATCTGAGCGAAGCGCGCGAAAACGAAGATCCCACCACCACCAAACGCATCGTGGCCTCGACCCGCGAGATCTTCGCGCGCTGGGTCGTTCGCGCCCCGCAGCCCAGCTACGGATGGTGGTCGCTCGCCGCACAGGTGCTTGGCTGCAAGGAGCTCGACGATCCCTGGCCCCAGGCCGCCGCTCAGTGCACGCGCCGGGCGCTTCAAAACGGCACCCCGGGCAATCCGGCCGTCGAAACTCGCATCATCACCACGCTAATCGAGCGCGCCGTGCAGCACGCCGATGATGAGGCATTGCGCGAGTGGTTAGAGGTCGCCGAAGCGCATCTTGCGCGTTGACCTCGCGACGCGCCAGGTTCACCATAGATTTGCTCAAAATGAATGATCGCGACATGCCAATAATTGACTCATCAAGATAGGCCAAAATGTCCGAAGATTCAGGCGCATCAAAACACAGCGGTCATCATACCAATTGGTTCGGTGTGGGCCGTGCGGTGGGCGGCGCCATCCTTTTTGGTCTGCCCTTGATGATGACGATGGAGATGTGGTCCATCGGACTTCATATTGAGCCATTGCGTCTATTATCTTTATTGCTGATCAGTCTGCCTGTTTTGGTATGCGTGGCGAGGCTGATAGGATTCAAGAATAGCCGCGGGCTGCTGGATGATGTTATTGATGTATTTGTGGCCTATATCTTTGCGTTTATTGTCTCCTTTCTAGCACTATTTCAATTCAACATATTAACCTGGGGCGCGGATATCGAGATCAACTTTAAGATCGTGCTGCTCCAAACGATACCCGCGAGTTTTGGCGCGCTATTGGGCCGAAGTGAGCTGGGCAGCAGTGACGATAATACCAATGAAAGAAGCGGCATCGACCGCCTCGCCGTGCTGGCCATCGGCGCCGTTTATTTTTCACTCAATATTGCGCCGACCGAAGAGATTCAGCTTATCGCATTCCAAATGACGCCCTGGCATCTGCTGGCACTCTTCTGCACCACGATCCTTATCATGCATAGCTTTAGCGCCTCGGAAAGCTTCCGCGAGCACTCCAAAAAACTGACGATCGAAGATCAGATTTCTTCCTTATTTTATACCGGTACGGCGACCGTCGTGGCTTTAGGGGCGAGCCTCTTGATGTTGTGGATCTTCGGGCGTACCGATGGGCTCGCGCTAAGTCAGATCATTTCAAATACCGTTGTTTTATTTTTTCCGGCGGGCATTGGTGCCACGGCGGCTCGGCTGATTCTCTAAGCTCCTCACACTTATTTCAGGCCGGTTCATTCCCATGAAAAACACCCATCCAGATACCCCACTTTGGGAAAAATTGACCGGATTAGTGGGATGTATTTTAATCTGTGCGACGATTGGCTACCTGGTTTGGTCCGCGATTTCGAGCGACCACCAACCGCCCGAAATCCATTTCAAGACCGTCAACGTTGAATCTCTGGAGAACCGATACCTCGTGATGGTCGATATTAAAAATGTCGGCGACGAGGCCGCGACCGAAGTCCATATATCCGCCGAACTAAAAGACGCCAAAGATTCCACTCAACGATCAACTGTCAAAATCGATTATCTTGCCTCAAAATCCACACAACGCGTCGGATTTTACTTTGAATCCGATCCCGAAGCCGGCGAGTTGACTTTTATACCTGATAATTATCTGGAACCTTAAGGGCTGAAGCCAGAAAACGCCCCATCCTTTCCCAAGATCGCGGCGCATCTCGCGTCGCTCAACGCGTCATACTGAGTCTTAACGTGCATCGATTTGACCCTAATAAAATTCGTGTCGGCATCGCACATGCGGCCGACGTCGAGGGAAGCCTATTGGCGATGGGGGCGCTCACCGGATTTGTGGTGGGCCTATTTGCGGCGGCGCTGATCTGGGGCATCCAAACGGTTCAAGCACTGGCATTCAGCGCCCCGGTGGCGACCTGGCAGATCCTGGTCATTCCCACACTCGGCGCGCTTCTTACCGGCCTGATCATCTTATGGATCGCGCCGGAGGTCAGCGGCTCCGGGGTGGTCAGCACGCTGGAGATGATCGTGTCTCGCGGGGGACGCTCACGGCGGCGCACCCCGTTTATGAGCTTGCTGGCGACGTCGATCGCGCTGGGCACCGGCAGCTCGGGCGGGCGCGAGGGTCCCATCGTCTTGACCGGCGGGGCGATTGGCTCACTCGTGGGGCAATTCTTTCGACTCGATGCCCCGCGCATGCGCGCCATGATCGGCGCGGGGGTCGCGGGCGGAATTGGCGCCGCGTTCAACGCGCCGATTGGCGGCATGCTCTTTGCGATTGAGGTGATCCTCGGGCAGCTTCGCGCCCAATCCTTGCAGGTGGTCGTCGTCTCGTCGGTGGTCGCGTCGGTGACGGCCCGCGAGCTTGTGGGCGCCGGACATATCCTCGAGGTCAAGAAGGTGCATGAGTTCTCGGGGCCCAATGAGTTGTGGGCCTACGTGCTGCTGGGCATCGTCGCGGCGGGACTGGGCATTGCAATTATGCGCGGTGCACGGGCGAGCGCAAAGATCTTCGTTGCGATGCGCCGGCGTCTCTGGCCGCCACTTAGCATGGCGCTCGGCGGGCTGGGTGTGGGCCTGCTCGCCCTGGCGGTGCCCGAGGTGCTCAGCACCGGCATGCACTTGCCCGCCATCGACGGCCTGCGCTCACCGATGCTCGCGCTATTGACCCAAGACTTCGGCGTAGGCTGGAGCACGCTGCGCTGGATGGCGGCGCTGCTGGTCTTTAAATATATTGCGACGATGCTCTCGGTCGGCTCTGGCTCGGCGGTCGGCACGCTGATGCCGACGCTTTTTCTGGGCGCGGTGCTCGGGGCCGTGGTCGGAACCGGGCTCAATACGATCTTTCCGGGCATGGCCTTTGAACCGCGCGCATTCGCGCTGGTGGGCATGGCGGCCGGCTTTACCGCCGCAGCGCGCGCACCGCTGACTTCGGTATTGCTCGTCTTCGAAATGACCGGCGACTACGGACTCATCCTGCCGTTGATGCTCGCCTGCGGCGTGTCGATGTGGCTCGCGGAGCGCTTTGAGCCGCGCTCGGCCTATAGCGCGGACCTCAGCGCGCGCGGGCTTAGCTACGGCGAGCCCGAAGATCTCGACGTCCTTCAGGCCGTCACGGTCGGCGAGGTGATGAGCGTGGACCACCCGACGCTGCGCGCAGACCAATCCTATGCCGAGATCGTCGAGCTCTTTGAGCAGACCGCCAGCCACGGCTTTGCGGTGGTCGATGCACAAGACACCCTGCTGGGCATCCTCACTCGAAGCGATCTGGAAGCCGCATCGCAGCGCACGCGGGCCGAACTCACAGCCCTTGACCTCGCCAGCAAACCGGTCATCTGCGTTCACCCTACCGACGCGGTTTATACGGCGGTTCATCGCATGGCTGTGAGGAATATCGGGCGCATTCCGGTGATCGAGCGCACCAGCAAACGCCTGCTCGGCATGGTGCGCCGAAGCGATATCGTCAACGCCTATCAGATCGGGCTCGCTCGCCACCTCGACGACCAGCAGCACGCCAAAAGTAGGCCGCTGCGCGACCTTAGCGCGCCCGAGGAGTAAGCCGCGACCGGCGCGGCCCCCACATCGCAAAGAGCAACGCGATCGCCGCCAGCAAAAGCCCCGCCCAGGTCGCGGGCTCCGGGGTGCCCGAGGCGCTCGGCGCATAAGCATTTTGTATTTGTTGATAGACGGGAGCGCCTTCCACGATAGTCTCCTGCGCCGGTGCGACGAGCGCCTGTGCGCTGGTCCCCCAGGTATCCTCGGCATTGGCGTGCGGGTTCACGACTTCTTCGGAGACCGCCACGAAGCTCGTCCACTGGCTCACCAGTGAGTGCTCCAGGCCCAGACTTGTGACGAGGTCACGGATCTGGTCGTCGCTCAGGTCGCTTTCGCGCGTGTCTTCCGGGCTTAAAAGGTCAGCCATATAACCGTCGATGCGCGCGCGCGCCCACGCCAACTCGACCGCCTTGCCGTCGGCCGCGTCCTCACTCACCGTGATCTCCAGCGGAAAACTCACCGGCCCGCGGCCCGAGATTCCGTGGACAATAAGCTGATAGGTTCCGGAGTTTTTGAAGGCTCCCAGCAGCCGGACCGACTCGCCGGCAAAGAGGTCGGGGATTTGCCCGGACCAGGTGTCGGACGGCAAGAATCCGCCCCAATCGATGCGAATATCGCGCAATACCGGCGATTGCAGCCGCTGGGCGATCGCGACCGCCTGGCTGCGAACGTCCTCACTGGGATCAATAAAGGTGCTAAATCCGTTGCCCATGCGGCCCATCTTACTGAGCAAATAGCGATTCGAAATCGCGCTGACGCCAATCGCAAAAAGACGCGCCTCGCCGCGTTTTTCGTTAAGCGTGCGCAGCGTTTCAAACTCATTGACCACGTAGCCATCGGTGAGAAAGGTGACCAGGCGAAGATGCCCTGGGGCAACTTTTGGGCTGAGCGCGCGGTCGATCGCGCTCTCGATATCGGTCCCGCCATTGGCCTCCATCGATTCCACATAGGCGCGCGCCTCGGCAATATTTGCCGGGGTCGCCGCGATGGGCGCACGCGAATATTCATTGGGCGTTTGATTGAACTCGATGAGCCGGAAGGTGTCGCTGGGGCGAAGGTTTTGCAGCGCGTGGCGCATATAGGCTTTATTTGCCTCCATCGGCGGCCCGCTCATCGAGCCCGAGGCGTCGATGACAAAGACCATCTCGCGCGGGAGGATCTCGTCGGCTTCGGCTTTCAGATCAGTCGGCGGCGCGATGAGCAACCCGAAATAGCCGAGCTTGGCATTCTTATCATAATAGCTAACGAGGCCGGCGTTGGTGTCTTTGCCGCCCAATTTATAGGTCATCGAAAAATGTTTATTCGGGATCGCCAGGCCCTCATCGAGCTCGACCTCCCAGATATTCGGGGCGAGTTGCTGGCTAAAAAGTTGGTGGCTGGGGCTCTCGATCTGGTGGACGGGCACGCCGCCGTCGATGCGGATCTCAATGGAGACGCGCTCAGAATCCAGCGTCTCAGGCATCGCTGATTCTGCCGCTACACTTGGCGACGGGCTCTGATGATCGAAGGCATCATGGGTGCCGTCTGCGGATGCGACGAGGAAATTGCCCGACATATCGTCCGGCTGATAGCGCGGCCCGGCAACCAGCGGCAAATCGAGTTGATAGCGCCCGTCGAATTTCGCCAGCGGCTGGACATAGGAAAGCTCAATCTCGACCGTATTTCCCGGCATCAGATTCGCGATCGACTGCGTAAATAAATTGGGCCGCTCTTGCTCCAAAAGCGCGGCGGCCTTTCCGTCATTCTTGGCGGCTTCGAAGATCTGTTTGGCCTCTTTTTTTCGCCGAATTTCTGCGCGAATCCGCGCATCGCCACTTCGCATCGTCATCGCGAAGACGGCCGAATCCTCGTGAAGCGGAAACTCATAGGTCGCATTAAGCGGCGAATCTCCGGGGTTTTTAAAGGTCTGGCGCAGGCGAATCGTGGCCATATCGCCGCGAATATCGACGCGATATTCAGATTTGAGCATCGGGAATTCGATGGGTTTATCGTCCGCGTTCAGGGCGACCAGGCGAGCGCGTAGATTCCATATAGGCATCAATTTTTTCAGATTCGATTCCTGCAATTCGGGGGAATCCACCGGCGTCTGGTCGGATAAAAAAGAAATAAAAATCAGTCCGAGCAGGACGGAGATGCAGCCTAAAGCGGTGAGGCGAGCCGGGCGAATCGACATGATGAAGCTCCTTTTTTTGACTGGATGAAGTTAATTGTCGGGCGCAAATTGAGCGGGCGAAGTCGGCGCGAGATCGAAGGCGCGAAGCACGCTCGCCTCCAGATAATTCAGATATTCGGGGGTGATATCGGCGGGATAAATACGCTCGATCGCGGTCCAGGTTGTGCTCGGCGCGTAGAGCCATTTTCGCACGACTTCGGCGACGCTATGCGCGCGCGCGCCGTCCTCGGAGACGTAGCTCACGCGCACCAACCAGCGTCGCCCCTCCGGGTCGGTCGCGTGATATGTCGCGCCCGGAAATACCTCGCCGCGCACCCCGATGGTGATGACTTCGTAGCCCGCGCCGGCCAGGCATTCGTCGGGCTCGTGCAGGTGGCGAAGCGGCGAGGAGGTGCGCACGGTCAAAAGGACCATCGGACCGTATTGGGCCTTGGCGGCGGCGCCGCCGTATTGGGCGAAATAATCGAGCTCGACCGGGCTCAGTGCGAGCGCGCGTCGGGTGTCTTGACCGATGCGATGGGGCAGCTCGATCGGTGCGATATTCGCGGCGACGTCGACCGGGTTTGGCGAGGCGAAGAGCAGCGTTGCGCCGACCGCGCCGATGCAGATTACGCCGCCGATCTTGCTGCGTTTGGAGAGCGCATCGGCGCGCACCGACCCCCCATAACGCACTGATTTCATTGAACTATCTCCAATAGGAAAAGATACGCGCCGTCGCATTTGATAGCGCGCCCAGCACACGATCGGCAGCACGCCTGCGGCGAGGCTGGCCAGCCCGACGAGGTCGTGCGCGGGTTGGGCCATGACGTCGATGCCGCCGAAATTTTCGGGGAAAACGATGCCCACAGCGAGCATCGAAATGCGCAACATATTGGCGATGAGGGCGGCTGAAAGGGTTAAGATTCCGGCGGCGATCGTGGCGCGAAAACTTGGGCGGACGAGCGCGCAGAGGGTGGCAAAAAGAATCAAAAAGAGGACCAATCCGCGCGCCCCCGAGCACGGAAGATCGACGAGCACCTGCTGGCCGGCGAGGCGAATATCGACGCCGGCGCAGACGATATCTGGATAGATTACGCCGAGCATTCCGCACGCGCCGCGCGCCGAGATATGCTGCAAATCATAACCGATAATGCGCTGAAAGATGCGCTCGACGGGCAGCGAGAATCCGAAAACGATAGCGACCCAAAATGGCGAAACTGCCCGGCGGCGATGGCCAATACCGGCGAGCAGGCCAAGGGCGAAGACGTCGACCATCAGGGCGAAGGCGCTCAGGATATTGATCGCGAGAAGATGCCCGGCGAGGCGAAGCAGCGCGGTCGCCGCGAGCAGCTTAAACGCCGTCGCTTGATGCGAGCGACTCCGCGCCTCATCGCCGACGCGCTCGCTGGTGAGGCTCCAGATAAAGAGTCCGAGCGCGACCCCAAAGACCGCCAATCCCGCGCTATTATAGGCCGGCGCGCGCCAGGTCCGCACCAGCCAGAGGCAGGGCTCGATGGCGAGCAAGGCGGCGAGCGCGTAGACGATGATGAGCGCGGCGTTTGAGTGCAATTTGAGCGGTATCATGGCATCCTTATTGGAAATCCGCGTATCCCGAAGTTCGGGCGGTGTGGGGCGACAAAGGAATCATGACACCGCTATGTGTCACCCGGATGTCAGTGGGATGGCGATCGCGTGAAGAGTTCGTGCAAATTATGTGCAATGGGATGAGAATTGGTGACCGAAGAGTCTGAAAAGCAACATATTTTGGTGGTCGATGACGACCCGCATATTCGCCAGATCGTGCGCATGGCGCTGGCGCGCGCGGGCTTCGCGATCAGCGAGGCGCCAGACGGGTTGCGTGGGCTCGAGGCCTTTGCGCAGGTCAAGCCCGACCTGGTGCTGCTCGACGTCCTGATGCCGGAGCTCGACGGCATTGAGGTTTGCAAAAGACTGCGCGCGATCTCGCAGGTGCCGATCTTATTTCTGTCTTCGCGCGACGACGAGATTGACCGCATTCTAGGGCTTGAGCTGGGCGCCGATGATTATATCTCAAAGCCGTTTAGCCCGCGGGAGTTGGTCGCGCGGATCAAGGCGGTGTTGCGACGCGTGCGCTTTGTTGAACCCGCCCCGGCCGCGCCCGCAAGTCCCGAGGACGAGGGCGAGGGCGAGGCGGAGATCCTGAATCACGGCCCACTTCGCCTGGATCTTACGCGGGTGCAGGCGTTTTGGGGCGAGGTTCAGGTTGAGCTTACGCATACCGAATTCGGACTGTTGCGCGCGCTTTTGGGCTATCCCGGAAAGGTCTATTCGCGCGGCGAACTCATGCAACGCGTTTGGGAGCGCGGGACGATCGTTAGCGACCGCACCATCGACAGCCACGTGCGCCGGTTGCGGGCAAAATTCGAGGCGGCGGGCGGCGATCCAATCGAGACGGTGCGCGGCAGCGGCTATAAACTCGGGCGCGCGGGCAAGCGTTGAATAGAGCCAAACTCAGACCGCGCGTGCGCACGATATTTTTGCTCGTCAATCTGGTGGTTTTGTTGATTCCGCTGGGCGGGCTCGGGGTGCTGCGCATCTATGAAACCGAGCTGATTCGGCGCACCGAGGCGGAGCTTATTTCGCAGGGCGCCCTGCTCCAATCTTTTTATGCAGATGCCCTGCTAAATGCCCTCGAAGATACCTGCGGGCGCGGCGATGATGCATCCGCCTACGGACTCCCGATTGAGTTCAAAGCGAGCGTCGATCCCGATGAAAAATTTCGGCCGGTGCCCGCCGATTTGGAGATGAATTCGGCACATGTTCTGCCCGCTCCGCCCGACGCACAGGCTTCCAAAATACCGCCGGAACCCTGCGCGCTTGAAGTTGGGACGCGCATGGAGCCGATCTTATTAGAGGCTCAAAAAACCACGCTATCGGGCATTTATTTGCTCGATATTCACGCCAATATCGTCGCGACCACCCAGACCATTGACGGGCGCTCGCTGGCGCATTGGGAGGAAGTTCAGCGCGCGCTCACCGGCGAGTCCGTGCATCTTCTAAGGCGGCGCGAGACCTCGACGAAGGGCGCGGGCCTCGACTCGATCCAGCGGCGCGGCCAGGTGCGCATCTATGTGGCGATTCCGGTGCTCAGCGCGGAGCGGGTTATTGGCGCGATCGTTCTGATACGAACGCCCGAGAGTCTTTTGCAGGCGCTCTATAAAAATCGGCTCGTTTTTGGCGGCTTTTTGCTCATCATCGCGTTGGCCATGGCGTTGATCTCATTGCTGACCTCGTGGCGGATCACCCAGCCCATCAGCAAGCTCATCGCCCAGACGCGTCGGATCGCCAGTGCACCTTCGGAGCCCGCAACGGAGCTTAAGCGCCCTGGCACCTACGAGGTTACCGAGCTGTCGCGCGCCTTCGCACAGATGGCCGAAACCCTGCAAACACGCGCCGATTATGTCCACGCGTTTGCCCGCAGCGTCAGCCATGAATTTAAGACGCCGCTGACTTCGATGACCGGCGCGATTGAGCTGCTCGAAGACCATCTTCCCGATATGGCGGCGGCCGAGCGCGACGGGCTTATCGCGATGCTTCGCGCCGACACCGAGCGTATGCAGAACCTGGTCAGCCGGCTCCTGCTGCTCGCCCGCGCCGACACCCTCGACGCGCAGCATGAGACGATCGCGCTCGGGCCTTTGTTGGGCGAATATCTCGGCTCTTATGACGATATACTCAAGGTCGAAGTCGTCGACGCCGATCAACTTCTGGAAGCCACCCGCGTTTCGATATCGGCGCAGGCTTTTGAGTCGGTCATCGGCAATCTCGTCGATAACGCAACGCGCCACGGGGCAAGCGTGGTCCGGGTGACGGTGCGGCGCGGCGCGCACGAAAACGAGGTCGAAATGATCGTCAACGACAACGGCGAGGGCATCTCGCCGGGCAACGCCGAGCGGGTGTTCGACTCGTTTTTCACGACGCGGCGCGCGAGCGGTGGCACCGGACTGGGGCTTTCGATCGTGCGATCGCTGCTGCGGGCGTATGGGGCGAAGATTGAGTTATTGGAGGCTGCAGAAGATGAGGCGGCGTTGGGAGGCGCGCGTTTTTTGCTGCGCTTAAACGGCGCGTAATTTACTAAGCTTTGCGCGAGGCGGGTCGCGAGATTCGCGCTGCGCGTTCCCTGCCCGGTTGGCAAATTCGCGCCCATTTAGTAACGCTCTAATCAATGAGATGCGAGTCAGGGCGGCGAGCCCAATTTACTCATTTTGCCCATTGTGAAAGGAGCGCTAAAATGAAAAAAGTCTATGAATCAGCACGCGATGCGATCTTCGATATTGAAGATGGCATGACGCTTATGAGTGGCGGGTTTGGCCTCTGTGGGAACCCCGAAAATTTGATTCGCGCGCTGCGCGAGCGCGGCTCGAAGAACCTGACGGTCATCAGCAATAACTGCGGGACCGACGATTATGGGCTGGGAATTTTGCTCAATAATAAGCAGATCATCAAGATGGTCTCGAGCTATGTCGGCGAGAATAAGGAATTTGAGCGCCAGTATCTCAACGGAGAGTTGGAGGTTGAGCTCAACCCGCAGGGGACACTGGCCGAGCGCATTCGCGCGGGCGGCGCGGGGATTCCGGCGTTTTTTACCGCAACCGGCTACGGCACGGTGGTCGCCGAGGGAAAAGAGACCCGCGAGTTTGACGGGCGCCCTTATGTGATGGAGCGCTCGCTCACCGCCGATATCGCGTTTGTGAAGGCGCAAAAAGGCGATACCACCGGCAACTTGATCTTTAACGCAACCGCCCAGAACTTCAATCCGTTGATGGCGCGCGCCGCGAAGATCACCATTGCGGAAGTGGAGGAACTTGTGGAGCCGGGCGATTTGAAACCCGATGAGGTGCATCTGCCGGGCATCTATGTGCAGCGAATTTTCCAGGGCAGCGGCTATGAGAAATGGATCGAGCAGCGCACCACGCGCCCTCGCCCCTGATCGCTTGGCCGATGCGTATTCGTCGCGAATCACCCTTAAGTTATTGCGAAATTGGAGATCGATATCATGGCTATTTCACCTGAACTTGCACTCACGCGCGACCAACTTGCCCAGCAGGCGGCACGCGCGCTCAAAGACGGCTTTTATGTCAACCTGGGCATCGGCATTCCGACCCTGGTCGCCAATTATATCCCGGAAGGCATCGAAGTGACGCTGCAAAGCGAGAACGGTCTTCTGGGCATCGGCCCGTTTCCCTATGAGGGCGACGAGGATCCCGACCTGATCAACGCCGGCAAACAGACGATTACGACGATGCCAAATTCGGCGTTTTTTGATAGCGCCGAGAGCTTTGCGATGATCCGCGGCGGGCATATCGACCTGACCTTTTTGGGCGCGATGCAGGTTGCCCAGAACGGCGACCTGGCCAACTGGATGATCCCGGGCAAGATGGTCAAGGGCATGGGCGGGGCGATGGACCTGGTGAGTGGCGCCAAAGAGGTGGTGATTCTGATGAGTCATACCGCGCGAAATGGCGACCCCAAACTGCTCAAACGCTGCACGCTGCCACTGACCGGGGTCAAGTGCGTCGACCGCATCATCACCGACCTTGCCGCCTTCGACGTTGCCGACGACCATCTGGTGCTCACCGACGTGGCGCCCGGGGTGACGGTCGAGGATCTGCGCACGGTGACCGAGGCCGAATTCGAGGTCTCCGACGACCTTAGCGAGATGCAATTCTAAGCGTCCGACGGTCGGGCTATCGCAGCATCCCGATGAGCTCGGAATTTCTTCCGGGCTCGTCGGGCTTCGGGACTACTTTTGTGCACAAATCAGGCGTTTATGAATATCGGTGAATTGGTCGAGTTTAGCAGCGGCGGGGATTTTC